>PVMK01127269.1_pt1 | contig 26698 bp, 21 predicted proteins | sample 1853481 | NCBI WGS metagenome assembly PVMK01 (sample SAMN08533507, study PRJNA380276) | Marine sediment metagenome, whole genome shotgun sequencing project. | reverse complement strand
AATTTTTCGGATTCACTGAGAGATAAGGTAACTGTCACCATATCTCACTCCAGTGATTCCTGCTCTATAGACAGGTAAACGCCGTAGGCATTGCGGCGGTTGGCGTCTTCGAACGTGGGCAGGCCTTCGAATTCACTCCAGTCTGTGGAGTCATAGGCCTCATCAAATGCAACCCAGTTGTCTACAGCCTCCAGCATGACAGTTCGAACAAAGGCGAGATAGCGTCGAGTAAGGTCGACTATTTGCCCGGGATTTTCCGCCGCGTTGCCATGCCCCGGGACCACGGCGGCGACCTCCATTTGTGACAGCGAGTCGAGTATCTCCAGCCAGGTTCCTGAGTTTTCCGAACCCAGGAACGGGATGCGGCCCTCGAATATCATATCCCCGGACAGCAGCACAGAATCGGTTTCCACCAGCAGAATGAGGTCGCCATCGGAGTGCGCACTTCCGGCATTGACTGCGCGCATGGTCACCCCACCGAGAGTGAATGTTTCTTCCCCCAGCAAGTACCGGTCCGGCACAATAATGCGGGTGTCCGCAGTTACCCATTGTGCCAGGCTGGTCCTTCTTTCCTCGAGACGCTGCCTCGCAGTATCGCCTTCCAGGTAGGTGGCAGCGCCTTCCGGGGCAACGATTTCGACCCCGATGTCGGCAAAGACCTGGTTCCCGTACATGTGATCCGCGTGGTAGTGACTGTTGTAGACCCTGACCACTGGCTGGTCGGTAATGCCCTCTATGACCTTTAGCAACATATACCCCAACGGCGGCGTGCCCAGGGTGTCAAACACGACTACGCCTTCATCTGTGACAATAAACGCAGCATTGGAAACGAAACCGGCATTGTCTGTGGCAATCCGGGCCACACCCTGGACATAGTAGACATGTTCAGAGACTTGCCGCGCCTGCATGTCAACAGGGACATCCGCATAGGAAGGCTGTGCCCCAAGGGTGGAAGGCGCCGTGGTATGGACAACTACCACTGTGAAAATCAATAACCTTCCTATAAACGGGAAAAAATAGTTCAAACCGGGAACATTCCCTGACTATGGTTCAAAATGGGATTGCCCGGACCGGTTTGCGAACATCATGTGGTAAATGTTGAACAACTATGACCATTCAAGTGTGGATATGGACTGTTCTCCTTCAAAGCCCTTGAGGATGACCGCCACCGGATCAGCAAAGCTGAATTCAGGGTTGTTGCCAACCATCACCCGGGTGGCGTCTGAAACCAGAACCTGGGACGGCGCTGCGGCGGACGCTATCCTGGCAGCCTTGTTTACTACGCTTCCGAAAAAATCCCCTTCTGACTGGATCACGTCACCGGTATGGAGTCCGATGCGAATCTGCAACTGCGGCTCCCGCTGTGAGCTGGTAACCAGGGATTGTATCGCCCTCGCAGCACTCATCGCGCCCCTTGCGGAGAGGAAAGTTGACATGGTTCCATCGCCAAGGGTTTTGACCACACTACCGCCATTTTCCTCAATTATCGAAGTAACGGATTCCAGGTGCCAGCTGATTGTCGATGCCCAGGCCCGGTCACCCACCGCACTGGCGATGGATGTGGAATTGACTATATCGGTAAACATTACCGTCGCCGTTCCTTCGTTGCCCTGGTGGCTGTAGGTTGACTTTGCCGACTCTATGAGTTCCTCGAACGCGATGTGCTCCACCCCGATAACGTCCAGATTGGGTTTTGGAAATGACAGGTGGGCCTGGGCAATCTTCCATGATCCCGCTTCAAGCACAAAAACCCAGGTAACTCGCTCGGTAAGCACGCTCTCCATGCCTGAAACTGCAAGCGATCCGCTGAAGAATGCCCAGCCCATGCTGCCGCATTCAAAGGCTTCTATGCGCTGGGTCTCCATGGTGATATCCGGTATTTCATTGGCATGGTCGGCATATCCCTCCCGAACCAGGTCCCCGGACCAGATTTCGTTCTCGTCTGTTCCGACATAGCGAAGATACTCCGACTTGCTGAACATGTTGCCCAATGTCTCAGTATCTTTTTCCTCGAGTGCCTGCAGCCAGCGGCGTGCTACGGCAACGAGTTCGGGGGATTCTTTAATCACTGGTTAATTGGGAGTCCTGATAACGTCAATTTCTGCGGTTGCCTGGTACATTGTATACAGGATTTCCACAACACAAAGTCTAACGGTCCCGGAGTAAACGTCAAAAGGATCGTGGGTCTGCCCAGTTCAATCGGGTAATCCCGCCACCTTCAACGCTAACAACATCCTCTCCTGCTGCTTCGGAACTATAATCTTAGTGCATTTCCTGCTCTATAGCCATTTCGTTCAGGACGGATAGATTACCACCACGGAGCCCGATTCGGGACCAACAAAATTCGTTACTGTCATGCTGGATATCATTGAATATTCCTGGCACCCCATCATTGAATAAACAAAGAAGAATTAACGGGGAAATATCGGTTGATTTTGGTAGGGTATGTTTGTTCTACTCAACGATTCCCCCGGGCAGATCGAATCCGTTCGTGGCACTGCCGTGAAGAGGGGTTTTTTCATTTCAACCTGACTCCAGAATTCTGCTCGATACAACATTGGCTATGAAGCAAACACGGCTCGGCGTCGATATCGGCGGCACATTTACCGACCTTGTCCTTGAGGGCCCCAAGGGCTTTTATTCATTGAAGCTGCTGACCACCCAGCATGCCCCGGAACAGGCCATTCTCGAGGGAATTGCAGATATTACTGCCCAGGCCGGCATCAGGGCATCGGATCTTGACATGATTATTCATGGCACAACCCTGGCCACCAATGCGCTGATCCAGCGCAACGGGGCGAAGACCGCCCTGGTGACCACCGAGGGGTTCAGAGATGTCATTGAAATGCGCACCGAGAACCGCTTCGAACAATATGATATCAACCTGACCCTGCCGACGCCGCTGATTGAACGCCAGCATCGCTACACCCTGCATGAGAGACTGAGCGCCCAGGGGGAGGTGCTGCGTGCCCTCGATATGGATGAAGTTCGCGACCTGGCCGGGGTCTTGATCGAGGGTGATTACGAAAGCATCGCCATCGGCCTGATTCACTCCTACACCGACGGCAGTCACGAGCGCATGGTAAGGGATGAAATCAGCAAGCAGATTCCCGCTGTATCGATCTCCATCAGCAGCGAAGTCTCACCACAGATGCGGGAATACGAGCGGTTCAATACGGTTTGTGCCAATGCCTATGTCAAGCCCAGGATTGCCACCTACATGAACAGCCTGGTACAGCAGCTTGGCGAACTGGGTGCAACCTGCCCGCTTTACCTGATGCATTCCGGTGGCGGGCTGATCGCGGTCCAGGATGCCGTGGATTTCCCGGTCAGACTGGTGGAATCCGGGCCCGCAGGGGGCGCCATTTTCGCCGCAGATGTTGCCAGCCGGCATGGCCTGGACAAGGCGCTGTCTTTCGATATGGGCGGTACCACGGCAAAAATCTGCCTGATCAGGGACGCGACACCAAAAACGTCCAACAGCTTCGAAGTAGCGCGAAGTTACCGCTTCAAGAAAGGCAGTGGCATGCCCATCTCCATACCGGTGATCGAAATGGTGGAAATCGGTGCCGGGGGTGGCTCCATTGCCCATATCGACAGTATGCAGCAAATCCGCGTGGGTCCGCTAAGCGCAGAATCAGATCCGGGCCCGGCATGTTATGACCGCGGCGGGGTCAATCCCACGGTTACCGATGGAGACCTGCTGCTTGGAAAACTGGATGCAGAGTCATTCGCCGGGCGGTTCGATACGGTTGTCGGTGGAAAAGGCAAAATCGGCTGCACTGGAAAAACTGGGCAAACCCCTGGGCATGGATGCCCTGCAGGCGGCTTTTGGACTGAGCGAAGTCATCGATGAAAACATGGCAAACGCGGCAAGAATGCATGCAGTGGAAAATGGCGAGGACCTGAGCGAGTACTCGATGATTGCCTTTGGCGGCGCTGCGCCGCTGCATGGGGCGCGGTTGTGTGAAAAGCTCGGCATCTCAACCTGCCTGGTGCCGCTCGGTGCCGGTGTGGGGTCAGCAATCGGATTTTTGAAGGCCCCTTTCAGCTTTGAAGCGGTTCGCAGCGATTACCAGCGCATGTCGAGCCTGGATACCGGTCATATCCGCTCCCTGGTTAAAAGTCTCGCCGAAGAAGCCGGCAAACATGTTTCTCCCGCTGCCGGCAAACACACCGAAATCCTGGAGTGCAAGGCGTTTATGCGCTACGTTGGCCAGGGTTGGGAAATCCCTGTGTACCTCGATACCGGTGCCGGCCTTGATAATATCGGTAACTGGACCGTGCAATACCTGGTTTCGGAATTTGAGTCGGCTTACAGGGCCCTGTTTTCAAGAACTGTGGCCGACCTGGATATAGAAATTGCCAGTTGGGCCGTGAGGAAAAGCCTTGCAGTCCCCGCACCCGATAGACTGAAGCCGGCGGACGCTACGGACAAGATTGAAATGACCAGGACTCGCGAGATGTTCAGCAGTGCGAAAAGAGAATTTGTCAGCGGGGGCCTGTGCCACAGGGATGATATCAGTGCGGGACAATCGGCATCCGGACCCTGCGCTATCATCGAAAGCGAAACCACGACTATCGTACCCGACGGCTGCTGGTGTGATGTACAGGCCGATGGGTCGCTTAAAATTACATTATCCGATGCGCATTCTAGTACTCCAACCAGCCATGGGGAAAACAACACATGACCAACAGCATTCACTCTGCAGCAGACCTTGCGATCCAGAACCAGGTGATGTGGAACCGGCTCATTTCCATTGTCGAGGAGCAGGCCCAGGCGTTGATACGTACCGCGTTCTCCACCAGCGTGCGCGAAGCCGGTGATCTCTCTGCCGGAATATTTGATCGCCAGGGAAAAATGCTGGCCCAGGCAGTGACCGGCACACCCGGCCATGTCAACGCCATGGCGGATGCGGTTCCGCATTTTATCCACGACATCGGTGAAGACAATATCCGTGAAGGCGATGTTTATGTCACCAATGACCCCTGGAAAGGAACCGGTCACCTGCATGACCTGACCTTTGTGTCTCCCTCATTTTACCATGGCTCGCTGGTGGGCTATTTTGCCGCAACCGCCCATGTTGTGGATATCGGGGGTCGCGGATTCACCGCCGATGCTGCCTCGGTGTACGAGGAGGGATTTCGCATCCCGATCATGAAGTTCGCCGATGGCGGCACAGTCAATCAAGAGCTGATCAATATCATCCGCAACAATGTCCGGGTCTCTGACCAGGTGGTCGGCGACATGTACTCCCTGGCAAGTTGCAATGAAACCGGCCACAAGCGTCTGCTGGCCATGCTGGAAGAGTTCCAGCTGGATAGTCTTGATGCGCTTTCGCGTTATATTCTCGAACACAGCTACCAGGCCACAGTGGACTGCATCAACCGGCTTGATCCGGGATCGGCATCCAATACATTGACGGTGGACGGCTACTTTGACTCCATTGAACTGGCGGTGAAGATTTCATTCGAAAAGGACCGGGTTTTTGCCGATTTCCAGGGCACGGGCGGCCTCAGCCCCCGGGGCATTAACGTTCCCCTGGTCTATACCAGGGCCTATGCCTGTTACGGCATCAAGTGTATCGTTGCTCCCGAGATTCCCAACAATAGCGGCTCCCTTGCGCCTTTCAGGGTCGAGGCACCGGAAAACTGTATCTTGAACGCCAAACACCCGGCCCCGGTATGTGTGCGCCATGTCATTGGGCATTTTATTCCGGACCTGGTTATGGGGGCGATGCACAAGATGCTGCCAGGGCAGATTCCAGCGGAAGGCGCTGCCGCCTTGTGGAATATCCAGCTCAGCACCCGGCCGGTTGAAGAGCGACGTGCCGAACGCCCGGACGACACCGGCGAGATCCTGATGTTCAATAGCGGCGGCACTGGGGCCAGGCCCTCCCTGGACGGGATGAGCGCCACCGCATTTCCCAGTGGCGTCCACACCATGCCGATTGAAGCTACCGAACAGGTAGGCCCGATCATTGTCTGGGAAAAACAGTTGCGACCGGACTCCGGTGGTGCCGGGGAATACCGCGGCGGTCTTGGCCAGACCATTGTGATTGGCGCCAGAGAAGGATACGAATTTCACTTCAGCGCGATGTTCGACCGCGTAGCCAATGCAGCCAGGGGGCGCGAAGGGGGTATGGATGGGGGCAACGGCTCCGTTAAACTGGATGACGGAACAGTGTTACGGACCAAGGGTACCCAGTTCGTTCCGACGGACCGGCTGCTCGAGCTGCAATTACCGGGGGGCGGCGGATATGGCTCACCGGCGCAGCGGAACAGGAGCAGAATAAGCGATGATATTTCCAGGGGATACGTTTCCCGGGAACGGGCAGAAATTGACTACCAGTTCAAGGTGGAAGAGTAGTGGCAACGGACGAACGCAGCGGCGGACAAGTACTGATTGACGGTTTGATCAATCATGGAGCGGAGCGCCTGTTCTGTGTTCCCGGCGAAAGCTACCTGGCAGCACTGGACGCCCTGCACGATTGTAGTGACAAAATCCAGGTAATAACCTGCCGCCAGGAGGGCGGAGCAGCCTATATGGCCGAGGCCCATGGCAAAATTACCGGCCAACCCGGCATCTGCTTTGTGTCAAGGGGTCCCGGCGCATCCAATGCCATGATTGGTGTTCATACTGCATTCCAGGACTCGACTCCCCTGCTGCTGTTTATAGGGCAAATCTCACGAGTTGACACCGGCCGCGAAGCATTCCAGGAACTGGATTACAACCAGGTCTACGGCGGCGTCGCCAAAAAAGTCATCAAAATGAATGACGCGGCGCGTATTCCCGAACAGCTGGGCCTGGCATGGTCCTGTGCCCTGGGGGGAAGACCCGGGCCGGTGGTGGTGGAACTACCCGAAGACATGTTGACCGACAGGGTCGAAGTCAACGACCTTCCCCCTGCTCCTGTGGCCCAACCTGCACCATCCCCCCAGGCCATTGAACAATTCCGGCAGATGTTGTCGGTCGCGCGGGATCCGTTGCTGATCGTAGGCGGTGCCGGCTGGACCCCGCAGGCATCAGTTTTACTGCAGTCATTTTCTGAAACACACCAACTTCCAGTAGCCACTGCGTTCCGGCGCACCGATTGCTTCGACAATACCCACGCCAACTATGTCGGAGAACTCGGGCTGGCGCCCAATCCCGCCCTGGTAGACCAGGTCAAGGGGAGCGATCTTCTGGTGGCCATAGGGCCGCGGCTGGGAGATATCACCACTACCGGGTACCACACTCTGGAAGTACCGGACCGTGCCGGTTGTATTGAGGCTCAAAAGCTGGTTCATGTGCATATCAGCGCGGACCAGATCAATTCTGTCTATCGTGCAGACCTCGGAATTGCGAGCCAGCCGGAAGCCTTTCTGCAAGCGGTGGGCGAAATTCAACCCGGTGATGGACATCGCGTGGAGACCATGAGCGATCGCCATCAGGCCTACCAGGATTACGTTACCGAACCAAGAAACCAGGATGCGGCGCTGAGGATGGACAAGGTCTCGGCATACCTGCGCGACCGGCTGGACGCGGATGCCGTGATCACCGTGGGTGCGGGGAATTTCAGCACCTGGTCCCAGCGCCACTACCAGTTTCGCCGGCCGCGCACATTTCTCGGATCGACTAACGGTTCGATGGGCTATGGTGTCCCCAGCGCAGTGGCGGCGAAACTGGCTCGACCGAACTCTACTGTAGTGTCTTTCTCCGGCGATGGCTGTTTCATGATGAACGGCCAGGAACTGGCAACCGCGGTGCAGTACAATCTGGATGTTATATTCCTGGTCATAAACAACGGTCGCTACGGTACCATCCGCATGCACCAGGAATGGAATTATCCCGGAAGGGTAACGGCCACCCAGTTGCAGAACCCGGATTTCGCGGCGCTGGCAAGAGCTTATGGGGCAATGGGATTGACCGTTACGGCCACAGACCAGTTTGCCGATGCATTCGAACAGGCGCTGGCATCCGGAAAACCAGCGGTTATCGAGTTACAGACTGACTACCACTAGGAGGCAATCATGCTTAAAGACAAAGTTGCAGTTATTACCGGCGCATCCCAGGGAATTGGCTACGCCTGCGCGGAACGGTTCATCCGGGAAGGCGCCAGGGTGGTGTTGTCTGACGTCACCGATGACATGGGTGAAAAAGCGGCTGAAAAGTTGCGCGGCATGGATGGTGATGCCATCTATACCCACTGTGACGTGAGCAACAAGGCCGATGTGGAGGCCCTGTTTGATACCGCCATCGAAAAGTACGGCCGGGTGGATACGGTTATTGCCAACGCCGGCATAGTCGTAGTGTCGGATATTCTCGACCTCGAGGAAGCTGACTTTGACCGCGTCATATCAATCAACCTGAAAGGTGTTTTCCTCACCGGGCAGGTCGCGGCCCAGCGTATGATCGGGCAGGAGCCGGATGCGGATAATTCGCGGGGCACCATCATAAACATGTCCTCACTGAACGGATTGCTGGCAATTCCGGCCATCGCGCCTTACGTGATTGCCAAGGGCGGGGTGAACCAGTGGACCAAGTGCCTGGGTATTCGCATGGCCGCGGAAGGTGTTCGGGTCAACGGTATCGGTCCCGGGTCCATTGCAACGGAGATGTTCCTGAAGGTGGCTGATGACCCCCAGAAGATGCGCGAAATCATGTCCCGCACCCCCATGCAACGGGCCGGCGAGCCCGACGAAGTGGCCAAGCTGGCGGTGTTTCTTGCCAGCGACTACTCAAGCTATATCACCGGGGAAACCATTTACATTGATGGCGGCAGGCAGGGGTTGAACTATGTTGTCCCGGTAGCGGACTAGTAATCGAGCACGGTTGACAAGGTATGAATACTGAAACGGAACATATTGCAGCGATTCGTGAAAGCGTACGGGACCTGTGTTCGGACTACGATGAACAGTACTGGCTTGAACTGGATACCAGCCGGAGCTATCCCACTGAATTTGTTCGTGCCCTGACTGAGGCAGGTTTCCTGTCAGCGCTTATTCCCGAACAGTACGGCGGCTCCGGGCTCGGCCTCGAAGAAGCCTGTGTCATCCTCGAGGAAATCAGTTATTCCGGTGGCCACCCCGGCGCCTGCCACGCCCAGATGTATGTCATGGGATCGGTGCTGCGCCACGGCTCGGATGCCCAGAAAGAAAAATACCTGCCAGGTGTGGCGGACGGCTCCCTCAGGTTGCAAAGTTTTGGCGTCACCGAACCCAATTCCGGGACAGATACCACCAGCCTGAAAACCTCAGCAGTAAAGAAAGGCAACAAATACGTCATCAATGGCCAGAAAGTATGGATCAGCCGGGTCCAGCACTCAGACCTGATGCTACTGCTGGCAAGGACTACGCCGCTGGACCAGGTAAAAAAGAAGACCCAGGGGTTGTCCACGTTCATCGTTGACCTCAACCATGCTGTCAAAAACGGTCTCACCGTGAACCCCATCGATTCGATGATTAATCACCACAGTTGCGAACTGTTCTTCGATAACCTCGAAATCCCTGAAGAAAACCTGCTGGGTGAAGAGAACAACGGTTTCCGCATCATTCTCGACAGCATGAATGCAGAGCGGATCCTTATCGCCGCAGAATGCATCGGCGACGGCCGCTACTTTGTCCATAAGGCGGTAAAGTATGCAACGGACCGCAGGATTTTCAACCGTCCGATTGGCCAGAACCAGGGCGTCCAGTTCCCCATCGCCCGATGCAATATTAATATAGAGGCTGCCAACCTGATGGTGCAGAAAGGAGCCCGGCTGTTTGACCAGCATGAAAAATGCGGCGCCGAGGCGAACATGGCCAAGCTGCTGGCGTCGGAAGCGAGCTGGAACGCCGCAGACATGTGTATGGAAGTCCACGGCGGGTTCGCATTCGCCCGGGAATTTCACATCGAGCGCAAGTTCCGGGAAACCCGACTGTACCGAACCGCACCGATATCCACCAATTTTATCCTTGGTTTTGTTGCCGAGCACATCCTCGGCCTGCCGCGCAGTTACTGATGCGACCCCTCGAAGGTACCCTGGTTGTTTCCGTCGAACAGGCAGTGGCAGCCCCGGTATGCACTGCGCGTCTGTGCGAAGCCGGTGCACGGGTCATAAAAATCGAGCGGGAAAGCGGGGACTTCGCCCGTGGCTATGACAGCGTCGCCGGTGGCGACAGCTCTTACTTCATCTGGACCAACCTCGGCAAGGAGTCACTGGTACTCGATTTCAAGAAACCCGATGATGCTGCGCTATTGCACAGGATTCTTGCCCGGGCGGATGTGTTTGTGCAGAACCTCGCACCCGGCGCACTGGATCGAGCCGGGTTCGGCAGCTCGTCCCTGCGCGAATCCTATGAACGGCTGATAACCTGCGACATCAGCGGATACGGCAACAACCCGGAAGTGGCAGACATGAAGGCCTATGATTTCCTGGTCCAGGCAGAAAGCGGCCTGGTCAGTATCAGCGGTGGTGAAAACGAGCTGGGGCGTATCGGCGTGTCGATCTGTGATATCAACGCGGGCATGAATGCCCATGCCGGGATTCTTGAAGCCCTGCTGGAGCGGGCTAAAACCGGTACGGGAGGCGGCATCGAGGTTTCGCTCTTCGGCACTGCGGCTGACTGGATGACGGTTCCCCTTCTGCATTGCGATTATGGCGGCAAGGCGCCGCGCCGTGCCGGCCTCAACCACCCCTCCATCGCACCCTATGGTGGATACCAGACCCGGGACCATGAAACCATAATCATCGCCATCCAGAATGAACGGGAATGGGCCCGGTTCTGTGAGACTGTGCTCGGCCAGGGCGAACTGGCCAGCGACCCGAGGTTTAACAGCAATAACAGCCGGGTCGGGAACAGGGCGGAAATGGACAGGGCAATCCTCGAGGTAACAACAACCCTGACCCGTAGCGAGCTGGTCGATCGACTGCAGCTTGGGGATATCGCCTATGGCTCGGTAAACAGCGTACAGGACCTGTCGCGCCATCCCGCACTGGAAAGAAGATCGGGGCTGTCATCCACGGGTAACCGGGTCAGGTTTCCGGCACGCCCAATCGCCCATATCGGGGGCAATGGAATCGACAACCCGGAACTGTCCGCCCCGGCCCTCGGTCAGCATTCCGGGCAGATTCGCAAAGAGTTTGCCTGAGGGAGATTGACGACGATGCCGGAATCAACCCTTGACGAAAAACTCCTCGAGCAATGGCTGGGCAAGTGCCAGGACAGAACTGACTACGTGGACGTGAGACCGGCCAACATGCTGCGGGCCACTATTGCCCATGGACGGCCTCAATTCCAGCATGGGGATACTCTTCCCGCCGCCTGGCACTGGCTGTATTTTCTCGACATGCCTGCCATGGATAAACTGGGCCGCGATGGTCATGCCGCACTGGGTGATTTCCTGCCGCCAGTGGCACTACCCGTAAGAATGTGGGCCGGGGCCCGGCTCAGGCATCACCAGCCAGTCAGGATTGGCGACAAACTGAAAAAGTCATCAGTCATCAAGCATATTGCGCGCAAATCAGGGAAAAGCGGTGAACTCTGCTTTGTTACCGTGAACCACCGGATTTTCTCCGGGAAAACACTGAAACTCGAAGAAGACCACGACATCGTATACCGCGAAGATACCGGTAAAGCACCTGGCACCAGTCCACCGCTGGCCCCGACCGATGCGGTGATTTCGACCACCGTCGAGCCGGATACTACCCTGCTGTTCCGGTACTCGGCGTTGACATTCAACGGCCACCGCATCCACTACGATATCGACTATTGCCGGGAAGTGGAAGGTTATCCCGGGTTGGTGGTACATGCGCCGTTGACGGCTACGCTGCTGCTGGAGCTGGTCAACAAATTCCGGTCACAGGGCCATGCGACCACGAGTGTACTGGAATTTAGCTTCAGGGCGGTCAGCCCGCTGTTCCATGACCGGCCTTTTACCCTGGGCCTGAAACCCTCAGGAGAAAACACCCTTGAAGCCTGGGCGGCCAACCCGGATGGCAGGCTGGCCATGCAGGCTACTATCGGGCTCGCCTGAGTTTCAGTATGACTGCCTGTCGATACCCTGAATGGGTGATATTTCTACCTGCACTGGGCCATGAAATTATCGTATAACCTGCGGGCGTTGCCGAGGAAGTCATCCATACTGGCATCGCAATGGGCCTTAATGGTGCCCAGCCCGGAAGGTCCCATGGCGTCTTCAAGCGCACTGGCATAGGCCGGAATTTCAGCCCAGTTATCAACCGTATCCGGTTCAAGTTCTACATGGTACTGCATCGACCAGGCATTGCTCCCGACCCGCATTGCCTGGTTCGTGCAGATATCGGAAGAAGCCAGGATGGTCGTGTTTTCCGGGGGTTCGGTGACGCACACGGAATGCCATTGCAGGCATTTCTGCACGGATGGCATACCCGCGAATATGGGGTCAGCCTTACCTGCTTCGGTTAATTCTATATCCAGCACCCCAATCTCCGGTGGAACCTGGGGACCGCAGGTCCCGCCGAGGGCGTCGGCAAGAAGCTGATGGCCAAGGCACAATCCGAGATAGGGCCTGCCCAACTCGTTGACCCAGCGCAGAATCGCTGCTTTTTCAGCTACCAGCCAGGGATTATCCTGTACGTCCCAGACATCCATGGGGCCGCCCATTACCCACAGCGCGTGGTAATTCTCGAGTTCCGGAATCGGTTCGCCAGCATCCAGCTCGACGGCGTCCCAGTCAACTCCATCCTCCCTGAGAAAGCTTCTCAGTATTCCGGGGTGCTCGCATTCAATATGTTGAAAAACCAGGAGTTTCATCAAGGGTATCCATTAACCGGTTTTATTGTGGGAACCAGGTACGACAATCAGGACACCGTCGTCTGGCTATACCTCGGCAAGTATAACCACCATCATGCCAGATGACTAAAAATTACAAAAATGGTCCCCAATGGGTACAGCATCAGGGTGAATCAGCTACTGCGTTCCCAGTTTAACGGAGCTTCCTGCATCAAAGCGGACTGCTCGCGTAATCCAAGCACATGGTTTTCCCAGTAATCGGTGCTGTTAAACCAGGGAAAGGCAGCGGGAAATGCCGGGTCTTCCCAGCGTGATGCCAGCCAGCCGGCATGATAGATCATCCGCATCGTGCGCAGCGCTTCCAGCAGGTGGAGCTCAACGGGATCGAAGTGATAGAACTGGCTGTATCCCTGGAGCAGTTTTCCAAGCATGCTTTGCATGTACTCGCGGTCTCCGGAAAGGAACATCCACAGGTCCTGCACAGCGGGCCCATTCCTGGCGTCATCAAAATCAACAATATGTGGTCCCTTGTCCGTCCAAAGCACATTGCCGGGGTGAAAATCGCCGTGAAGCCGCACTGATGCAACCTGCCCTGCGCGCTCATAACAATACTGCACCTGTTCCGCCAGTACCTCGGTCAGGCTGGAATAGGCCTCCTCCAGGTGCATGGGAATAAATTCGTTTTCCAGGAGAAACTTTCTCGGACCGTGCAGGTAACTTTCCAGGTCAATCGCCGGCCTTGAATGATAGGGTTGTTGTGCGCCGATGGCGTGTATCCGCCCGATAAATCTCCCCATCTGCAGCAGGTGCTCCGGGTTGTCCAGTTCCAGCGGTCGCCCACCCCGGCACGGGTAAATAGAAAACCGGAACGGACCATGGTGAAACAGGGTTTCGCCGTCGAGACTATGCAGTGGTGCGATTACCGGAATTTCCGCGTCCTCCAGCTCACGGGTATAAACGTGTTCTTCCATGATGGACTGGTCACTCCAGCGTTGCGGACGATAAAATTTCGCAATAATATTGTCGCCGTCTTCCACGCCGATCTGGTACACCCGGTTCTCGTAACTGTTGAGGGCCAGGAACCGGCCATCGGCATACTGTCCGCGCTCCAGCAGGAAGCCGCTCTCCACGGAATCGAGCAACTGGTCGGGGGTCAACCCCCTGAAAGCCTGGACCGGGTCGGAATCTGTCATGTGGCTATAATTACCCGTATCGCATCGAGACGAGTACTGGCGCTGTCGAGCTTGTGGTTGATGACTTGCAGCTGGCCTTGCAGGAACTGGATCTCCTCATCGCGAATATTCGGGTTAACCCTGCGTAACTCTTCGAGTCGGTGGATTTCCCCTGACAACTGGTCACTGGATTTTGCCCTGGCCACCTGAATCACACCGGGGGCCAGGGTCTGTGCAAACTTCTCACTGGCTCGCACCATTTTCCTTAACAGTCCCTGCCGCATGTTGACAAGCTTGCGAATCATGGCTGGCTGGAGCTTTTCACCCGCCTGAACCATGGAATCAGGGCTGGCAAGGTGATCGAGCCGCTTCCCGGACTGGTCGATCATGACCCGGATGGTAGTTGGCGGAAGGTATCGACTGCTGTGGGATTGCTGGGTCGAAGCCGATTCCAGGACAAAGATCGATTCCAGTACAAATGTTCCCCGTTTGACCCCCTCCAGGGGCAACGCAACCACCGCCGTGTTGCCCAGCTCACTCGACTGCACCAGGTCCACTGCTCCGCGTACCAGGGGATGATCCCAACTCAGGTAATCGATGTCTTCGTAGCTCAGCGCAACCTCCCGGTCATAGGTGACCGTCATCCCGTCTTCGGGAAGCTCGGGAAAGGGCATCATCAGGTGGGTTGCGGCATTTACCGTGTAACAGCCTTCACTGTGGATCTCGTGTTCCACCCCGAGACAGTCGAAGACCAGTTCCATATATTGCTGCAGTTCGGATTCACTGTCCTGGGCCACGGCCTGTTCAAGCAGGGCGTTGGCAACCCCCGGCCTGCACGAGTTGTACTCCAGCAACCGGTCACGTCCCTGCTGTAGTGCTTCAGTAAACTCTTCTCCCAGCTGCCGGGTGCGGCTGATGATTCCGGAATAATCGGCATCGGGATCATGCAATACCTGCAGAAGTTCGTCTTCGACAAGTTCAAACACGCTGTACCCGGTTGGGCAGGTATGTTCAAACGCATCCAGACCCGAATGATACCAGTGAAACATTATTTCCTGGGCTGAATCATTGAGGTAGGTAACGTGAATCCGGATTGTTTGCAACTGGCCGATGCGGTCAAGTCGGCCGATTCGCTGTTCCAGCAAATCCGGGTTCAGTGGCAAATCGAACAGCACCAGATTATGTAAAAACTGGAAGTTCCTGCCTTCGCTGCCTATTTCAGAACAAATCATCACCTGGGTTCCGGAAGACTGGTCGGCAAACCATGCCGCTGCACGATCCCTTTCCAGCATGGTCATATCTTCATGGAACACTGCGCTATTGATCCCCTGGTTGGCCTTCAGGTAGCCGCAAATATCCAGCGCGGTATCTGCACTGGCAGTAATGACCAGCACTTTTTCAGGTCTCGCGTCTTTTAATATCGACACAAGCTGCCCTACCCGGGGATCAATGGCAACCCAACTGTTTTCCTGGTTCTCGTCGGCTACCTGGAACAGGAGTTCCGGACACAGCAAAAGTTGGGCATCGGAAAACTGGCTCTCACGGAAGATCTTCAAGAACGTCCTGTATTCTTCAGGCAGGTCGAGGGGATAGGCAATCAGGTCCCTGCGCGGAAAGCCCTCGACCGTAGCACGGGTATTGCGGAACAGGACCCTGCCGGTACCGTGATGATCAAGCAACTTTTCTACAATGGCCTGCCGTGCAGATCCCGCTTCGCTGTCATCCAGTGATTTTGCGTTGTCCCGTAACACGGATTGAACGGTTTCCGGGCCTAGCAGATGCCCCAGCACCTGGCAGGTAGACTCGGACAGGTCTTCTCCTGCCAGTAAAGCGTCAACGGCGTCAGCGATAGGCCGGTACTGGCGCTCCTCTTCCTCAAACCTGGCAAAACTCGGGAATCGCTCGGGATCAAGAAGTCGCAGCCTGGCATAATGACTTGATTTTCCCAGTTGCTCGGGGGTTGCAGTTAACAGCAGGATACCGCTAATGTTCTGCGCCAGCTGGTCAATCAGCTGATATTCAAATCCCGGATCCTGTTCGGACCACTGCAGGTGATGGGCCTCATCCACAACCATAAGATCCCAGTCGGAATCGCGGCATTGCCTGAAAATTTCCGGGCGCATGGACAGGAACTCGAGGCTGCACAGCACCAGTTGCTCTGTCTGGAACGGATTGACCTGGCCGGGTATCGGTTCCCCACTATGTTCATCGACGTCTACCAGCGATTCATACCGGTCTTCATCGAATAGGCTGAACATCAGGTTGAACCGCCTGCGCATCTCCACCAGCCACTGATGAACCAGGCTTTCCGGCACGACCACCAGGACCCGGCTGACCCTCTCGGTCACCAACTGCTGGTGCACAATCATGCCCGCCTCAATGGTCTTTCCGAGGCCAACCTCATCGGCAAGTAAAACCCTGGGTGCAAACCGGCTGGCCACGGAATTGGCGATATAGAGCTGGTGGGGGATCAGGCTTACCCTTCCCCCGATTAATCCGTGTAACGGGTTGCGGGCGATACGTGACTGAATCTGGCGCGTTTTGTAGCGCAACTCGAACCAGATATCGCGGTCGATCTGGCCATTGAACAAGCGCTCCTTGGGCCGGTTTAGCTGGATGAAATTGCTGAGCAGGCTTTCATCGATTGTATGGATTTTACCGATGCTGTCCTTGCCGGTATAAGAAATCAACCCCTGCTGTTCATCTACCGCCATCACTTCAACGGCGAGCTCGTCATGAGTAATAATCTGGTCCCCGGGTGCAAACTGAACCCGGGTCAGGGGAACCGATTCCTTGGAGTAGACGAATGTTTCGCCGGTTGCCAGGAAAATTACGGTAACGGTGCGCAAATCCGTGGATAGAACGCTGCCGAGTCCAATCTGTAGCTGAGCATCATTAATCCATCGCTGGCCCGGGACAAATTCCTGCATATACGGCGAATATCTTCAATCTGGGAGAGATGCGGTATTGTAGGGATTTGAACACCGCTGTCCAGTAGTTCATTGCCTGTTGCGACATCCTGGAGTCACAATTATAGTACTATCGGCAAAATTTTCCCTGTTCATTAGGAGACATTTTCAGCAATGCCCAACGCTCTTGTTTGTGGGGCCGGTGGATTCATCGGCAATCACCTCGTTAACCGCCTCAGGGATGAAGGATTCTGGGTCCGTGGCGTCGACCTCAAAGCTCCCGAGTTTTCAGAAAGTGCTGCCGATGATTTTGTCATCGGTGACCTGCGAGATCCGCTGCTGTGCCGACAGGTAACCGATCGCAGCTTTGACCAGGTGTTTCAGCTCGCGGCAGACATGGGCGGAGCAGGTTACCTTTTCAGCGGTGACAATGATGCTGACGTAATGCACAACTCGGCCCTGATCAATCTCAATATGGCCACGGCTTCAGTAGAAGCCGATGCGAAAAAGCTGTTCTACGCTTCCTCGGCGTGCATCTATCCTGAATACAACCAGATGGATCCCGACAATCCCAACTGTGCTGAAGGCTCCGAGTATCCGGCTGACCCTGACAGTGAATATGGCTGGGAAAAGCTGTTTAGCGAACGACTCTACACCGCTTTTCAACGCAATCATGGCCTCGACGTTCGAATCGCGAGGTTCCACAACATCTTCGGCCCGCTGGGAACATGGACCGGCGGCAGGGAAAAGGTCCCGGCAGCATTATGCCGGAAAGTCGCCGAGGCCAGTGAAAACGGGCAGGTAGCGGTGTGGGGAGATGGCCAGCAAACCCGCTCGTTCCTGTATATTGAGGAATGTATAGAGGCAATCATGCGCTTCATGGAATCCGATTTTTCGGGGCCTGTAAACATCGGTTCCGATGAATTGATTTCCATTAATGACCTGGCGCGGCTGATTGCCGAAATCGCTGGCAAGAACATAGCGATCAAACATATTGAGGGGCCGCTGGGGGTACGGGGACGAAACTCTGACAACACACTGATCCGGGAGAAGTTGGGATGGGCCCCTGCCCGCTCGTTACGCTATGGCCTTGAAAAAACCTACTCGTGGATAGGGCAGCAGGTTGACTCCAGTCAGGCTTGCTGAAAAATGCTTCAGCCACCTGGCCCCGATGCGCAGAGCAAGCGCGGGAATCAGAACTGGATCACCTTGAGCTTTTCGATCGCATCGATTTCGTGCAGGCGTTTCAGTGCATTTCCTGACGGCTCGCTGTCGAGCTGTACAAATGCAAGGGCCTTATGGGTTTCAATTGAGCGGCCCAGCCGCCAGTCTGCAATGTTAACGTTGTCTTCAGCCAGTATGGTGCCCACCCTGCCGATTACTCCCGGGGTGTCATCGTTGACCATGACCAGCATGATTCCGGTTGGGTCCACGTCCAGGTGATATTGGTTTATTTCGAGGATTCTCGGGTATTTTCCCGATAACAGTGTCCCGGAAATGGTACGTTCACCGCCGTCCCACAGAGCCTTGACGCTAACAAGGTTGGTGTAGTCGATTGCGCTCAGTTCCTTGCTCTGGGATACCCGAATCCCGTGTTCGCTGGCAAGCATTGGTGCATTCACATAATTTACCGAATCGGGCAAAAAACACTCCAGGTAACCCTTGAGCAACCCCGTGGCAATGGGCCTGGCCAGACCGCTAACCAGTTCACCCTTTAGCTCGATGTCTATGCAGTCCACCGGCGAATCGGTCATGTGAAAATGCAATGCACCAATCTTTGCCGCCAGGTTCATGAATGGCTCGACTTTCTTGAAGTCCGGTCCGATGTCAAAAGGCATATTCACACTGTTGCGGAAATCCTGGTGGTTTAACGCGTCAATAGTCTGCTGTACGATCTGCAGCGCCACATCACGTTGCGCCTCCCTTGTGCTGGCGCCGAGATGCGGGGTATGGAGTACATTTTCCAGCCCGATTAGCGGATTGTCCTTTTCAGGCGGTTCAGTCCGGTACACATCAATGGCAGCGGCCGCGACTTTTCCAGTTTGAACTGCACTGGCCAGTGCATGCTCGTCGACCAGTTTACCCCGGGACGGATTGACTATGATGACCCCGTCCCTGCATTTTTCGAGAGTTTCGGCATTTATCATATTTTCCGTTTCTGCAGACAGCGAGGCATGCAGTGAAATCGCATGGGATTGCGCCAGCAGTTCATCCAGTTCCAGCAGTTTTACCTTTTCCTGTTCCCCTACTTCAGGACTGACATAGGGGTCATATGCCACCACGGTCATACCGAAGGCCTGTGCTCTTTTGGCGACGTGGCGTGCGATTTTTCCAAATCCAATCAAGCCCAATGTTTTTCGGTACAACTGGGTTCCGACAAAATCAGACCGCTGCCAGTTGCCGGCCAGTAGCGACGCATGTGCCGGAGCGGTGTGGCGACATACCGCAAGCAGGCTTGTGAAAGTATGTTCAGCAGTCGCAATGGTATTGGCCTGGGGCGTGTTCATGACGATTATGCCGCGGCTGGTAGCAGTGTCCACGTCAATATTATCAACCCCGATACCGGCGCGCCCTACCACTTTCAATTTGCCTGCAGCCTTCAGTACGTCGGCTGTGACCTGGGTGCTGCTTCTGATTATCAGGGCATCATAGTCGGGTATGACTCTGATCAGTTCTGTTTCCGACAATCCTGTTTTGACATCGAATTCCAGACTGGTTTCCTGCCCCAGGCGATCGAGGCCGGGTTGCCCCAGTTTGTCTGATACAAGCACTTGAAACATAAATAATCTCCTGAAAAAATGGAACTGTATAAAACGGCTGAAGTTACGATTGCATGGAGAGGCCGGAATAAAAATTCTGTTGAAGCTTCTTGCTGTGAAAGCCGATGCTATAACGCTGGCAGGATGATTTGATTTTCCTGATCAGGCCCGGCTCCAGGCCCCGCAATACTTCACCGTTCATTGCCAGCGCGAGAATGGGCAGGAGTGTCGGTGCGTCGACAAATACCCGGGCGTCATTTTTCACCTTTTCCCGGACTACCACCCCACCGAAACCAACAAACAAATCCACCGCCTGGGCGGCGCTGAGGTCGCTGACTCCATCTCCCACCAGCATGCTTGACCCGGTCTTGCCCTCAAGTAGTGACGCAATTTCTCCTTGTTTACCCTCCGAGCCGGTCAGGTAGCTAGTCCCGGTTTTGTAGTAATTCTGGTCATTCCTGCCTGTTGCGTCACCCTGCCTCCACCACTCTCCGGACAGTTCATCGTAAAGCACTGGTACTGCACGGATGTTTTTCAAGGGGACACCAAGCGCCGCCCCAAATCGTTGCACGGGCTCTTCCAGGCCACCACTGACGATATAAACGCTGATACCATTCTTAAGCAACGTATGAACGACCAGTTCCGCATCCGCCACCATGTTGTGCTTGTACTTTTCTGTCAGTTCAACTACCTGGGCCCGGGTCGGGTTGAGCAAGTCCAGCCTCCTGTGGTAAACATCTTCGAGGGCGCATTCGCCATCCATCGCCGCACTGGTAAGCCTTGAGATTTCGGATTGGTGATCCTTTTCCACGCTGAGCTCGTCTATCCCTTCGATCACTGACAGGGTCGAATCACAATCAAAAATCACGTGCTGAAATCCAGGCCAGCCGTTTTTCCTGGGTTTGTCAGCGAAGATATCCATTTAAACCATGCCAGTAGTACCAGGGATGATGCATCCACCTGAGAATTGAACCATTATTATACCAACTAACGGAAATGTAAAAGGCATCCGTCATCATTAAAGCAACTTTTCCGGGTTGGTCTATTCGTGTTGGCAGCTGGAAGCAAATTGCGAAAGATCAGTATGGCTCTGAAGAGCGCACGGCGTTCCCTCAAATAGCCGGATTGCAGGACTGCTATGAGGAGATCCAGAAGTTCGGCTACATCCACTACCGGTCAGCAAGTTACCGGGAGCAAACTGGCAGTGTATTAATCCTGCAGCAGGGTTTAAGCCAGCCATTCCCTGATAATCTCCATCCCGACTCGGCACGATTCCGGCCACTGTTTTTGTTTCACGAACTTGTTTACAATTGGGCTCCATTTCCCGAAATTCTCCCAAAATTGGTCAATATGATTAAACGTATCAGTTGCTTCGTGCATATTATCTCAGCCTTGATGTTACTCGTGGTTATGCCGTTACAGGCAGACACACTCAACGGTATTCTGAATTCCGGCACACTCAAAGTAGGGGTGTCTCTTTTCGAGCCCTGGACCATGAAGACCGATTCGGATGAACTGTACGGATTTGAAATAGATGTCGCCAACAAGCTGGCCAGCGACATGGGCGTAAAAACCGAATTCGTGGTGTACCAATGGGACAACATAATTTCTGCACTTACCAGTGGCGAGATCGATATCATTGCCGGTGGTATGGCCATCACTCCGGGGCGGGCACTGAAAGTTAATTTCAGCCTGCCCTATGCGTCATCGGGGATTACCATGGCCACCAACACCGCCATGACCCAGAACATCAACAGCCTTGAGGACCTGAACCAGCCAGATACTACCTTTGTCGTTGTTACCGGAACCGCTTCGGAAACTCTGGTTAATAAACTTTTCGACAATGCCACCAAAATGGTGGTCAAGGAAGCAGCAGATGCCGCCAAAGCGGTTCTCAGTGGCGCCGTGCATGCCTACGTTGCCTCCTTTCCCCAGCCTGAGTTTCTGGCCCTGCAGAACCCCGACAAACTTGATATTCCCCTTGCCGGACCCCTGATAACCTATAAAGCGGGCCTGGCGGTGCAAAAAGGAGAACAGGAGTGGCTGAATTTTCTAAATGCCTGGGTCACTGCCAGGGATGCAGACCAGTGGCTTGCAGTATCGCATAAATACTGGTTTAACAGCCTTGATTGGCGCTAGCCATCAGCCTCGGTCATGAGCGTGCTGACTGTCATGCCTGTAATGGTTCCTGCAAAAAGCCTGTGGGCTGTTATTGCGCTGATATTTCTATCTTCCTTCGTTATAGCCGAGACAATAGAACATCTCCAATCCGATGCAAAATATGATGAGCTGGCGCGACAGGAGATATTTGACAGCAACACCGAGCTGCGTTTGGACCTTCCACCGGAAAATGAATGGCGCGCTCAACAACCGATCAGTGAGCCCAAATCCCGTATCCAGTATGGCGCCGATCCTGACTACGAGGAAATAAAGGCGCGGGATCAATCCCTGTTTGATATGCAGCAGCATGAATTCGGCAGCGAGCGGCCAACTGCAATATTCAGGTTTAAATTTTAACCCTGGTGGGAAAGTTTCAAGGGCAGTAGCTACGGAGCCGGCAAACAGGAGAAAATGCCGGGGGTACAGGAAAATGAATCAGAAAGATGGGTATAACGAGGCAACAGTGGACTGGCAGGGTGCTGCTACCCCCATTGACACCTCAGTTATGCCGCAATACCAGGCAAATGCTGAGGATATTGAGACGTTTCAAAATGAGGGTGCGGTTTTATTGCGTGGCGTGTTTTCCGATTGGATAGAGACCCTGCGCAAAGGCCTGCAACGCAATCTGGACAATCCCCGGCAATTTGCATTTCCCTGCGAGAGTAACCCGACGGGTGCCCCCGGGCGCTTTTTCGACAGTTACTGCAACTGGCGACTTATTCCCGAATACCTCGACTATATTTCGCACTCCTGCACCGCCTCGATGGCTGGTCAGTTCATGGGTGGTAAATCTGCCCAGTTTTTCCACGAACATGCATTTTTGAAAGCCCCCGGTACTCAGCGAGCAACACCCTGGCACCAGGATTTACCCTATTATTGTGTAGATGGGTCCAGGACCGCCAGCGTCTACGTATCCCTCGACCAGGCGGATGCGGATGTCGCGGTGCGTTTCGTGAAAGGTTCTCATCGCTGGAACAGGCTTTTTTTTCCCCCGAATATTCCTGGATGGAGCCAACTTTGAAGACAGCGTGCGATATCCGGATATGGAAAGCGTTCCTGATATTGACTCCCATCCCGATAAATACGACATTGCAGCCTGGTCACTGCAGCCAGGTGACGCCATTGTATTTGATTTTCGCACGCTCCACGGCACCGGAAATGCCGAAGTTAAGACAATGCGCCGCGCTTTTTCGTCACGCTGGATGGGGGACGACGTCAGTTATTGTGAACGACCGGGCGAAACCTCCCCGCCTTATTCCAACCACGGAATGAAAACAGGCGATGGCATGCGAGAGGACTGGTTCCCGGTGTTGTGGAGAAATACAAGCTCTTCAGGTTAAATTCCTGACTGCCAGCAAGCGTTCAAAATTAATCCAATTTCGATAGAAAATTATATTTTCGACTGCCCTCACTCATTCAACATTTACTTCTGGTAACTGCCACAAGGCATTGGATTCGACATGACAAAGATCTGGAATATGAATACCTGGATGCCCTCAGCCACGTTACAGGCTATAGTTTCCTGGCGGGAAAGTTGCTGCTGACATGGGGAAAAGACGGGAGCTGGGCGAGTATGCTGTTCACCCCGCACTAACGTTTCCGCCTACAGGGAGAATCAGTCCGATCTCCTCTCCCCGGCAAAATGTTGCCGTCGGGGAAGTTTTCCACCCCGATGGAGTCAATCCATAAATGTCACGCTACGATTCTCGTTGACACTATCACTTGACGTGGCCTGGTCTTCCAGGGTCTGACGAATGCGTACAAAATGTTGTGTCATGAACTCGACCGCACGTTTTGTCCCAATCGACTTTTTCAGTCCCGATCCGAGACCGACGACTTCATCGGTGAACATATGCAGCAAGGCAAACACCAGGCTTCCATTTTCGAAGGGAATCACACCTACCAGGACGAACATGGCATTGTAGCTTGTGCTTACGTAAAACTGTATGTCTGCACCGATCCCGGCTTCTTTTGTTACCTCGAATACTTGCCTGGAGATGGCATGAACACGACGACCATCCACGTCCCGCTCAATCAACAAGAAGTGATCCTCGACCAACGGATCCGAATCCTCCGGAAAGTCCGTGATCGCATGGTAAGCCTCAGGGAAGTGGCGGCTGAGAAATGCGGCACCACGTATTGCGCTTTGTATTTCCAGGGCTGGGTTGTAGCGTCGTTTGTTGCCCGAGTATTGTTCAATGCCGTGAAGTCCGTGGGTAACGTATGCGTGCAGACGGCCATGCAGCATCGCGCGGTAATCATCGATCCCGGGAGGCCTGGAAGCCTGAATCCTCGCGACCTCATGTTTGCTTAGATTATAGAATTTGGCGACATTCTTTTTAGCGAGCAAGTCGAGGTCACGCTTCGGAAGTTCGACGACATTGAAAAACGACTTCTCGAGATCATGGATTTGTTCGGCGCTCGAGAACTCCATATGGTTAACGAGAGACTCGGCGCTTATAAATACGTCGACTACCACTTGCGGGGAATGAGTCTTCAGCAACATTAACGTTCCTCCGACAGCGATCTCTTCCTCCAGCATCACGTGCTCCGGCATCCCGGTGTAGATGATTTCGCCGGAGTGAAGGCCATTGCGCAGAGTATGTTGATCCATCTTCAGGTACGCCAGCATGTCATCGAGCAATATGTCCCACTGTTCTGCGCTGGCATTACTCGCTACCAGCATCACCAGCAGCACCCAAAATATCCTGGGCCCGAAACCCAGGGTTCTGCGCCTGTCAGTCCCGGTTTTCAAGTTCATTTTTTTGCCTGACGCCCTCTTTATCATCAGATTGTGGTTTGGCAGATAACGGTTCCACTGAAACTGCCGCTGGTTCCTGTGTCAATTCAGATTCAACCGAACCATATGGTGGATAGTCCAGGGTGCCCGCAAGTTGATCAGCTCTGGACGCCGGCATTCCGGGAAACGGTAAACGGTGCGACCTGCGCCAGGATTCTACCTGCTGCACAGCTGCGTCGCTGCGTTCCGGGTCCAGGCCATGGTCACGGCCCATATACAAGGTTTGTGACGGGAAGGCAAAACCGGAGCCGGATTCCGCGACAATTTCATTCACCCTCAGAAAGACATCTTCCTTGATTGCGTAGAATTCGTTCCAGTCCCGGGTCAATGCATAAACCCGAATCTGGATGTCGAGTGACGATGCCCCGTGGCCAGAGAATCGCACACGTACAGTATCACGATCGATCATCGGGTGGGCGTGGAACATTTCACGTAATTTTGCCAGAACATAACGTAACTGATCGGTTTCGGTCTCATAACGAAGCCCGATTAGTGAGCTGATCAGCATGCGGTCGCATTTCGCCCAGTTAATTATTTCCATATCGACGAAAGTCGCATTGGGTATTGTAATCAAGGTACGATCGAGGGTTCGGATTTGTGTAGAACGCACGCCAATACTCTCGACTGTGCCCTGGTAAGCACCAAAGTTACAGAAGTCTCCGACCCGTACCGGCCGATCCATGTACAAGATCGCCCCTCCGATCAGGTTCTCCAGGGTCGGGCGGATGGCCAGGGCTACCGCCAGGCCACCAACCCCCAGTCCGGCGACCAGGCCAACTACCGGCACACCCAGATTCTGTACCCCGATCGCAACGATAAACACGGCACCAACAAAGCCGATAACCCGCGCAATCATACGCAGCAAATTGGCGTCGAGCCCTTCCTCGGAAATCCTGGGGGAAAGGATAATCCACTCTGAAATTGTCAACACAGCCACCCAGAACAACCATACCCCAGCCAGGTCCAAAATTACCGCGGTGAAAAAGTCCACCCCTGCTGCAAATTCCCCGGACAGGTTCACTTCCCGGATAAACAGGTATTGCAGTCCGTTAGTCAACGCAATTATGGCAAGGGGGAACACCAGGCGGCGCAACTCGAGGATTACCCTTGCTTCGGACCTGTAAGCATTGATTACCCGTCGCAATACAAACAGTAGAACAACGGCCGCCAGGAATAAAACCACGGCCAGCACAATTTTCCAGATTGGCGTGCCCTTCCAGACATGTTTCAGGCTATCAGGGAGGAAAGCCACCAGCGCTGCAGGGATCATGGGGCCGTGAAACTGCGGCAGTGCCTGACTCCAGCTTTCAATAGCCATCTTCGAATGCAGGGGTAAATGCCCAATCCGCAGCGAAAAAGCAGGCGCTAATTCTATGGTCCGGCCACTGAACAAAAATTCTCCCTCCCTTGGTCCATTCTCGATCCGCACTATGGATATCGGCGTATGGGGAATAACCCATTTAGCGGGTGATTCGTCGTCGCCAAAAACGTATCTGTCCGGTACGTTACCAATCAGCGGCACTTCAACCCTTCCTATGATATCCAGAAGAGAAGTGAGCACATCCATTCCTGTATCCCAACGCCTGGCGGCGGACACGGATGATAGATCGAATAGCTGAAAAAACCGCGGAGCAAGCGCCCAGATTCGATTTGAAATTTCACGAGTCTGGTGTTCACGGTAGGCCAACATGCTATCTTCGAGTTCCCAGGAAAGCTGCAGGAAGGACTTCAGGGTGCTGCGCGGACTATCTGTTATGACCGGCTCGAATGGCGTTGCTTCCAGTTCCAGATTATGGGGCAACGCGGGTGCTTCTTCCGCAAATGCCTGCTGGACTCCCTGTGCATACACCGTGGCAACGAAAACACTGACAACAGTGCAAATCTTTAGTAAATCAACCAGATTTCCAAAACGCGATGTTGCCTTCAAAAGATAAAACATAATACGCAAGAATTATAGGCATTTATTGATTTGGTTGAAACGCTTGAATCGCGTTTGACAGCCATTGTAAATGTGGTACCGGAAACATGGTTTACACAATTGAACATTTAGGAGATTCCCGGATGACGTGGAGATACTGTAAATCATGTTTCCGGTATGGACTGGGGTGAAATGGTGGGGCGTGCGGGGTTCGAACCCACGACCACCTGATTAAAAGTCAG
>PVMK01121573.1_pt1 | contig 26704 bp, 25 predicted proteins | sample 1853481 | NCBI WGS metagenome assembly PVMK01 (sample SAMN08533507, study PRJNA380276) | Marine sediment metagenome, whole genome shotgun sequencing project. | reverse complement strand
AAGGAATACCACGATACCATCAGGGCAACCACCCAACTGGTCGAAGCATCCAATCGCCTCGTCAATACCGCCGGACTGGAAAAGCTGATCGAACAACTTGTTATCACATTGGACAAGGTGGAAGATAAAGGGGAGGAGCTGGTAGATCACACCTTCCGGCAGGGGATTATCCTGATCGTGATTTTGCTTGTCGGGTATGTCATTGCAAAGCTGGCGTATGATCATATTTCCAGAAGACGGATGGAACCCAAATCCGAGTCAACCTGATAAATATCTGGAACAAAATCATCTTTTAGAATTGCAGATACCATTAATAAGCGTTTTATCAATCATTGCCATAGTTTATTGATTTGCTCTTGCCTTAACATTTGATTTTGGTGTATGTAGTTTTATGTCTTGAAGTGGGGGCAACAATTGATAAAACGCTTATTAATGTTATCAACAGTTCTGATCTACTTGCCCGCCACAACATCGTGGATCGGACTGCGGGCCTGACGTTCACGCTTGATCTCGGTGTTTTTTAGTCCACATTATGTAAGGGATAGAGACAACCGTCGAAGCCAGAAGGTACGCCACCACAAGTGGAAGTGTGTGTGGTCCCCGCGCGTGGGCCGCGATGAGCAGGCCCAGGCCGATGTGTCGCGAGGCACATGAGACCGCAAGGGAGGTGCGATGGAAGGATTCGGACCACCGAGCAGATGGCCGGCTACGATTGCAGTCAGGGTGAAAGCGGCGAACGCCAGCAGCGACAACAGATCGACTTCGAAGATCAAACGGAAGCGAGTTACCATAGCCGTCAGAGCAGTCAAGGCCATTGCAGCGCTTCCGATCTTCAGCAAAGGATTGCCGATCCGCTCGGCCAGGGTCGGAGACGCCAGTCGAAACAGCATGCCGAGTCCAAGTGGCAGCAAGAACGGCTTGAGTAAGACGCGAGCGACTTGTGAGGGTGTAATTTTTGTTGTGTCGAAGTGAATGATCTCGGCCAGAAGGTGAAGTGATGCAGGCACAGTGATAATAGCTAAAAGCGATGTGATCACGATCAGGCTGAAAATATAATCCGGATCACCGCCGAGTTTAATGAGTTTTTTAGGCAGCAGGGGCGTACCGGCACAAATGGCCAACACTATCAATGCCACCTCGGTCCTAGGCGGCAGGTCGAGCATCCGTACCATCAGAACAGTTACCGCCGGCATCACCACATACGTGGCGATGATCGACTTCAGCAGCAGGACGGGTCGTCGCCAGAGGTAGATGATTTCGTTTTTTGTGGCGATCATGCCGATGGCAAGGATGAGAATCGTAATGGACGTTTTAAGTATCAGTAGCAGCATGGTATCAGAATTTAACGGGCTGTTGCCCGGATAATGAGACTTGTCTAGCTATTTCCTAGTCTTGATCGACAACAGCTGCAAGCAGATTTATGCAGCTCGCAGCTGTCCTTTGTTTTTTCCTGAGCACTGAGAATCTAAGTATCGACATTATCCTTTCGGCTTATGCCATATCGGTGATGTATAGGCACGTTCTTGCTGGCCTTTGGGAGCATCCTTGGAAATCTTTACACCAAATCGAAACACGTCATACGCATACCAAGGCGGAGTGGGAATCTCCAGAATGCGGGCGTAGTAGAAGGCGCTTTCCGCAGGATTGAAATCCGGATCAGTCCAGACTGCTCCACTTTTTGCTTGGAATGATTAAAAGAAACTATACCAAAGTTTTAGGAAAGGTTTTACATTAACACCGTACAGGAAAATTTACAAGCCATACCCCCCTGATGAGTTTCAACCATTTAGATTTATTAATTATTTTTCGCATATCCGCATTGTATGGTTTAAATCGCAAGAAAATTTAGCAATCTGCGCTTCACCATGGTTAGCGTAAAGAGAGGTTTCGGATCTTAGTAGTTGAACAGCAGGAAGAGTCCGGCGCCGATAAGCAGAAAATGTACCAGCGGTTTCCGCATGATTTTCTTTATTCTGTTCACTGCATCTCCCAACTTACTTTCCGGGTGTATACCAGATCGGTGAGGTGTAGGCGCGTTCCTGGGTAGCCATGGGCACCTTGTCGGGCATCTTGATGCCGAACCGCTTGGCTTCATAGGCGGTCCAGCGCGGCGTCGGAATTTCGATCACCCGAGCGTAGTAGAAAGCGGATTGTTTCACATCGAAATCCGGATCCGTCCAGACCGCGATGAGTTCGGGGGATCCGATGGTGTTAGTCCAGGTAGCGTTTTTCACGTCGACGGTATTGCCGACAGCAGGAAGCTTGCCTTTTCTGTTCGGTTTGCGATCACCTGACCATACTACATCATATACTTTTTCGTGAGTTTTGCCTTTGGCATCCATCCAGCCTTTGATGATCTGGATCCGGTCGAGGTTTCCGCTGTAGGGATCTTTCATAGCGGCGACGAGGAAGTTGGGTGCCTTCTTTCCGTCTTGGGCGGCGTACAGGTCGCCTCCCATCGGGACCCCTTTGGCATAGCCGATTCCCGCGGGCATGCGGGACAGGACATCTTCCTCCGCGAACTCCCAGCCTCCGAAGAAGCGCACCGTCATGCGCGAGCCGGTGGTGGCGTAAGCCTCCTTGCGCACCATCGCGTCAAAGATGGCCTCGCGGGTGTTCTCGGTGGCCCAGACGGCCGTGTAGCCGCCGGCGGCCTGCTGCCAGCCCAGCGTGGTGAGAGAAGGATCCAATGAGGACTTGATCACGACGTGTTCCCAGCGGTGCGGGTCCGGCTCCACCCCGGAATGTTTGCCGAAGAAATTGTTCTCGGCGACTGCGGAGAGGGAGGTGTGGGCGTCGGTGCCGGCGGCCATCCCGAATTTGAAAGGGTTGACGCCGAGTTTCTTCTCAAGCATCAGGCCGATTTTCAGGGCGGACCGCGCATACTCGTACTGAAACATCTCCTTCTTCTTGACCTCGGTTCCGTCCAGGTTGGCGTCGTCCCAGGTCTCGTAATCAGCGTACTCGTCATTGGGAGACAGGAAGGGATGTGACTCGCCGTCACCCTTGATCTGGGTCACTTCAACGAGGGGTTCCAGGTCGGCCCGCAGGGCGGCGAGCTCCCTGGTGAGCGGTTTGCCGCCGTTTGTTTCCACGGAAAACATCAGGCCGTTGGACAGGTTGCCGTTGTGCGGAATGGCCAGCACGTCCGCCCCGGTCCGTTTTTCAAAATTGTCCAGCGCTTTCCAGAGATCTTCAGGGTTCTGGCTGTCGAACTGCGAGAATGGCAGCGTCTGGTTGGCCATCGACGCGTCACCGCGGAAGAGCACGTTGCGGTGAAGGTTGAAGCCGCCCCGCGTGGTGTATTCATAGCCGATGATCGCCGAGAAGCGGCCCGGCTCGTTGTATCTGTCAGCAAGCGCGGTGTATTCCTGCCACGCGTCGCGGACAATTTTATCGGTTTTGAACGGAGGTTCCGGCTTGCTCAGAGCGCCGACGATCTCCATGGCTGTCGCGAACATCTTCTCCTTGTCGCCGCTTTTCAGCGCGTCGTACCACCGTTTGCCTTCTTTGATGGCGAGAAGATTGGGATCACCTGTGAGCAGTTTCGGCATCAGGCCGTACATTTCGGCATGGTCTGCAATCACCAGCCAGTCCAGCGGCCGCAAGAGCCTGGCGCGGACGCCGGTGGTCGAGGTGACTTCTTCGCCGCGGGCAAACCGATAGGCGTCCTCCTGACCAAGCCTGCATATGGTCCCCGCGTCCACGGAGACCGCGGTATGGAGGTGCTGGTCACCCCAGAGAACGCGGGTCGGATACGCACGACCCGCATAGGGCGAGAATTGCTTTTCACCGAGCATCTTGTCAACGGCCTCTTTGGAATGATGGTATTCCGTGGCGAACGCATGCGGAATCGCCAGCAGCATAAGTGTGACGATCAGGCAGACCAGAACCATCGTTAACGGCAAGTTCTTCAGTTTTGTTTTCATCTTCCTTCTCCTTATTCTTGTCCAGTTGAGCTGGTCCGTGCTCCCCCATCGGCTTTCCCGCAGGGTAAACAAAAAATGGGATTTTAACAATATTTTATATCTCATTTATAGAAGCGTTATGAAAATGCATTTGAACTAGCAAAATGGCTGACAAATTAAATACACAGAACTTTCTTCCCGCTTTGTTTACGCTCATTTAGGGTTTTATTCTCTCTGGACGTGCATGGCCTGCCATTCCTCAGCAGTCACCAGGTCCTTTATCTGGAAGCGCAATTCAACGAATTTCTCCAAAAACGCCGTCCGGTTCTTTTTCACTTGACCGAAAAAAGAGTCCATCTCTTGGCGTGTCAAGTTATAGTCTTTGTTCATTTGAACGAGTTGCTTGGACAGCTCGTCAAGGTTTTCGGCGAATCTTTCAAATTCTTCGTCCGCCTGTCCTGTAATGGAAATCACCTGTTTGGCTCTATCCCTACCTTTGATGATCTCTTCTGCTGCATCAAACACCTTGTCGAGATGTCCGGAGAGCCCGGCGTTCTATAATCAGTTGCATCCGATTAAAGACCTGCTCAACTCTTCAGCGCCTTCCTCAGTGCTTTAATGTCCTTCTCGTTGAGGTTTGTGTATATAACCTCCCCGCCAAAGGGTTCAACCGCCGCCCCGAAGTCATTCAGGGTCGCCTCTTCTCCCACCAAGACCAGCGCCGACGTATCCTTGTCCAGAGTCTCTGCGAACTCATCTATCTTTGGGTATTCTAGGACAATGTCCACGCTCACTCCTATCAGACCCCCCCAACTCTGTACCCAAGGCCGCGCCGACCAACGCACCTCCCGGCCCGGCCAGCAGACCGACAAGCCCCCCGGTGATTGCACCCCAGTGAAGACCCGCTGAACCTCTTTCGTCCTGTGCCCACGTGCTGTGCACCCTGAGATGTCCATACTTGCTGCGAGACACCAAGGCCACATCATCAATCCAATAGTACTCAGGCGAATAATCCTCCAGCGTGTCGAGCGCCTTCGCTGCAGTCTTCTTCCCTTTGAACACAACGGCCTTAAATCCTATCATGATTGAACTCCTTTCTTGTTTTAAGTTGAGAAGTATCGATACCAAGACCCGTTTGGGCCTGTTACCAGCATCCGTTCATTTCCCTCGTCATTTCCCATCCAATTGTAGGGCGCCAAAAACAGTATTTGAATGAGGGTCGAGTCTAACGGACGAATATAGGGCAGTAGCCGCCATAGGCCTGGTTAAAATTGGTGATCTGTCCCTGGTAAATGCGTGTAACTATCATTTGAACCTCGCCCCCATAGGCATAGGCGCGAAGATCGTACTTCCAGTCAGCCGAGGTTTCATCGTTTTCAAAGGTGATTTTTGGGGCCGGGACGTATTGTTGAATCAGGGTATCTTCGCTCATCACGCGGTTGAAAACTTTACGCGAGATACTGCTCCCGCGGTAGGCGCCCTTACCGCCATAGGATTGTGGGGGCTTGAAAAACAACTGCTTTCTCTTTTGCCAAATCTCGCTGATATCCGCAAACTCGCTGGAATGCCAAGTGGGGAGAAGAACGTTGCGAATGGCATCGATAGAGATATCGGGGGTGGCCACAGTTTCCAACCATCCGTCACTGCTCATCGGCACAAGCCTTCTCTTGTCGGCGAGAAGTATATACTCTTTGGGATTGGGTGAAAAACCACAGGCCCCTGCGAGGTACGCACGACGGAGTTGTTCAGATGAGAGGTCTGAAAGGGTAAAGTCGCAATAGCGATTGTAAATGAAATCAATCTTCTTTTCCGCGGCGAAAAGTGCCCCATTGCGATAGGTGAGGTCGATGGTGTCATGTATGCTCGCCGTATAGTCCCACTTTTCAAAAAGAGACTTGTAGAACAAAAACTCAGGGAACATCTTCTGTGCACGGGGTGCCTCATCGATGATAGCGATGTGAGGCGAACCTTCAAGGCCGAGGCGTTGAAACTCGCCAATAAAAGATTTCTTGAGTGAGTTCATCGCTAGGGGAAAGGGATTGGATTGCGCGTGCATATCGTAAAGTACATCGGCAATGAGGTACCCGGAGGCATTGGTGTTGATTTCGAGAAGACACGGCGTCTCGCCTTCGAGATGAAAATCATAAGACATAAGTACGGAGAGATTCGCGGCCGAGCTGGAAAGAATCTCCCTATCGACGGGAGCACCGAGCACGGCCTCGCGATAGGAATCCTGTCGGCTCAGGCGAAATATATTGTCGACGGCCTCGGTAATCGAATCGATGACACTTTGTGGAAGGAAAATTTTGTAAGGAGAGATAACGTTTCTGTTTTGCCAGGGCTCACTGAGCGCAGAGATGGACGGATACTCGTTGGCGAGCCGAGTATTGTATTCGCTGTAAAATTCATCCCAGGGCATCGTCATCTCCAAAACCAAAGGGTAAGAAGTCCCATTCTTGAGGAGAAATCAAGTAAGATTGTTTCCCGATCGCCGCATCGCGACGGAGTAGCTCAAACAGCTTACCAAATTCTATTCGCGGTTGCAATTTAATCTGTCCCCAGGGGCGCTTCCCTGCAAGGGGCATGCTCGGCGTACAACATCTCAGCCTCCCTCATGGCGATGACAGACTGCTTCATGATCGCTGCAATGCTCGCGCCCCGCTTATGCTGCTCGAGCCATTGCAGCGCCACGTTGCCGCGGTTAACGATCTGCCACAGCGGTTGCAGATACTGCCCGAAACCGAGGGGTTTTGCCGTCGCCAGTGCCCCTGCCAGGTAAGTCTCGAGCCACTCACGCACCGGTTGTGCGCGCCCGTCCTGCCAATGACGCACGGTGGCGTCGAGCGAACGAGTGGCCACCGCGGCCTCGTTCTGTTCGATCAATTGCCTGAGGTCGGCGGCGCGAGTTGACGCCGGCAGCTCGGATGCGACGAGGGGGTCCAGCGACGGATCGGCCACCATCTGCTGAATGCGTGCCTCGACCAGTGCCATAACAGCGAGGATGATGCGGGGATCGTAGATCTGGTCGCAGATACGCAGCTCGACCCTGTTCAGCTGATGTGGCACCTCCGGGCCATTGGGCCGGGCGCTGATCCACAGGTGACGGTTGCACTGCATGCGGCCGTCGGCGATGGCCCCGTTAACAAACATCTCGTATTCCCGATGCGACTCGAACAGAGGAACCGTGGCCGGCGAGTCCGGAAAGACCACCCAGCGCGTCGAATGGTGACCCGTGACTGCGCCATCGAGGAAGGGTGAAGCGGCGGTGAGCGCCAGGAACAGACAGGCTTCTGCGCGCAGCAGTCGCGCCGCGCGAACGATGGTCTCGGCATCGTCGAGGCCAATGCTTATCTGGGTGCTGGTGGTGACCACCCGGGTGCCGTAAGCGTCACGGATGAACTGGTAGTATTTGTTATGCGGATCTGAAATGAGGAAAACGTTTGAGTCGCCCCTGCTCATGGTCGCCCCGGGAACCAGCGTATAGTTGCCCTGGCGTTGGAGCCACTCGCGCAACCTGGAGCGCAGGCGCACCAGAACCGATCCGATCTCCTCATAGCTGCGCACGGGCGGAGTGGCGAACTCGGGGTTGCGGCAATCCGGCTCGGTTTGGAATCCCGGCAGGGCATGGTCGATGCGCTCCGGCATGCCGACGATGTGTCCGTCAGCTAAACCCGTATAGATCTCATCCTCCAGTCCCTTGAACATCAAGCGGCTTGTCGAAACATTCATGGGGCGAACTTTATGGTGGCATCCAACATTAAACACAACCGGTCTGACTGTTTGAAAATGTAGTGATTGTAGAGTAATTACGCGTATCCTGGCAATATCCACGGCCTCCCGACGCCACTCTATCTCGGACAGACGTAGCTTCCTCGCACCCTGTCCGGTTCCGGCCGGGTGCGGGGAGCCACCGCCTACGAAATACGCAGGCTAGATCCCGTCAGGCCAGCGTATTGGCTTAGTGACGTTCGGCCAGATCGGTTCGTCACGCATCGTCAGCCCGTTCTGCCGCAGACGCCAGAAGAGATGGTCGAATCGATCCTGACCAAAGAACGGCTCGCCGCGGAAACACATGTTGGGCACCCCGCCGTGACCCGACGCAATTTGCATCGGTTGACTTTCCTGCCAGCACGCGTCGTACTTCTCGGGGTTCTTCAGGATATCCGCGATCGTCTCGTCGTAGTTTAAAGCCGTCTTCAGCTTATTCCACGCCGTAGGGATGTCGGCGGGCCAGAAATCTGACTGGCCACCCCAGATCAGCGGGCCCGTGAAGAGCAGGAACTCCATGGACTTGCCGGTCAACTGAGCGGCATTGGCAAGGCGTACCATCCATGAGATCCAGGTCTGGCTCTCGATGGTGGGGACTTGGCCCGTAGTCGAGCCCGAGAAATGGATAGTGATTCTGATCGATGGGATCAGGGTTGGCAAACTTCCACGGAATACCCTGGAATTGCGCAACGCGATAACAATCCCACACACAGTCCGCCCACTTATACCATCTCCCACCCTGTTTATAGTGGGTTTTCTGGGCTTGCTCTTGGACAATCTGATGTCCAAATTCATCAACCCCTCCACCCGCGACATCAGGCATGCGGATAGCACCCGGAAAGATCACGCGCATCGTCACTTTGCAGTTGTAGTTGGATTGGAGATAGGCAAGGCGGTTGATGACCAGATAGCTGTAAGGGCTGCGGATCGAATCAAAGACATCGACCACCAGCGGATTATCGGAAGTAACATTCGCTGTCAGCGGGGCAGGAATCGGATCGAATTCGTCTGGCTTGTGCTCATGATCATTGACCCCGTTGTTGACGTTGTGGTGCCGCCACAGCCAGTTATTCGCGTCGGCGGGGGGATTCACCGGGTTCGGCACCGGTGGTAGTTCAGGTGGTTTGAAACTGTGTTTTTCTTTAGTCATTATTTTCTCCTTTTTCTGTTAGTTAAGTTAAAGTACATGCTTGTTTGAGTATGAACATTGTTGGATGGTTTGAATTTCTCCATCCAAATAACTCGCCCTGCGGCTCCCGCAGCAGTGGTCCGCGTGAATAAACTGCGCTCGCCGCCTTTGTGACGGGCACGAGGCCCGTCGGGTCATCGGGACTATTGGACACTTTTTTGTCCTTTCCCTGGCTTAATTTAACCAGCCGTTTGGGTATGGTTCGAGGCTGTATACCTAACTTCGGCTGCTTCCAAACCTAGCCGCCGTTCGTATTGCCTTCCCGGATACGGGGTCTGGATTGCCAGGGCCAATGACCATCCATTTCCAGCATCATGCTCCAGCTGAGTATGGTGCGAACAGCGATCATTCCGGCCAGCAGTCCAACTGAAAATAACGTTGCTTCCACCGTCACGGTTTTGACAATGGTGGCGGCCACCAGAATTTCAAGGCCGACCAAAACCGTCCGCCCCAGGCCGTGCTTAAACTCCTGAGCCGGATCGGGCGGGGCCATGCGGCGATAATGGCGCAGATAGCGCCCCACACTGATTAGAAACCCGGCTACCAACACGCTCACGCCTACAATTTCAATGATCGCGGTGGTGATCTCAAGTAAACCGACAAGTTCTGCGGGCATAATCTACTCCTTCACTGCCGGCTGCCAGGGCCAGCGACCTTCATCTTCCAGCGCGAGTGTCCAACTTAACCAGGTCCGCACAATCAACAGCAACCCCAGTGCAGCCAGTGACTCAAACGTAATATCAAGTATAACCGTTTCGATCACGTCGGCCACAACCAATATTTCCAGCGCAACCATCAGCACCCTTGACAGTCGCGGTTTAAACTTGCGAAAACTCTCTTCAGGGGACAACTGACGAAAGTGACTCAAATAACTGCCAAAAACCACCAATAAGCCGGCCACAATCACCACCACGCTGCACAAGCTCAGAAATATTCCGGCCCCTTCAACAAAGTGCACGATTCCTTCTGACATGATTTACATCCTTCTGAGATTATTATTCCCTTTCGAACACGTCCCGCAGCTCCTCTTCTTTGTCCTTTTCAAGTGACTTTTTAAGGACCTTTCCCTTGTCGTTCTTGGTCACTACGACCACTTGCTTTTAGGCCAAACATTACATGCGATCTGTTGAAAAATGATTAAAAGAAACTCACTTTCTATTTTGCGTGCGTTTGATAACCCTGCTTCCATTTGCAAAACCAAACGTTGTATTTCAATACTATTTAAAATAGCCGTTTCTGTTTTCTGACGCACTGCTGAAAAGGCAATATAGCCGGTGCATGCTACGAGCAATATCAATATCAGCATTGCACCAAAGGCTAAGCCAAACTTGACGGTTATGCTTAATTCTCGCCAAATTTGTGATAAGGATTTTTTTTGTTCATCTTACATCCACACCAAAGCTTAGTTGTTACAAGAATGAATTTTAAAGATCTTGTAATACCTATACCATGCTAAAAACCATTTAGTATCCTATTCTGAAACCAATCCATTGAATGGTTTTTTTGACTTGTTCACTTAATATAACTTTATTGTCCTGATATTCTAATTTTTGAACTAATTATTAAAACCTGTAATGTTCGCCCCATCAAATATACCACAATGTATGATCTAAAGTTGTCACTAAAGAGTAAATGTCAATGTTAAGTATTAAATTTTCAGAATATCTAAAAGAAACAGCATTGGGAAATATACAAAAACGCTATGCCTATTGGTGGCTACCTAACAATCGGTTGCAGTGGACGGGCTGTTGTGCCGCTAAAAAACCGTTGTGTTTTAATGTAGGCATGGAGATTTGTGATACCTGCAGAGACTGTCGAAAAAGGTTTAGTCAGATAGCATATTTTTTAGAGCTTTGCTATATGATGATTCTTTAGCCTTTATAACCTGCTGGAACCATGGTTCGTAAAAACCACGCGGCCGGGTGAGATTGAGTTGGTGCAATAGGGGATATATTTCTCTATTGAAAAGCGAATGCATTGGATGGTATAAGGAATAATTCAAGGATAGACAATATAATGGTATTTCAAGACTTGAAAAAAGGATTGGAAAGATAAGGAATGGAACTAATGAACAGGGTGATTCATTTGTTTTATGTCGTTGTGCTGTGTTCAGCAGTGATATTTAATTCAACGGTGTACGCGCGTAGCAGTCCAACTGCTTTAGATGATGCCTGTCCGGCTCCAAATATTCGTACCGACGTCAGGCCTAATGCGGGCGGCCAGCCGATTAAGGTTACCGTGGGGATCCATATGAAAGATCTGGTGTCTATCGATGACATCAACCAGAATCTGACCGGTGAATTTGGTATCGTTCTGAGTTGGACAGACCCAAGACTTAGCCAACTGGAAGGATGCGAGATATCAATCGACAACATCTGGTCTCCCGGATTGGTCTTTCTCAATTCGGGAAGAAGATTTATCGGTCATCCAAGGGTAGTGAGCATTGGGCCAGGTGGACAAGTGAAATACGTCCAAAGATATTCTGGAGCCTTTGCTACCTATCACAATCTGAGTAATTTTCCATTTGACAAACAATCCTTTCGTATTTCCCTAGTCTCCCTCAAATGGTGGAAGGAAGACGTTATGCTGGTTGTTGACGAGAAATTGGCGGGTCGACAGAAGCGATTGAATATTTCTGATTGGACTATTAAAGGGGTGGAAGCAACCGTCGGTCGTTATTATGATGCTTCTAATGAAAAATTCAAGCCTCGTTACGATTTCAATATTTCCGCCGAACGCATTACGGCTTATTACTTGTGGAAGGTGATTCTGCCTCTTTGCCTGATTGTTGCTATGTCCTGGTGCGTATTTTGGATAAACCCGGCCCAATACGGCCCCCAGATAGGGCTTTCGGGTACATCGATGCTGACACTGATCGCGTTCATTTTTGCGACAACGAATATGGTTCCCAAACTTGGCTATTTAACAATTCTCGACCGGTTCATTGTTGGCTCGACAATACTGGTATTTCTGGCGCTGGTTGAGTCCCTCACAACGATTTATCTTGTCTCACAAGAAAAAGAAGAACTCGCCAGGCGCATCGACAAATTTTCCCGTTTAATATTCCCGATTGCCTTTGGAACAATCAGTTTCATGGTGTTCTTTTTTTGATGGATGAATAAAAGAAAAATCTGTCGCTCCGGTGCCGAATCCAGACGAGGACCGGATATGGGTTTTTGGTCTTCGAGCCAGGCTCGCATTTTAGCATGAAGGAGGCGTTTTGGATGTAAGCTGGTCTGGCCGATTGAGCAGGCATGGCTTGTGATATCTGCAATAACTACCAGCTATCAGTGGCCTGATTTTTCTGTGATAACATAATACCATATCACCAAACGATAGTTGTGGCGATAACTGCTAAATTTCTGGAAGTCTAAGGCCTGTTCAATTGGTTGTGATATCAAACTTTGAAAATTAAACTGTCAAGAGATGTATTGACCCACCTAATCGTTGCCAATTAAAGTATTGGTCAGGACACATCATCGGACAAATTGATAAAAAAGTTGAAATTTTCAAAATTTGATCGAGGAGTTAATAAGCCTCTTCTTACATTAAATTAGCCCACATACTTCTTAAATACCGCATTCTCAATACGTGTATTCAGGGGAACTTAATTCTAATTCCGTTCGAGGATTCACACAAAGCCGCATACTCACCGAGCTCCAAAAATCTTAAAAACATCTTAACCATTTGAATATACTATTTAATAGTGAAATAAAAACGATGTTAATTTTTTTTGGCGCGGGCTGTCATGCTGTATGCGAATTCTTACATAATCCAACTTAATTATCCGACAGAAAGAACCGGGCGTGATCTTGGCAATGATAAAAGCCAAGATCACGCCAGAACCATTTCCATCCAATAATTAGGATTATGTAATCATAGGCACACATCCCGCCAGCCCGCGCATTCCTGTTTTTGCGCAGGAGCACTTTTTAAAGGTGTTCAAGGGATCATGTTCCAATAGGGATTTAAAGGTATGCTCTCTTGAAGAGCCTGTTTCCGGAAGGAACCTGGAACACCACTGATAAGCATGGGATTGCAGAACCCTCCGGCTTTTCCGGCAGGAGCCGAATTGCGCTTATGGTGTACGCACTCCATAGCGGAGGGCAAGGTTAATATTTGCCATGAAGGGGAATATTATAAAAAAGAGTTGATATTGAGCCTGTCTCTTAAATTTAAAAATTTTGAATTGGTTCAAAAAATTTTCGTAAAAATCCTAAAAGGTTTTTTGCTTTTGAACTACAAAATGCATCAACACCTGTAGGGGTAATAGCAGTTCAAAAAAAGTTGCCTATTATAAACTTTATACAGAGAATTTAAAATGCGCGCCTGTCGCTGTGAGAAATTACAATGCGGACAATAATATTGCTTTACGAAAATCTGAGCCTTGATTAAAAGCAAGCAACGTAAATTCATTGCTTTCACGGACAGCCTGTCGGTCATTGTCCGGTATCTCTTTGGCCCATTTGTCGCATCTTGTTATAGCTGCCATTGTTATGTCCCAGCTTTTTTGTTCGCATAAAGATCGACGTAATATGGCCGACCTTTTTGCAGCGAATATTTCATGAGAACCAATTCTTCTTTTGCCCGAGTCATCCCGACATAAAATAATCTATAAAGCTCATCCTGTGTTTGGATTTTTGTTTTACTGTCATCCAATTGTCGCCTTGTCCTGTCCCAGTAATTTACATCTTCTCCGGATGATAAGGAAATTGAGGACCATGTCTTTTGACGTATTTGTCGTGCTTCCGCCACGCAGAGGATTCCAATCGCCACGCTCTTTCCGATACGGATTCCAGAACGGCAATCCCTTTTTCTTTAGCTCCCTTTTTATGGGATCAAGCATGTATGCACATGTTGTAAGGAGCATAACGGCTTTGCCTTTAGCGATTAGCTTTCTGACATCATCGATAATTGTTTCAGGTTCTCTATAACCTTCTTCGAGTTCACGAACAACACCTTCGACGATCTTACCATTTGTTTTTCTCGGGCTGTATATCTTTTCTTCACGAAAAGAGACTTGTCTTATCATTTTCTGAGACAGCTTGAGAACTGATGCCGGAACACGGTAAGATTGGTCCAAAATTCTTTTATATTTGGCGTCGATAGGCGGGTTTAAAAAAGAATCCGGTGTTGCGCTGGCAAAACCGAAAATAGTTTGATCGTCATCACCTACAAGAACGACCCACTGAGATTGTTCTCCCCATCCTCTGACAAGAGTGTGTTGCAACTTTGTGAAATCCTGTGCTTCATCCACAAAGATGACATCAGGGTTTTCTGTTCCTTTTATAACGGATAGCGAAATTACGATCCTTTTTACCATAATATTTTTGCTGATGGTGTTCGTAATATCTAACTCCAGGATACTGAGTCTTGATCCACTTGACAGGCATAATGAAAACTCCCTATAAATATTCTTCCCAAATTTCCTGCAATCTATCGGCTCAACACGTTAATATTTACATGCTATATGTTCTTTGCTATATTTAAATATATCCAATCCACCTAAAATAAAATAAAATTTACTTTATGAAAAAAAAGACCGACTCAAAATCGTTCGCAGAGGAACAGACCAATTGGGCCCATGAGCGAACACGTCTGGCGAAAGAACGCACATTTGCGTCCTGGCTCCGAACCGGTTTGTCCGCCACTGCGGTGGGGCTGGCACTGATGAAACTCCTACCGTCCGTCGAACCCCGATGGCTGTTGCATGTAATTGGAATACTCTTTGTGGGCGCCGGCTGCATCATCTTTGTAATGGGTTACAGAACCTATCACATCGTAATTAAGAAGTTGGAAAAAGAAGGGTTTAGGGGGATTCCGTCGGCACTCATGGGTGTGTTGACTTCTGCATTGTTACTGGGGGCAATCCTCGGACTCGTTCTTATTATTATGGACTGAGCGATTGTCGATTTAACCGAGTATGCCGCGTTATTAGACATTTGCAGTAGCAGCTTCGGCTTCATGTCTCATGCCTTGCATCTCCCCGAAAGGCGGGATCTTACGACCGGCAAGCTTGACAATCGCTCAATGTAGGTAGTGGCTATTTCGAAAATCCTTATCGTGCGTAGCCCCATTCATTCATGCGTCGATAGGCATAAGTGGCGTATTCACCCTGTTGCACAAATTGTAAATAGCGACGGTATTCTTTGGCGGCTTCCGGAATATGCTCCATTTTTTCCTGACAATAGCCTTTGAAAAAGATGGTATTGGGGTTGCCGGGTAACAATCCCTCATAGATGTTAAAATCTTCATAGGCGCCTTCAAAATCTTTCAAATGGATTTTCGCAAAACCGCTGAAATGATATGCTTGGGCTTCTTGTGGATATACTTTTTGGGCCATCTCTGCGTATTGACGTCCCACCGTGTATTTTTTTTGGATCAACTGGCTGGTGGACATATAGACCAGTGCGGCATAATCGTTTGGGGCTTTTTTTAAAGCTCTTCTGAAATGGGTGTCGGCTTGGCTGAAGTTGCGCTTCCCTAATTTTTTTTCTCCTTTTTGCATCTCTTCGATGGCCTCTTTTTGGGCCCGCAGTCGAGCAGTATTGTCCATATAACGTTCCCGGTATAAGGGATGGTTCAGGGCCGACTTATATTTTGAATTAACGGTTTCAACGACGGTTTTATAGCGCTCCTCACCCATTGGGTGGGTGGCAAACATTAATTCTACGGCACTGGGCTTGTGCTTTGAAAGGCTTTGGAGCAAATCCATCAAACCGATCATGCCCTTTGGGCTATAATTGCTTCGAACCATATATTCAATTCCCAATGCATCGGCCTCACGCTCGTTATCCCGGCTGTAAGAGGCCAGCAGCGCACCGGCTCCAATTGCACCTACCTGGGATGCCAACTGGCCGTACAAGGCACCCTGGGTTCCTGCCAGCACGGAGACGCTGCCGACAACCGCCTGGGTCAGCACGTTTTTTGACATTTGTTGGGCGGTATGTCGTGCGTTTACGTGGCCCAATTCGTGCCCCAGCAGGGCGGCCAATTCAGCTTCGTTGTCCAGGGCCAAAAGAATCCCCCGGGTGGCGGCAATGCTGCCTCCCGGGAATGCATAGGCATTTACATAGGTCGCATTGACCCCTCGGAAAGAGTACGGCAAATGTGGACGATGGGTCTGTTTTGCCAGGTTTTTTCCGGTCCGGTTAATATAATCGTTAAGCTTTTGGTCTTGAACCGGGCCAAAATCTGCCGAAAACTGAATTATCGAGTTCTGCTTATCGAGTTTTATCTCGTCGTCTTCGGATATCAGCATAAATTGAGATTTCCCCGTGACCGGATTGGTGGCGCACCCGACCATTAAGCCCGCTGCAGTCATTGACGACAGCCACAAAAAATCGCGTCGCGTTATCCTATGTTTCTTCGTTATCCAGAAAGGTTTGCGTCCCATATCTCCTCCAGATTTCATTGAGTTTTCGACCAGCCGTCCGGGCAGGGTGAAAGAAAATTATGTTCTTCTTTCAAAGGTCTCACCCCGTCTGGGGACAATTAAAAATGAGATACCGAAAGTCAGGGGTGTTGTCAATAATCGAATTTTATAAAATTTTACGCAATTTCAGTAGGTTTGGGTATAAAAGGCCGGTTTTGCCGATTCGGGATATTTTGTCATTAAAAACCGGGTCTTCCGGTGGGGTTATCGGTGTTTGGTTCTCTTTGTAAAAGCAGCGTCTGGTTAGTGTCTACGGGTTGTATTTTTAAAGGATTTTATGATATGAGTTCTGATATGCACCTTCCGTAATCCCGAGGGCGTTTTCTGCTGTTTATCGGGGTAAAGCATAGACCATGCTTCAACCCAGCTGGGGGGAATGCCAGGGAGTACTGAAATCTATTATATTTCGTTATGTCCTCGTTTTCTCTGAATTTTAGCGAAAATTCGTCCTCTGTCCATAATTTATTTTAAAACGCCTCTATATAATAATACAGGTTTTAATTACTATATATTGTATGGTTTTTTATTTGACATACAAGATATATTGTTTTATATGATTTTTTATGTATTCAAAGAATTTGGCTTTATGGCGAAAAAGGAGAAGGAAAAGATGGACAAAAAGATCATAAAACACCCGTTGTTATTTTGTGTCGCCATCATTACAATTGGTATGGTTATCTTTGCCAATCCCGCAGCAGCGACGGAACCTGTTAAACAACAGGGTCTTGTGGACAAGGCGCGGGTTACTTTTGAAAACTTTATGGTCGATGAACAGGATTTCGGGGTGTGGTTTCGGAAAAATCTGCCCGGGGCCAAAGGTCTGTTGATCATCCCGAGTTTGCTCAAAGGCGGCTATATTTTGGGCGGGTCCGGCGGTAGCGGTGTACTTATTGTCAGGGATGTGAAAACAGGCCTATGGAGCCAACCCGCCTTTTACACCATGGGTTCCGTGACCTTTGGACTGCAGATTGGCGGTGAGGCTGCGGAAGTGGTTATGATGGTGAGGACCCAAAAGGCGGTGGATAAGCTGCTCACGTCCTCTTTCAAGCTCGGGGGTGATGCCTCTATCGCCGCTGGGCCGGTGGGTGGAGGGGCCAAATCGAATGTCATGACGGACATCATTTCCTATTCGCGATCCAAAGGAGCCTATGCCGGAGTTTCACTGGAGGGCGCTGTGATCGCGACCCGGGCCAAATGGAATCAGGCCTACTATGGGAAAGCGGTGACGCCTGTGGAGATCCTTATTGAAAATTCTGTGAGCAACCCTGGTTCAGCCGAACTCCTGGAAGCCGTGGGGAAGGCCTTCAAATAGGATCGTCTGATGTCCCTTTCTCACCGATCAAAAAAGAAGTAACGATAACAAAATATTTGAAAAATGCCCTATTAAAAAGTTTCCTAAACCGATCCGTTTTATGGGAAATTCGAGTCCGGCGGCTTTTTGATCCGCCGGTAATATCTGACAGAGTCTGTGGAGTAAATGCAGAGAGCTGTCCATATCAAAACAAAAGTCAATGTTTGGGCGCCTGAAATTGTTTCATTGTACAAAAAGACACCCAAAAGGAACATGCAGCTGGGTGTGATATATTGCAGGAAACCAACGGTGGAAAGGTTCAGCCGTCTTGTGCCCAATGTGAAAAGAAGGAGCGGAAAGGCTGTGAGAAAAGCCGTTCCCATAAGGAAAAGATCCATCTTGACACTAATATGAAATAATGCTCCGGCATCATTTCTGTTCAGGAATATAAGATATGCCAGGGCGGGCCCTGAAAGGAAAAAAATTTCCAGGGAAAGGCCTACAATAGCGCTTACCGGGGCTACTTTTCTGATCAAGCCGTAAAATCCAAAGGCAAAGGCAAGAGACAGCGCTACCCACGGGAACTTTCCGTAATAAATTGTCAGATATAGTACGCTGATTCCAGCCAATCCCAATGATACGATCTGCAGGGGCCGCAGCCGCTCCTTTAGAAAAATCATCCCCAACAGGACATTTACCAGCGGCGCAATAAAATATCCGAGACTTGCCTGAAGAATGTGTTCATTGTTCACTGCCCAGATATAGATGAACCAGTTGAATGCAAAAACATTTCGCTCAAAAATAGATCCGTTTCGCGACGCATAAAACACGGCTAAATCCATAGGACACGTTGAGTTCATACTAAATTTAGGATGCCGCTTCGGCGGTTAAAAAAAAAGGATTAAACCATGCAAACTTACCGTATTCCAATGGTCCCGGGACCGGTTAAATTACCACAGACTGTTTTAGACGTTTATCAAACCAATTATGGATCTGCCGATTTAGAACCCGAATTTTTGGAATTACACCATAAGACCGAATTGAATCTGCAGATGATTCTCGGCACAAAAAATCGGATCGTCATTCAATCCGGAGAGGGCATGCTGGCATTATGGAGTGCTTTAAAGGGCTGTCTTCTTCCTGGAGATCGCGTATTGGCCGTTGCAACAGGCGTCTTTGGTGATGGAATCGGTGACATGGCGCTATCCGTTGGTGCGGATGTGAAAAAAATAAGCCTGCCCTATAATGAAACGATTTCAGATATGTCCGAAATTGAAGCGGCGATTGTTAAATTCAAGCCGAAGATGATTACCGTGGTCCATTGCGAAACACCGTCGGGTACCCTAAACCCCATTGCTGAGTTGGGACGGCTGAAACACCGTCACAAAACGCCTCTTTTGTATGTAGACGCGGTTTCCAGTGCAGGAGGTTCAGTCGTATTGTGTGATGAGTGGCACATCGACCTGTGTCTGGGCGGGTCCCAAAAATGCTTGTCTTCTCTGCCTGACACGGCCTTTTTATCGGTCAGTGAAACAGCATGGGAAGTTATCCGTCAGGTCAACTACGTCGGATACGATGCCTTGAAACCTTTTTATAACGCACCGGCAGAGCATTATTTTCCATATACTCCCAACTGGCACGGAGTCGCGAGCCTCAATGCCGGAGCCGAACTGATATTGAATGAAGGGCTGGATAACAGTTTTACACGTCATGAAGCGGTTGCCGCCTATTGCCGAAAGAAATTAAACGAAATGGGATTGTCACTTTTCCCGGCCCTTGATGCAGAACCGTCGCCGACGGTAACGGCCGTTAAAATGCCCGATGAATTTACATGGCCCGAATTTGATGCAACACTTCGACAACACGGGCTTGTTGTCGGCGGGAGTTATGGGCCGCTTGCCGGCAAAGTCTTCAGGCTCGGACATATGGGGACACAGGCAGATATGGAACTTGTCGAACAGGCGCTCAGTGTTATTGAAAAAGTTATCGCCTGATTGAGCGAACCCTCTTCTCCAATTTAGTTGCAGAAAAGGGTCCAAGGATCCAAGGAGTCAAGGATTCAAGGGTTTTTTAAAGATTTTTCAGCGCTGGCTTTTTTTAGAGTACCCAATTCGCCAACAGAACCATAAGATATGTAAAGCATCCTAATGTAATCCAAATATCTCTAAACAGAGTCCGCATGACTTTTGTCAGACTTTTAATTCTTTGTATTTCTTTAGTATTTCACTCGAATCCTTGAGCCTTGAACCCTTGAATCCTCTGGGATCACACCGACTCAATTGGAAATGACTCACTTATTTTACCCCAATTAACTACAACTAATCGGGAGATGATTCAAAAGTTAATCCTTTGAAATAGGGTGTCATTTGGGTCGTTTGAAAACAAAACTTGAAATCTTTCTGCGTCGTTTTTTTATAAAACTAAAGTGATCACCACTTGCTTTTTGTGAATGAGATCGTTATAAAAATTTCACAAGGTTCAAAAGGTTTTGAAAGAATCTTTCTGCCGGTTTGCGATTCTATTTTAATACTTACGAATACATTTAGCCAGTGACCCGTGTTCCATAGATTTAGACTGATACATAAAAGCGAATAATTCAGGAGGTGTAAGATGTGTCGAGTGCATCGTTTTGCCAAATATGTGAGTTGCTTTGTAACCATTACCATGCTGCTGATGAGTATGTCGGTTCAAACCCTCCAGGCGTCGATGATCGGAACCGAAACCGTGCTGACTTTGTCAAAAGCACAGAACATGCGGGAAAATCTCCACCAATTTCTGGAAAGAAAGGACGTCCAGGACATGATGATGGCTCAAGGAATAAGTCCGATAGAGGCAAAAGCACGTGTGGACTGCCTTTCCGACGCTGAGGTCATGCAAATCGCCGATAAAATAGATCAGCTTCCTTTCGGTGGCGATGGAATCGGGGCAATAGTGGGTGCGGTCCTGATTATCTTCTTAGTCCTTCTGTTTACAGATATTCTGGGATATACAGACGTTTTCCCTTTTGTTAAACATCCCTCAAAAAAATAGTATGGCCATCCGCTATGTGCGCCTGCAATTTTGCAGTATTGTATTGTGGTTGAGCAGTGCCGGCTTTCTGTTTGTCGGTTGTGCCGGTCTCAATACACTGGAAATATTTCAAAAAGCAGACAATATGCCGACCCGGTTTGAACTCGAATCGGTTCCATTTTATCCTCAAGAAGCCTATCGGTGCGGACCTGCAGCCCTTGCAATGGCCCTCGACCGGACCGGTCTGACAATTTCTCCGGAAGATTTGACTGATGAAGTCTTTACACCTGATCGTAAGGGCAGCCTGCAGTCGTCGATGATTACCGCTGTCCGTCGTCACGGAAGAATCGCTTATGTTTTCAATGGACTCGATAGCTTGTTCCCGGAAGTGGTTGCCGGTCATCCGGTGATTATTTTACAAAACCTCGGGTTTTTATGGTATCCTGTCTGGCACTATGCTGTGGTCGTCGGTTATGATGTGCCCAAAAAAATCGTTGTTCTTCGTTCCGGTTCCCTTGCCCGAAAACAGATGCCTTTTCGGAGTTTTGAAAACACCTGGGCTCGCAGCAATTACTGGGGGCTCTTAATTCTGCGGCCGGATGAGATGCCGGTGACAGTGAAAAAAGATCTGTTCTTGGCTGGAGTGCTGGGGCTTGAAAAGGCCCGTCAATTCAGGTCCGCAATCAAAGGATACGGCGCAGCGTTGAAACGCTGGCCGAAAAGTGTGTCCGCTCTTACGGGCATTGGCAATTGCTACTATGCTTTAGGAGAACTAAAGGAGGCTGAATCAGCATTTAAAGAAACCATTCGGCTGAATCCCAAAGCGGGTCCGGCGTATAACAATCTTGCAGTAATTTTTTTTGAGCAGGGTCGGAAGCAGGAAGCCATAAAAGCTGCTAAAATGGCGGTTTTGTTGGGTGGGCCACTGGGTTCTGAATATCAAAAAACCCTTGGGGAGATTCAGGGATCCGGAATACCCTGAAAAGTTGTCCGTAAGATAAAAAACAGGGGCCGGATCAATGCTTTTTTCTAAAAACGATAGTCTTGATCGTTAAAAAGTCCTATGCAGACATCCACCACCTGAGGGTCATAGAGAATGTCCCGGTTCTTTACGATTTCCCTCAATGCGATGTCAGTGCCCAGGGACGCGCGATAGGGCCGGTGAGATGCCATGGCTTCCACAACGTCTGCCACTGCCATGATTCTCGCTTCGAGCAAGATGTCTTCACCGGAGAGACCATCCGGATATCCGGAACCATCAAACCGCTCATGATGCTGAAGAACAATTCGGGCAATCGGCCAAGGGAAATCTACTGTTTTCAATATATTGTAGCCTACCGTCGGGTGTTCTTTAATGATACCGAATTCGTGTTTGCTTATTCTGCCCGGTTTACTGAGAATTTCGCCGGGCACAGATATTTTACCGATGTCATGGATAACGCCTGCCAAGCGGATTCCTTGCACCCGGTTTTCCGAAATATCCATTTTGGTTGCTATGGCACGGGCAAGATCGCTGACACGGCGCTGGTGGCCGGCAGTATAAGGGTCCCTCGTCTCCACCGTCAAGGCCATGGCTTCGATGGTTCCCCCCAAGGCTTTTCTCAACTCTTTGAGGGTCATTTCAAGGGCATTTCGGTTTGAAATCAGCTCGCTGATATCCCGGATGATACCCTGATATCCCGGTATGCTCTGATCTCTTGCCTGGCGGACGGTGGAGGTGATCAGGCAGTACATCTCCGTTCCGTCTTTTTTGCGGAGCTTGGCTTCAAAGTCTCTCACAGATCCTTTTTGTTCCAACTCCTTTAGGAATTTGTTGTATTCATCAATATCCACAAAGACGGCTTCCGTGCTCAAGCCAAACATTTCTTCTTTTGAATACCCGAAGAGGTCCAGCGTTGATTGATTGAAATCGATCAGATCGCCCTGTTCGGCACTCATATAGATTGCGTCTCTGGATTCTTCGAAAAGCGTACGATATTTTTCTTCGCTCCGTTTCAATTTTTGGTCAGCCCGTTTACGTTCGTGTCGATTCTTCGCTTCGCGCAATTCCCGTTCAATGGCCGGATTCAGTCGCGCCAAATTGTTTTTCATGATGTAATCATGTGCACCGGCTTTCATGGCATCCACGGCAATTTCATCGGCAATGGTACCGGACACAATTATGAACGGCATGTCCAATCCATTTTGATTATAGATTTCCATGGCGGAAAAAGCGCTGAACCCCGGCATGGAATAATCGCACAGGATAATATCCCAGTGATGGTTATTGAGAGCATTCTTCATGGCTTCGGCGACATCGACGCGTTCATAAGTCGGCGTAAAGCCCCCCTTCTTCAGTTGTCTGACCAGGAGCAAACAGTCATCTTCCGAGTCATCGATGATCAATACGCGGATGGGTTTATCCATAATTAACCTTTTCCCGTTGGCGGGGATTCGTTCAAGACCAGCCAGTAAAGTCCCAGCTGTTTCATGGCTTCTGTAAATTGGGTAAAGTCCACCGGTTTACGAATATAACTGTTGGCGCCCAACCGATAGCTTTCGGATAGATCCCGTTCTTCCTTGGACGAAGTAAGGATAACTACCGGTAGCAGTTTTGTCCGGTCGTCGCTGCGAAGACGCTTCAATACTTCCAGACCGTCTATTCTTGGGAGCTTCAAATCGAGGAGGATAACCTGGGGCATTACGTTCATGTCACGGCCTTCATAGGCTCCGGTGCCGAACAGATAATCGAGAGCTTCGGATCCGTCTCTTGCGGTCACCACCTCGTTCATAATATTGTTTTTTTTGAGTGCGCGAATGGCCAGCAGTTCATCGTCAGGGTTGTCTTCGACCAGAAGTATTATTTTTTTATTCATATGTTCCTTTTCATAATATTAATAAAATTGTAAAAAGTGAAACGTGAAATGTAAAACGACTACATTTAGTACATTAAGAGGCAATATTACACAACATTTAGACTTTTTACGGAACTATCAATAATTAAAGCGCAAAATAAAAAGTAGCCCCGCGATCGACGTATCCTTCAGCCCAGATCCGTCCTCCGTGACGATGGATAATTCGCTGAACTGTGGCAAGGCCGATGCCGTAGCCATGAAAATCCGTATCCTTATGCAAGCGTTGAAATGCACCAAACAGTTTGTTGGCATAGGCCATATCAAATCCGGCCCCATTATCCCGGACACAATAGACGAGTTCGTCATCCTGGACAACCGTATCGAATATGATCCACGGCTTATCTCGCTTTGATGTAAACTTCCATGCATTCCCAAGGAGATTCTCCAGCACAACTTCAATGAGATTGGGATCGCAATCCGCGGTTACACGATGTCCGATAACGATATCTACGTGACGATCCGAATCACTTTCCTGGAGCTTTTCCACAATTTTCTGTGCGATTTCGCTCAAATTAACCTCTTGTTTCTTAAGCTCCCGACGTGAAATCCTTGACAGGGAAAGCAGATCGTCAATGATCTGCCCCATGCGTTGGCTTGCTGAACGCACCCGCCGGAGATAATCTTGGCCTTCGGCATCCAGTTCGTCCTTATATTCTTCAAGCAAGGCCATGCTGAAGCCGTCGATGCTGCGTAGGGGCGCCCGAAGATCGTGTGAAACCGAATATGAGAACGACTCCAGCTCCTTGTTGGTGGCTTCAAGCTGTGCCGTCCGCTTCTTTACCCGCTGCTCAAGCTCTTCATTGAGGGCCCGGAACCTTTCTTCGGCACGGATCCGCTCGCTGACATTTTCGCAAATGATATATTCCTTTTCTTCATTAACGATCACCTGCCTAAAAATAATTTTCTGTATACTGCCATCCTTGGCGGTAACGTTAAATGTCCGGGGTTCTGTTTTGAACTTGACCGCCTTTTGTATGTCTTCTTTCCAGATGGTGATGAATTCTCTTCGGTCGAAAATATTCGGAAAAATTCTGCTATACCAATCTTGGACGGTAGGGATGTCTTCAAGTTTGTAGCCAAAGCTTTCGATAAACTCGGGGTTGATGTAGTCCACTCGTCCGGAAGTATCGACGACGGTAATGGGATACGGGGAAAGCTCTACCATTCTCGTTAACAGTTGTTCCGTTTCGGAATATTTATTTATGTACTTGGACGCCAGCAGCACACCCGTCAAAAGGGCGATAAAAAAGGACAGCCGTTCGAACAGCGCATATGGGGGGACGTTAAACACCACCAGATCGAGAAGACTGTCCGATCCTTTTGCAGCCATTGAGTTCGGAAGATCCCGGAATATTAAACCAAAGGCGCCATCAATCACCCAAAAAACACAGCCGATTAAAATAGCGGTGCCCAGAAGATAGTTCGATCTTTTCTGTTCAATAATTTCATGTCGCCGCAACACCTTTCTGAGGGGGCCGAAAAGTATCAGAACATTCGATAGCAATAAAACGAGATAACCGTTACATGCTGCTCCTAAAGCCTTATAATTTATATACTGGAGGGAAGCCGATGTCTGGGTGATCTCCGGAGCCCAGGGTGGGGGGTTGAACTGAAATATCCATCTGAAAACCGTATACAAAATTATCGTGTTAAATAAACGAAATGGAAGTTCGACTGCAAAGCGATGCCATATTTTTTTTTGGGTTTTCCTGAATTTTTCAGCACACCATCCATGCCATACGATCCACAATGCGAAAAAGATATACATAACAACGGATTCCCAGCCGCCTTTTATCCACATGGCTTGGGCGCCCAGGCCGAAAATGGCAGAGATCAAACCGTATCGCCAGCCCCATTCAAGAGATACGAGCAACGGGAGTGCCAACCCGGCTATGAATTTAAATTCATATGGTGGAAGTAAAAAAACAAAAGGATGCAGGCTCAGCCAAAACCCCATTACGCCGGAGATAATAGAGATGAAAATTTTTAATGATATCTCTTTGGCGGTATTCGGGTCTTGATTTATGGTTGTGTTATGATGATCTGAATTCATTGCGGTCTAAATCCGTGATAGATATTTTTTGCCAGATTTCCACATCAGGTGTAAGGGCCGCCTGAATGGATGGCAGGTCCTTTTTATCACTTCACTATGCAAAAATCGGGCCTGGTGCCCTAATCTAATATTATGTATAATTATATTAATAGGATATTTAACCTGAAAATCCATTTCCAGATAATTCTTGACAAAAAATACCCATGAGATGACAAAAAATGTCATCTCCTATCAGATTGTCTGCGTGGGGGTTATCCGCTTTTTTATTAGACCCAACTGATACGAAACTGTTGATTTTAAAGTGTCGATTGGATATAAAAAAGCCTCCACCGAAATGGAAGAAGACTATTTAATGGGGATCAGTGGAGGCTTTGAGTAAGGAAAACTGGTGACAGCACTCCTTCAACTCGAGAAATCCATTATCAGTAAACCCCTTGTGGGTCAACCAAAAATCTGTGTGCCATTATATCCAAATTGAGCGAAAAATTTCGTGGGGTGTTATGGGTTAACCGCTCTTTAATGTAATGTGAGGGCAAATATGATATTAAAGAAAATTTTTATAATACTTTTGTTCTGGGCGACCATCATCCAACCGCTGGTCTTTCCCGCTTTTTCTGCAGCCCGGGAACCGGTTGAACTTTTTACCCTCAAACAGACCATCCATAGTGCACTCAAGGTCAATCTCGGGCTAAAATCATCCAAAGAAGAAACAGCGGCTGCCGTGGCCGTAAAAAAAGCCCGACGGACCAACTTTTTTCCGACATTCAGTGCATCCTATGGATACAATCGGATTGACGCATCTACGGAAACCAGTGGCATTATATTTGTTCCCAAAGAAAATTACGAATTTGCAACTTCATTCAGTCAACCGATATTTACCGGTTTTTCACTGTTAAGACAGTACGATATTGCCGGACTCGGCCTTAATCGGGCAGAAATTAATGAACGACTGGTCCGTCAAGATATTATTTTAGATGCAAAGAATGCATACTTTCAGCTGTTACAGACACAAAAACTGTATAAGGTCGCCCAAGAGACGGTTGTTCAGATTACTTCCCAAAAAGAAGTGGCCGACAATTTTTACCAAGTCGGTATGAGCCCGTTAAACGATTTACTGCAGGCACAGGTTGAACTGGCCAATGCCAGGCAGGATCTCA
>PVMK01127513.1_pt1 | contig 26705 bp, 40 predicted proteins | sample 1853481 | NCBI WGS metagenome assembly PVMK01 (sample SAMN08533507, study PRJNA380276) | Marine sediment metagenome, whole genome shotgun sequencing project. | reverse complement strand
ACAATAAAAGAATGAAGATACTAAAACAAGTAACACTAACTAAAGCATCTAGGAAAGCAGATAAGAGCGTTTCTATTCAGTTTGTGACAGATACAGAGCAAACACCAGAGGAACTAATGGAGATGGATAGAATGATAAGCACCAGAGGTATATTGTATTACTCAGACCGTGGAGAGCTAACACAAGCGGAGATAGATGAACTTGATAATGTAGATATTGAGCTAGAAGGCAAAACACAAAGCCAGAGAATGAGAAGCGTTATGTATATTTATTGGCAACAGTTAGGAGAAAGCGGAGAGTTTAAAGAGTTCTATAAGAAATATACTGAGAAAATAATACAGAATATAAAGGATAAATTAGATTGATTATAACAACTGAGCAAAGTTATGTACGTCCGATAGGATGGACTTTGCTTAGAGTTATCAAAAAAATATAAAAGATGAGTAATAAGATAGAATTTTTAGAGATTAAAGTCAAAGAGTTGGAGGAAGAGAAAGACAAATGGTTAAGCATGTATTATGAAGCCTCTACTAATCTAGATATCCAAGCCGAAAAACTTATGGAAAATAAAAAAAGAATTGAAGGGTTGAGTAAATTTATAATGAATATGAATCTATTTGAAGAGTACTTTAAATGGAAAGATACGGAACTATAACAAATAGCTATTTCTTTGATTAAATATTAATTACTATCTTAGCAATATGAAAGAAGACAAACTCAGCAAGAAACAGTTAGCAATAGGGTCAGCTATAATAGTAGCACTACCATTTGTTATAGGGTTCTTAATAAAAGCAGCTATTAAGCTATTTATGTGGGGCTATAACGTTATTTAGGATGGATTATAAAAAGCTTTTAAAAAAATATATTCAACTGATAGTATCTGAAGAGAGTGTAAACTATTTAAGCAACTGCAATAGCGCATGGACTTCTGATGCTCCTAAGTTTACGGATAATGAAATAATAGAATTAAAGTCTATTGCCAAAGAAGTAGATGAAAAACTAGGTTATTAAATGGATGTATTCGACTGGCTAGAGTTATTTTGGAGGCTTAACAGCCCTTACTATGATATAGCAGTTGAAGGATTAAACTATTACGAAACAATAGGTAAAAATTAACACTATGGAAGACTTGAGACATTTTATGACATATTCAGGATTAGATAAGATAGAATTATTATCTATTCTAATTGAATTAAACAAACAGGATGAAGTGCAGGATATGCTGGAAAAGGAATATAGAAGTGAACTTAATAAGCAAAACAAAGAAAAAGAAAATTAATCTTTGCTCTAAATGCTTTGAGAAGTATAAGAATAGTTTAATAAAGGGTCACGGATACGAAACAATAGGGAGGAACTGATGAATATTGAAGATGAAATACAGGAGTGTTACAATAGGTTAAGTAGATTAAATTCATTAGTATTACCTTACCTACCAATAACAAGGCAGTCAGTTTATGAAGCACTCAAAGCAGAAAGCGAAAATCTTATTGAACTTAAGAAGAAAAGAATTAGGATAGAAATAGGAAGGAACTGATATAATGGCATACACCAAGATACAAATAGAAGACATCTTTAAGGAGATAATCGAAAGAGTGGAAATAGGTGAGCCTATCAGAACTGTATTAAAGGATGATGACATGCCGAGTAGCAGAACTTTCTATAAGTGGTTAGATGAAGATGAAGAGAAAGTAAAACAATACGCGCGTGCATGCGAGGTAAGAGCTGACGTTATTTTCGAGGAAATCTTAACAATAGCCGATAAACAAGGTGAAGATATCATTATTTTAGACGGTAAAGAAGTTACTAATCACAATGTAGTAAGTAGAAACCGTTTACAGGTAGACGCTAGAAAATGGGTTCTCTCTAAGATGCAGCCTAAGAAATACGGAGATAAAATAGACCACACAACGGACGGAGAGAAAATTCAAACTAACGTTATTAATCTAGGTGAGGGCTCTAAAGATTGAAACTCCTAGCTAAACAAAATAAGGCAGATATATTAAAAGACTCTGATACTACAGAACTCTGACACTACTGAGCTTTTATACGGAGGTGCCGCTGGTGGTGGAAAGTCTGCATTAGGTTGTCTTTGGTTAATAGAATCATGTCAACGCTTTGAAGGCTCTCGCTGGCTTATGGGTAGGTCTAAACTAAAGACCCTAAAAGAAACAACTCTAAACACCTTCTTTGATTTGTGTAGTGAATTAGGAATATCAGACCAGTACGTTTATAACGGTCAAACAAACACTATCCTTTGGAATAATGGTAGCTCTATAGTGCTTAAAGATTTATTTCTTTACCCTTCAGACCCTAACTTTGATAGTCTCGGTTCGTTAGAAATTTGTGGCGGCTTTATAGATGAGTGCAACCAGATAGTTTACAAGGCGTGGCAGGTGTCCAAATCCCGTATGCGTTATAAGCTTTTAGATTACTGCGATAAGTGCGGAAGCCAACATAAACAAAATGTGTTAAAAACAGAGATAATAGAAGGTGTCGAAGTGATTACTCAATGGATATGTGACAACAACCATACATCAAACGGTCTTAAGCCTATGATATTCGGAACATGTAACCCTGCAAAGAATTGGGTTTATAAAAAGTTCTACATAGCAGATAAGAATGATTCATTACCTTCTTACAGACGTTTTATACAAGCTTTACCAACAGATAACCCTCATCTACCAGAGAGTTACTTACAGTCGCTTAGAGAGCTTGATGAGGCTTCTAAACAAAGATTATACTATGGCAACTGGGAGTTTGATGACGATAAAGCTACTATCATAAGTTTCAATGCTATCATGGATTACTGGAACGGTAAACACGTAGAGCGTAACGGTAAGATGTATTTAACTATTGATGTAGCCCGTAAAGGAAAGGATAAAACAGTGTTTAGGGTTTGGGATGGGTTCGTATGTATTCACAGAGAAGAGTTATCTAAGAGCTTAGTAACAGAGGTGGCGGATAGGGCTAAAGAATTGCAGGCAGAATACAAGATAAAGAACTCTAATACGGTAGCAGATGAGGACGGTGTAGGCGGTGGTGTAGTTGATATACTAAACTGCCAAGGCTTCATTAACAACTCTAAGGCTAAGCTAAAAGAGAACTACGACAACCTTAAAAGTCAGTGCTCAATACGTATGGCTAAGAGAATAGAGAGAGGTGAAGTAGTAGAGGTTTGCAAAGACCAAACGGTAATCGATAGGGTATCAGAAGAGATGGAGCAGGTTAAATACAAGGATGTAGACAAAGACGGTAAGCAGGGTATTATACCTAAAGATAAAGTAAAGGAAATGATAGGCCGTTCCCCAGATGATTGGGACACTATAATGATGAGAGAAATCTTTGATATTTACGGTGATTTTGTAATGGTGTAAATTAAGATTATGATGACAAATAAAGAAAAATGGGATGGCATGGTAAATTCTATAAATGAAATGGTTGACGGTAAATACTACAACACAATGGTGGTAACAATGAACCCTAAAGACTCTCACATAATATTAAGTGGTGTTGATAATTGCCTGTTTATTTTTGATGAAAGTATAGAATTAGACACCTTTAATATAGTGGGCACGAGAGATATAATAAAACATACTTAAAACATTTGTCTCCACCCCGTGTAGCAAGTAGACTAAATAATTAATAAGATATGAAAGATAGAATAAAAGTAAGAGCCTCAAAAGCTCCACAAGATATTAAAGATGAGATTACTGAACAGTTTGATAGGATTGTTAGATACCGTAAAGCAATGGAAGCAGGCAGAGACCTAACAAGAATACAGAAAATACTAGGGGGCAATATTGTTTCTCCTTTAGTTTGTGTTTCTGGGCCGTATAAAATTAACACGTTAACATTGTCTTAGACATAGAACGACTAAGGTTACAACGATAATTAAAAGAATATGAAAACAAGAAATTTAATAATATTAGCTTTATTTTTAGCCTCATGTACTAAGACTTATGAGTGTAACATTAATACGGTAACATCTGAGCCTTACCAAAATGAACTTAATCATAAAATAGAGTTTGAAGGTACTAAAGAAGAGGTTAAACAGTTTGAGTCAGATGGTACACATGTATTAGATTTTTATTTCCCAGAGCCTTACACCATTACACAAACAACTACTTGTTTATGAACTTTCCAAACAATCTTAAACAACAAAGAAAAGAATGTAATATTAGTCAAGTTAAATTAGCTAAAGAATTAGGTTTGACACGTTCAATGATTGCATCTTATGAGCAAGGGATAGCAGAGCCGACATTCTGCAACCTTGTTAAAATGGCTTATTACTTTGAAGTTTCATTAAATAAAATGGTTCTTTGATTAGTAATTAATCAAGGTATTTCTTAGATTATAATCATTTACTTACCTTTACTCACATAATTCAATTGAGTGAAGTTTAAAATACCATTCTCAAAAGGTAAACAACTTGACCTTTCATTAAAGAGTCATAGTTACAACGACTCTAATAGTTTCATCACAACAGGAAATTTTGTAGGTTTTGGCGGTTTCTCATCTAATAACGAGAACAACCAAGGATTAATTAACACTGGTTACGCTTCAAATGTTACGGTTTATTCTATTATAAAGAAGATAGCAAGCAATGCGGCAGACGTTCCTAAGATATTAATTGATGCAACTAACCCAGATGAGGTTGAAAGGATAACAGATGGAGAAGTATTTGAGATGCTTCAACAACCTGCTATTTATCAAGGTAGAAAATTAAGTCAAAACGATTACTTTGAAACTGTAATCACTTATTTACTATCAACTGGTGACGTATATCAAAGGGGGTTAACCTCTGTTGGATTTGGTGATTTATGGCAACAATTAGAAATTTTACCTAGTGGATTCACAACACCTATAACGGGCAACAGTTATTTAGATGGAGCTAGGGGTTATCAATTCACAGACAAACAAAAGACTTTTAACATTCCTTTAGAAGAGGTATTGCATACTAAGTATATTAATCCTAGTGATAAAGGTTTACAGAGCTTAGAGGGGTTAAGTCCTTTACAAGCTGCTTTATATTCTCTAACGGGTTCTAGTGATATTCAAAAGGCTATTAGTATAATGGTTAAGAACCAAGGCTCAAGAGGTATTTTAACTAATAAGGGGGAGCGTCCAATGGATGCTAAAGAGGCTAAACAAATGAAGTCTTTAGTTAATGAAAAGATAAGAGGTATTAAAAACTTCAACTCTATCCATGTAACTGGTTCAGATGTTAATTACCTAAATATGGGTATGAATGCCACAGACTTAAAGATAATTGAATCAGGAGTCTTAACAGACAGACAATTATGTAATGCTTTTAGTTGTCCTTCAGTGTTATTTAATGACCCTGCCAACTCAACTTATAACAACTACACAACTGCTTTAAAATCTCTTTATACAGATGCGGTGCTGCCAGTTAACAATAAGATATTACAAGATATTAATAACGGTTGGTTAGCTCAATACAGCTTAAGAGACAATAAAAGGTATAGAATTATACAAGATACGTCAAGCATTGAGGCGTTACAAGCAGACCAGAAAGAAGAGGCGGAGAAAGATAGAATTAGGATGGAGGGTGTTAATGTTATTTTAAATATGCCAATTACTGGAGAGGCTAAATCTAACTTACTACAATCTGAATACATGTATAGTATAGATGAGGCTAACGCTTTAATACAGCCATCTGGCTCTATAAATCCAACACTAGAAGCATTAAAAAGCTTAAGCCCTTTATTGGCAAATAAATTATTAGAAGGATTAACGCCAGAGGAAATTAGAAATCTATTACCATGAATAGTTTAGAAGAAAAATTAAAAAACCATCACTACGGAGTAAAGACTGTTAGCATTAAAGTAACAGACTTGGACGAGGGCAGCCGACAAGTAAAGGGCTACTTCTCAAGCTTTGATACTTTAGATAGTGATAGGGACGTAATAAGAAAAGGTGCATTCTCTAAGAGTATAAATGAAAGAGGGCCACAAAGCTCAGGCAACAGAAAGATAGCCCACCTGCGTAACCATGATTGGGAGCAGCAGATAGGTCAGATTACGATGAATTAGGAGAAGATTCTCGAGGCCTTTATATTTGTATCAACATTAGGTAGACAGTACTCAAGGTGAGGACGCTTTACTAGAGACTATCAAGAAGGTATACTAAGAGAGCACTCAATAGGCTTTCAACTACTATCGTGCATAAAATGCAAGAGGTGTAGAGAGTCACCACTTTACATGAGAGAGGACACTGGGAAATAAACGAAGTTAAACTTTGGGAGGGTTCAGGCGTAACGTTTGGGGCTAACTCACTCACCCCGGTTATAGATGTTGCTAAAGGATTAAAAGATAACTCTTATACACTAAAAAAATTAAACGAATTAACAATAACCTTAGAAGGTGCTTTAAAAAATGGTAAAGGCACAGACGAAAGGTTAGTTAACATAGAGCAGATGTTTGCTCAACTAAAACAATTACACAATTCACTTGAGCTTAACAAGCCGTCTGCAAAAGACACTTCAACGCAAGAGCCGAAGAAATCAGTTTTAGATTATTTATTAAACACTTAAAACAAATTAAAATGTTTGTAGAAAAATCAAGCGAAGAAATCGCAAAAATGACGGAAGAGGCAAAGCGGCTTATATCGTTGAAAAGAATGCTCATGACTTATCTGAATTAGGTAAGAAACATGATGAAGCAATGGAAGCTAAAGCATCTAAAGAAGACTTAGAGAAATTAGGAGAAGACATCAAGGCATTAAAAGATGCTAGAGTAGACGCTTTAGAAGGTGCATTAAAGGCTCAAGGAGTTGAGATGTCAAAGTTCAAAGAGCAAATCGAAAAGGCTTCACAAGGTAAACCAGTAGATTTTAAAGCTGCTTTATTAGAAGGATTAAACGACAATGCAGAAAAATTAAAAGGACTTAAAGATAATAAGTCTACTGTAAGATTAGATATAAAAGCAAATCAAGATGCATCTGATATTACTTCGGGTACTGATTTTGCTGACATGATGCCTGGAGTTGGTCAGATTGCCACTAGACAGACTTTCATGCGTAATCTTTTTAACCAAAGAAATACGACTAAAGAGTACATAAAATATAATGACCAAGAGACAATCGTAAGAGATGCTAAGAATGTTGCAGGTTGTGCGTCTTCTACTCACGACTCTAAAATCACATGGCAAGTAAGAACAATGCAGATTACCAAAGTCCGCGACATGGTGGATATTTGCATTGATATGATGGATGACTACGAGTGGGTGTCTTCTGAGATTAGAGACTTAGTGTCTACTGATGTAGCGTTAAAGGTTGACGAAGGTTTACTATTAGGTAGTGACGTTTATCCAGAGCTTAACTCTGTTGATGCTGTAGCATCTACGTCGCCGCTGGAGACTACGCAACATCTGTACAAGCTCCGACATTAGTTGATTTAATTCACGTTACAGCGTGTCAAATTTCTGACGCTGGAGAGAACAACAAATTTACAGCTAACTATGCATTAGTTAACCCTGTGAGCTTTTGTTTATTGAGAGTTGAAAAAGACGCTAACAACAGATATTTGATTCCTAACTTCATTACTGATGACGGAGTTAATATTGGTTCTGTACAGGTTATCGCTAACAACTTAGTACCAGTTAACGAGATGTATGTAATGGATTCAACTAAAGGAACTGTAGTTTCAAGAAGAGGAACAACAGTAGAGTTTGGATTTGAAAACAACGACAACTTTGAAAGAGAAATCGTTACAGTAAAAGCTTACGAAAGATTAAACTTCTTAGTACGAAATGTAGACGCTAATGCTTTCTTGCATGTTCCAGATATCGCTTCTGCAATCACTGCGATTACTGCGATTACAGCATAAGTTTATCATTCATAATCAGCCAACGCCTCGCTATTAACTTAGCGGGGTTTTGGTGGTAAAAGACTTTGAATTATGAAGCAAAAAAAATACTTAGTACTTAAGAAGTACAACAGATATAGAAAGGGAGACATAGTAGAACTAAACAAGAATACTGCGGCTAATATGTTTAAGCGTGGAGCTATTGAAGAGTTACCTTCTGAGTCTACAAAAACAGTAGAGGCTAAAAAAGCCCCTGCAAAAAAGAAAGCTGCACCTAAAAAGAAAGCTAAGAAATAATGAGTTTTTTACAACCTAGCGATTTTATTGGATTAGTAGCTCAAGGAAAAAATGAGTTTACCACTCCGGCTATTCAGGCTTATATTGATGAGTATGAAGTAGACTATTTAACTGCTTTACTAGGTTGTGATATGTATACAGAATTTATAGCAGACTTAGATACAGCTCCATTGATTGAGCCTTCATCTATTCCGGTTAGTCCAAAATTCACAGCAATATTTAATTCCTTTTGCATTGATGATGATGGTACATGTGATAATGACCAGAGAATAAGCAAAGGATTTAAGGAGATGTTAAAGTATTTTATCTTTTGGGAGTACGCAAGAGATAACCAACATGAGTTTGTTTTAACTGGTGCAACTAGTAATACTTTTAGTAACTCTCAATTAGTTGCTTTATCACATACTAAACTATACAAGAATTACAATTTAGGTATTAAGACTTATAAAAATATTCAGTGGTACATCTGCGACAACCCAGAGAACTACGATTACGATAATTATAACGGAATAAGAAAAGACTACTCTACATGGCTTTAAAACCCATTGAAATATTTATAGACACAATATCAAGTGTAGCGCATAGGATTAATATATCCTCTGTAGTTTCTTTGGGTTCTAATCAATACAGGTTGAATACTAATAATACGCTTTATTTAAGGCCGCTTAAAAAGGTTTTAATTGACGGTGTGGAGTATGTAGTAGATGACTTTCAAATAAACTCTTATATCACCGTTTCTGCAACTGATGGAAGTGATACACCGGTTACTGTAGACTTCTTTGATATTGATGTTCCTTTGTTTTTATTTGGTAATCCTAAGATGGTAAGTGGAGAGCTTATAAAGAGAATAAATAACGGTAATGGTTCTTGGCCTTACATTTGGTTAGTAGAGATAAGTAGTACTTCTGGAACATTAGACCCAGCGGCAGCAGTAACACAAACACCAAGCTTTAATTTATTCTTTTTAGACTCTAACGACTACGAGAATTGGAGCATACAACAGCACTATGACAATGATATTTATGTAATGTCAAACTACATTAATTTTGTTTTATCAATATTAAAGAGTAGAAGAGACGTTTACGAGACAGATTCAATTACTTATACAACTACTAACCATGTAAACTTTGGTGATTACATAGTAGATGAAGGGATGAATGAGAGGATATTAAACGATAATGTAACAGGTGTACAGTTACAAGTTGATTTACCTATTATAATTCAAACTTGTAAAGATGTTTCAATAACTGCTAATTGTCCTATTATAACAGAGACTTTTAACGGTGCTTCAATTGCATCACCAATAACTCAAAAGGCTATAACAGTATTTACAGATGCTATAGGTAATCCATTGACGGGAACTATAATAAATAATACAGCCAATAACTTAGATATTGAAGTTCCGGATTCTGGAGGTGTAACAGTAAATAGCTCTAATTTATTTAAGACTGGAGCAGTACCACAAAAGCCGGGGGATGATGGAAACACCCAAAGAGGTAGAGGGACAGATTTCTTTAACCTAAACTTTACTAACCCTTATGGTAACATGAAGTGTTATACAGGCATTGGTGGAGGTTATTATGATGAATCAACGTTTCAATATAAAGATGTTAATGGAGTTGTTACAACTGAGGCTCTAGCATTCCCGAATACATTGATATTGAATTGGAAATCATACGACCCTGTAGGGCTTAACGTTCTTTGTATGAACTATACAAGAGACCAGTCTGGAGCACCCAATACAATGATGGCTAATGCTCCTTATACATTCGGAGGTTTTAATGATTTTTACGTAGCAAATTTAGAGGAAACAGAGTCATTTTTTGAGGCTGCGGATGCATTCACATGGTTGCCGCTTGACTTTACGCTTAATTTAGGCGGTGTGATTGATAGGCTTCACTCAAGTACTTCAACATCAGCGGTAAGCAATTATACATACATAAACGCATTTAACAGAAACTCAGCAAGCGGAACAGGCCAAGGTTCTGTTTATTATGTTAGATATTTAAACACGGTAACCGATTTAGGATTATAATATGGCACTAACTAAAAGAGAAATAAGAAGACTTTTAATGCTAGAACACCTGTATGAAGGTGGTGGTAATGTAACACCTCCTCCAGTTATTCCTGTTTCTTCAGCGGTTTTGAAATCAACAGGTGACGTTAATAATCCAGCTGTTGGTGATATTTTATACTTAGATGTGAATTATGTTAGTGCCACAACAGAGTCCCAAGACTATGTAAACACTATAACTGATTTTAAACGTGATGGTGTATCTATTGCTTTAATAGAAGATGCTACACAATACTTTATTACTCAGAATGATATAGGCACTTTAATAACTTGTGAGTTAACTATTCACGAGCAAGACGGAAACGTTCAATCCGTTATAAGCTTAACAACTGGCGCGAATGTTACAGGTTCGGCGGTGTGGACATTAGGAGAACTGCAAGATACTTTTAGAGCTGTTTACGATTTAAGCGCTAACGAGTACCCAAGAATACAACAACACTCAACAGATACACCAACAGACACTTATAAGTTTAAATCAATATCAGGTAACAGTATAGATATGAAAGCCCCACAAGCTGGAGCCTTAATGACTTATGACACTGTAAATAATTTAATAAGTGGTGCGGGTGCAGCTAAGTTAAATTTCATGCAGCCGATATCTGGTTGGGATGGTTCAAACGTTTCAATGTTCTTTAAGTTCACAGCGCCAGCTCAAGACATTTGGCTTTACAGATACATGGGGTCAACTAACAGGTATTTAAGTTACGATAATGGTACGAATAGGAATAGATTAGAAATAAACGGAATTAGAACAGCTAATGAAATTGTGCAAACAGGTGATGAGGTAATTGTAATGTTAAGATTTTCAGACACAAGTTTTACAACTTACGAAGGTATAGCGGGACAAAAAACAGAGTTTTATATTAGAGTCGACAACGGTTCTACGATAGTTGAACATTTCTATGATAATGCAAATAACTTTATGTTGGGTGCAGACTTTAGTTATGGATTTGGCACAACTGATACGGTAGTACAGACAGGGATTGGTGAGGTTAAAGCGTTAGGATTCTCTGATAGCTTTATGAATGATACAGATTTTAGTAACCTTTTAAATTATTTAATTGCATTATGATTTTTGATTCAACCAAAAGTATTATAATAAACATGGAAGGTCAATCAAATGCGGTTGGCCAAGGCAATTGGATAGATGTATCATCTACTGGACTATACGCTCCTTATGCATCATTACAAAGTACAACAATAGACTCTAAATTATTAACTAGAGAGTTCTTAATCCCTAACCTTACTTGGAACTCTGATAGAATAGGGGATTTTTACGAGCACACTTCTGGATTTATGTCACATAGTTTGCCAGATGGTGATGCTATTAATATGGGATACTCATTCTTAATAGACCTAATGGCTTATTTAAACGGCCTTGGATACACTAAAAACGTTTGGTTTATGAACTTTGCTTTAGGCGGTACTTCAATGCGAGAGATAAGCGGAGACTTTGATTGGGGTACGGATTTGGAATTGAATTTTGAATCAAACGAACAACTAAAGGAGATAATAAGATTTGAGCAAGAGGTTAACGGTAACGACTCACAAGTCATTAACATTTGGCATCAAGGAGAAGCAGACCAAACATTTTACGCTACTCAACAAGCTAGACTTCAATCTTACTATGATAGTAAAAAAGCAACGCTAGGATATGAACCTCATTTGTTTATGGGGCAATTAGTACCAACCAATACAGACAGGGAAAACATGAATAGTGTATTCTTTGACTTTGCAGCAGCAAATGACAATGTTAATATAGTAGGTCAAGATTTACCGGGAGGTGTTAGTACATGGGAAAAGATGGAAGCAGATGACCCAGACGGCAATATTTTAGCTTCAGATACAACATCATACACTTACGCTGGGGATAATACACACTACAACTGGCCTGCTCAAATACTACAAGGCAGACAATTATATGATTTAGTAATAGAAAAATACTTTACATAATGGATAAATACATAGTAATAAAAGAATCAGAATCAACTAGAAGATTAGAAAATTTAGCAGACTCAAACGAGCTTATGTTAGTACTTAGAGTACCATCTGTAAATGGTTCTGAGGCAATGACAGAGCTATCTAATATAGATAGTAAAAACTGGATTTCTAGCGATAACAAAACAATAAAAGCGGGTGACACTTCAGATAGTATCTTGTTGCCTAAGAAAGCAATAAATGCATAAATTAAATAAAATATTAACCCTTGTACCTGTTGGATTATTTCTATCGGTAGTGGCTTTTAATTTCTTGTTTACATACTTGAACTTAAATGATGATAGCTACATAAGAATATACTATACAGCAAATGAGATGTTAGGAGCACCTTTAGTTACTAATTTATTCTTGTTGGGAGCTTGTTATAGATATAAGCTATGCATGTATAATAAGGTTAGTGTTTTAGGTTTGTTATTGCTTAATGTAATAAACTTACTAGCCATAAATACAGCTTTAGGTGAATATCAATATTACAATATAGTTACACAAGTTGCTATAGTTCCAGTATGTGCATTAGCGTTAATCCTTTTAATTAAAAAAATATGACCCCAGAAGAGATTGAAACAATAATTAGAGGTGTTAACAGTGCTGTACCAGACAGTCCTAATAACATTCCTATTTATCTTTTGATTTCATTGATACCATTAGCAGCTAGATTTTATAAAAAGTATCAAGAAAAATCTATTCAAAATGTTGTCGATTCTAGCAATGAAAAGTTTAATAAAATAATAGACCAGCATTCTGAATCAATGGACCAAGTAATCAGAAGTATGGCAATGTATACAGAGGAGATAGTAGCCATTCATGAAAACCATGAAGAGCTAAAAGAAGAGGTTAAGCAAGTAAAGGAAAAAGTTAATAAGCATAGTAATTGGCTAGATAAGCTAAAGGAAAACTGCTAAAAATATGCGGTAAGTGTTCGGCCGCTTTTACGAATGCACTAATTAAATACAATTTAACATGGCAGCAATTTGCAGCTGTACGGATGGAATTATCAACTTTGGGCAACCTAATTGCGTTCCTTCGTTCGGAAGAGATTCACGTTTAATATTCGTGAACTATTCAGATGACTCTGGTGCAGTCAACTCTATTAAGAGCACCGACACTTTAGAACAAGCTTACTTTGACGGTAAGTTTAATGCTACGGATTTATCACAAAGATGGTATCTAACCGACACAATTAACAACGTTGTAGGCGTAAGAGAGGACAATATCACACAAGATATTGACACTATTCCTTTTAACGTTAGACAAGGGAACAGAATGTATGACGGTACTTTCTACGGTACTATTGCATCTCCAACTTTTGAGAGAGCTTTAGAATCAATGAGCTGTCAGACAATGGGATTCTTTATTGTTGATGTGGCTGGTAGTATCATTGGAATGGATAACCAAACTACTGGAGACCTTGACCCTATCAAGATTCAGCGTAACACTTTCCAGTTTAAGTACACTTTCCCAAGTGCTACAGAAGTTCAGAACATTAACGTTAAGTTCATGATTGAAGAGAATGAGCAAGATTCTGACCTTTCATTCATTGGTTCTGATAACATCTCGGTTGATTTGTTAACACAAAAAGCAATGTCAACAGTAGTATTAGGAACAGCGGCTAACATTACAGCTACTACTTTTGAAACTGCGATTACATTTACTTATGGTCAACAGTTCCAAAAAGAAGCTTATGAGGGTGCTTTAGTAGGTGATTTCAGCTTATTTAATGAGACAACTTCTTCAGCGGTTGTAGTTTCTGCGGCTCCTGAGTTACCAGCTGGAACTTATACAATTACTTATGCGGCTCAAACAGCGGCAGACGTATTGAAATTAAGCTACCAAAAAACATCTGGTACAGGTTTCGAATCAGTTACTGACCTTGAAATTATAGCAGTATAATGAATAGGGGAAGACTAGAACTTAAAGACATTAATCCAATTGTAAAGACTTACAGTTACTCTAAAATCGAATCAATATTTGGTGATAGAGCGGCAGAGGTAGCGCAGTTGGTTGGTGTTAAGAAGTTAGTAAAAACTAAGAAAAAGAAGCAGGACGAGGGTGGCGAATAGCCCCCTCCCCCCTGTGGGTTATGTGGACGAATACACCAGTAGCGGAATACGCAAAAAGAGTTATACAGCTTGAAGGTCAACAAGACAAAATATTTAAGCTTGCATTGGATAATAAGACTATAAAAGAGCTTGTTATTGATTTAAATACAGAGAAGCAGTTAAAAACTCAACACGTAGACAGCAAAGGTAATAAGCTATTCAATAAATTAACCCAAAGAAGTGTTTACGCCCCATCTGACCCACTAGGAAGGGGAGGACAACCATACGAGGTGTTCAGAACAGGAGATTACTATAATAGTTTTAGAGTAGTCGTAGGTAATGGAGTAATAACAATTACATCAGCACCAGAGAAAAAAACTAATAACCTATTCGAAGTCTATACGCCAGACATTGAAGGGTTAACGGATGAGAATTTACAAATATTAATAAACGAGGCACTTGAACAATTCATTAACTGGTACAGAAGAAACGTCCTACCTAGGTAGGTTATGGCAGTCTATTGAGGATATGCCCATCTATAACTGGATTAAAATACTAGAAACGGGCGATTTGAAATGGTTATTTGTCAAAAATAAAGGCCGTGTAAGTAGTCGCTCACAAGAGCACTGGATGGAATTACAACAAGAGTATTTAGATGAATTTGGCTTAGATGAACAGTATAAGCAAAGATTAAGATTAACTCAAAAGTTAACTAACTTAAATTTAGATTTTGTATTGACTGGCGATAGATTCACATTAAACCTAATCAAGATGGCAGAGGCAGACATTGAAGCCTTAAATCAAGGTGAATCTGTTAAATTTTATCAAGTACTTGACCATGTTGAAAAATATAAGGGGTTTGCAATAGACCCAAAACAAACGAGTGTAATTAAATGGTACTATACCTTAAAAAATATTAGTGATGGCCAAGCAGATTAAAGGTAATGACATAGTACAAAGTGACGCTCTAAACCCGCATATTGCGGAGTTAAAAGAGGTTCTTAATCTGTACAAACAAATTGAGGCCCAAGTAACTAAAACGGCAAAGGATATTAAAAAAATATCCGGTTCAGCTGATGCTAACAGTGCTCAAGGTATTCAGAAGATGAATAAAGCGTTAGTAGACTCTAATAAACTACGAAAAGAGTCTATAGCGGTTACTAAACAAAAGAAGACTGTAACAGACCAGCTAAGACAAGCGGAGGATGCAGAGGTAAAAGGTAAGTTAAGACTTCAGGAGGCTAATAAAAAGCAAAGAACTTTATTAAAAGAAGAGATAGCCTTAGAAGATAAGCAGATAGGCACACTTAAAAGGTTAGCAATTGAGAACGCTAAATTAAGAAGAGAAAGAGAAGCTTTAAACTTAGACACTAAGAAAGGCCAAACAAGGCTAAAAGAAATTAACTCAGCATTAGACCAGAACAACGCTAAGATTAGAGCTAATTCTGATGCAATGAAGAAGCAGCGTTTAAATGTTGGTAATTATGGAAAGGCTGTAAGTAAGGTTTCAGGTATATTAAAAGGATTCGGGGCTACATTATTGGCCGCATTTAGTTTTCAAGCTATAAAAGGGTTCTTTACTTCTAGTATTTCGGCTTTCCAGAGCCAAGAAAAGGCAGTTGCAAAAGTTAACCAAGCATTAAAAAGTACTCAAAATGCAGCCGGTAAGACTAGCGAAGAGTTGCAGAAATTAGCTTCCGACCTTCAAGGGACTACATTATTTGGAGATGAAGACATATTAAACAATGCTACAGCACAATTATTGACGTTTACTAATATCGCTGGGACTAACTTTGATAGAACGCAAAAAGTAGCTTTAGACTTAGCCACTGTTTTAGATGGTGATTTGAAAAGCGCATCTATTCAATTAGGTAAGGCTTTGAATGACCCAGTTGCTAACCTATCAGCCTTGAGTCGTTCTGGTATTCAGTTTTCAGAATCACAAAAACAAGTAATCAAAAGCTTAACTGAATCAGGAAAATTAGCAGAAGCTCAAACGGTTATATTAGATGAGTTAGAGAGACAGTACGGAGGCCAAGCAGAAGCAGCAGCAGAGGCAGACGGAGGGTTAACCCAATTATCAAACGCTTTCGGAGACTTTAAAGAGAAGGCAGGTAAAGCTATATTAGAGGGGTTAAAGCCAATGATTAAGAGCTTAAAGGAGTTCTTTGCAAGTATCACTCAGGAAGATATTGAAGCCTTTATTGAAAAGTTAGTTTTCTTTGGTAAAGTTTTATTAAAGTTAGTAGGTATATTTTCAGCTTATAAAGTAGCTATTAAGGCGGCTAACGCTGCAAATAATCTGTTTGGTAAATCAATAGTAAAAAATGTTAAGGGTGCTGGTCTATGGGCTGCGGCTTTAGCTTTAGTTGTAACAGCTGCAATAGAAATTGTTAATAGAATATTAGAAGCTAAAGATGCAAACGAGTTATTTAACGAAACAATGGATAAGGCTAATGAGCTTTTAGAAGTTGAGAAAGATAAATTACAATTAGTAGGTAGAGAGCTTTTAAATACTACTACAGCATCAGAAGACCGTCAAAAAGTACTAGACAAAATTAACGCAGAATACGGAACAACATTACAAAATCTAGATGATGAAGCTGCTTTTCTTAGACAAGTTGCGGCTGCTTATAAAGATGTAGTTCAACAATTAGATAGAAAAATTAAACTTCAAGTTGTTGAAGAAGATTTGTTGGCGGCTACAAAAAAGGCTAGAGAGCTTCAAAGAGAAATAGATGATATAGGTATTTCAGATGTTGCAACTTTTGTTGAGGGAACAGCTATAGGAGACAACTTATTCCAGCAGCTCGAGACTCAAAACGAATTGATTGCAAAATTCAGAGCTGAGTTAATAAGCTTACAAAATACAGGGGATAAAGTATTGTCAGGAAAAACAGCCAGAGGTGGATTGCCTGAAAGAATTAAGCAAGTAGGTGAAGAAGCTAAAATAACTACAGGAGAAGTAAAAAAATTAAATAAAGTATTAGAATCCCCTCTTGATGGTATTTTAGATGAAGATAAAGATGCAGATTTTGCAGCATTTAAAAGAAACCTACAACAAAATACCAGAGAGTTTGAGACCGAACTACGTAAAAGAGGTTTGGCTGAAAAGGATATACAAGAGGCATTAAAAGAAAGAAGGCTTCAAGATTTAAAAGACGAAAGAGATAGAGCTTTAGAATTGTTTGGAGAAAGCAGTCAGAAGTTTTTAGACTTAGACTTAGCTGTACGTAGAGAGATTGATAAAAGAAGAGAAGAAGATGCTAAAAAGGAAGAGGAAGAAGCAGAGGCTAGAAGAAAAGCGGACGAGAAGGAGAAGAAAGAACAATTAGAAAGAGCTAAGGACACTGCTAATAAGATGTTAGAGATAACTAAAATATTAGCAGATAATAAAATAGCTCAAATTGACAGGGAAATAGAAGCTAGAAGAAATGAAATATCTGTATCAGAATCAGAGATAGGTAGATTACAAGACTTGGCAGCCGCTGGTAATGTAGATGCAGCCGAATCTATAAAAGCCGAGAGAGTAAGACAAGCGCAAGATAAGATAGAGATTGAGAACTTAGAGAAAAAGAAAGCAGATTTACTATTAAAAATAGCCACATTAAACCAAGCTAATTTATTATTTCAACAATCTGATGTTAATGGATTTCAAAATGCTAACGCTAAAGTAAAAGAGTTTGTATCCAATTTACCTACATTCTATGACGGTACTACTGGAACGGTTGCAGACGCTTTAGGGGCTACAGGAACAAGAGATGGCCACATGGTTAGGGTACATGATAACGAGCATATTATAGGCTCTAATGATTCTAGCACATTGCATGCGGCCGGATTAAAAAACAACGCTGATATTGTTGGAAGTGCTTTAGCTTATCAAAATGCAGCAGCAAGTAACAAAGCTTTAGCATGCAGGTAGAATCGCAGCCTTTACGGATTCTAATATAGTAGATGAGTTACAAGATGTAGAGAAAGCGATTAAGGACATTAAGATAGTTCAACAGCATATCGACTTATCTACAGGGATGGAAACAATAGTAGACGGTAATAAAACAACTAGAAACAATCATAGACCAAAATCATTTAGAATTTAATGGCAACAATAGTTAAATATAAAATAGACGGTCAAGAGACTACACCATTTAGAGAGGCTAGAAACGTAGCCATAAACGCTGTATTTGGGGAAGAGGTGCAAGCGGATTTATCAATAAGTGAGGTTAATTTTGTAGATAGTGCAGAAGGTTTAAATGCTAAGAAGGTTAAAGAATTATTCTTAGAACGTCCAACTGAAGGCCACGATTTTAGTTATTCTGTTTTAGATGGCTCTGTTTATAAAGATTTCAATTTCTTTATGGACTATAGGACTATTAAATTCTTAGCAGATAATGAACTCTCTGTAGGAATGATAAAAGACAGTTCTTTAAATCAATTTAACGATAGAGCGAAAGGTATTACAATGCGATTACTAGAGTATAACAACATACTTACTAATGCAGATTATCAACCTTTCCCTTATGTTGTAGAAAATAGAAAAACAGAACTAGAAAAGATACAACTATTAGCTCAAGCTTTCCAGATACTTAGAACGATAGTAATAGAGGTTAGAAATATTATAAATATTGCTTCAGATTTGCCAACTATTGGAGGGTGCATTAGCAGCAGCAGCAAACTTGGCATATACCATTACTCAGTTAACTTTATTATTTCAGCAATTAATAGATTTATTGCAACAAATACAAGAGGCGTTTTTTCCTATACCTTTATACCATGCCGCTATAAAACCAAAGACATTTATTGAAAAAGCGGTTATTAATAAGATGGGTTATAGCGGTGTTGAGTTTGGTAACTATGGAAACTGGCCTCAAATTATAGAGCAAGAGACATGGTGTGGTTCTAAGAATCAAGAAAAAGGAATACCAACTCCATTTATAGTTGCTAGTAGTGGTATTTTAAATCCCGCTAATGAGGGTTATAATTTATTTGATTGTAAGGAGTTATTGAAAAGAAAATATAAGCTTAGAGAAGCTGTTATAGATGGGGTATATCATTTGAGACCAGAGCAAGATACTTTTTGGTTGTCTAATGGTGGTTATGTTATGCCTAACGTATTAATAGAGCAAACTTTAGCAGGTAACGGAACCTTCAGACCCAACTACGAGGATGCATGGTCTAATTATATCGTACAATACAAAACAGATGATAGTGATTTACACACTTTAGATGATTTAATAGACTCAGAAGATGATACGAGTACAGGGAAGATTATTAGTGTTACAACAGTTGAGCCAATAGACGTAAATAATCAAAGAAAAGTATTACTTAATCAAGGTAAAATATTAGATATTCCTTACGCTTTGGCAGTTAGAAAGAGTGAGGTAGATGATTTGTTAGATTTATTTAATTTAACTGGTCAGGTAATTAATGATTTGAAAACAACTATTGATAATTATTTATCGCAATACGCCAGCGTTTTAGGCCCAGCTAATCCAGCCATGCAAGAGTTTATATTAAACTTAGGCAATAGGACGGGAACTTGTAAAGTAGAAAACCACTTTTTTAGCGTACCTAAAGTTGCGTTATTAGAAGATAATCTATCAGGTAATCCAGTAATAGTAGAAAATTTTGCTGATATAATAGGGGCTAAGGCTTTGTATGAAAATCATCTATCTTATGATTCATTTATACCGGGTAAAAGAAACCCAAACAACCTAAACGAAACAGCGGGCAAATACGTCTATGAAGATGTTAGGATTCCTTTTGGACTTCAAGACTTTGTAACTGTTTTAAATAATGCGTATTTTACAACCGAAAACGGGCAAATAGGTAAATTTATAAGCTTAGATTGGACAATAGATAAAGACGAGGCTATCGTTTCATACTGGGTTTATAACAGTTGGCTAACTAATATAGAGGAAAACATAGCATAATGAAAAAGAACGATTTTTATAATAAAGATGAGAAGCTTTACAGAAACTTACATAAAGGAGTTGAGGACTTGAAATTTTTAATTGAAATCTCAACAGAAGAAACTATGAAATATAAAGACTTTTTAATTAGTCAGATGACAGATAAGGAAATGGAAAGGCATAAAGCTTTTGTTAGGAAAGTTAAGGACTTATTAGATAATGGAAAAAATGAAGAGGCTAAAGAATTAAGAAAGCGACACAACAATGAATAATTTTAGAGTAATATCAAAAAAATACTATAACGAGTATCGTAATTATGATGTGCCAACTGCTTCATGGACTCTAAATTTATCCGAATTTACCGAAAGATTACAGGGCAACGTAGGTGAAAAATTACAACTAGTCGAAGAAATAGAAATATCTACTATTGTAAATGAGAAAAGAAGTATTGAACAGCAATTTGTTGATAATGGTACAACAGCATCATTAATATCTGATTTACTAGATTATACATTAGAGGGTTTATACATAGGTGCAACACTAAGTATTGAATTAAATAACACTACAATATCTGGTACAGTTGAACAAATAACAGGGAAAACTAGAGAAAATTTAGTGCTAGATTCAGCAACTAGAACCGCTATACTCGCGGCTGGATTAAAATCTGGTCAATGTTATGACGATATAGTAATCAAAGTTACAAGCGTACCAGAGTATTTAAACTATAAATACGGTTTAAACCCTAATATAAGCAATATACCAAACTATAAAAGTCCTTTAGATACTAACGAACAAAGTTACTATTTAAACGGCATAGATGGAACTTTACAAACTATGGTTTGGACTGGTAGAGAAGTTGGTTCTAATTTAGGAGAGGTAAAGATTCAATATAACAGTACTGCGGACTTGTATAAGCACACTTTTACAATAGAGCATGTATTTATATTGCCTTACTATTTAGAGGGCCAATCTAGCAACTTAAAAACACTAACTAACCCTACAGAGTTTCAAAGCTCAAACTCAATAAAGTATGGAAATGGATTCTTTTTTGGTGGTGATAAGAATAATATTACACTTACTTACGAGGATTTGGGTGAGATTGGTAACGTGGGTTACTTAGGTAATAACTTTGCAGGTATAATAGCACCTTATGAGACTAAAAATTACTTAGTAACAAACGCATTAGGCACAAGAAAAATAGAATCTACAGAAGTAAATACGGTTAGTTTTAGTATTGAGTCTTTAACTGCTACAGGTTTTGGAGGTGGTGAAGATGTTATAATAAGTCATTCAAAATTACCTAGTTCTCAGGATTACGCAAGACAGCAACAACCATATTATGATGTATGGCTATTTGAGAACCTTAAACAAACTGAAGGAGCACCCGCAACAAGTGGAACAATAATAACTAACCTTACTGTTACTTTAAACGGTGGTACTGGTGAGCTAGATATTCAATTTGATTTACAATTTACAACAGACCAACAAACTAAAACATCAGAGCAAACAGAAAGCTTTATTTATTTCACTATAGCGACTGAAAATATAGCCTCTCCTGATATAGTTGATAGGTCAAACCAAGTAGTTGAAGTAGAAAATTACTCTAAGAATTTAGATGTACCTAACCTAGTATCTAATTGGTCACCTTTAATATATCAGCAATGGGACACTGTAAGCTTATCAAAAGGGTTTACTAACTTTGATGGGTACAACGGTGACTTGTTGTATCAAGAGTTTTCTTTTGAAACAGACGTACTATTAAACTCAATAATTAGAACAGCCAACTTTAAGGTTGTTGCAGATAATGGTAGTACTAATTTCGACCTTTTTAATATTCCAATACCTATTAATAAGATAGTGACAGAAGATGTTGGAGGGGTTCAATATCAAGCGGTGAATATTATAGGCGCACCGATAAATAATAACTTTAATATAGATACTTCTGAAATCATAAATCAGATTAATTTTAAATCTATCATTCCGGGTGTACCGGGTACAACTCAGGATTGGCAAGGCTCAATAGGTTTTAATGTACCATGGAGAGAATGGATTCAAAACTTAAACGTACCTACAAGCTTTTTAGATTCAAGCGAGCCTCAATCAAATAGAAACGAAAGAAGTTCTAATTACTCAGGGGTTAGCGGATATGAGATAAAAACATGCCTAGAATTGAATATTGACTCAGACGGTGACGGTTTATTCACTAATACGTTACAAACTCAGTACCAATTATTAAGTGATGACTCATCTATACTAGATTACGATACGGCAAACGCTGGCTTTAGTTCTGCAACTGGAACTTATTTTGATAGTTTAAACGTTATTAGTACAGATGTTAGCACTACTTCAGATGGTAGGCTAGAAATAGCATTTACTCACTCTAACGGAGTTATTCCAGTTGCCAATATAGACGGTTATATTGAGGTTGAAATAGCACAAGGTAATTTACAGCCTTATTACTTAGGTGTAAGTAAAGACTACACATACCCAAACTAATCCGCTACAGCCATCAGACACTTTGACAACTGGAAATACACAGTTTGTAGAGGTAGTTTCTATAAATAACTTAGTTACCTTTATTTGTGCTATAAAAGCACCTAATATAACAGAGACATTAGACTACATTTTACGGACGAATAAGCAATAACACATGATAAGAGTTAACCCAAGTACATCAAGTTTAAATACTAGAGAATACTTTAGTACAAAGTTCACAAAGACCGCTGCACCTAGTTTAGTTCTATCTGCTGGTTCTTGTTGTGTTGGTTGTGTTTCTGATTTACCAGCTATAGCCAATTTAACTGACCCATCAGATGAAATAACCAACGATAAAACGGATTTTATATTGTTTGTAGGGAAAGGCACTACAGTTGTAGGTACATTAATTAAGATTGCACCAGATGGAACAGAAACAGACGTAGTAATAACAGACGATTCATACGGAAACTTCTACGACACGGACGTTTTAAAAACTTCTTATTGGGGCTTTCTATTAGATTGGTTTAAGGTTGCTAGTAATTTAGGATTTGGACGCTATAAATTCAATATAAGTGTTACTAATATAGTGTACAGAAGTTTACAACGAAGATTCACCATGTTTTAGACTACTTCCTTACTCTTGTGATAACGCACATAGAACAATTAGAATAACAACAGAGCAAAAAGGATATTTTGAGGGAGGTTTTGACTATACCGGATTAAGTTATGACTTAGACGGTGAGATAAAAACAACATGGAGACAAGAAATAAGGCTATGGGGGAGGTTCTTTAGAAGTACAAGACGTTTAGAAACTGATAATATTGTGACTAAAGACAGAGGACAAGAACAAATACAAGCTCAAACGGTGAAAGTATTTAGTTTATTACTTGATACTATACAGCCGAACGTTAGTAATCGTATTTTAGATGACATGTTATTAGCTCCGGAGGTTTATTTGAACGACTACAATATAAACGGAGAGACAGTAGAAAATAATGAAAGAGTTACTTTAACAGGATTAGGTGACCCAGTTATAAACTCATTAAGTAGAGAGGAATTTTATAACATAGAGTTAGAAGAGTTCTTCCAAAATAATTTACATAGATATAAATAATGGCTAAAAAATTAGGAGTATTAAGTTTTAGAGTATCTGGTGTAGAGGTTGACGCTTATAGCGGTGTTTCAAGTTTTACAACTGATTCAATAGATTTTTCAGACTATTCTAAGGCTTGGGTAGTTTATTTGGATAGTACGCATTCGGCTGGCTCTCCATCTGTAACAATAGAGATAAGTGATGATGGTACAAACTGGTTTAATTATGTAGATGATGCCGTTAATATTGTAATACCATGCAGTATCGGAGAAAGTAAATTTTATCCTAAATTAATGAGGTTAAATTATACGGCTAATTCAAGTAATGGAGATGTAACTTTTAAATACAATCAGATAGATGAGTAATTATATCAATTTAGATAAGTCTTTTATTAGCTCAATAGATGGTAATTACATTGATTTAGATAAGATAGATTTAGATATTAATGTTACAGGTGAAGATTATCACTCAGGATATTATGACATTATATCAAGCGAAGAAATAACAATAGAAGATAGAAAACAAATGACAAACTGGGGAGGTTTAATAGTTGACGGTATATTAAACGTTGACGGGCAATTAATTATTGAAGCATGAGTTACATAAGATTAGGCATACAAAGCGCAGCGGGACTAGGTACACCGCCAACGGGTAAATTTTACGAGTTTTTTGATTCTGATAATTTAGATTCAAATGGAAAAGCAACTTTTACTACTAGAGATGATGCAGGAAACGATACAACATACTTAGGAGGTGGCACTTCATTTGTGGAAAGTGTAACGGGGGACGGTGTAGATAATACAGACCCAGTAAACCCAGTATTAAGCTTTCCGGATGCTGATGAAGTAGACGACTCAACAACTACAAATAAATTTGCAACTCAGGCGCAATTAGACCAGATAGCGACTAATGTTACAGATATAGAGGATAACGCTACAGATATAGCGACCAACACAACAAACATCTCTATTAATACTACTGTAATAGGTAACAACACAAGTAACATAGCTACAAACACGGCTAACATACTTTTGAAAAGAGATTTAACAGCTCAGAAAAATAGCATTGAAGATGATGGTGGGGATTTACAATTGGTCGGAGATGCAGCAAGCCCAGGTAATAGTCAATACTATGGTACGGATAGTTCAGGCGTAAAAGGCTGGCAACCCCTATTGAGTTTTAATGTTGATTTAGATAGTGCAGAATCTTCAGTATCTAGAGCTGTTGCTGGTGGTCGTACCACTTTTACAATAACACATTCTTTAAACACTTTAGATTTAATAGTCCAAGTTTTTAGGCTTTCAGATGGAAGGGGGATAAATTGGAGAATCGATAGAACAGGAGTTAATACAATAGAAGCAAGCCGCGCGGGAACGGTTGCAGATGGTTTATTTAGAATTTTAATTAAATAAGATATGAGTAGTGAAATGGGGGACGTTCTAAAACTATTAGAACTTACCCAAACAGAAATCGATAACCTGTCAGACCAAGGCGGGTTATACATGAATAGCACGACAGGCAATTTAAGCGTAGATGGTGGAGATATTGCTGGAGGTGGTGATATGTTAGAGAGTACATACGACCCTAATGCGGTTCAGGATGATGCGTTTGATTATGGTAATTTTTTAGGAACCTTTCAAATTAAAGGCTCATCAACAACTGTAAACCTGACATCTGATGTGGATAATTTAGATGTAGATGATTATAATATAGTCAATATAACGTCAGGCTCTCAAGGTAGAAGAATAACAGGTATTAAAGCGCCGCCAGCTGGGGTGAATAGAGTTATTTATTTTTTTAATATTAGTTCCGTTTTTAGGTCTGCTTTTGTTCATCAAAGCGGAAGTAGTTTGGTTAATAATAGAATAGTTTTAAGAAGTAGTGCAGCTACAAGAAACTTGCAACCTTATCAATTAGGTATTGCAATTTATAATCATACTATTAATAAGTGGCAAATAACAAGAATAGCATAACATGAGACAATTTTACACAGACCCAGACGGAGCATTAGCATTTGAAGAATCTGCCCCAGTTGGATATACTTTAGTAACAGGAACAGAAAAAGACTTGTTATGGTTTGCTAAATACGAAGAGAGAAGGGAAGACGGCCAAAGATATTATACGGAAACACAAGCAAATTTATATCTATCTATTTTAGATGGAACTTATACTAGTGTAGAGGTTTTTGATTTTGAAAGCTACACCTCACAATTAGCAGACCAGATATTTAAAGGCGATTGGTACACAGCTCAAACAACTTGCAGCGATTTACCAACCTCTGGCATATTTGATACGACAAAAAAAGCAGAGATTCAAGCAGAAATAGATGATTACGTAACTAATAACTACTAATGAAGAACTTTTTTAACCAGTATAATAATATTAAATGGGTGATAGGCTTTACTATTTGTTTAGTCTTATTTGGTATATCAATTGACATAGTAATAAACGGCGACCCTGAGATTAAGAAGTTTCTTTTAATAGAAGTATTTGCTGTTTTAGGTGTTTTAGTTGGTTATTATTGGGGAAGTTCTAAAGATTCAGAAAATAATTCTGAAAAATAATTAACTAGGTTTTATCTCGTTCTATCCTAGTCTGGCTCTACGTTTCAACGCGTAGGGCTTTTTTATTTTATAAACTTTTTTTAAAATAATTAGTAATACATGGTGTTACTTAGTAATATTATACATATCTTTGAAGTGTCAACAATGACAAACAAATTTAAAAACAAGATTATGAAAAAAATGGGGAGTAAATCATTTAGAAATTTAAAGGATGCAGCAGAAGAAAGATTACAATTAGAAAAAAGATTTGATAAGGTAACTCTTACGACTAAAAGTTATGGTGGTGGTGTTATAGATTTTAATTTAACTTACTATAAAAAGAAAAATAAATAAATAACAAATATGGCAAAAATAAGAAGGTCAATAACAATTAGTCAAAAGGCTCACGACAAGGCAGAAAAAAAAGCAGAGAAAGAAGGCAGGAACT
>PVMK01146829.1_pt1 | contig 26711 bp, 24 predicted proteins | sample 1853481 | NCBI WGS metagenome assembly PVMK01 (sample SAMN08533507, study PRJNA380276) | Marine sediment metagenome, whole genome shotgun sequencing project. | reverse complement strand
CCTTGACCCGGAAAAAGACTTTATAATCAAACATGGTGACAAGATCTGCCAGCTGGTAATACAGAAGGTTGAGAATGTCGAAATTGAGATTACCGATAAACTTGAAAATACTTCACGCGGTGAGGGTGGATTTGGAAGTACAGGTAATAAGTAATGAGTAATTCTTCTGACTGAGTAAATTCTTTAAATATATAAATTCTAATTAATTATTGGCTAAGATAATATCTGTTTTTTTTAGAATTAAGCCTATATTAGTATTAATTAGTAAAATTGTAGAAAGTTGTAAATTCCAAAATTATCAAAAACCCCCTAATACCCAATGATATTGGAGTTTGATTAAATTGTGGTAGGTTCCGATAATGTTTATTATGTTAACTTGTAATTTTTATGGAGTACTATTATTTAATGATTTGATTTAATAATATCTCCGGGTTCTTATAATAAGGTATGCTATCCCCTGGTAATAAGTAATATCCAGATACAAAAATATTTTTGTCTTATTACAGTATGGATATTTAATTATTCAATATTACTGGTGCTCATTATTTTAGTTTTCCATATAATGGACCATAATTTTTACATGCAAAAAAATCAGCAGATTCCTTATTATTGGTACCAAAAGCATTCCATGAGCTTGGTCTGAATATTTTATCTTCATCAATATTATGCATGCAAACCGGTATTCTTAGCATAGACGCAAGTGTTATAAGGTCAGAACCTATATGACCATAGCTTACAGCTCCATGATTGGCTTCCCAGTTATTCATAACCGAATAGACACTGGTAAAGGCTCCCCTTCCGGTAAGGCGGGGGGCAAACCATGTTGTTGGCCATGTGGGATTGGTTCTATTGTCTAAGATATTATGGGTTTTATCAGGAAGTTCAAATGTTTCTCCCCCTGCAATCTGAAGAACCGGACCCAGACCTTTGACCAGATTTAACCTTGACATTGTAATGGGCATACCACTTTTTGTAGTAAAATCAGTAGAGAATCCCCCACCCCTGAAATAGCTAAGATCAGCTGGCCTGAATTGGGTAGCATCTATACATTTATTGACTTCTTCATCGGTTATTTCCCAGTAAGGTTTAATTGCAGGCATGTTATCTATATTTTGCTGTCCTGTACCATCAAGAGCTGTCGAACCAGAGTTTATAAGATGAATTAGACCATTTTTCGATGTTCCGCTTAATTTATGTCCCGTGACTCTTTTTACTGCTTGTGGGCTCCAGTAAGTCCGTACATCTGAAAAGATCTGTGCAGTATTTGTAAGTAAATATCCGAACAACATTGAGATACCGTTTAAGCAATCATTTTCTGTTGCCATAATATATGGTGTCCTGGTCCCATTCCAGTCAAAAGAACTATTTAAAATGGTCTCAGTAAAATCACCATTCGGGTAAAAGTCTGTCCAATGCCGCTGACCCTGAAAACCGGCAGCTATGGCATTATGTCCAAGTGATTCTTCAGGATTACCGATCTTACAAAGGTTCTTGTTCCCTATCATCATATCCCTGCAAATAAGAGTCATCTTTACGGAAAATTCCCAATCTTTATCAAGTTTTTCTCTTGATCTTTGAATCTTTGATGGATTATTGTCCGTACCTTCCTCAAATTTATCTTTAACCCAGTTTAGAGCTTTTCCATACTCTTCCCTATCATAGATCTCCAGGTCTATTCTTCTTTTTATTTCAGTCATGTCTGCGTATTCTAATCCGCATCTCTAGATAATCTTCAAAGAAATCGGGATCCAGAATAGAGCGGCAATTCCCATTGAAACACTACCGATAGAAAGATATGATTTATTACGCATGAGCGAAACTGCAAGTGCTGCTTTTGTGAATGAGAGGATCTTTTCTTTAACATCATCCGGGATGGAGCTGTCATTTGGATCCTGGACATCCTTTACCATAGATCCCAAAAGGCAGGAAGGCCCTTTCTGGTTATGAGCAGCCAGGACTGCAGCCAGATAAACTGCCCGGGTCTTTCGGTTCCATTAAAACCCCAAACAGCTTTGGGTCGCAATGGATCCATATCCATGGTCTCTGAACCATAACACCAGCTCGGGGTTACAGTCAGGGTTGCTCCTACCCCAATTCTTGCAAATTTTTCATCCGCAGCTGCAGATTCTGCTGCACCTCCTATGGTTGTATCGGATATAATGCATTTTACTTTACTTCCATCTGGGTACTTGAGATTATCTGAAATCAGTTTTTCTGCAGATCTTGCCATATTCATTGTTTGATCTTCCAGGGATTCCCTTACTCCATCCATCCGGCCATCTATTGTCGGCCTGATCCCTATTTTAGGGAAATCTTTAGATAATTTACTCATTTTTAATCCTTCCGTTGTCTCAAAGATTACATCATATAATTATTTTTATTTAACAATAAATTATCATCTATTTATTACCTTATTTTAAAATAATATCGATTCGCCAGATTCTCCTGGAGATCTAATGTGTAGAATTTCTAATTATCAGTTCAGTACTTAAACTAATAGTTGAATGTTTTTTACCCGAATAGGCTTTTTTGTTATTTATGTTTTTTATGAGCATGTCTGTAGCAGTTAACCCCAGTTCGTAGACAGGCTGACTTATGGCTGTTAGAGGCGGATCTGCTATTATGCTCCAATCAGGATCATCAAAACTTATAATTCCGATATCTTCAGGAATTGAAAGGCCGGCTTTCTTTATGGCAATAAGACATCCAAGAGTCATATCTATATTTGATGAAAAGATGGCATCAGGCTTACCTGAACCCTGTATTATTTCCTCTGTTAGCCTTATGCCACTTTCTTTTTTAAAATCACCTATTTTTACATGATTGCTATTAACTTTTAAACCAGCGTCCCTTATTGCCTTATTGTAACCATCCAGTCTTCGGCGGCCGGTAGTCCTGTCAATATATCCACCAATAAAAGCTATCTTCACATAGCCTCTGTCCAAAAGATATTTAACGGCCATATAAGCACCATGATAATTATCTACGATCACTGAATCACATTTTACACCTTTAACCAGTCTATCAAGTAATACTACCTGGGTTCCCGATTCAATAATATAATTAATATAATCAGCATTTTTTCCTGTCGGGGTAAGGATGATCCCATCGACTTTATTTGATTTTAGGATTCTCAAATATTCGAACTCTTTTTGAGGATCGTCGTCTCCATTGCACAATATTAATTTATAACCGGATTGGCGTGCTTTGTCTTCAACAGATTTAGCAATTATTGAATAAAATTGTGAAAGTACATTACTTACAATAATGCCGATAGTATGCGTCCTATTCTGTCTCAAGCTTCTTGCAACTGAGTCTACTTCATAGTTAAGGTCTTTTATGACACCCTGGACTTTTTTTCTTGTAATTTCCCTGACACCTTTAAAATCAGCCAATACCCTGGATACAGTCGCAGTAGATACTCCTGCTTTTTTTGCAACTGTTTTAATATTGATCTTCAAATTGATGCCTGGTCCTTTAAGTAAAAGATAGTTCAGGTAATTATAAATATTTAATGCTATGTTAACGATTACATTAAATATTATATTAATTAATATAAAATATCAAATCATTTGTAAATAAATAAGGCTGTGGTAAAAATTAAAGCATCAAAGGTAGTATTTAATTCAGATATCTAAGATTTTATTCTACTTGTTCAAGTATTTAAACAATAAACTATTATAATCTTTTTTGTAAAATAGCTTTATATTTATCTCAGGATAAAGCTCCCTGATTTTCTTTATCTTTCTGTTCTTCTTGGTAACAAGCTTTTGATTCAATGTTGTCAGCTCAATATAAAGATCCAGTTCGGCAAGATAAAAATCAGGAGTTAAACTTATTAGTGGAATATCTTTTTCATCCCATTCAAGAGTAAAAGTTTTTGGTTCATACTCCCATTTTATACGGTAAAAATCGAGTATCTTGGCAAATTCCTTTTCACTTTCATGGGCAAAAATAATATTCTCTGCATTTTTGAACTCAAGATCCAGTTTATTATTTTTTGTAGAATTTCTTCTTACTCTAAGCACATTTCTAGCCATTTAAGTATTTAAACAACCTCCTTTTAAACACTAATAGTTTTTACATTATCAATATCTGTTGAATCAGAAATATGGAAATGTCTCTCGATGTCTCCTTTCAGATCTTCATAGACCTTTCCCAATGCTATCCCAAAAACTCCCTGTCCACTTTTTAGGGTATCAACGATAGCTTTATCTGAACTGCAGGCATAGACTGAAGTACCATCAGAGATAAGCGTGACTTTTAAAAAGCCATTATCATTATTATTGCCATTTTCCTCCAGATATTTCTTTGCTTTCCTGATCTTCTGAAGACTGACTCCGGCTTCAAGCAGCTTCTTTATGACTTTTAGTTTTAAGAGATCATTAAAACTATACATCCTTCTAGAACCATACCCTTCCCCATTATTAACAGAAGGTTTTACAAAATCTGTACGGTCATAATAATCAAGTTGCCTGTAAGACAGGCCTATTATCTTACAAACTTCCTTTGATCTATAATAATATTTTACTGCTTCAGCCATATTCCTATAATTTAAAATTACTTATTAAATTTAATATTAACTTATATTACATGCTCGTAATTACATGCTCGTAATTACATGGTTGTAATTACATTATTGTAATTCTAATACCTTAAGTACAGTTAGTCAAATACATAATAAATAATATTCAGGAGAATCAATAAGGGTCTATTCATATATGAAGTTTATTTATAGTCTATATAAAAATAGAAATATTGGATGAGGATTGATCAGCAGATCATCATATACATGTAAAAGCGAGGCTTACCTGATATGTATTATTTATTGAAATCATCAGGTTCAATATGATCTAAAAAATCTTTAAATTTATTGACTTCTTCGTCAATTGATTGTATTACTAAGCCGCCAGAATCAAGAACATGCTCTGCAGCAAATATATCACATTTGCTTCTAACAGCAGTAGCGATCGCATCAGATGGTCTTGAATCTATTTTAATCAATCTTTTATCAAGATTTCTAATATTGATAATTGCATAAAATGTATTGTCCTTTATGTCAGATATCTCAATATTGGCAATTTTTATCCTAAGGTTTCTAATGATATTAATAATAAGATCATGAGTCATTGGCCTTGGTGTTTTAATATGTGACAGTTCAAGCGCGATTGCAGAAGCTTCAAATGGACCAATCCATATTGGGAGATACCTGTTACCTCCATCCTCCTTAAGTAGGAGAATCGGTTTTTGTGAAGGCAGTTCTATTCTTACTCCCTCCAGATTCATCTTGATCAAATTTATTTTTTTATTATCCATTATTAAAAATATTTATTATTATTACTTTTTCCCTTTTTTTTATTATATCACTTATCATTCCAAATTCGAAAATACAAGTTGATCTACACCTGAGCTGGAAGTCGACTAATATATTTTCTTCCGGTTATGATTTTGTAGTCGATCCGATCATAAAGAAATCCAGGTAAATAACCGGACAGTTATTTAAAAATTAGAATTATTTTTAAGTGATTCAATATCCCTTTTTACAGTGTCAATATTGAGTTCATAAATTGATTCAAGATTTCTAAACTTCTGCTTATAATCAAGTCCATAACCTACAATATACTTCTCCCCTATGCTGAATCCAACATATTTTATATCGATATCCGCGATTCTCCGGACATCCCTGTTAAGAAGAGTACATATGGATATACTGTTTGGGTACCTTGATTTTAGATTTCTAAGTAAGTAGCTCATGGTTAGACCGGTGTCGATTATATCTTCAACGATTAGTACATCTTTTCCCTCTATGGAGTCTTCCAGGTCTTTAGTTATTCTAACAACACCGGAAATATCTTCATTTATTCCATAAGTAGAGATACTCATAAAATCTATGGAAAGCGCCAGGTCTATTTTCTTGATAAGATCAGAAAGAAATATTATTCCACCTCTTAAAACACTTACAAGCAGGATTTCCTTACCTTTATAATCTTCTGTTATCTGTTCCCCAAGCTCAGATATTCTATTTTTTAATTCTGAGCTGGGGAATAGTATCTTTCCCAATATATTACTCTTAGTGAGTTCTTTTTCTCTTTTAATTTCTTTCAAGATCCCGGACCAATAAACATTAAATATTATTAGTACATTAATCTATCAATACCTGGTATCAAACATACCCATGTTGAACCACGATTAAATAAAACTGTATTTCCGTCATTATCCTTAAATTCAAAAGGATCAAAAGCGCTGGTCCTTCCCCATGTTCCCTCAACAACATTTCCGTCCATAAAGAAGTATGCTTCTCCTATATCATGCGAACCGGTTGTCCTTACTACCATATGACCGTATTGATCTATGGGTCCATCAATATCAGTCATGAGGACGATCACATTATTTACACTTAATTGTTCTTTCGATTCAAAATCAATATGGGGCTCACCAGCCAGTGATTTTAGATATTTATTTAGTTGAGGATCATATTTGAAATCAGCTATATATTTCTCATGTGAAAAATCAACAGTTATATCAGATATGTTACCTCTCTCAGATTCAACTGCATCAATTTTAAAATTCAATGGCGACTGTCCACCTTCAATAGAATAACCAAATTCTTCCGCATCTTCTTTTATTCCCAGAGTTGACATAAAAGCGGTGTGCTCAGTTATATCACTTCTGGTTTTATCTCTCCATCCTGAATTTGTATATGGCACATAAGCATCACTATTGGCATCAAGAACATCCATATCCAGGTTGATTATTGATTGATATGCATCAGGATAAGTTCCCCAAAAAGAGTAAATAGGGTCTAAACTCCTGGCGATCTCGGCATAATATATTCGCGCACTCCTGACCGGGCCCATAATTTCAGCATCTTTTGAAGAGAATACGGCAACATACCTGGTAATACCATACTCATCCACGACTTCAAAAACAATATCTGCATTTATGAGGCCAGATTGCGGTCTGGAGTCAGGGCTATTTTCAATCATTACAGCAACAGGCCTGCTATTAAGTACTTCGTCTGATAATTCCAGGCCGCTAAGTATATTAATATTCCCTGTTATCTCCAGGTTTGCCAGACCAATATCCTCCTCAGGTTCTTCTGTACTTTCAGTGACTTCTTCGGCAGGTTCATCAGTGGTCTCATTATTTTCTTCCGGTATCTCTTCAGGATCATCTGTTCCTTCTTCCTGGCTGACTTCCTCTTCCGGAGAAGCAACAGGGGTACATCCTGAAAGACTAAAAGTCAATACAAAAGAAAATACCACTACGAGTGTGGTTAAAAATACCGTCTTCAATAATATTGATTTGTTTTTTCTCAATTTATACTACCTCCAATAAATCATATTTTTTTCAATAATAAACTTCTAAGTATTATAAAGATAATTATCAAAAAATAAAACGTAAAAATATATATTAGTATAGTTAACTTCTTTTTTTCTAAGGCATCTGAAATATTTTGCTCAATTTGTGGCTCATCTACTGCTACTTTGCCTATTATGCCCGTTTTCCCAATACTTTTATCATTTACAAATACCTCTAATGAACCAACGGACCGGTTTTTGTTAAAAGGAAGTGAAAGTAGGTCATCATTGATATTTTGTTCAATATTTATCTGATCGCTTCCGATATGGACCATTTTAGAAATATCATTTTCAGGATAGAGATCAAGTCTTACTCTTGTATTTGAACCTAAAATAATAGTTTTTACAGTATCACTTGAATCGATAATGGTAGAATACTCAATATTCTCATGAGCCCATTCAATAAGCTTCATAATATCATTTTCTCTTTCTTCAAAGCTACTATTCAGTACTACAGCAATAAGTTTAAGGTCTTCAAGGTCTGAAAAAGAAGCTAGACAGAATCCTGCATTTTCAGTATACCCGGTTTTTATCCCTTTAATAAAATCATATTTTAAAAGCTTATTTGTATTTTTCAATATAATACTATCATCGTTTAGATTTATAGTATCAGAGGCTGTTCCTACTATCTCTCTAAAGAGTTCGTTTGCCATAGCATATTTTGCTATTAAGGCAATATCGTATGCAGTGGTTTTATGGTCCGGGTATTCAGAATCAAGTCCATTGGTATTTTCAAAATTTGTAGAAAATGCTCCAAGCTCTGCTGCTTTATTATTCATGAGCCCTACAAACTCTTCAATACTTCCTGAAATATATTCCCCAAGAGCAATTGTTGCATTATTATGAGAGCTAATAAGTGATGCTTTAATAAGATCATAAAAAGTTATGCTGTCATCTTTTGAAAATCTAAAGACTGAGTGATTTACCCCTATTGCACCATCGGAGATCGAAATTATTTGACTCAGGTCTTCAATATTTTCTATTGCCAGGATACCAGTCATTATCTTTGTCAGGCTTGCAGGATAAACAGTTTCTTTTGATTGCTTTTCCCATAGGATATTTCCTGATACATAATCTATAAGTATTGCGTTTTGAGCTTCAATATTTATTTCATCTTCGTAAAGAGCTAAACCACTATTACTGATTGTGGAAAGATTAAGATATGATTCCCCAGGTGTTTCAGTAGGGACCCCCGTATCAGTATAAAGTGCAGAAGCAGGTAAAAATAAATAAAATACAATAAAAATTGTAAGAATTTTTAATGAAAGAATGATAGAAGCGGGCTTTTTCATTTATGCTTTTCCAGAAATTTTCTATTTTCCTTTTTTAGCAGTAGCTCATGGAAATCACTAAGCCTTCTTTCAAGTAAAAGAGCAACTTTTTTACCTTTTTTGTATTGATCCTTTTTTGTAGATATTATTAACGGCATAATGATCTGCTGAATAAATGAAGAGTGTCTTACAGCAAAATTTTCAAATAATTTTAAATGTTTTATATGTATGCCATATTTCGATAGCTCAATAGCCATCTTGATTATTTCAATATCGCTGCCGTTTATAACCAAATCACCATTTTCATTTTTCCATTCTACAAGGTCATGATCCAGGAGTTCATCAATAAATGATTGGGATAATTTTAACTTTTTCTTTATTTCATCAATAGTATACTGATCTTTATGCTGTCCCCCCCGTTTAAACTCTTCACCTAGTTTTAACTGCAGATTTTTAATATCCTTTCCCGAATCTAAATAATCTTTAAATTCTTTTGATTTAATTTTTCTTTTGATTATATCTAGTGGAAGGTAAAATTCTTTCTGCATCTTTAATATAAAATTAATTTTTTCAATATCCTCTTTAAAATAGGTCCTGTATTTATTGCCTGATCTTTTTGGATTTATAAGGCCCTGCGATTCAAGAAATCTTAATTTGCTGCTGGTCAAGTCCGGGTAAGCTTTCTTCAATTTTTTTATCAGCTTCCCTATCGTAAGGCTTTCAGGTTTACTTATTTTTGTTTCATCCATAATATTGAACTCTATTTAATTGAAAAATAAAGGAAAATATATTTTCCTATTTGTATGCGGTCTCCATTCGAGAGTATTGCTTCTTCAACTATATTGCCGTTGAGATAACTGCCGTTTAAACTTCCGGAATCAATAAGTCTGTAGTCGACCCCATCTTTTTTTAATAGTGCATGCTTGCGGGATACAGTTATATCATCAAGAAAGACATCAGATTCAGGACTCCTGCCGATTATAAATTCATCTTTCTCGATAAAGAATTCATCACCGATATTTGGACCTTTAATCACCAGTACCCCCCTTTTCCCGGGGAGGATCTTTTTGAGCTGTATTAATATTTTTTCAGAGATCTCTTCTGTTATGTCAGCTTTATATTTTCTGATAGACTCGGTATTATCATTATTTTTATGTTTATCCATCTCGACCAACCAACCTATCTATGCTTTCACTTACAAAATTCCTTAAAATTTCAAAAAAATCTTTATCTGTAGATTCTATATAGCACCTGATCAAAGATTCTGTGCCTGAAGCCCTTACCAGGATCCAACTGCCATCATCAAACATTACCTTGGCTCCATCAATATTCAATAATTTGCTTACGACTCTATTCTCAATTTTGTATTTCTCCAGGCCGGAAAAATATTCAATAATGTTATCTTTTCGTTTATCAGGTACATCCAGGTCCAATCTGGTATTATAAAAGGTACCAAATTCTTTATATATTTTTTCTAAATAGTCAGAAATATATAAATTGCCATATTTATTTTTCAAATATGCCTGTATCTCCAGGAGAAGTAAATTTGCAAGAAGACCATCTTTTTCCGGTATATGGCCCTTTATACTTAAACCGCCACTTTCTTCTCCACCTATTATTATTTTACCATTTAACATTTCTTTTCCAATATATTTAAATCCAACCGGCTTTTCGATAAGATTAATATTATTTTTTTTACAAATAGCATCAAGAAGATGAGTTGTGGCAACAGTTCTTACAACTGAATCATTCTCTTCATATTTCCTTGTTAGAAGAAGGTAGTAAAGGCAAAGAGAAATAATATTATTTGGATTTAAGAAAACTCCTTTTCTATCGATCACACCAAATCTATCTGCGTCCCCATCCAGCGCAAGGCCAATATCAGAAGAATTCTCTACCATTGCTACTTTTAAGTCAGAAAGATTATTTTCTGAAGGATCAGGTAATTTACCGCCAAACAAGGGGTCCCTGTCGCCATTTAAAACAACTATATCTAGTCCAAGATCATTTTGAAGGATATCAGGCATAATATGAAATGCGGCACCGTTCATTGTATCCACTATTACTTTTAATCCGGAATTTTTTATTAACTCTACATCCAGCAAGGACAACAGGTTTTTTTTGTAATTTTTAAAATCTGAGATGGTAGATATTCTTGATTCCAGGGATTTATTATCTATTGAATGAATACTGATTTTATCAATGGTCCCGTCTGCAATCATTTTTAAGTTTTTTTCGATAGTCTCTGTTATTCCTGCCGGGGCCGGTCCGCCATAATAGGGTATAAACTTAATTCCATTATACTGTGAAGGATTATGGCTTGCTGTTATCATCAGTGCACCGTCAAGTTTGAGATCCCTTACCATGAATGCAGTTACCGGAGTCGGAACTGCCTCTTCGGCAATAAAGATATTAAAACCCATCGATGAGAGGACTTTTCCGGCTTCGAGGCTGAAATTCTCTGATAGGAATCTATTATCGTATCCGATGAATATACCTTTTTCATCAAGAGATTCATCCTTGAGATATTGTCCGATGGCCTGTGCCACTAATCTAAGATTGTCAAAAGTAAACTCACGGGCTATTACTGCTCTCCATCCATCTGTACCGAATTTTATAGTAGTTTCCAATTTTGCCCTTTTATCATTTCTGATTATTTCATATACTGGTCGGGACGAGAGGATTTGAACCTCCGACCCCCAGTACCCCATACTGGTGCGCTAGCCAAACTGCGCCACGTCCCGCCAGAATATATTTTAGATTAATAGAATTAAATAGTAAAGAATTTGCTTATGTTAGATCTTCAATTTCAGGTTTAAACTTACGACTCATAAGTTTTTTAACTGATTCTTCGGGACTTAAGCTCTTATAAATGATCTCGTAGATGCATTCAGTTATTGGAACATCCAGACCATTTTTTAAGGCGATCTCATAGACTGCCTTAGAGGTTCTAACACCCTCTGCGACCATGTACATGCTATTCATTATCTGATCAATTTTTTCTCCATGGGCCAATCTTTCGCCAACACCCCTATTACGGCTGTGCTTGCTGATACATGTAGCTATTAGATCGCCCATTACTGCGGCCCCTGAAAAAGTAAGGGGATTTGCTCCAAGTCTTGTCCCGAATTTTGAAAGTTCATACAATCCTCTCGTGATGAGTGAAGCTTTTGAATTGGCACCATAGCCAAGTCCATCAGAGATGCCTGATGCAATAGCTATAATATTTTTAATAGCGCCTCCTATTTCAACTCCAGAAACATCATTATTGGTATATATCCTGAAACTGTCTGTAGAGAGAACAGGCTGTATAAATTTAAGGATCTCAGCATTTTTGGAAGCAACGACAGAGACACTTGGAAGCTTCCTGGCAACTTCTACGGCAATATTTGGTCCGGAAAGGGAACAAGTCTTAGCTTTTAGTGGATCAGGAAGGACTTCTTCCAGGACTTCTGACAGGCGCAGATTCGTCCCGGTCTCAAATCCTTTGGCTACATTTAAAACACATCTTACAGGATCGGCTGCTGACGTAAAAACATCATAGAATTTTTTTACTGTTTCCCTTAATGCATGTGAAGGTATGGCAAGTACTATGATATCAGAACCGGAGATCATATGATCATCTATTTTATGAAAAGGAGTTATATTATCAGGCATTACGAGATCTTTAGTATATTTAGTATTTCTCCGTTTAGATAATATTTCCTTGCACGTTTCCTCTCTATGGGTCCAAAGTGATACATCATATTCTTTGTCCGCAAGGAGAACAGCCAGGGTTGTCCCCCAGCTTCCGGCACCTATTATGGCTATTTTATTTATCTCGTTTTTTTTCATTTGGATTTATCAGTATTTAAATTTTAAAAAAATTGGAGCTCCTGTAAAATCAAATTCTTCCCTTATACTGTTTTCAACATATTTTCTAATATTAATTTTCTTGGTGGCATCAAGATTAGAAAATATTAAAAATGACGGAGGTGAAGTCCTTATTTGTCTGGCAAATTTCACTTTAAACTGTTTCCCCTTGATATAAATACCCTTTTTCAGTGTCAGAGACTTAAAGAGCTCAGTGATCTTTTTATCTGGTATTTTTTTTGCTCGTTCCACCATCAGGGTATCTATCATTTTAATCAGGCTTCCCAATCCTTTTTTTGTAATTGCACTGATCTTTAAAAATGGTATAAAATGTGCAAAACGCAAACTATAATCAAGGTCCTTTATCAATGCATCAAGTGTCTCGCTGTCTACAAGATCTATCTTACTGAAGACAATGCATATGCTGATGCCTTTATCCATACACATCTCAACGATTTTAATATCTTGTTTTGTTATATTCAGTTTAGTGCTATCGATCAATATCAATGCAATATCTGATTCGCTTGCGGCTCTTTCAGTCCTGAGTTTACTATAATATTCAAGATCATCCATATTCTTTTTAGTTTTTTTTAGGCCGGCTGTATCTATGAATTTATAGCTTTTTTCTCTAATGGTCACAATGCTGTCTATGCTATCCCTGGTTGTCCCCTCTATGTCATCTACGATAGCTCTTTCTTCGCGGATAAAAGTATTAAAGAGTGTAGATTTTCCTACATTGGGCCTTCCAAGTATTGAGATCACCGGTAACTTGTCCGGATCATTATTTCCTTTTGGATTATTGACAGGTAGTTTTTCGGCTATTAGATCAAGCAGATCTCCAATATTTTTACCATGTACTGCAGATATTTTTAATGGGTATCCAAAACCAAATTCAAGATAATCCTCTGTATAAAAAACCCTCCCCGGATCATCCCATTTATTGCCAACAAAAATTATTTCTTTTTCAGATATTCTAAGTATCTGTGCTATTTCCCTGTCCATTACAGACAAAGGTTCTGCTATATCTACCATGAAAATAATGACGTCAGCTTCATCTATTGCTTTTTTTGCCTGGATAAATATTTCCAAACTTAATCTTTTTGTTGATTTTATATCAATACCGCCGGTATCTAATAAGTAAAAATCTTTGCCATTCCAGTCACTTAAGTAATATTTTCGGTCACGGGTGATCATGGGTTGTTGGTGGACAATAGCTTCCCTGGTCTTACATATCCGGTTTATCAAAGTAGATTTTCCAATATTTGGCCGCCCTATTATTGCAACTTTTGGTAAATTTTCCATAAATGCTCTTTATCCTGTTATTTTCTTATTTTATTAAATTTAAATTTCATTTTTTCTACCTGTAATGCAATCTACAAAACTCTCGCTGCCTTCGTCTACCAGCTTAATATTATTACAGGTCTCCATTATATTGTCTCTGCTAAAATTGTCTATGGAAAATCCATCATTATTGAAAATACAGTCGGGAATAAAAATATTATCATATTTAGAAGTATCTGTCTTTTTAAGAGTCTCAACAATATCGCAGGCTGCTAAAAGTCCAGTCACCTTTACATTACCTCCTAAAAAGCTATTGCGTACAGTCAGTATTTCTATACCGGGGATATATGACTTGAATGGAAATTTAGCATATGAATTATTTAAGATCGATTCAATAGCTTTATCAAGAGCAGCCGTACCGTATTCTGAACTTACAAGAAGAGACTTTCTTTTTTGATGGGAAAATGCATCAGTCTTTGCATCAAGGCCTTTAATAATATTTTGCACCCCGTGGAGAAAATCTGATACTTTTCCTATACCATTTTCAATCTGGTTAAAATCTCCATAGCTTTCATAAAGTGGAAGATCAGTTCCGGACATAATATAAAATTCATCTGATAAGAATACTTTTTTCCCCCCGGCAGGACCAGGATGATCATTGTTAAACTTATCAATTATCTTTATGGTATTATTGACATTACCTGCACTAAAAGGTCTAAGCTTTTGCTTTTTATTGTACCTGGTGATCCCTGCAGGGACTATCCCGACAGATAAAATATTTTTAAAATCCCTTATTAATCCTTCGAGAGTGTCTATGAGGTTTCTACCATCATTTAGACCGGGAACAAGAACTATCTGGATATTTGTTTTAATATTTGCATCATCCAGTTTTTTAAGGTTCTCAAGTCCTTTCAAATTGTCCCTATTATTGAAAATAATATTTCTAATGTCCGGATTCAGGGCATGGACAGAAACGTACAATGGTTCAAGCCGGTATTTGATTATCTTCCCTATATCTTTTTTTGAGATATTTGTGAGAGTAATAAAATTACCATACATATATGAAAGCAGGTAATCATCATCTTTAATATATAATGAGGGCCTGAGATTTTCAGGCAGCTGGTCGACAAAACAAAAAATGCATTTATTATTGCAGCAGGTAGTCTTTTTCAAGAATCAAAACCTTCGATTGTTTTTTTAATATCGATGATATCTTTTTCCGGGGTTGACGCTCCTCCACTGATCCCTATTTTATCAGAATCTTTAAACCATTCCGGATCTATTCCGCTATAATTCTCAATATGGTAAGTTCTTTTATTCTCTTCCAAGGAAATATCAGCAAGGTGCGTCGTGTTAGCACTGTTCCTGCCGCCGGCAACGATCATCACATCTACTTTTTTAGCAAGTATTCTTGTAGACTCCTGCCGGTTTTTAGTTGTATCACAAATGGTATTACATATTAAAAGTTCCTTACATTTATCAATAAGTACCGAAGTTATACTTTTTACTCTATCAGCAGTTTGAGTTGTCTGTATAACCACACCTATTTTTTTCTTAAAATCCAGGTCAGAAGCCTCAAGTGAATTTTGAATTACTCTGACACTGTTATCGTCTATTTGCTCCTTGATGCCAATGACTTCAGGATGATCCTTGTTCCCGATGACTAAAACAAAATATCCTTGGTTTTCAAGTTTTTTAACTTTTGCCTGGGCCTTTTTTACATATGGGCATGTTGCATCTACTATTTCTATATTTTTATCCAAAAGGATCTTGAGGGTCCTCGGAGACATGCCGTGAGACCTGATAATCAATGTACTTCCGGGTTTTATTCCTTCAGGTTCTCCTGCAGAAGCCAGGCCCATATTAGATAATTCATTCATAACTCCAGGATTATGTATTACAGAACCAAGAGTATATACTTTTTTACCGGATCCGCTATATTCATCCAGTGTTTTTTCCACTATATTTAATGCTCTTTTTACTCCAAAGCAATATCCTGAATATTTAGCTATCTCTATTTCCATATTAGCTTTCAATCCCGGTTATATCTTGATAAAGTTTTTTTATTGAAGCCATAGTCTTATCTACAATTATTTGAATCGCTTTTTTTCTATCATTTTCTTTTATGATCTTTTCAGTATCTATTATATCTCCGACTACCATTTTTATTTTTGGAAAAAATATTCGTTTATGAGGTTTTTGAACTATTTTATTTGAACCGATTACAACCATAGGGATTATCGGAGCACCTGAAAGAAGCGATATCAGGCCCACGCCTTTTTTACCCTCCCCTATTTTACCATCAACAGATCTTGTTCCTTCCGGAAAGAGGCATAATACATTTTCATTTTTTAAAATATCCAGCGCAGTATTGAAAGTTTTCCTGTCAACAATGTCACGGTCTACAGGAAATGCATTGAGGTAGATGACAAGATTTGAAAGAAAACTAAATGAAAATAATTCTTTTTTTGCCATAAAATAAGTAAATCTCGGCGTATATGCTCCTATTAATACAGGGTCAAGATAACTTATATGATTAGAGCAAATGATATATTTACCTTTTTCAGGGATCTTGCCTGCATCTTTGATGGTAGCCCTGTAAAGGAGGGTAAATATAGTTTTTAAGCCACACTGGATCAAACCATAAAGAAACCTATATGCTTTGCCGTGTTTGTATTTAAGCTTTTGAGCGCACATAATATAATTTTTTTATCCTATCTACTACCTCATCGATCCCGAGTCCGGAAGTATCCAGCTCTACGCCATCTTCCGGAACAATAAGAGGACTATCCTTTCTATTGCTGTCGATAGTGTCTCTATTGTTTATCTCTCGCTTGATCGATATCTTATCTGTAAATTGTTTTTTGCCTTCAAGCTGCAATCTTCTTCTTTTTACTCTTTCGGAAATACTTGCAGTAAGGAATATCTTTAGTACAGCATCAGGACAAACAATACTTCCGGTGTCCCTTCCTTCAAGTACGGAATTTCCATTTGAAGCCATCGATCTCTGCAGGCTGACCAAATATTTTCTTATACCTGAAAGTCTTGAGACAATTGAGACTGCTGAACCTACCTGGTTACTTCTTATATCTTCCGTGATATCCTCTCCATTTAATTTTACAGAGGTATAATCATTTTCATCACCAGCCTGGCTTTCTATTTGCAGTTTTGATTTTTTTGCGATCTCAAGTATTGCTTCTTCGTCTTCAAGATCTATATTATTCCTCAATGCTATAAGGGTCATTGTACGGTACATCGCACCTGTATCGATATATTTTAAATTCAGGTCCCTGGCAAGGATCTTGGCAATAGTACTTTTACCACTACCTGCCGGACCGTCTATTGTAATAATATTTCTCTTCCTATAGCTAATATTTTCTCCCTGGTCAGGTCATTAATTTCTTAAGTATATATTTAAATCCGGGAAAGGAGGTGTCGATACAATCTGAATCAAGAATAGTCGTACTATTTTTTGACAAAAGTGATAGTACTGCGAGAGACATAGCGATCCTATGATCTCCCATGCTCTCAACTGTTCCTCCACTAATATCACTGTTTTTATTGCCGGTTATTTCAAAACCATCTTTTTGTTCACTTATATCTACCCCGACTTTTTTAAACTGTGTGCAGAGAGCCTTTATTCTGTCACTTTCTTTATTCCTTAATTCTCCTGCTCCTTTAATAATAGTCTTTCCACTGGCCTGGGAGGCAGCAACTGCAAGCACAGGGATCTCATCAATTATATTTGGGATCTGCTGTTTTTCGATCTCTACAGAAATAAGATCGCTTGAAAATGTCTCAATATCTGCTACCGGTTCATTGCTTATTATCCTTTTATTTTTTATTTCTATATTTGCTCCCATTTTTTTTAGGATATCCAGGAAATAATTTCTTGTAGGATTTATTCCAACATCACGTATAGTAGTATGAGAATTTTTAAGGATCAAAGTTGCTACTATAATAAAAGCAGCAGAAGAAATATCTCCAGGGACATATATATTCTTTGCTTTCAAACCCCCGGATGGATCCAACCTTGTATATTTTCCATTAAACTCAATGTCTGCATCAAAGTACTGGAGCATTCTTTCAGTGTGGTCCCTGCTTGTTTCGGGCTGGATTATTTCAGTCACTCCTTCAGCATTTATGCCTGCAAGAAGAACACAGGATTTCAGTTGGGCACTTGAAAGTGAAAATTCAAATCTTTTCCCTTGAAGCTTCTTATTTCCAAATATTACAAGAGGTGCTTTTTTATTATTATCTCTCCCATATACTGACGCGCCCATTGACCTCAGGGGATCTATTATTCTTTTCATCGGACGGTTATTAATTGAATTATCACCACTCAGGATTGACATAAAATCAGTAGATGCAAGAACTCCGGCAATAAGACGGATAGCGGTTCCGGAATTTCCCACATCAAGGATTGTCCGGGGTTCTATCATATTTGTAGTTTTGGCCCCATTGATCATCAGGTCATTATTTGTGTGTTCTATTTTTATACCTAAATTCTTTAAAATTTTAATTGTGTTTATACAATCCTCTGAAAACAAGTAATTTTCTACAATGACCTTTCCCCCTGAAATTGAAGATATGATGGCACTTCTATGGGAAATCGATTTATCTCCAGGTACCTTTATGTCTCCGTTTAAGCTTTTTATTCCATGAATCTCCATATTATTCTCCCAGGACTTTCTTCACAGTAATATCATACCCCGCTTTTTCAACAGCTTCTTTAGCTAATTGACTGTCTTTGTCACCCTGGACCAGTAATTTTAATATACCTCCAGTAGAAAATTCAGTTGAATGAAATATGGAAATATCCTCTATATTTATACCAATGGAACTTACTGCAAGGGTTATATCACTAAGAACAGCCTTTTTATCGGGAATAGCGATTTTAAGTTCATATAGTTTTGAGATATCTTTCTCAACATATTTCGGTAAATTTGTCCTTGCTTTCTGAGCTTTCTGGTAGTGTTTTTTTATATATTCTGTATCATTATTTATCAAGCCATTTTTAAAATCATTTAAATAATCTATATAGAGCTCGATTGATTTAATGATCTCTTCCTTATTCTCAAGTGAGATATCTAACCACATTTTAGTGTTTGAAGCTGCAATTCTCGTCATGTCCCTGAATCCTCCGGCACATAAACGGAAAAGATTCTTTAGTTTTTTTTGCCGGTCATCGATAAGCTCGATAAGATTTGTAGAAAGAACATGAGGTAAATGGCTGATCAGTGCTACATTTTGATCATGCTCCTTCGGACTGATAGATATTACCTTTGCCCCTATTTTTGTAAAAAGGTTATGCAGAGTGAGTAAATTATCGGTAATGGTACTGCTGGTAGGTGTCAGGATATAGAAAGCATTTCGAAAAAGTTCAGGTTTCGCAGAAAGAACTCCTTCATTTTCAGAACCGGCCATGGGATGTCCACCAATAAAAAATATATCGGGTGGAAGTATATCGTTGACCATCTTCACTGTTCGTTCCTTTGCACTTCCGACATCAGTGATTATTGCACCCTTTTTAAGTCCATCTTTTATTGCTTTAATGACTTCAACTGTCTTGCTAATAGGTGTAGCTATTATGATAAGGTCGGCATCACTTACCGCATCGATAGGGTTTAAAGCAATCCTGTCGATAATATCCCGGTATTTAGCTATATTCATTGTTTCATTTTCAATATCAAAACCGGTAACTAAAAAATTATCTTCAAGAGCTTTTAGGGCCATTGCCAGGGAGCCCCCTATAAGGCCGAGACCAATAACTGTTATGTTCTTAATTTTTTTCATTATATTCTATTCATTTCTAAATATTATGGTTATATACAGAATTAAAAATAATCTAATACTATATATAAAATCCTGACTTTTGCCAATAAGATCTATTTTTTTATTCTGTGGGCATATCCAAAATTGGATCTTGGCTTGAGCCAAATTCTCGGACAAGCTCCTACCATTTTACAATACCTTTACTTATTAATTAATCTATTTATCAAATAAAAATATTTAAGTGACCCAACATTGATTTTTATTAAAATAATAAAATAATATTGACATGAAAATTCATTTTTGATATCTTTTATTCATTCCTTAAACAGGAGGCAACTTTCTGGTAAAACCAGGGAACATTTTTGAAAGAAAGTATTTCCAGGTTAAAAACTCGAAAAGTCCCTGAGAAAAGTTTTTGGATATGTCCCGAGATTTTTAGTAACCTAAGGTGTAAGCTACGGTGAAAGATAACTCGGGATTTTTTATTTTACAAATAATCCTGTAAGCAATTCACTTAAATACGGCCTCAGTCACCTACCGATAATATTTAATGATCTTATCAGGTCTTTTTTATTCGTAATAGGAAGTTCACAATAATAATTTTTACAGATATATGCAGTCGGTTTATTATTTATAGGATGTAATCCGTCGATAAATGCTTTAAGTCCGCTGACCCGGCTATAATCCTGGTTATCTGATTTGTAAATCACTATTTTATTTGGGATGAAATGTTTATTTATGATTTTAAAAAATTCTTTTGATTCTTCTTTTTTTTCACCATCTACTATTATGATTTCGTAAGACGGCCCTGACAGATAATCAAAAACAGATAGAAGATATGTATGCGAAACCGGTGAGTTTTTAATATCCTTTTCAAATACAGCACCTATTCTAGCAGCTTTTTTTTCAAATTCAGGATTCATTGTGATCCTGCCAAGCCTCAGAAGATTAAATGCTGATACAGAATTTCCGGAGGGTATGGCTCCATCATAACTTTCTTTTTGCCTGACTATTAATTCTTCGCTTCTTGAATCAGTAAAAAAGTACCCACCCTTTTTATCATCCCAAAAATATTTATCCAGGCATCCCTGAAATTCCAGAGCTTTAATAATATATTTAAATTTAAAGGTACTCTGGTATAGTTCGATGAGTGCAAGCACTATAAATGCATAATCATCTAGATTAGACTTTATGCTGGACTGCCCTTCCCTGTATCTGTGAAATAAGTCATCATCCTCATTTGTCATATTATCAATGATAAAGGCAATAGAATCTTCTGCAATCCCTATCAAGTTATGATCATCAAAAATCCTTCCTCCTCTTGCATATGCTGCAGCCATTAGGCCATTCCAATCAGTTAAGACTTTATCGTCCTTGAATGGGGGGATCCTATTTTTCCTGTATTTATAAAGCTCAGCCATAAGGCCGTTGAGTTTTTTTGTAAAAACATCAGCATCAATTTCCATTTCTTTTGCCAGCTCCGCATAAGCAGCAGTCCGGTAAAGTATATTTTTCCCCGAGTTATCTCCTGTTGCTTCGTCCCTGAAATTACCATTTTTCTTTATATTGAAAACTTTTTTAATAATATTTCCATCATCCGCACCAAGCAGGTTTTCAATCTCTGTACTGTCCCAAACATAGAAAGTGCCTTCTTCTCCTTCGCTATCAGCGTCTTCAGCGGAATAAAAAGCTCCTTCCGGTGATCTCATATTCTCATTTACATAATCATAAATAAGCATGGCAGTTTCTTTGTATATATCTTTACCTGTTGCTTGATATGCATCCAGGTAGGCAAATGCGTTTATTGCCTGGTCATATAACATTTTTTCAAAATGAGGAAGTATCCATTTCCTGTCTGTCGAGTAACGATGAAAACCAAAACCGATATGGTCCCATATTCCGCCATTACGCATTGATAATAAAGTTTTTTCAACCATTTCAAGGGGATATGGATTATTACTTCTTTTCCAATAATTTAAAAGAAAGGAAAGATTATGAGCACTCGGGAATTTGGGAGCATTCCCAAACCCCCCATATTCACTATCAAAAATATCATAAAAACCATTATAGGCCTTCTCAATCATAGAATAATCTACTGCACCTTCAGAAGTATTGTCCGCAATATCTTCAAGCAGACTTTTTATCTTGTCTTTAGATGCTAAGATATCTTTTCTTTTTGTTTTCCATAATTGATCTATCCCGGGTATTAATTGGATAAGCCCTGTTTGACCGCCCCTGTTTTCCTTCGGGATATATGTAGCAGCAAAAAATGGTTCTTTTAATGGTGTCATTATTATTGTTAAGGGCCACCCGCCCCTACCCGTCATCATCTGTGCAACAGACATGTATATTTTATCAATATCAGGTCTTTCCTCGCGGTCTACTTTTATATTAACAAAGGTCTTATTCATTAAGCCCGCAACATCTTTATCTTCAAATGATTCTTTTTCCATTACATGACACCAGTGGCAGGTTGAGTATCCGATAGAAAGAAAAATTGGTTTATCCTGCCTCTCGGCAAGTTTGAATGCCTCGTTCCCCCAGGGCATCCAGTGTACCGGGTTATCGGCGTGCTGCTGCAAATAGGGACTTTTCTCGTATTTTAATATATTTCCGGTTTTTTCCGCCATCATTTCCTTTGATCAGTTAAAATAAGGCTATTATTTATTTTTGAAACAATTTTTGCAGGACATTCGATCTCTGTTGCATTACTATTAAGAAAATCAAAGAAAGCATTCTTTTTAGAATCTCCATAAAAAAGAAGAACTGCGGCATAGCTTTTTTTTAAAAGAATCCTGGAGCTGCTCATCCTGTTTTCCGGAGGCTTAGGGGAATCTTCCATTGTAAAAAAATAATTATATTTGTTTTTTACAGAGTGGTGGTCCGGATAAATACCGGCCACATGACAGTCTTCTCCAGAACTTAAAAGAATAATATCAAAATGGTTCCCGAGTTTTTTAAGCTCTTCTTCATATGCCCCTGTCCCAAGATCATTATCTCCAGGTTCAAAAATAAAAGGATGAATATTGGCAGTTGGTATTTTATCTTTTTCAAGCAAGCCGGCTGCCAGGTTTTCATATAGTAATTTGTAATTACTTTCAATATCGGTGATGGGAACAAGTCTTTCATCAATAATAAAGAGATGTACTTTTTCCCAGGGTATATCATCCCTGTCAGCTAAGGATCTAAATACACCGGACACACTTCTTCCTCCAGGCATCGCCCACAATACAATATCTTTTGTATTGAGTATCTGATTTGTATGATATGCAAAAAAACCTGATGCCTCATCATCAAGCAGGGACCTATCAGGATTATATGATATTTTCATAGTGGCTCTGGTATTTATATAAACCTTCAATTACGGGTCGAATCATTTTCTGCGTTCAAGGAGATCCCGGTATTCAGGAACGATATCTTTGATAAATCCTCTCATCCCCTCTGCAGTCTTGGGGTGGACTAAAAGCTCCCCTATCACACTCATCGGAAGAGTTGCAATATCCGCACCTGCCAGTGCGGCTTCCCTGGTCTGGCGCGCATTCCTTATGCTGGCTGCAAGGATCTTTGTTTCAGATATACCATAATTATCAAATATTTCCCTTATCTGGGCCACAAGGTCTATTCCTGAGATCACCCCATTGTCCTCAAGGATGTCTCCATCTTTTTCCTCTCCATATGCAGGGAAATAATCAGTTTTTTTAAATTCAATATTATTTTCCTGCCGGATATGATCATCTATCCTCCCGGCAAAGGGTGATACAAAAGATGCTCCTGCTTTTGCAGCCAGCAATGCTTGTTCTGGTGTAAAGATCAAGGTACAGTTGATGGGTATGCCTTCACCGGATAATACCTTGATTGCTTTAAGTCCCTCAAAATTCTTATGGCTTTTTTCATCGATTGAAGGATTAATTGGTATTTTTACATAAACATTTCCGGCAATAGGATTAAATAGCTTATAAAGCCTTTTACCTTCTTTTATCATTTGTGCGGAATCAATACCGATAACCTCAAGGCTGACAGGTAATCCGCTGGCAAGTAGAAGGATCTTGTTGATATATTCTCCAATATCAATATTTCCACCTTTTGCTTTTTCTTCCTCAACAGCAGCCCTTATCAGGGAAGGATTAGTGGTAACCCCATCAAGAAGTCCATAGTCATATGCCTGGCTGATCTCATCCAGTTTACTTGAGTCGATAAAAATCCTAATAATAATCACCTTTCCTTTAAATAAAATGATTACAAAATATGGTCAGGTATTGATTACCTCCATGACCTTTTTGATTATAGCTTCTTTTGATATGCTTTCATAACTCATTAGTTCCTCCGGGCTTCCGCTTCTCGGCATCTTTCTTACAGCCAGGATATGTACCGGACAAGCTGTACCTTCAATACTGCATATAGCTTCTCCCAATCCGCCTTCAGGAAAATGATCTTCTACAGTGATCAGGGCTTTCGATTTTAAAGAAGCATCCCTCACTGTTTTTTCATCAATTGGTTTTATGCAGTAGATGTCTATTATTTTAATATGAATATTTTCTTTTAGTAATTCCCCATATGCCTTTAATGATTCGTGGAGCGTGATCCCGGCTGCACAGACAGTAATAATATCACGGCTGTCCTCCTTTAGGATTTTACTGCCGCCTATCTTAAATGATTCTTTATTATCGTAGACAATAGGAGTATCCATCCTTGTGGTTCGTATATATGAATTACCTTTAAGGGATGCAGAAAGTCGAACAAGCGCCTTTGTCGAGACAGCATCGCATGGATAAAAAACAGAACAATTTATCAGGGTACGAAACATCGCAATATCTTCAAGGCCCATCTGTGACGCACCATCGGGCCCTATAGAGACACCGCAATGTGAGCCTGAAAATTTAATATTTGTATTTGAATATTGACTCATCCTTATCTGGTCAAAAGCCCTGCTGAAAAACGCAGCAAATGTTGATATAAACGGTATCTTCCCCCTTAAAGACAGTCCCAGGGCCGCACCTACCATATTTTGTTCGGCTATAAACATCTCAAAGAATCTTTCCGGGTAATTATCACCGAATATCTTTGCATAGGTAGAATTACTGACTTCAGCGTCGAGGACGACTATATCCGGAAAGTCCTCATATATGTCCCTGAGTGCTTTTCCATATGCTTCCCTTGTAGACTCAAGATCCCCGATCTTATAGGGCCTGTCCTTATTTTTATCCCTATTGCCGGGTCCTGGTCCCTGCCCTGCCTTTTTTATATTAACCGGAACTGCAAGTTTCCCTACAATACCTTTGTCTATTTTGCCTAATTCAATAAGAGCTTTGTCTCTCTGGTCCCCGGAAAGGGATTTTCCATGCCAACCATCAATATCTTCAATAAAACTGACACCCTTGCCTTTAACAGTGTCTGCTATTATCATTGTCGGCACATCACTGTTTTCAAATGCTATATCATAAGCTTTGGTTATTTCTTCAATATTGTGGCCATTCACAATTATTGTCTTCCATCCAAAGGATTTGATCCTTTCTTCATAAACAGAAGTATCCCTACCAAGCATGGTCTCGCCTCTTTGGCCCAGCCTGTTAACATCAAGGATTGCGGTTAAGTTCCCTAATTTGTAATATGAAGTCAATTGTAGGGCTTCCCATTGAGAACCTTCAGCCATTTCACTATCTCCAAGGAGTACATAGGTCCTATATGGTAATTTATCAATATATTTTGCTGATAATGCCATTCCAAATCCAATAGAAAGACCCTGTCCGAGAGATCCGGTAGAAGCTTCTGCATATTTAAATCTGGGGGTCGGATGTCCTTCGAGATCACTATTGAAATCCCTGAGAGTAAGTAATTGGCTCTCATCAACCATGCCGGCAGCGGCCCAGAGTGAATACAAGAGAGGAGAAGCGTGGCCTTTTGAGAATATAAGCCGGTCATTATTAATGTGATCAGGCTTAGCGGGATCAAATTTAAAAAATCCTCCAAAAAAGAGTGTTGACATAAGCTCTACAGATGAAAAAGAGGATGTAGGATGCCCGGATCCTGCACTGGTCGTAGAAACCAGAATATAGTATCTTATTAATCTTGATAATTTTTCAATTGTTTTTAAATCATTCACTGGTCCCTCCATCTTTGGTGATTATAGGTAAAGAACTATTTTTTTTATATAAATGAAGTTTTGTTGTGGACCAGTTATTAAGTATCGGAGTAATATATTTCCACGCTAGATTGACTTCTTCTGTACTTGTGAATAGTGTCTGATCTCCTTTCATACAATCAAGAAGTACTTTATCGTATTCCCCGGCACCCCTGTTCCCTGCTTGCTTGTAATCAAATTCAAGATCTCTTGGTTCAAGATCAGTATAGAGCCCTGGTTTTTTGGCCCAGAACCTTATGAATATGCCTTCCTTTGGGAAAATCTTTATACTGAGTATGTTCCGGTGCTCAGGATCTCTTTGCTCTTCCAGACAAAGATGGTCGGTAACATTTCGGAAATATATGACTATTTCCGTATTTTTGCTATTAAGGGCTTTTCCACTTTCCAGGTAGAATGGTACACTTTTCCATCTTTTATTTGAAACAAATGCTTTTATTCTAAAATATGTTTCTGTCATCGAATCACTCTTCACATCTTTATGTTTCCTATAGCCTATATATTGCCCCCTGATTATCTTCTTTTCAATATCTTCCGGTTTATCCATACCAACAAGAGATTTAAGGATTTTTATCCTCCCACTCCTGATCCTTTCAGAACTATGACCCCCGGGATTTTCCATAGCTATTAGAGCGAGCATCTGGAGCATATGGTTTTGGCCTACATCCCTCAGGGCCCCGATATTATCATAGAATGATCCTCTTGTACCTATATCAAGGTCCTCAAGAAGTTTTATTTCAACTTTTTCTATATAATTACTGTTCCAGACCGGCTCAAAAATAATATTAGAAAATCTAAAAAATAGTATATCTCTAATTGTGTCTTTTGCAAGGTAATGGTCTATCCTGAATATTTGTTTTTCTAAAAAAAGTTTACCGAGCATCCGGTCCAGTTTTACAGCTGTATTGATATCCCTGCCAAAAGGCTTCTCAACAAGTATTCTTGTCCATCCGGATTCCGGACTACATGATAGTGTGAGTCCGGATTTTGCCAGATTATTAAATATGTCCATGTAAAATCTCGGAGGAACAGCAA
>PVMK01126344.1_pt1 | contig 26718 bp, 26 predicted proteins | sample 1853481 | NCBI WGS metagenome assembly PVMK01 (sample SAMN08533507, study PRJNA380276) | Marine sediment metagenome, whole genome shotgun sequencing project. | reverse complement strand
CCTCCGGGTCCTAAGCCTCACCTCTGGGCCGGAGGCTGTGGGCTTTAGCAACCACCGGGAGAGGGCGAGAGGGATCTTTCAGGAGGATTGCCATGTCCCAGGGAGACCAGTTGGGGCAGCAGTGGAAGATCATCCAGACGTTTGTATCATCAGGATATCTCAAACATTCAGCACCACCGAAAAGCTGACATATCTGCCATTAAGCTCAGCTTTTCAATGCCAAAAAAAGTTTTGATATCACTAAGATAGATCCATAAAAATCGGTTGGTGGAGTGCTTTTAACATCTTTCGTAGGTGTGGGATGTTGCGGGGTTTGCGTTCTTATCTGGTCAGTTTTGCACTGATAAGCCGGTTTAGACTTACGCCCTCTTCAGCAGCTTGGATTGATAGATTTCTATGGACTTCCGGGGGAATCCGCACAGAGAATTTGCCACTGAATTTCTTATTGGATAAAGGCTCAGGAATTGAGTCGCCATCGGCCTCCATAATTTCTATGCCCTCCGCAACAACCCTGCGGATACCTTTCAGTGCCGCCTCCGGCGTTCCAGCCAGCCAACTCAAACTTGGGAACTCCGCGCAAAGGCCCAAATACTCGTCGTCATTAGCTGACCATATTACTCGATAAGCGTATCTATCATTTTTTAATGTCATTTTTCTTCCTCCAATTTATCAACGGCATCCAAGACTTGTCTTACCTGATAGTCTTTGGCCTTACCTTTGAAGTTTTGGATATTTATGAGCGGAGGGTAAATCCAACTTACCTTATATATCCTGTGGCTTGTGCCTTTTTGTCTTGGCTCTCCAAAATAATGATCACAAACCCTGCATACGTCTCCAAACCTTACATTAAAAGGGCTTAGCCTCATCTTCACCAATATTTTCTGAATGTCGGCCATGAGTTACATGATACCACTATTAGTGTCATTGTCAAGGCAGGAATGCAGCATCTATTTTGGAATTAATGGGCGGAAAATCGTGAGCCTTCACCTTTTTTAAACCTGCGATATCTGTTATTTCTGTCAGCCTTTCTATGCTAATAAAGACGATGATATCAAATAGATATATCCACAAGTACCGGTTGACAGAGTGAAGCGTTCTCGGCCCCGCCCCGAGTTGATTGGGTTAAGCGTACAGGTTCTCTATCCACCTCATGGTTTCTGATGTCAGGGACCTTTCCAAGATCCCGGCCCTTCACATCTCTGAGTTTCTCCTATCTTCCAGATCCTTAAGCCATCTCTATCTGTAATCGGCCGCACTGCCGTTCTTATGGAATGAAGCAGCTCCTTACTTCCTTTGCGAAAGAGACCACCACGGCCTTAACCGCTCAGGTTGAGTTATTTCTAACACCGTAGACGGAAAAGACGTATCAAAATTTAACGAAGATGCAGTTTTGATTTTTTTAGGCGGACTTTGAAATAAGTTCGACCAAAAGGTTTCTGAGAATTTTTTTGTTGACAAAAGCGTTTCGATCATTTAAATAGCAACCTACCTTAGTAATCGAAAGGATCACTGACAGATATGATTTTCAGTTATCAGACATGGCAGAGTCTCTATTTTTATTTTTACGGGAGAGGTATGCCCATGTGCTGATAAGCTGATTTTTGAAAGTTTTAAAGCCGCGGGCAAAAAAAATTGCCCACGGCTTTTTTTTTGGTGGGGTGAAGACGGATGTTATGAATATTGTTTTAATCGGATACCGGTGCAGCGGTAAGACAACCGTTGGCAAACTGTTGGCCCGGGAGTTAAAGAGGGAGCTTTTGGACACAGACCGGCTTATAGAGGAAAAGACAGACCTTCCCATACATTTATATGTATCCCAAAAGGGGTGGCGTGATTTCAGAGCGGTGGAAAAAGAGGTCGTTTCAGATGTGGCATCAAGAGACGATCTGGTCATCGCCACAGGGGGAGGGGTGGTCATTGATCCGGAGAACGTGAGGAATCTAAAAAGGAACGGGTGGGTGGTCTGGCTCAAAGCAGGGGTACCGGTTATCAGAGAGAGGATGAAGAAGGCACAGAAGTCGGGCCAATTCCGCCCTACCCTTTCCGGAGTCGATCCCCTGAAAGAGATCGACAGGATTCTCCATGAGAGGATGCCGGTTTATGAGTCAACAAGTGATTACAGGGTGGACACAGACAGGAAAAACCCTGAAGAAGTGGGGCAAGCGATTATGAAGGCTTTTTCACACAGGTATAAGAGTCATTTGGGGGGGGGATAAGGTGGCGGGAAATTCATTTGGCCAGGCATTCAAGATCACCACGTTCGGAGAGTCACATGGAAAGGGGATCGGTGTCATAATAGACGGATGCCCTTCCGGGATTCCTCTTATGGAGAAGGACTTTATAGAGGAGATGGCAAGGAGACGGCCAGGCCGGACGCATTTTGATACTCCGAGGGTGGAGTTGGACCAGGTAGAAATATTTTCGGGTGTTTTCGAAGGGCTTACTACCGGAACACCGATTGCCCTCCTTATCCATAACCACGATGTCAAGAGTGAGCCTTATGAAATCCTTCGTAAGCTTTTCAGACCGGGTCATGCCGATTACACCTATTTCAAAAAGTACGGTCATTTCGATTTCAGGGGTGGGGGAAGATCATCTGCCCGCGAGACCGCGGCCAGGGTGGCTGCCGGCGTGGTGGCCCAAAAGATACTCGACCCATTAGACATGGTAATTACCGGTTACACCCTTGAGCTGGGCAGTATCCGGGCAGAAGATATTGATTTGGAGGCAATCAATACAAATCCCTTCTACTGCCCTGATGTGGCAGTAATAGACAAAATGAGAGAGGCCATTTTAAGGGCAAAGGAGGAAGGTGATTCCATCGGAGGGATTGTTGAGGTTAGAGTGTGCGGGTGTCCCGCCGGATTAGGGGAGCCGGTATTTGACAAGTTGAGCGCAGATCTGGCCAAGGCGGTGATGTCCGTGGGGGCTGTTAAGGGTGTTGAGATTGGAGCGGGTTTTGAAACGGCCAGACTCAAAGGGTCTGAAAATAATGACCCCATAACCCCCACCGGCTTCAAAACGAATAACGCAGGAGGTATCCTGGGCGGTATTTCCAACGGTGACGACATTATTCTCCGCGCCGCTGTAAAGCCGATCCCCTCCATAATGATTGACCAGGAGACAGTTGACAGAGAAGGACGACCTGACACACTCAGGCTGACGGGGAGGTTCGATACCTCGGCAGTTCCACGAATTGTTCCGGTGCTCGAGGCAATGGTCAGGATCGTCCTGGCCGATCATTATCTGCGGACAAGGTCAAACGCGATTAATCAGGAGAAAGGATGTTGAAAAAGAACTGGCGAAATTTTTATTACTATTTTTTTAGGTATACAGGTCCGCCCGTGGTCTGATTGAAATAGTGAAATAAAAGACTGCGGGTCGACAGATCGACCACGGTTTTTTTGTGTCGTGTTTAACCCAAATCCTAATTGAGGGAGATTATTAAACAATGAATGCTCTTAGACTTACATCAATAAATGGTGATGGTGCCGGGCGAACGGTCATATCGATCGGTAATGTTAAATTTGGCGAGGATTTTGTGGTGATTGCCGGTCCCTGCAGTGTGGAGAGCGAAGAGCAAACCATAAAAACGGCTCAGGAGGTGAAGGAGGCAGGCGCCAATATGCTCAGGGGGGGGGCGTTCAAACCAAGAACTTCACCTTATGATTTTCAGGGGCTTGGTCTCCAGGGCCTGAAAATACTTGAAAAGGCTAAACAGGAGACCGGGCTTCCCATTGTGACCGAGGTGACGGATCCGCGTGATGTATCATGGGTATCTGAATATGCAGATGTGCTGCAGATCGGCACCAGAAACATGCAGAACTTCTCTCTATTAAAGGAAGTTGGAAAGCTTGACAAACCGGTGCTTTTGAAAAGAGGGATGAATTCAACCCTCAAAGAATGGCTCAATTGTGCTGAATATATACTTGCGGGGGGAAACCCGAATGTTATTCTTTGTGAAAGGGGGATAAGGACGTTTGAGACCTACACCCGAAATACATTGGATCTAAGTATAGTGCCCTCTGTCAAGGAGCTCTCCCATCTCCCAATTATTGTTGACCCCTCACATGGAACCGGGCGCCTGAGTCTGATTGAACCCATGAGTCTTGCTGCTATGGCGGCCGGAGCAGACGGCATTATGGTTGAGGTACACTACGATCCCAACAAGGCAATATGCGATAAGGATCAGGCCATGCCACCACATATGTTTGGGGATCTCATGAAAAAACTGCAGGTATTAGGGTCCTGTATGAATGAAATGAATTGAAATCCGGTAACCGTTCATAGGTTCAGAGTTCAAGGTTCAAGGTTAGAGACAAAGACAGATCTCCTATCTTGTCATAAAAATACAGTTAGTGGAGTGGATGAAATGAAAACGATCCGAATTCATGGCGATACAGGAGCTTCGACGATACTCGTCGGTGAGGTTCTTGAGTCTCTCGGAAAGTACGCGCCATTGGAAAAGACAGTGGTTATCACGGACACCAATGTCAGACGTCATTATCAAAAGGACTTCCCTCCCTGTGAAATAATAGAGATCAACAGCGGTGAAAAAATAAAGACCCTGGACACTGTCAAAGAAATATACCAACGGCTCACAGAGATTGAGGCTGACCGCTCATCCTTTATTGTAGCGATTGGTGGCGGCGTTGTGTGTGATATTGCCGGATTTGTCGCTTCAACCTACATGCGTGGAGTAAGATTTGGATTTGTTTCCACCACCTTGCTGTCACAGGTAGATGCCAGCGTGGGCGGAAAGAACGGGGTGAATCTCGGCGGATACAAGAACATGGTGGGAGTTTTTAATCAACCTGAATTCGTAATCTGTGACCTGAACCTTCTAAAGACCCTGCCGGAAAAAGACCTCTTATCCGGTTTCGCTGAAATAGTAAAACATGCCATTATCGGAGACCCCGAGTTGTTTTCATATCTTGAAGAGAATTATGAGAGGGGATTATCGTTAGATACCGATGTGATAAATAGACTTGTTTGTGATTCCATCGTCATAAAATCATCCATTGTAAACAGGGATGAAAAGGAAACGGGGGAACGCCGGAAACTCAACTTCGGGCATACATTCGGCCACGCCATTGAAAAAACCACGGGTGCCTCCCATGGTGAGGCGATCAGTGCAGGCATGGTGATTGCCTCAGTATTATCTAATAAAAGGGGATACTTATCGGCAGAAGACGCTGAAAAGATCGAGGGCTTACTCGAGAAACTGAAGCTCCCTACCCGGCTTCCATTTGACCTCGGAACTGTACTTGACGCCCTCGGAAAAGATAAAAAAAGGAACGGGGACAGCATTAACTTTGTGCTGCTTCGCGCCATCGGTGATGCGGTTGTGGAAAAAATTTCAATCAAAGAATTAGAAACGGCAATAAGTGATTTAAAAACATTTGCGGATGCACCCATTTCAAAAATAGTGAGGTAAAAAATGAGTCTTAAAGAGATCAGAAAAAACATTGACAGTATTGATTCTCAAATTATGCAACTTCTAAATAACAGGATGGAGCAGGTTCTGTTAGCAAAGAAGTTCAAGACCGAGATCGAAGACAATGAGAGGGAGAAGGAGGTCCTTGACAGAATAGGAAAAAATTCCACAGGTCTTATTAATGCCGAGTTTATGGAAAGAGTATATGTTGAAATCATCAAGGAAAGCAAAAGACTACAGCAGAACAATTTCGAAGTCATTGCGTTTCAGGGAGAACACGGTGCATATGGTGAAGTTGCATCAAGGGAATGGAACAGAGATCTGATTCCTTTCCCATGCAATACATTTGCTGAGGTATTCGATGGTGTTCAATCGGGGCTCTATGAATATGGGATTGTTCCAGTAGAAAACACATTGGGTGGTTCTGTAGCCCAGGTCAACCAACTCCTTATAAATACAGATCTCCATGTGGTCGGAGCCGTAGAGCTTCTCGTACACCATTGTCTTCTTGCACTGCCGGGAACCGACCACAGAGAAATTCGTACCATATATTCACATCCCCAGGCGCTTTCACAATGCCGTCAATTCCTTTTGAGGAATAAACTTGAGCCTGTTCAATACAGTGATACTGCCGGTGCTGCAAAAATGCTGGCAGAGAAAAGACCAAAACGGGCTGCTGCAATTGCGAGCAAACTCGCTGCCAACCTCTATCACCTGGAAATAATAAAAGAGAAAATAGAGGATCTCGACAGAAACATGACAAGGTTCCTTGTGCTTTCCAAGGAAGAAAGCAGGGAAAAAGGGGACAAGTGCTCCATTGTCTTTGCCACAGAGCATAAGGCAGGCACCCTTTTCAATGTGCTTGAGGTGTTTGCAGGCAAGAAAATAAATCTCACGAGGATAGAATCAATTCCTAATGAGCCGGGGGATTATGCCTTTTTCCTTGATTTCGAAGGATCAAGCAAGAATGACAAGGTAGTAGAGGCCCTCAAAGAGGTAAACAAGATTACCACCAGCTTCAAGCTGATGGGCTGCTACAAAGAGAGGAGGGCCAAATGAAGATATTGATTCTTGGTGCCGGTCATATGGGTGCGTGGCTTGTGGAGGAGCTCTGTCTTGACCATGAAGTGGCTGTTTACGACCTGGACAGAAGAAAGCTCAAATACTTCTTTAACGTTACAAGATTCCTTGAACCCCCTGAGACGGAGGAATTTGCGCCTGAGCTTGTAATCAATGCGGTAAGCATTGCCAATATCCAGGATGTTTTTGAAGACTTTCTTCCCTACCTGCCTGAGGAGTGCATCCTTTCAGACCTTGCCTCGGTAAAAGCCGGGATCAATGAATTATACAAAACCCTGGGAAGGAGATTTGTATCTACTCATCCCATGTTCGGTCCTACCTTTGCCAATGTCAGAAATCTCAGTAACGAGAACGCAATCATTATCAAAGAGTCTGATGAGGAAGGAAAGGCTTTTTTTCACGATTTCTACAAAGGCCTTAAGCTGAATGTCCATGAGTACACATTCGAAGAACATGACCAGACCATAGCCTATTCCCTCTCAACTCCCTTTGCTTCATCAATGGTGTTCGCTGCCTGTATGAAAAAACAAAAGGCTCCGGGAACAACCTTCAGAAAACATCTTGATATTGCAAAGGGCCTCTTTTCTGAAGACGATCATCTTCTCTCTGAGATCATGTTCAACCCCTATACGGTCAAACAGATCGAAGAGATCAACTCAAGGCTCGCATATCTGACCCATATCATCAGGGGCAGGGATTACGAAGAGATGCAAAAGTTTCTCAATAACTTGCGACATAATATTGAATAGAGTTTGTGAAGTTATGATCTGTATTCCAATCATGGCAAACGATACCAATGGCGCCCTCAAGAAGATGGCCAAGGCCAATCCCTTGGCGGATATAATAGAGATACGCTTAGACGTTATGGAAGAATTTGACCTGAAAGAACTAATTGAATCCGCAACCAACCCGATTCTTGTAACCTACCGATCCAAAAGGGAGGGAGGGGAAGGATCAGCCGATTACGGAACCAGGGTGCATTATCTAATAGACTCTATGGAATTTGGGGCGGATTACGTAGACGTGGAATTCAGCATTCCTCTCGAATGGAGAAGGAAGGTGTTTCAAATGAAGGGATCATATGAACTCGTTATATCTACCCATCTATTAAATGGTACCCCTTCTCGGGAGGAGTTGGATGGTGTTTTCAAAAATATGGTTGCTACTGGCGCTGATATCGTAAAAATTGTGACACGGGCCAGGGCATGGGAAGACAACTTCAGGGTCCTTGAACTCATACCCAAGGCCCAGGCTATGGGAGTTGGGATCATCGCGTTTTGCATTGGGCCTTTGGGCCGGATCAGTCGCATCGCCTGCTCCCTCATGGGCGGGTACATGACCTTTGCATCCCTTGAAAAAGGGCAGGAGTCTGCCTCAGGCCAGATTCCTGCACCGGACATGAAGAAGATTCTGGAGATGCTTTCACAATGATAATTGATCAGCACACCGCACTTTACGGGGTGATAGGCAACCCGGTGAGGCATTCTCTCAGTCCGATCCTCCACAATGCCGCGTTTTCCGCGACCAGCCTCAACGCTGTCTATCTGGCCTTTGAAACAAGGGATATTGAGGAATGCATAAAAGGGATAAGGGCACTTGGCATAAAGGGAGCAAGCATTACGATCCCCTTCAAAACCACGGTGATGCCCTTTCTTGACGAAATAGATCCTCTTGCAAAGCGGATTGGAGCGGTAAATACTATCGTAAATGACAGTGGTCGGCTGAAGGGATATAATACCGATGCCTTTGGAGCGCTGAAAGCCCTGGAGGAGAATGTAAAACTCCCGGGCATGACCTGTCTCATCATTGGCGCTGGCGGGGCAGCCAGGGCCATTGGATTTATGCTGAAAGAACAGGGTGTGGCAGTATCGATTGTAAACCGATCCCGCAAAAGGGGAGAGGCGCTTGCCGCTTCGCTTGGATGCCCGTTTATGCCATTAGATGAAATTAGTGGTGCAAAGGGAGAGCTCCTGGTTCAAACAACATCTGTAGGTATGTATCCTGACATAGACCAATGTCCGGTTCCGGAAAATATCCTGGAAAATGGGATGGTGGTGATGGACATCGTCTATCTTCCCGCCGAGACCCGGCTCTTGAATTTGGCCAGGGATAGGGGCTGCGTTATAATTAGCGGAGTGGATATGTTTATTAATCAGGGAGCCGAGCAGTTCAGGCTGTGGACCGACCTCGATCCACCGTTTGCGTCAATGCGTCATGCACTGAAGGAGGCCCTGTTAGACCAAGATGAAAGAAATTAATCGCCTATGCAAACTGCGTGCAACAGTTAGAATACCTGGTTCCAAAAGCATCACACACCGTGCGGTCATAGCAGCAAGCCTGGCAGATGGCAGGAGCGTGCTCAGGGATTTTCTGGAATGTGAAGATACACTCTACACCATCAATGCCATGCGAGAGGTGGGGGTGCAGATAACCATCGAGGGCAACGATCTGAAGGTAGAAGGGAGAGGCGGGAAATTCGGCGCGGGTCCGATCAGAAAAGAGGTTTATATGGGCAACTCCGGGACCTCTTTGCGTCTATTCCTTTCTGTGGCCGCCCTCTGCAGGGGAGAACTCTTCATAACCGGCTCAAAGAGGATGCGGTCAAGACCACTCGGTCCTTTGGTCATAGCCCTGAACCGATTGGGTGTGGATGCTTCATGTATTGAAAAGCATGGTTGCCCTCCGGTCCTTATCAGGGCAAATGGCATACATGGCGGAAGGGTCCTGATGGACGGTGATCAGAGCAGCCAGTATCTCTCATCAATCCTCCTTTCCGGTCCCTATGCTGATAATGATATCGAAATCGAGGTCAGAGGGAAACTGGTTTCAAGACCCTACGTTGATATTACCGTCAATGTGATGAAGGAGTTTGGAATCCGGGTTGAGCGCCATAATTATGACAGTTTCAGGATTTCTTCCGGCCGAAGGTACAGGGCCGGGGAATTTGCCATTCAAGGAGATGTCTCTTCAGCATCCTATTTCTGGGCTGCGGCCGCGGTTACCGGTGGAAAGATTACCACTGAGAATATCTATCCTCACGCTACCAGGCAGGGGGATATCAGGTTTCTTGAAGTCCTGGAGGAGATGGGGTGCTTCATTGAAAAGGGATCGGACCGGGCTGTGGTTCAGGGAAGGAGCCTTTCAAGTGTTGAGGTGGATATGGGTGATTTGCCTGATATGGTGCCCACATTGGCGGCAGTAGCGCTATTTGCCAGAGGAAAGACCATAATAAGAAATGTGCTCCACCTCAGGCACAAGGAGAGCGATCGACTGCATGCCGTAGCCCTTGAGTGGCGCCGGATCGGGGGACGGATAGAAGAACTTCCTGATGGTCTGATCATCCATGGAGGTGCCCCCCCTTTCAGGAACAGGCGTATCTCCCCATGACGATCATCGTCTGGCAATGAGTCTTGCCGTAGTGGGGTTAAGAGTCCCGGATCTTAAGGTCAGGGATAAGCATTGCGTCAACAAATCCTTTCCCTCGTTCTGGGCGTTATGGGACAGCATGAGGGAAGGTATTATACATCCTGCCATTTAGGGCTCGCGCAGGAAGGGGTCAGGAGGTTATGCAAACGGTCCAATTGGGATCAATCGTTACCATGCGTCAACAAAAGTACGGCGTTTGCCGTGTGAAGATTTTGACTTGGGAGCGCAGGTTAATGCTCTCAAGATAACCTTGCGGGTATCCGCCGGGTCAATAACCGCATCTATTTCCAAATGCACTGCAGCCTCGGTCGCCTTACCTGCCTCGTACATCTTCGCCACCAGTTTTTCGAATAAAACCTCGCGGTCATCCTTATCCTCTACCGCTTCCAGTTCCTTCTTGTAGCCTAACCGTACTGCGCCCTCCAGACCCATACCGCCGAACTCCCCGGTGGGCCAGGCAGCAGAATAGACCGGTGTGACAAAACTGCCCCCGGTCATTGCCATGGCGCCTAAGCCGTAGCCCTTGCGTAAGAAGATGGCAACGATGGGAACGCTCATACTGGCCCCGGTAACAAACAGACTTGACATGCGGCGCACCGCCGCCTGTTTTTCACTGTCGGGTCCAACCATAAAACCGGGGGTATCGGTCAGGGAGATGACAGGTAATTCAAAGGCATCGCAAAGCTGCAGAAAGCGCGCCGCTTTTTCGGCGGCCTCTGCATCCACTGCCCCACTTAGATGCATGCAGTCATTGGCGATCAAACCTGCAGGTTTGCCTTCCAGTCGCAAGAAACCGGTCACTATGCCTAGTCCGTAGGCGCGCCGCAGCTCGATAAAGGAATCCACATCCGCCAATACCTCGATCACCCGGCGCACCTGGTAGGCCCGGCGCCGATTCTCCGGCACGATATCCCTCAGCAAGGTCTGGTCAGAGCAAGACCAGTCGCCCAGAGTCCCCTGGAAATAGCCTAACAATTTTTTCGCAATAGCTGTTGCGTCCGCCTCATTCTCCGCCACGATATCGACGACGCCATTTTTTTCCTGCACGTCAATGGGACCGATTTCCGTAGGCTTAAAAACCCCCAGACCGCCCCCTTCGATCATGGCGGGACCGGCCATCCCGATCCAGGAAGTCCGGGTAGCAATGGTAATGTCGGCACAGCCGAACAGCGCGGCGTTGCCGGCAAAGCAGTAACCGTTGTTGATGGCAATGCGTGGCACCAGGCCGCTCAGCCTGGCCCAGACATAAAAAGATTTGATATTGAGCCCGGCAATAAGGGTTTTGACATCCGTATCCCCGGGACGTCCTCCCCCACCTTCTGTGTACATTACCATCGGCAGTTTACACTCCTCCGCCAATTCAAAGATGCGGTCGAGTTTTTTGTGGTGATAGAACCCCTGCGTACCCGCCAATACCGCGTAATCGTATACAACAACGGCGGCGCGACTGATGTCCTTGCCGAAATGATCCCGGTTAATGGTCCCGACACCGGTAATAACACCGTCGGCGGCGGTCCTGGTCTGCAGATCCTCATAGTCGCAACGGTTGCGCTGGGCTGCCACTGCCAGCTGTCCATACTCCACAAAGGAATCCGCATCAACGAGATCAGCCAGATTTTCCCGGGCAGTACGATAGCCCCTGGCATGGCGTTTGTCTGCCGCGTTAACACGCACTTCATCCAGCGTACGGGACAACCTGGCCTGCACAGCAGCCAGCTCCGGACGGACATCATTGTTCATAAAATAGCCTCTTTATAGGATATGGACTTGCTTTTCGAAGGGAAACTATAGGAGAAATTAGCCCGGCATGTCAAGCAGAGTTGACCTTTCTCGCCTGAAGACAGGATTGGGGAGCGCAGCCCTGAGGCCAATTTTGCATAATTTTGAAGTATTTGCTATACTACCCCCCAACGCTGCATTTAATCATGGCAAATCATTTGGAGGTTAACATGTCTTTCTGGAAGCGATTTCTCATAACCATTATTTCAATGCTAGCCGCCAGCTTTATCGCAGGCGTCATCTGGCGGTCCTCATTTGACATGGTAATGCCCAGTTACCTTTCCGGGGCTGTTGGTGGATTGATAACATTGCCCGTTTGGGAATTTCTAAAGAGGATTAAACCGAAAAAGAAATAGCCTGGGATTTGAAGACAACGGGGCCGCACCCTGTTTTCATTATCAAGGGGCGTCAAAAGGACACTTATTAAAATGAACCCGGTTCGACAAATCGCATTTGGATATTCAACCCAATGTAACATTAGATGTGGTCATTGTGTTGCCGCAGACGCGTCGCCCGAAACTGCAAAAATGGACTTCGGCCGGGCGCGCGATATTATTCAAGAGATGGCCCATTGTCATGTCACGGGCATCAGTTTTACAGCAGGCGAACCGCTTTTGTTTTTTGATGATATCTGCAAATTGATTCAGCTCTGCAGGGAAAATGGGATCTATTCAAGAATTGTTACCAACGGATACTGGGCAAAGACACGGGAGCATACAGATCGTGTCGTTTCAGAATTAATGTCGAACGGTTTGTCGCAATTACGACTCAGTTACAGCCGCTGGCATCAGGAACATATCAGCCGTGAAAATATTGTTCATGCGGCGTTAAGCTCTCAAAAACACGGTCTTGATTATTTTGTCTCTTTTGTTACTGATTTTTCAAAAGAGGATGATTCGTTTGAACAATTCCTGCGTGATCATCACTTAAAATTTTTTCCGGAGCCTGTCATTTATTTCGGCCGTGCAGATGAATTCGATCGCCAGCGGGTATCTACAGATTATCGACCCAATGTGTGCTCAATGAATCCATACCTTTCCCCGGAACTGGACATGTTTGCCTGTTGTGACGGTGCAAGTCGATTTTCAAAAACACATTTTTTATATCTTGGAAACCTTTGCAATAATTCCATCGAAGCGTTGTTCCGGAAAAGCGAAACCCATGTATTATATCATCTTATCAGGACCATGGGGCTTACAAGCATGGCCTCATATTTAGGGTTCAAGTCCCGTGAAATTGTTCAATATAGAAAATGTGAACTGTGTGAAAAACTTTTTAACTCCAAAGAAAATTTGAGTATTCTGACAAAATCCGCCACATCGGGTTTAATCAACTGGCGGCGGTAAGGCCTGCATCGGCAAAGAAAACCCCTTAAAGAAACTTTAAAAGATCGGGAGGCGGTAAACATGATTTTGTAGGACAATGAAGATCGTGGTACTGCGGAAGCGGAAGGATAATACATATGACGATAGTCAGTATCCAGAAAGCCACCTATCCGAGTCCTGAAATCGAGAGGCTTCTGACTCCCTTAGGAGGTATGGCAAGTTTTGTGGAAAAGGGGGACAGGGTCCTCCTGAAGGTGAATCTTTTGTCTGCTCGGGAACCGGAAAAGGCCGTCACAACACACCCCGAGGTTGTCAGGGCTGTGGCACAGGCTGTAAAGGAAGCGGGGGGAATCCCCTATATCGGTGATTCACCATCTGGGAAATTCTCGGAGAGAGCTCTCAGGAAGGCATACAAGCGGTCGGGGTTGGAGGGCATTTCAAACGAGGAAGGAGTCCCTTTGAACTGGGATACGGGCAGCAGACGATTGGACATCCCCGGGGGGGTAAGGTTAAAACAATCATCTGTATGCGATTTCGTATTGGAAGCCGATAAGATTATCGCGCTGCCCAAGCTGAAGACACACTCACTTCAATACATGACATTGGCCTGTAAGATCATGTACGGTGCAATTCCCGGGCTTACGAAGGCGAAATATCATGCTCAATTTCCGAGACGGGCCGCGTTTGCCGATATGTTGCTCGATATCACGATGTTTATCAAACCCGGATTGTTTATCATGGACGGCATCGTCGGAATGCAGGGGCAAGGACCCGGAAGTGGAGATCCTGTAAATTTGGGCTGGCTTCTGGCATCTACGGATCCTGTGGCCATGGATATCGCCGTCTGCAGACTCGTAGGCATAGAGCCCGTAGCTATTCCGGCCCTGAAGAGGGCAAAGGTCAGAAAATTGTGGCCCGAAGACATTGAGTATCCGATCCTCGCACCCGAGGATATTGCCTATCAGGAATTCAAACTGCCCAACACGACCGATTATCTGTTGACGGGAAAGAAGACACCTAAGAAAAGCCCCATGATCACGGAGAAGTGCATAGCCTGTGGAGATTGCGAAGAGATCTGTCCCAAAGATGCTGTTCAGATTAAAGATGATCGAGCATCGGTTGACTATTCAAAATGCATCCGATGTTTCTGCTGTCACGAAGTCTGCCCAGAAAAGGCCATCGATCTCGTTGCAGTAAAGAAGAGGTAGCAAAGTAAGACAACTTGAAGCAAAAGTAGCCTTGACCCTATAAATGATGAAAATGCTCGAAAAGAAAATCCGCATTGAATGTTACCCAAACACGCCTGTCAGGTCAGAGTGTTTATCATCTATTGATCTTACAGCCCCTGAAGACATAATCGCTGTAACGAAATTTCATCAAAGTATGCCTGGTTACAGCCCAACCCCTCTTATCAAACTGCCGGAACTTGCCAAAAAATTAGGCATTTCCGAGTTATTGATAAAAGATGAAAGCCAACGGTTTGATTTAAACGCATTCAAGGTGCTGGGTGCCAGCTACGCAATGGCCAGGGTTATAAAGGCTGAATTGGAATTGCACGAGGCTGAATTGACCTTTGATTCAATCTCATCGAAGGCTGAAAGTTTTCGTCATTTGACTTTTACTACTGCCACCGATGGGAATTATGGGAGAGCTGTGGCCTGGTCGGCAAAGAAGTTCGGTTGTAACGCCGTCGTTTATATGCCCAAAGGGTCATCAAAAGCCCGATTGGAGGCGATCCAAAAATATGGTGCTGAAGCGTCGATTGTAGAGGGCAACTATGACGAGACGGTTCTCTTTGCTAAGAGAATGGCAAAAGAGAATGGATGGATATTGCTGTAGGATACCTCATGGCAGGGATATGAAATAATCCCAGCTTATATCATGCAGGGGTACTTCATGTTATTAACAGAGGCTTTGGAGCAGGCGAAAGGTATATGGCCTACACACGTCTTTGTACAGGCAGGTGTGGGATCGCTGGCAGCTTCATTGCTGGCTTTTTTATGCAGTTTCGTTCAAAAAGTTAAACCTGTATTTACACTGGTTGAGCCTGAAGGGGCCCCCTGTTTTTTCAACTCCATTCAAGCTGGTGATGGCAAGCCTCATCGTATCCATGGTGATTTGAAAACCATTATGGCGGGATTGGCCTGTGGTAAACCGAGTCAAACAGGCTGGGAGATCTTAAAGACCGGGACAGACGCATTTATTATCTGTTCAGATGAGATTGCCAGACGTGGCATGCGGATTCTCGGTAATCCTTCCGGTGATGATAAACATGTTATCTCCGGAGAATCAGGTGCCGTGACTCTGGGTCTCGTTTATGAGTTACTTTCTAATGCAAGATATGATGATATAAAAGACAACCTCCATTTGAAAAAGGATTCTAAGATTTTACTTTTTTCAACCGAAGGCGATACAGATCCGGAACATTACCGGAAAGTAGTGTGGGGGCCTTAGCAAATAGCCTTCCAGTCCATTTTTGTGGATGTCTGATTGATCAACAGGCCAAGATCCTGCAGGCGAATGATCATCGCCTGTTTTGAGACATTAGAAAACCCGCCTGCTTCACACATGGCCGCCGCTATGAAAGGCCATTGCTCAACAAAGGGCTCCTCGCTTCGAGACCCTTTTTCAACCCCACCTCTGACATTTTTTATAACAAACGGTTCCGGACCACACACCTTTTGAAACGCCTCCCGAATCGCTTTTTCCGGCATGAGGAGACAGGCCGCAAAATAATCTGCCTGCCATTCAATGGGTGCCTTTGCGTCCCTGGGCCTGCACACAATGGCCTCATCTTTGGAGTTATCCCCCCCCTCCGCATCCACATACCGGCGGTGCAGAACCCAGTGACCCGCTTCATGAGCGCAGGTAAACACCAGTCTCCCCTCGGAGCTATGTTCGAACAGTCTCTCGTTGATACATATAATTTTTGATTCCACATAGGTGGCTCCGAGCACATCCTTTGACCCAAACACCTTTTCAAGATCCTCATAGATGAGCCTCAGACCCAGCGACCGCTCGATGATATCCTCTACCGGAACAGGGGGCTTGACCATGTACCCTGCCATTGTCTGGAAAGCTTCCAGCAGGTCCATGGCCTTTTGAGCAATTTCCTCTTTAGATATCCAGGGAACCTTCATATTTTTCTCTCCTTTCTTCCTTATCCCTCAGGGCTCGTGCCGGTTTCTGTGCTATTCGTTTTAGGCGCTATCCGGCAGTACCCCTACTTTAGCATAAGCGTTTGACAGATACGGTCCTTCCATTTCGGATTTCGGATTTCGGATTGCGGATTTCATGTTTTTGTGGGCATTATAACAGAGAGGTTTGACACATACGGTCAAACGCGAATAATTTTTTTAAACTTTTTTGAGATCTTAACCAACATAACATCTGTAAGTATGGTCCCTTAAATCTAATAACTGCTTGACGAATTTACAATTGCTAACAGCTTAACTCTTAAACATACGATTACCCCCTCTTTCTTGACTATTTCCTGTTTCGAAGTATGTTGAAATAATTCCACAATTTTAATATCATTCTTGATGAACTCGTAAAAAGTCAGAAAACACCCGTTATTGTCATTCCCGTGAAAACGGGAATCCAGGAAAATCAACTCCTTATGGACTCCCGCTTTCGCGGGAGTGACGGCCTTGGAGACTTTTTACGAGACCATCATTCTTGGGAAAAAAATGTTTGAGGATAAAGGAATTGGGGTGCCCGACTCTGAATACCCTAACGTTGCAAACCAGAAGGAGGATAGCATGAAAAAAGACTGGAAATATTATCTGGGTCTGTCCCTCTTCATCTACAGCTTTCTGCCTTTCAGCATCGTTGCTGTCCTGCCTTTCATGGGCATGACTTTTGCCCAGTTAGGCATCTTTGCCGTGATTTTTCTGGCCTCGGGCGAAATCGCCCTCCTGTGCTCAGCGGCCCTGCTGGGCAAGGAATTCCTGGCCGCCCTGAAAAAAAAGATCATGGCCCTCTTCAAACGAACCCATGAACCAAAACCCATAAGCCGCTCCATGCACCGTTTTGGTATCACGTTGTTGATAGCGAGCACCCTGCCCTATTACGCGGTATTGGTTTACCTGCTCTTCTTTGCCCACAGAGAAGCAGAGATCAACTTTCTGGCGTGGACCATGGTTGCAGGGGAAGCGGCTTGCATTGCGGGTTTGTTTATATTAGGCGGGCAGTTCTGGGATCGCCTGAAACACCTTTTCCTATGGCCCGGGGAAGAGATGGAAAACGCCAAACCGTAGGGAGACCGGATTGGCCAGGGAAAACGACATGTACTTGTTATTGCAATTACCACCAATCCCGCGATCCGTGGGACGCAATTGTACGGAAAAGATATTTTTTACGGGCGTATCATTTCTTTCTTTTGTCTTTCAGATAAACTGCCTTTGAAGGTCCATCACCAACAGCTCTTTCTTCGATTTGGAATAGTTTCGTCGCTGATGCAAGTTCCCCTAACTTTTTATAGCCATAGTTTCGTGGATCAAACTCCGGTGCCTGATTGGCAATATTACTGCCTACAGATGCAAGATGAGCCCAGCCGGAATCGTCCGAAGATGCCTCAACAGCATTTCTTAATAAATTAACAAGTTTCGTGTCTTTCTTAAGCTCGCTGGTTGTCTTGCGTTTTATTTTATCACTATAATCATCTTTTGATCGGAGGACTTCGGTGAATATAAATTTATCACATGCTGAAACAAAAGGTCCCGGAGTCTTTTTCTCCCCAAAGCCATAAACAAAAAGTCCGGACTCCCTTATCCTTGACGCTAATTTAGTAAAATCACTGTCACTGGATACAATGCAAAATCCATCAAATTTATCAGTATAAAGTAAATCCATTGCGTCAATTATCATTGCACTGTCAGTGGCATTTTTACCTTTGGTATATCCAAACTGCTGAATGGGTTGAATTGAGTACTGCAGCAGAACTTCTTTCCATCCTTTCAGGTCCGGGGCTGTCCAATCACCATAAATCCGTTTTACATTAGCTGTCCCATATTTTGCGATTTCCGTTAATAGACCTTCAACAATTGCCGGTTGCGCATTATCGGCATCAATTAAAACAGCTAATTTCTCGACATTCATGTCTGACATATTTATCTCCTCTTGAACTTTTAACACCTTTAGTTCAGTTTTTACTCCCCGGTATTGGATCTCCAGAATCACGTTCAGCAACAGCCTGTTTAAAGCCTACTTCCTCTGTACGCTGCTTAAACCATACACCTTCAGGGCTGTGCCTGGTCATGCCATCGAAAAGAGTCGCAATTGTCTGGGTGCTTGCCAGCCCCATATTTTCATAAGCCTGATTGACCATCATTTTCATCATCATGAGCTGATTCTTTGGTACGCCCTTGATTCGATTCGTAAGCCTGCCAACTGTCTCATCCAACTCTTTTAAAGGCACCGCCTGAAGAATAAGCCCGATCTCCTGAGCTTTTATACCGGATATCAGATCTCCTGTAAACAGCATTCGTTTAGCTTTTTCCGCGCCTAATCTGTACACCCACATGGCTGTTGTGGGACAGCCCCAGACACGTGAAGGGGGATAACCAATACGCGCCTTTTCATTCATTATAATAATATCACAGCATAAAGCAATATCACTGCCTCCGGCAACCGCATCGCCATGGACGCGGCCTATTACCGGTTTATGGCATCTCCAGATAGACATAAAGTTCTGAGTACAGCGACTCATGAAATTATAGTCGATCATGGGATCCCATGGCATATCCTGGATAGCCGGATTTGTGCCCGATTTCTCCGCATAGGTCTTTAAATCATACCCGCCGCAAAAACCGCGTCCCGCGCCTGTCAGAACAACGACATGAACAGAATCATCATTATTGGCATAATTAAAAGCCGCGGCTATATCTTCCGGCATGGTTTCATTGATTGCATTAAAACGTTCAGAGCGATTCAACGTGATAGTGGCAACTCGTTCCTTCGATTCATACAAAACAGTACCAAAATTCATAAGCAGTTTTCTCCTCTGGGTAATTTACCCTTGATTTATTTTAAACCCTCCTGAACCGCCCCTCCGATTCCTCAACAGCTCCGTCCCGCACGAGAAGGTCCAGGATTTTTTTGATCATGTTGCCCTCGAATGTTCTCTGGATCACCCCATCCGGAATCCGACCTTTGAAAAAAGGAGACATGGCCGTAATTTCCTCAACGGTCATGGAAGGACGGCAGAGTTCCAATACAGTACATTTGTGGCGGTCGAAACCTGCCACAAAGGCTTCGAACTCCCTGATAGCGCGGCCCTCGATAGGTGTCTTGTGAGATGAACAGACCCGATAATAGGGTAAAGACATGACTTTCTCAACAGTAGTCTGAAAAAGTTCGACATCTGCCTCGGGATTGCAGTACCACGGCCCGAAAGACGAAAAATCAATATCTGTTGTTATGAGGGTTCCGCTCTTTCTATCAAGAAAACAATAATGATCGTCTAAGTGGCCGGGTGCGTGTATTGCCTCCAGCTCAGCACCGCCTACCTTCAGCAAGTCGCCGTCATCGAATCTGCCGTCAGGTTCTCTCAACGGGAGAATCCCCAGTCCGCGGCCAAAGACTTCGACCCATCCTGCACCGCCCTCCAATGTACCTGCAAATCTTTGGCCGAGAAGCTCAAGGTCATAAACCGCATCAGGGGTTTGTTGGGGCAGCAGCAGATGCCGGTCCTTTAGCAGATCCCAGTTGCGAATATGATCCGGATGCGAGTGAGTGATGATAACAACATCGATCCGGCTTTTTTTATCGATCTCTCTGATCTTTCCCTCACCGATTCCAGTGTCGATCAGAACAGTTTCTTCGCCAGTAAGGAGGTATCCGTTACAATAAGGGAAAAGGCCCCGGCCATCTCCCTGGACGAAATAGAAATTCGCGGCAAGCTCATGAATGTAATCTATTTCTTCAAATCCTATACCCATGCTAAACCCAACCCCAGCCGATTCGGAAAATGAAGGAATCATATTTATATTTCAATGTAACAGAAACATCTACTTTAGGCATTTTAGTCACTTTAGCTCACTTTAGGCACTTTTCCGGTTTATCCGGGTTTATACGCAAGTATCACTTCAGATGGAAATAACATCTGTTGAAAATATTCTCTCGTTTCCACCCTGAAGCCAAGTTCTTCCAATTTGCCGGACAGTTTAACCCCCCGGCAACCACCCATTGTTTTAGGAGAGAGGTTATAAACAACATCATATAATTTGCTGCCAAAACGCTCCCCCTCTGTCATGTTGACTAAAACCAGCCTTCCCTCTCTCTTCAGAACTCGTCTAAATTCCGTCAGTACTTGATCCATATCTTCAAAAGGGATCAAGTCAAACATATAATTATTCACTAAGACGTCTATTGACTCATCTGCCATATCGAGTTGAAAGGCTGTCCCGATATTTAATGAATAATTTGTAGAAGAAATCGCTTTTAACCTCTTTTTTGCTTTCTCCAGCATCCCCAATGATAAGTCAATCCCTGTGTTAACTCCATTCGGATTTCTCTTTACGATTTCATAAAAAGCCAAACCTGTTCCTACGGCAACCTCCAGGACATGGCTGCCGTCTTGGATTTCCGCAAGCTCTATGGCCCTGTTTCGAGCACGTGATTCCGTCAATTTTCCCCAGACGTCATAAACAGGGGCTATCTTATCATATACGCTTCCGATGTCTTTTTGTGAAATCCTCGCATCCAATTTATCCTTTTCAGTTGCCATCATTTTCTATACCCTCCGGCCATCGTTCCTCAGCGGAATAGGAACCAGGCACCGCACCTTATGCATTTTTTTCACATTCTTCATATTCCAGCCTTGGGGAAACTTTAAGATATGACGCTTTTCCGTCTAATGATTCCCAAAAATAATCAGTCTGTTCCTGGAATTTACTCTGTGAAATTTCTGGGTCTGATACCGTTTGCATTAACCCTGTATTGATTTGTCCTTCCTTTACAGCCTGCTCTCCGGCATTATAACACGCCTGTTCAACTCTTTTCCGTCTTTCGCCATATACAGGTTGAGAAATGAGTTCGGCTCCGGGCATAAAGAATTCACCCATAAGTGATGCTTTTTCAGAATGACTGTTAAGACAACGGAACATACTTTTTAACCCATCGAAATTATGATCCACTTCGGGGAATCCGGCCGCACTGAACACAACAAAGCCCTGTTGTCGATCTTCAGGATAACGATGAGGGTGCCTTGTTTCCCCGTTATCAATTATCATATAAGGTTTCATATTTGGTACAATGCGGTCCAGGAAATTCTTCATTATACCGGTCACACTGAAAATATAAAGAGGTGAAGCAAAAACAATTAGATCCGCCTTTCTGTATTTCAGCCGCAGGTCGGTCATATCGTCATCAAAAATACACTTCCCGGGTGTTTTTGTCCAGCATGTGAAGCAGCCTGTGCAGGGATTGATTTTCATATCTTTCAGCTTTATATATTCAATTTCAGCACCTGCAGATATAGCTCCCCTGCAAAAATGATTCACCATAAAAGTTGTTTTGCTGAATTTGCTGTTTCGTGGGCCTCCATCGAAAACAACAATTTGTTTAATTCGTCCCGGCTCAAATGTTTTATATTCAAAATCGATCTCTTTTGGTCTTTGCTTTATATCCTCTTCAGCTTCATTTGATGGGGCAAACAATTCACCCAATTTTAATAAAATAGTCATGTCACCTTCAACTGTATATTCCTTATTGATAAATGCCTGGTCACCCGAAATCTCCTTGTTCGAAATTGCAAGCCAGAGTTTCGAATCGGCCCTGATAGTTGTTTTGGGTTCTGGATGGGCACCTTCGGTATATGTGCATTCAAGATTTTTTATGTTTAAATATCCGTCGGTGGGTTCCTCACCTGTTAGATGGAATTGTATAATCGTATTGATTCCTTCAGCGAGCCCTTTATTTAATCCAAAAGGCATTGTCTCGAATAATTCTTTTATCGATCTGAAATACATTCGTTCTCCCTGAGTCGTTTGCATCAAAACCGCAGGCAATTTCCTGCTCACCGGTATTCCTACTGCAAGCAGCAAAACGATTGGGGCAATACTTGAAATAAGTACCTGTATACCCCCGTCGTCGGAATATGTTATTTTGGATAGAACAATACAAATTCCAAACAAAGCCGCCCAGATATAATTGATTATTATATTTATCTTCCTGAATTGATCTGTTTTAGTTATGGCTTCAGGATAATTCTTTTTTGAAAATTCATAGGTGAAAGGGTCCAGTTTGAACAAAGGCGGAAATAGTGCAACGGAAAATAAGCCCAGATACAGAGCTGTTATAACATTTTCCAGATATATCTGCCCTAATGATGGTACTAAAAACACCGAAAATGCCCCGAGTATCACAATCCCCGAAATCCCATAATTAAAATAGCTTTTTACTTTTGCTGCAATCGTTATTATTAGATTCACGAGTACGACAGCGCTTATTGCCAGAACATAGGGTTTAAGACTCTCTAAGCGAAATCTACCTGCAACGGCTAAGGAATTAATCGCAATTATTCCAGCAAACGGTAAATATTTTATGATGAATTTCATGGTTCTCCTCTCTTTCTAATACCTCATTTTGATTATTACCGTCTTGTTGCCATCTAACTTAAATGAAGCTTCCTCAAAGCCGGGTGGGCCAAATGTACCAAACACATTATTTGAAAACGCATAACCCTCCTTAGGAATTCTAAAGAAATTCTTATCAAGCTTGCCGTTTGAATTGGTGTCGTGGAAAACCGCTATTGCATAGGTTCCGGCAGGAATCTCCTGGAAAGCGGCAACAGATTCTTCACCAATCACCTTAGCAATTGTGCCTTTGTAAGACTTTTCTGTTTCAGGAAAGCCCTCCTCACCCGTGTACAATCCGATTGAAATCTGCCCTTCCGAACCCTGTATCCCCGAGATTTCAACGGTGATCGTTCCAGTTTGAGCATATGCGATTGAAAGAAATAATGTGAAACAAATAACAATAAGCGACATTTTGAATCTTTTCATTTTGAACCTCCTAAAATTCTTTTTCTACCATAGCGATAGTCTCTTCCAACCAGGTTACGTATATCTCTTCATGCAACTCACCGAATCGTCGGGTAGCCTCCCAGAGAAGCGCATCCCGCTTTAAATCCGGCTGAGACGCGACGACCTCTTCAATAAAGCCCGTTGGCTCGGTTTTGTACAGTTCGAACTGTCTTTCGTGAAGGCTGCGCTGCAGCCGTAATTGAGTCAGGATTGTTTCCTTGTCTTCTTTCCCTGAGAAAAATAGTTTCAGGAGCAATATTACCTTGGAATTATCGAGCTTGGTCACTGGTTGTGAAAGCCATTTTTGCAATTCCTTGCCCCCGGATTCTGTAATTGTATAAACCCGGCGGTCGGGTCGGCCCTCCTGTGGTTCATGGTGAGAGGCGACCAGGCCGTCTTCTTTCAATTTCTTGAGAGTGGTATAAATCTGACTTTGTTTCGCATGCCAGAAATGACCTGTTGACTTATCCATTGTCTGTTTGATTTCATATCCTGTGTGCGGTCTATATTTAAGAAAACCAAGAATAGCGTATTTAAGCATATTAGAACCTCTCATGAAAAGCTATGTTAAATGACAAATTATATATAATTTATTATATATAATAATTTTCAGAACCCTGTCAAGAGTTTTTTTAATTTTCATGCCTTTGTCTGTGTTTGTATCTGAATGATAATGGATAAGATATTCGGCAGATGAAATTGATCTGTGTGACATTTGAGAAAATGAATGATAATTCCATGACACTGAAATCATCCCGGTAAATCTTCCAAAGTCTGGGCCAAGATTGAACCTTGACTTCTCGATACCAATACATTTAACTCATTTCCATTCAAAAACTGCCCTGGGGGAAACGCTATAAGATGCCCGGGGCAGGAAACAGAAGCATGGTTTTTCAGGAGACAGAGATCGTTGAAAGCGGGTCTGGAAAAAAGCGGTCAGAGGTCAATTTCAAGGGCCGATGTGAAAGTCATTTTTTTGCTGACCCTTGTCCATTTCATAGGAGACTTCTACTCCTCCTTTATCAACCCGCTTCTTCCCCTCTTTGTGGAGAAGTTCTCCCTCACCCTCACCGAAGTGGGACTCATTACGGGAATCAGTCGAATCCTGGCCTTCATTGTCCAGCCGTCCGTGGGCTATATGGCCGATCGCTACCAGGGACGTCTCTTTATTTTCAGCGGTCTTTTGCTGGCCATTCTTTTCATTCCGATGGTGGGTATTGCCCCCTCTTTCCCGCTGCTTCTCTTATTTATATCGTTGGGGTCCATCGGGGCCTCTATGTACCATCCGCCCTGCGCTGGCATGGTCTCCACCTATGCAGGCAGACATTTTGGTCTTTCCATGTCCGTATTCATCCTGGGTGGCACCCTGGCTTTTGGCGTAGGGCCCCTCTTCATTGCCTACTATGTTCAGTTCAACGGTCTGGACGCGACCCCGTATACCATGATCTTGGGCCTTGGGGTCATGGTCTTTCTGCTCATAACCGTACCCAAGCCTGGAAGGGAAGGGTTCATGAACCTCGGGTTCATGGAATCCATCCGAAAAGTTTTGGGCGCGGCATGGAAACCCATTGCGCTCCTCTGGGTCATCATGGTGCTGCGGGCCTTTGTGGGCCAGTCCTTCATGACCTTCATACCGGTGCTCTACGCCAGGGAGCACTACTCTCTGGTTTCCATCGGGGCCATGCTCTCCCTCTTTACGGTGGGAGGGGCCACCAGCGGGCTTCTCGCTGGGCATTTGTCGGACAGGCTGGGTTATAAACCGATCTTTTTTCTCACCCACGGCCTGGCCTCCTTCAGCCTTTATCTCCTGCTGGTTCTTCCGGGAAACTGGGTCTATTTCAACGCCTTTGTGGCAGGATTTCTGGTCTTGGCCACCCTGCCCCTCGGCGTAGCCATGGCCCAGGAGTTGGCTCCCAAAGGCAAATCCATGGTATCCAGCCTGATGATGGGTCTGGCCTTCGGGACAGGGGGATTGCTGACTCCTCTGACAGGAAAGCTGGGGGATATGTTTTCCATCCGACCGGTCCTCATGGTCGTGGCCATGGTACCCCTGCTCACCATCGCCCTCATCGGGCTACTTCCGGGAAAGAGTCTGAAAAGGGTCCAGTGATCATCTCAGCCCTTCCTTTTTCTCACCATGACCCTTCCTCTTGAAAACCTTTTTACATATATAGTGCTTGACCGAAAACCCTGTTTTTTCGGTCAAGAAATTCGAAATCCGAAGCACGAAATACTAAACAATGATCAAAACACAAATGTCCTAATTACAAAAACATAGTATTTCCGAAGTGTTAAGTTTAAAACATTGAATCATTTGATATTCGGATTTGTTTCGGATTTCGGTTTTCGATATTCGGATTTTGCCTGAACAGGATTTTCGTTCAGGCACTACATATCCTTATTCAAGACAAGTGATTTATAGTAGTGATTTATAGGAGCTGTTATTAGAAATTTTCTGGCAATTCAAAAAATACAAAATAAAGGACCAAAAATTTAAGATATTTTTTCATTTTCCCCTTGACAATGAAAAGAGAGATCCTACCTTTTGCGGGCTTATCACTAACTCGAACTTAGAATTTAAAGGAGAAATAGAAATGAATGATATTTTTGATGCTTTTTATTGGGAGGAAACGGGCATGTTCGGAGGTATGGTAGAAGACTTCACAGAGGATGAAATGGAGCTTTCAAGAATTGAAAATGATCATGATGAATGGCAAAATGAAGATTTATACGCATTCGGCTAAGATGATTTTGAGATACAAACCTGTGAAATGGGTTTGCCCTTATTGAAAAACGATATCACAACCAATTGAAACGTTGCCAAGTTGAAAGATACATAGCAGATCGCAAGGTGAGATAAGATTAAACTCAGCGATAACCTGCACAGATGATCAGGTTGACCATGGTGCACGGGGTAATGCTCTCAACCTTTCGCTACCTCAAGTAATCTTTCCTTTCTTTTCTCTCTTAATTCACTAAGACCCAACAAAGGACCATCACTATAGGTTTCATCTTCAAAATGTTCCTTAAAATAATGAAAATAATCCCACAGCAGCTTTTTTGAATCGCAGCCATTAAATTTGGGGGCATTTATGACAAAAATTACCAGTCAGCTGTCATTCAATCCTCTAAACACGAACTCTATCATGTTTGCATTGGCAGGTTCCTTCCATAAGGCAGGTTCCTTCCATAAGATTGTCCCATTAAAACCTATACAATCCCCATAGACTCCACAAGAATACGTCCTCTCAGCCATGGCCGGCTCAGTTCAACATTTTATCAATCATTGCAATACGTTCAATTGTAATCCTTGCGCGGAAAACAATAACGGAGTATATTCTGACTGCAACGATTGATAAAACGCTATTCTATGAAATCTTGACCTTTCCCAAACCAATTTTGCTTGACATAAGCCTTTTTTTGTAATTTCATTAATGATTAGGTATTCCACCAATCATCCAACCTCTATCCAGGTTACCCAATGAAAGAACACCTCAAACTGTATATGCCCTGCTCCTAATAGGAGATAGTTTGCCCTGTTGGGAGCTTAAAACCTCATTTGATGAGCGACAATTAGAATTCCTGCCTGACGACAATTAAAATTCCCGGTATTTGTCAACAAAAAGTATGCTGTCCGAGCTAT
>PVMK01125189.1_pt1 | contig 26725 bp, 24 predicted proteins | sample 1853481 | NCBI WGS metagenome assembly PVMK01 (sample SAMN08533507, study PRJNA380276) | Marine sediment metagenome, whole genome shotgun sequencing project. | reverse complement strand
GAGTTATCCACCTCATCAAATCGAGGTAAGATGGTGACTTTTAATACTCTTGGAATAACCTTCGGCACTCTACTTGCCTATATAGTAAATTATGTTTTCTCACACGACGGGGACTGGAGATGGATGTTTGGGCTTGAAGCGTTACCTGCATTTACTTTTACCCTTGGGATGCTATTTCTATCAGAGACTCCACGGTGGCTTGCGATTCATTCACTTGAGGACAAAGCCAAGAGGGTTCTACAGCATATAAGAGGGAATAAAGATATAAATGAAGAGCTTAGCGCAATTGAATCGAGCATGAGCAAACATGGCAGTAGCTGGGGTGAGCTGCTTAAACCCTCAGTCAGACGGGCAGTGCTGTTAGGGGTAGGTCTGGCATTCTGTAGAGGGTTAGCTGGATTCAGCATAATTCTGTATGGATATTCTCCCACGATACTTGAGCTTTCAGGCTTTAAGATAGCCTCATTTGCCATACTCGCAACAGTGGGAATAGGGATTGTAAATACAGTTATGACTTTTGCAACCCTCGCCCTAGTCGACAGAGTGGGGCGTCGTCCATTAATGATAGTCGGATTGATAGGCGTTACGATAAGTCTTACAGTTATGGGAATTACATTCATGTTCGATGGCACGAGCGAATATGTGAAATGGATAACGCTTGGGAGCTTACTCATATATATCGGTGCCTGGTCTGTGGGACCTAGACCGGTGTTTTGGTTATTAATATCTGAAATTTATCCAACAAAAGTTCGCGGTAAAGCAATGAGTCTTGGATCTCTTACTAACTGGGGAACAACCTGGCTTGTTACTCTTACATTTCTGCCGCTTGTAGGATTTATCGGAAAGACGGGAACCTTTTGGTTCTATGGATTTTTTGTAATTATTACATTGCTGATGTTTTACTTTCTAATTCCGGAAACTAACGGGCAGAGTTTAGAGAAAATAGAGGACCATTGGCGAAGTGGAAAAAGTCCCAAAGAATTGACAAGATGATATATTGCTTAGAATATGGATATATTTATTTTAGTATCTCCCCTGTTTTTTCGCTCCAGAGAAGAAGGTCCAGTTCATCTATATGAATTCCAATATTATCAGCAAATTCTTTAAACTTATCCTCGATCTCTAAATATTTATCTCTTGTCGTTGGTGGTTTTGGGCTTTTAATGATCTTCAGTTCATAGAGCGTGTTTAGAATATGCTTATCCAGTATGGCGTAACCTGAAAATCCTATATTTCTTAAAAAGTGGCTCGACTCTTTGTATCCGATACCCTTGATATTTTTGTTCTTAGCAAAAAAATCTCTTCTCTCAATAGGATCTTGAAATGATTTGAGTAAATCCTTAATCTTAAAATCGTATTCACGCTTTAAATACTCTCTAGTGTGTATTACGTAGGTAGGTCGGGCATTTGGATATCTGTGTACACTATCGAGTCTTTTCCGGAGTTTGCTTAAACTCCCGTTTGGGAGTATATCCCTCATTGCGTCAACTGATTTAAGACCCATCTTTGCACTAGCGCCTGCAGTGCAAATACAAAAAGTAAGCTCTTCAAATAACCTGTTGTCATCTGCGGTTCTTATAATTTTCTGGAAATCGTTTAATCTCGCTCTGATTAGTCTTTTCTTTTGTGTGTAGGCCTGCTTCAAGTTGTGTGAATTCTGTTTCATTTAATATAAAGTACTTATTTTAGGGGGATAAGGCAGTAATTATTTGTAAATTGTTAATTTTTTGCCCGGGGCTAGGCTGTTAGAGTTTAGATTATTCCATTTTTTAATATTGGCAACTGTTACATTATGTTTGTTAGCTATTTCCCAGAGAGTGTCCCCTGATCTTACTTTATAACTTACAGGGCCCCCGTTTGAAGACTTTTTAGAGCTATAGTTTCCATTTGGTATATCCAAAGTTTGACCGATTTTGATTGAAGATCCAGAAATATTATTTGCACTTTTTAGTGATGCAACCCTGACTCCGTGTTTCTGGGCAATTCCGCCCAAAGTATCGCCTGACCTAACTTTGTACTTGGCGGGTTTGCTGTTACTGGAGGGAGCGCTCGAGCTTGAGTAAGAACCGTTAGAACCCGGTATGGACAGTGTCTGGCCGACTCTAATGGTTGAGCCTTTTATATTGTTTGCACTTTTAATGGATGCAAGTCTAACTCCATGTTTCTGTGCAATGCTTCCCAGAGTATCACCTGATCTAACTTTGTATTTGGCGGGTTTGCTGTTACTGGAGGGTGCGCTCGAGCTTGAGTAAGAACCGTTTGAACCAGGTATTGTGAGTACTTGCCCCCTTCTGATGGTTGAGCCCTTTATATTATTAGCGCTCTTTAGCGAGCTTAGTCTGACACCATGCTTCTGTGCTATACCGCCGAGAGTGTCGCCTGATTTAACTTTGTACTTTGCGATCTTAGTGCTTTTCTTGGCGCTTGTATCATCCGCGTAATATCGCCCTGAAGCCCCCGGAATTGTTATTACTCGACCTGTTCGTATTAATGAGCCTTTGATCCCGTTTGCTCTTCTGATAGATGAAGCGCTAACCCTATGTCTTGCTGCTATTGCACCTAGAGTATCTCCTGATTTAACTTTATATTTAACGGTATATGTAGCGTTTTTAGATGATGAATATGTCGGAGCTGAGCGGCCTGGGTATTTTTAATCTCTGTCCAACTCTAATTGTTGAACTCTTAAGACCGTTAGCTCTCTTTATTTTAGAGACGCTTGTTCTGTATTTCCCTGCAATTTTACCCAGTGTATCACCCGCGTCTTACCCTTGTATCTATATGTACCGCTACTTCTTGCGATCTGTGGGTTAACATTTTTAAGTGAAGCTATTTGTTGACTTTTTTGAGTTATTATTGAGGCGTAGCCGGGAGGCACATGTATAGGGTAGGGGTTTCCGGGAGGGAGTTGCGTCATGTATCAAGGCAGGATTTAATTCGATTAATTGTGCTTTGCTAACCCCTATTATCTTTGCTATATCACTCAATTTTTTTTGAGGAGCTACTCTTATTGTTTCAAAAGGTACAGGTTCATGATAGTTAATTCCTACGAATCCGTATTTTGCGGGATCTCTGGAGATTATGAGAGCTGCCATTAGTTTTGGGACGTAATTTTTAGTTTCTTTAGGGAAGCGTGAATTTTGAGATTTGCCAGAAATCATTAATCTGATATTTATCTATGGCGTTTTGTACCCTATCTTCCCCACAGTTATAACCCTGCTGCCGCTAGCTCCCATGAATGAAACATTGCGTATAGGTCGCCTAGAGTAACTGGCTGCCGCTTCTGTAGATTTCTTTGGATCCATTCTTTCATCTACCCAAGAATCCACTCTTAGTCCATAACGTTGAGCTGTAGGGTTTAATGAACTGCCATGGGCCTACGGCTGCAGCGTGAGAGCGTGCTTTTACATTAAATCCACTCTCTATCATAGCAAGATAGACTAAATCGGTAGGCATCCCTTGCTGCTGCAAGATTGTTTTCATGTTCGGTATATATTTCCCCGACCTTGCAAGCCAAATGCTAAACGATTTGCGGCCTCTGGTCTGGAAATAATTCATGTAATGCATAACCCTGTCGTTTAATACAACCGGGATTTCATTTTCGTAATCGGGGGCAATATCAGGAAGTTCTATAAAGATGTTTTCGAAATGGTAATAAGTTTTCCAAGCCTGGATATTAGGGTTTAAGAAAAAGAAGCTGGGCTTAATATTCCCTTGAGTTCTATAGTTTCTAGTGTAGTAGTCTCTATCAACAATTTTGATTTCCGGATTATTATAACCATTACCCATATGAATGCCCGCAATAGTTGATTGGGACGTATTTTGGGATGAATATTTATTGCCGCATCCAATTATGAATAGCAGCATAAAGGCAGATGAAATTAGAAAATACCTATAAAACATTGACTTTTTTTTATCACAAATCATCGCAAATGTCAATTATTCTGGTCTCAAAGTTAAGTATTTAGCTGAAAAACGCAATCTTTGTATCATATCGCACTAAAATATGCTTTGAATTCATTTGGTTTCATGGTTGTTAGTTTCGCCAGTTTTGCAAGTTTTTCCCGGTTTGTAAGATCTTCTTTGCCAAGCTTTATCATGTATTTCTGAGCGACTTCATAAGCTTCCGTATTTATATCCACAAACCTGACCTTAGTCTTTTGAGTTTTAGAGTTTATGACCTTATCAAAAAATATAGGAACTTTCTTGCCCCTTTGAATAGTGATTAAGGCTCCTGTACCACCGCCAAGCAAAAACTTTACAGCGCTATATCCTAAGTTTTTAGTATAGTTGGCATCAAAGGGTATCGGTGGGGCGGATCTGAGTTCATACCCTATTCTTTTATCAACTATTCTTGTATGAACTCCTTTCTCGCTTAGGGATTTTATAGTTTGCTGCTTTAGTAACTGTCCTAAATCGACTTCTGACAGCCTAATTCTTCCCTGTTCATCGATGCTTAAATCTTTTAAATTCTTGAGTTCATTCTCGTCCAGTTTATCGGTTATCCCCTCTGCCAGTATTGCAACTCCATCTTCTCTGCCCATTAGCTTTCTTTTAATTATGGCTCCTTCTAGTATGGTTACTATATTTTTGAGGGATATCTTTTTCTGTCGGAATTCCTCGGGGATTATGGTTAAAGTTGCACCGGAGGCTTTGCCTATTCCAAGAGCGAGATGTCCGGTTCTTCTCCCCATAGTTACCACGAAATACCACCTTTTTGTAGTTCTCGCGTCTTCCATCAGGTGATGGACAAGTCCGGTGCCTATATGACGAGCAGTCTCAAAACCGAATGTCGGAATGTATCCGGGAAGAGGCATATTATTGTCGATTGTTTTGGGAACATGGGCTATTTTAATGCGTCCTTTTGATTCTTTTTCCAGCCTGTTTGCCAGATAAAGAGTTCCGTCCCCTCCAATAGTTATAAGATATTTAACCTCCAGTTTCTTTAAGCAGTCAATTGTATTTTTCATACCCTTGGCGCTTGAAAGTGGGCTTACTCTAGAGATTCCGATTATTGATCCGCCGGTGTTGTGAATTCTGGACGTGTTTTCTATTGTAAGTTTATCTATATGCTTGGTGTTTCCCTCTGATATCCATTTAAAACCGTCTCTTATTCCAATTACCTCTATTCCCTGATTTATTGCCTCGATCGTGGCTGCGCTAATTACTCCGTTAATACCGGGTGCGGGTCCTCCCCCTACAAGTATTGCGAGTCTTTTTCTCTTTTTTGTTTTTGACTGAACCATAATTATTTAGTTCTCTCCAAGACTAGAATCTTGTTTAGTGATAGTACCTACCAGGTTTTTCTCTAAATTCATATTTCTTTTTATAAAAGAACCGTACAAGAATCAGTCCCGCTACAAAGCCGCCAATATGAGCCCAGAAGGCAACTCCGCCTGTGTCCACGGATTTATCAATAGTACCTATGCCGCTTAAGAATTGAATCACAAGCCATAAGAATATTATAGCTGCTGCGGGGACGTATTTAATATCTTTGAGAAAAAAGATAGGGACGGGGTTTCGGAACTCAGATATAGGAAATAATGTTATGTAAGCTCCCAGGACTCCAGAAATTGCACCGCTTGCGCCTACCATAGGGATGGGTGATCCGAGGTTAATCAGTACATGGAATAAAGCGGCGGCCAGTCCACATAAAACGTAGAATGTCAGATATTTGAAATGTCCCATCTTTGTTTCAACATTGTTTCCGAAGATATAAAGGAAAACCATATTTCCAATTACATGAAGCCAATCTCCATGAATGAACATTGAGGAAACAAAAGGGAGAAAACGTTGGGTTAAATCTTCATTTAACGATAATGAAAATACCTTTGCCGGGATCAATCCAAATGTATGTATAAAGGAATATACGGACTCTCCAAGAGATTCTTCATGTATGAAGATGAGAATATTTAGTGCTATAAGCGTAATATTGATAGTGGGGAAAGAAGATAGACTTCGGCTGATGCTTAATTTTGACATTATTTGCTAAGATTATACATCCCTACTAGTTTCTTTAAAGTTTTTTCTTTAATGTATGGGACATATATCAGAAGAAGTTAGAGAAAACTGTGATTTAGAAATGACTTGCTTGAATTAAGCGGTATTTACACTTAAACTCCTAGGCTGTTCCATAGGATTAACAACATGTTTCAGAAACTTAGATCAGACCTCGTTAGAGAACTCAGTCCTATCAGACTCCTATTAGTCAATGCGGGCGGATTTTCTTCAAATGGCGTTAATCCTTCATTGAGTCTTGGACTTAACGGTAATCAGATTGAGCAATTGAGAGGCTCGGGTGTTGAATGTATTGCTTTTTCAGGAGCTCGGTCTGAAGACATTTCATCTGTGGCAGAGAATTTGGGAATAGAACTGCACGAGGCGGTATCGGAAATAACACAATTTTATTCCAAGATGAAGGCCGAATTTTCTCTCTCGGATAATGAGATTGCTTTTATTTGCAGAGACTATGCTGATCTTCCAGTAATGAAAAATGTTTCTTTTACAGCTGTTACGCCTGATGCTCCTCTTGAAGTTAAATCAGAGTCTTACTACGCTGCCTATGGTGTCGGAGGCTATGCCGTAAGAGAGATCGCAAGTTTAATAATAAAGTCCAAAAGATATCCAAACGGATGGTCTGAATAAACCTGCTTTCCTAATTTCCCTCTTCCTGCTTCAATTATGTGATAAAATAGGTTTTGATGGATACAGTCAGTTTTACCAAGTCTATAAAAGATAAGGCTCTTGGCTTAGGGTTTGATCTGGTAGGTATCTCCCCTGTAGACTCCTTTCCTGAAAATCAATATTACAAAGAATGGCTGAGGAAAGGGTTTTCGGGTGAAATGAAATACCTCGATAGATCTCCCGAAAAAAGGGAGCACTTGCAACATGTCTTGCCTCACGCTAAATCAGTCATCTCATGCGCACTTAATTACAATACCGATTGTTCATATTCCGTAGATGAGAGGGATAAATCAAAGGGCTGGATCTCGCGTTATGCCTGGGGAGATGATTACCACAAAATTATAGAAGATAAGCTCAGGATTCTTATGAACCATATAAAAGAGGAAGCACCCGAGGAAGTAAGTAGCAAATTGTATGTTGATACGGGTCCGGTACTTGAAAAGGTGTATGGTAAATACGGAGGCCTAGGGTGGGTTGGGAAGAACACTTGTCTTATAAACCAGGAGATCGGCTCATGGATTTTTATAGGGGAGATAATAACTAGCCTTGAGCTTGACTATGATAATCCTGTTTCAGATAGATGCGGGACGTGCACGAGATGTATAGACGCGTGCCCTACTGATGCGATTATAGAGCCGTATGTGCTTGATTCAAGACTATGTATCTCGTATCTGACAATTGAGCTTAAGGATAAAATACCCCTTGAGCTTAGAGAGGGGATGGCTAACAACATTTATGGCTGTGATATATGCCAGGATGTATGTCCTTGGAACAGAAGGGCTCAAATTACGGATGAGCCTGAATTTAAACCTAGAGATGATTTGTACAACCCGGATTTATCATACCTGTCAGGCTTGAGTGTTGAGGATTTTAGATACGTGTTTAAAGGAAGCCCTATAAAAAGGACTAAAAGGCGGGGTCTTTTGAGAAATGTAATGATTGCTATGGGGAACTCAGGCGACAAAGATTTTATCCCGCATATTAAAGAATGCCTAAATGATGAAGAACCACTTGTCAGGGCTCATGCCGCTTGGGCTTTGTGGAAAATAGACTGCCCCGGTTCAAAAGAAATTCTTCTACGCCGTAAAAATGTGGAGACTGACAATAAGGTAAATGAGGAAATTGATTTACTTCTGAATACAGATTAAAGTTCCTTCTTTTAATACAGATGAGGAAATAAATCGTTCATCGTATTAATTCTAGTTTTCTTTTTTTTAGGAGATCAAGGGATAGATGTCAAAAAAGCAACAAGTTGAAGTTCTAAAGGCGAATGAAAACTTTTACCATGCTATCAAGACTGGTGATATTGGACAGATGGATAATATCTGGATAAAAGATGCAAACATAAAATGTGTACATCCGGGTTGGCCTATGCTCTATGGATGGGAGGCCGTCCGTGAGAGTTGGGAGAATATATTTAGCAGTGGAGGGCCGCTTGACATTGAGCTTCCGGATGTAAGCGCTCAAATTTTAGGTGATACAGCATGGGTGATTTGTATTGAAAAGATCAGTTATAAAGTAGGGGATGAATTGCAGCTTGTGTTTGCTCAATCGACTAACATCTTTAAGTTAGACGGATCAAGCTGGTTCTTGGTATTGCACCATGCATCGCCAATTCCGGCACCCAGACGAGAAGTAACATCAAATGAAAAATTACAATAAAGATTGGTATATACTAGAAATTAATATTGTAGAATAGATCAGCGCCGGGATTTTCTCCTCCAATGTCAGCATCAATTGTAACATTTTTTAAAATATGATATTCAACAAGAACTTTGTTATATGTAATATTGGTAGAATCCAATATGGACTCAGAAGTGCCTCTTTCATATGCTATGTATAGATCTTCAGTGAGATACTTCCCTATTTCAACATTTGTACCCGATATGCTTACCACATCAAGTGATACGGTGCTACCCAGCATTCTTTCCAATTGTGCTGCTGCAATTCCACCTGCTAATCCTGAGGCTACACCTTCTACAGCTGATCTTTCTCCAGAGCCTATATCGGAAGAGGACGCTCCAAAGACCAGATAAGACACTATATCTGTCTCTGACATGGAGGGATCGCTGGTTAGATCTATCTTAGGCTTCGATGCTCGGCCCCCTATGTTGATATAAACATTTACATCTGAGACTCTGTGCAGAGCAATAATATCCAGGAAAGGATCTATCTCTTGCCCTCCGGAAAAGCTGACATTTCCCTCTTCTATCCTAAATAACTTTCCGAAATTCTCGTAAGTTCCCCGTATAACGCTGATATCTCCAATTATTCTCACCGTTTGCTCGTATTTCTTCTTAATATCAAGATCTCCCCTCAATTCAATATTCGCTCCCTGGCCCCTTATCCAGTTGTTGTTTCGCATTACTACCTGCATATCCAGAGCGATATTCTTATCAAAATAGCTTTCTTCATCCCCGCTATCGACTACAAACTCGTCCTTTTCAACATCGGCAAATTGAATTTCCGGTAATTCTTTTGGTGTTTTATCCGGTAGTGTGACTCTCAACCTGGCTACCTCAATTTTCCCAGCTATATCAACTTTTTCACCTTCTCCTTTTACATTGAGATCACCGGTCAGTGCCGCTGAAATTCTCTGGGGTTTTATTAAAAAATTGTCCATATTACCACTCAAGGTGTAGGAGAAAGTTGGTATATCCAGTTCTCCTTGAAAGGAAGCGTTACCGTTTCCGGTACTTAACTCCAAAGTTTGTAAAACTGCTTTTTGGCCATTCATTTCTATAAGTGCTTTAGGTATGCCGATATCGTTTCTTATAGTTTTTGTTCGTAATGTGGCTTCTTGGAGCTCAATCTTTCCAACCACTGTTGGGCTAACTAGTTTTCCTGTTGCATTCAGATCTACAACGAGTGTGCCCTCTGATTTTGTAACTTCATCGATCAGACTTGAAAGAGGGCTTAGATCAACTCCTTTGGAGTCGATGCTGAGATTGATTGTGGCTTTATCAATATTCTCGCCAAGATCATTAAAGTCGAGATCAATATTAGAGCTTCCCCTAGCGCTCAGTATATCTACTGAATCATTTGAGATCACAAAGTTTAGATCCAGATTTTGATTGAGATAATGAAAACTAAAGAGAATATCGTCATTTTTAAAATCGTTATACGTCAAATTTTGTGTGCGGATGTTTGCATTAACTACCGGGTCTTGCATTGTGCCTTGTAGGTCTACGGTGGCGTTTATAACTCCTTGTACCGGTGTTCCAAATTCAAGTGCTTTGGTTATGTCATCGAGGTTTAAGTTGTTGAGTTGTATATTCCCCTCTATGTTTCCGTCATAAGTAATATTAGCATTTGCCAGTGCTGAATTGTCATTGTAATAGAGATTAAAATTCTGAAGCACAAAGCTATTAGGCGCTATGGTCATTATTATCTTATCTCTATTATCAAGAGTCGTATCTTCAAGTTTTAATATCAACTCGCTGATTTCTATATCTTTTTGAGTACTACTCAAATCTAAAAGAGCCGCTTTCATCTCATATCTAAATTGATCATCTTCAATAATGAGCAAGTCAGCATTTATGGCTGTTCCCTCACTTGATACATCAAGCACAATTTCGCGAATTTCTTTTTTGTTAACAGCTACTGTGTCTATGGCTACTTTAGCTTTCAACTCTGGGTTTTCGTTGCTGAGGGTGCCTGATCCGTCTATCTTAATTGACTTAGCGCTGTACTTTTCATCCATAGAGAAATTAAGCACTTCTCCGTCTATTGTGATCTTTGGGTTGTTAAGACTTCCCGTTACATCTCCGGTTGCTTTTAACGAGCCGGATAAGGCAAGATCAGCAGATATCCCTGAAATAAAGCTTAAGTTCTCAAGCTCTATATCATAGTTGAAATCCGCTCCTAATGGCTCAGGACTCCTCCCTGAAACTACCAGCTTGTTCTTATCGGAATTCAGCGATAAAGACTTAATATCAAGTATTTGATTCTCATATGAAACGTCTATAGCTCCATCGGTGAGGTTAATTCCAAAAATGCTGGAAGGCTCGATAGTTCCCTCAATATCAGCGGATAGGTTCTCAAGCAAATTCCCCTGAAGAGGAATCTTGCTTTTTACCGCAAACTTTGATGTTATTTCGCTTGAATAATTTAAATCCGCAAGTATCGATCCAAGATTGACTTCATCCAGATTTAAGTTGATATCGACTCCGGCTCCGCTTTTTGAATAGTCCGCTGACCCTGTCATCTCCATATTTCCTGCTTGTTCACCCTTTATTTCAAATTTCTTTATGTCTGCCTTAACACTTAAGTCTGAAAACTCTTCCCAATTGCCAGCCGCAGTAATCTCTGAATTAAGTACAGCTCCCAGTTGAGTATCAATAAGGAGATCCGAGGGGGTATCCGTTGCTGCTTCGAGAAGGGTGAAAATCTCAGTTGTCTTGATGTTGTTTAATGAGAGCTTGATGGCGAAATTATTATTGCCTGTTTTAGATATTGTCCTGTTTAGATCAATATCCCCGTCCAGTTTTATTACTCCTAAATCGCTTTTAAAGTTTCCGCCCTTGATCTCAATTGTGGTGCCGGACATAGAAACCTCTTCCAATGTGCCGGAAATTTTTTTCTGGAGTATTTCAGATTCGAGGATGTTAATAGTCGCTTTGGCTCTAATATCGTTTGAGCTTATATATTCTCCGCTACCCTTAGTCTCCAGGTTTAGTGTCCCGATGTTTTCAATCACAAAATTATTGACAGAGGCATTAAACGAAAATTTAGGTTTATCTTCTAAATTATCTACTTCTGCATCTAATTTAATCTCTGCATTATTGAATAGTACTTTGAAATTCTCTATAGAAGCTTTTTCATTTGAATAATAGGCTTTAGCCGTTAGACCCGTGATGGAAATATTTTGATCAGGATCATTAAACTCGGCGTTTCTTAGATCGAGATCTATTGCTCTGTATATGTCGATTAATTTTACTGACAGATCAACTTCAGGGATTTCATATTTTGAAACCTTGCTAGCGACCCTGTCATCAGTGGTTATTTGAGCATCGGTTAGAAGGAACTTTGAAAGGATTATACTCCAGTCAGGTGGGCTCTTTTCCGTATCCTCTTCTTTCTGCTCCGAATCTTCACCAATCTTTTCATAATTCCAGGTGCCGTCTGAATATTTTATAAGGTTTACATCAAGGCCCGTTATGAGGAGATCATCTATCGGAACTACTTTGCTAAATAGTGTTGTGCTGTTGAGCATCTGTAAAAGTGCATAGTCAAGTGTAATTTCTTTTACCGATACAAAGTTCTCCCCTTCAATGACGAATGAAATGTCTGACAACTTAATGTTGTTAAAGAAGTTTCCTTCAAGCTCCCCAATGGTAAAAGTCTGACCTGTTGTAGAGCTTACAATGCTCTCTGCGGTGCTTTTGACGAAGTTCCTGAAATACTGCGTTTGGGATAGAAACAAAAGGCCTGCCAGAGCTAAAATTATAACAATGAAGAAAATTCCGATGGATGCTAGGATCTTTTTGCGCATGATTTAGATTATTGGGAATTTAACACTAAGCTTACATATATCACTCTTTGCAAGAAATATGTTAAACCGCCAAGCCAGTAACATTACGGAATTATTATACCTTAGAGGTTTTTTAAATCATATGAATTTAATTGTTCCATGTGACAGCTATTTTTTAGAGACTTGATATATTCCAATAAGTATCAGTGCTCCGCCTACAATAACACCTTCGTCCAGTCTGTTTCCAAGGATTGCCCAGTCGAATATAAGTCCGAAAACAGGGACTAGCATGGAGGAAAAAGTCGTGATTTTGATATCCAGGTTGTTAAGCAGGTAAAACCATATTGTAAAGTCCACTGCTGAAGCTATTAAGCCAGTAAATAGGAGTATGTATATAGAGTGCGCATTCCACTCGATGTTTAATATTCCTTCAGTAGGTATTGCTAGCAAAGCTAAACCAATAGCACCTATGGAAAGCTGCAAACTGCTTACCATATAGATATTCTCTCCGCCCATACGTTTCTTAACCCAGATATTTGAAATAGCCCAGGATATAGCTCCGCCGATTATCAGAAGTTCTCCGAACAGTATCTGGGAGTCTTGATGTACTAAAGTGTCCCAGCCAAGTATGCAAATAATTCCGATTGCACCTATAGCCACCCCTATCCATTTTGCTGTGTTGAGACGTTCCTTTAAATAGAAATGAACCAAAAAAATTGTCCAGATGGGCATGGTGTAAAGAAGTACGGATGTTTTGCCCGCGGTTACATATTTCATGCCGTATAACATGAGTCCAAACATGAGCGTAGTTTGGAACATCGCGATCATAAAGTAGTCAGGAACCTTACTTAGCTTCGGCCATTTTATAGATTTCACTCTGACGAAGATGATCATCGCAACCCCTCCAATTGCGCATCTCCATGCAGCAAATGTAAAAGGCTCAGCGTACCCAAGCCCTATTTTCATGAGAACCCAAGAGTATCCCCACGTGGTAATTGTGAAAACAAGTAATAAAATTAATAGGAGTGTTTTATTCATATGGAATGTCAATTCAACTAAGGCAATATCCTATGCAATCTATTTGTCTTGACAAGGTTACGTCAATATTTATAATTACGTACCTTTTAAATTTTATCTGGGATTGATATTTCTAGTTGGTCTTCTTCAGGTAATGGTGTGCGGGCTGTAATTAGTTCTTATTTATATATTATTTCAAGGTTTATTCGGTTGCAGTAAAAGCCGGAGAAGCTAAACTAAGTCAGTCTTTAGAATCCTATATAACTTGAACCCGGGTTTTTTTAATTATTTAAAAGAGTTACAAGTGTTATCCAACTTTTGATCGGAGGTAAGAAAGGTGAAGATTTTAGTAATAGTAAGTCAAACACAAGATACAGAGGCCAAAATTCAAGTCTCAGCAAGTGGAGATTCCATTGATACAGCAGACATGAAATGGATTATGAATCCATATGATGAATTTGCTGTTGAAGAGGCCATTCAAACTAAGGAAAAACAGGGCGGTGAGGTAGTAATCATATCAATTGGTCCCCCAAGAGTAATTGATACGATAAGACAAGCTCTTGCAATGGGAGCAGACAGCGCTGTGCATATTAACGGCGAGGCTTTTGCTGAAACAGATCCCTTCGCTATTGGGAAGCTGATAGCAAGTGAAATTAAGAAATTAGGAGAATTTGATGTAATTTTTACGGGTATGAAAATAATTGACGAAGAGTCAGGACAAGTCGGTGTTCAGGTAGCTGAGGAGCTCGGTATTCCTCATGTTTCCCTGGTGAGTAAAGTGGTTGAGATAAGTGCCGACGCAAAGAAAGCAGTGTGTCAGAAAGAAATCGACGGCGGGCACGTAGTAGTTGAGGTGCCGCTGCCTTGTCTTATCACCTGTCCTGATGCTATGAACGAACCACGCTACGCATCACTTCCGGGAATTATGAAGGCTAAGAAAAAACCTCTTACCGAAGTTGGAATTGATGATGTTAATTTTGAGGGGCTCGGGTTTGGTAAAGATGCAGTAAGCAAAGAAGGCGCGAGAGTTAAAACCATTAGTATTGAAGTTCCACAGATTGAAAGAAAATTAATAATAATCAAAGGCGATGACGAACCTATGGTAAAGGGTGAGAAAATTGCCAAGTCCGCTGAGGAGCTAATTAAACTTCTTAGGGAAGACGCCAAAGTAATATAGCTCGACATACAACATATGTAGCATTGAAAAAGATATTGAAGGAGAAAAGAAATGAGTAACGATGTTTGGGTAGTGGCTGATCTAAAAATAGATGGAACAATCAGAAAAGTGACATTTGAAGCTCTTACAGAAGCTAAAAAGAAACTAGTGGGAAAACTCGGCGGTCAATTGTGCGCAGTTCTTCTTGGCTCGGGAGTTTCAGGTTTAGAGGCTGAATTAGGAAAGTACGGCGCTGAAAAAGTATATGTTGTTGATAGCGAGCTATTAAAGGATTTCAACACTGAAGGCTATGTAAATGCACTTAGCGAATTAATAAAACAAAATGAGCCGGCAGTAGTAATAGCCGGTAACACCGTATTTGGTCAGGATTATTTTCCTAGAGTTGCGGCTCGTGTTGGGTCTGGAATAGCGATGGACGTTATCTCAATTGATCTGTCAGGAGATAACAAGCTCCAGATTGAGAGATATTCTCATTCTAGTAAGGCGATTCAGACCCAGGTATTCCACGACGGCGCTACTATGATGGCAACTGTAAGGCCCAACTCATTTAAAACTGAAGAGGCTTCCGCTTCGCCAGAAATAATTAGCGGTTCAGTAGAGCTAAATCCAGCAGACATTCACGTTAAGGTTCTTGAGCTACAAACTAAAGAATCAGACAGACCGGAACTAACAGAGGCTGAGAGAGTTATCTCAGGTGGACGAGGATTGGCAAGCGAAGAAAACTTTAAATATATATATGAACTCGCCGATACGCTGGGCGCAGCCGCTGGTGCCACTCGTGCTGCGGTAGACGCGGGCTATTGTCCTTATGACATGCAGGTTGGTCAGACTGGTAAAGCAGTATCGCCAAATTTGTATATAGCGATTGCAATCTCAGGCTCTGTTCAGCATTTTGCCGGAATGGGTTCTTCTAAGGTTATCGTTGCTATTAATAAAGACCCGGAAGCCCCTATTTTCCAAAAATGTGACTACGGAATTGTAGGCGATCTCTTTGATATATTGCCGCCATTCACAGAAAAAGTTAAAGCTCTACTTTCAGAAGGGTAACACTAACTACTAACTACGGGGACGGCCGGGTGGCCGTCCCTACTATATCTACCATCTCTATTTTATCTATTTTTTCACCCAAAAATCTTCCGGCAACAGATAAAAAAGTGTCTGATACATCGGTCAAATAAAACTCTCTTTTAGACTGAGGATTGTTTTCGTTAAGAAGATTTTCTTTGTTTAATATGTCTTTTATTTGAGACGCTGTTTGCTGGGCAGAATCCACAAGAGTAATTTGATCCCCCATAATTTTCTGAATTGTATTTTTAAGTAGCGGGTAGTGAGTGCATCCTAAAACCAGAACATCAATTCCGGTTTCTTTTATAGGATTTAGATACTCTTTTGCAATGCGCTCAATTATTTCTCCTTCTGTCCATCCTTCATCAGCTAGTGGTACGAACAGCGGGCATGCTTTTGAAATAACTTCAATCTCAGGGTTTAAATGTTCTATAGCACTTTTGTAAGCGCCACTATTTATAGTAGAGGGTGTTCCTATTACACCGATCTTTCCTGCCTTTGTGACATCAACAGCTTTCTTGGCTCCCGGTTCAATTACACCAATTACTGGAATATCAAATTCGGCTCTTAGACTTGGAATTGAGACCGAGGATGCTGTGTTGCATGCTACTACAAGTAATTTAACGCCCTTTGAAATTAGGAACTCCGTATTGCTATGAGAATATGCAATTACGGTCCTCCCTGACTTTGTTCCGTAGGGGACCCTTGCAGTATCACCCAGATATATAATATCCTCGCCCGGCAGGGTTTTTATTAATTCCTTTGCAACAGTTAACCCGCCTATTCCGGAGTCAAATATACCAATTGGCGCGTTTCTATTATCATTTTTCATAAGCTCACTCTATCGTAAAGAATAATATTACTATCGGTTAGAAGAAAACTTCAATTGCTTTCTCTATTGAGTCCACTCCGATAAGAGAGATAGAATTATTAGTAGACCCAACTCTGTCAAGATTTATTTTAGGAATTACGCATTTGGTAAAGCCAAGTTTCTGGGCTTCATTTATTCTCATATCAATTTGAGACACCCCTCTGACCTCTCCCGCAAGTCCTATTTCACCAAACACTACAACTCCCGGGTCTAGCGGCCTGTTTAAGAAGCTAGAAACAAGGGCAATAGAAATAGCCAGATCAATTGCGGGCTCTTCAATTTTTACCCCTCCGGCGACATTCATAAACACATCTTGCCCGAGAATCTGAAGTCCGGCTCTTTTTTCAAGAACAGCGAGCAGCAGTGACACTCGGTTATTATCAAGCCCTATTGTTGTTCGCCTCGGCATCCCAAAACTACAGGCAGACACCAGAGCCTGAATTTCAACAAGTATTGGTCTTGTACCTTCAATGCTCGGTGTGACAACTGATCCAGACGCATTTTCCGGCCGCTCGGATAAGAATATCTCAGAAGGGTTCTTGACCTCTTTGAGCCCTATGTCCATCATCTCAAATACGCCGATTTCATTAGTAGAGCCGAATCTATTTTTTATAGCTCTTAAAATTCTATATGGCTGGTCTTTTCCTCCTTCAAAATAAAGCACTGTATCGACCAAATGCTCAAGAACTTTAGGTCCCGCAATCGCTCCTTCTTTTGTGACGTGACCAACAAGAAAGATTGCAGGGCCACCCGTTTTTGCGTGCTGCATTAATTTAGCGGTACACTCTCTAATCTGACCCACGCTGCCGGGAGCTGACGCCAGCTCCTCTGTATACATTGTCTGGATAGAGTCTATTACCGCTATTAGAGGTGAAAGAGCCTTTATTCTTTCGATTATGTTTTCAACAGAAGTTTCGCAGAGTACGAACACTCTATTCGACGTGACCCCAATTCTTTCAGCCCTAATTTTAATCTGCTCGGGTGATTCCTCTCCCGTAACATAAAGAAGATTAAGACTATTGCCCATATCCGATGACGAACTAATATCGTTTAGCATCTGGAGCGCGAGAGTCGATTTTCCTATCCCGGGATCGCCGCCAACTAATATTACAGATCCCGGGACAAATCCTCCTCCAAGTACCCTGTCCAATTCTTTATTATGGGTGAGGTACCTCTCTTCTTTATCACTTTGAATTTTCGTTATTGGTATCGGCTCTGAGGTCTTATTAGTTTTATAAGCTCTTTTCGCCTTTTGTTGTTGCTCTTCAACGTAGGTATTCCAGCTCTCACATTCAGGGCATTTCCCTAACCACCTGGGTGAAGAGCTGCCGCAGTTTTGACATACGAACTGTGTAATGACTTTTGATTTCTTCATAAGATTTAAATCCCTAAAAGTAAGGAGATTATACTACATATTCTATGACATTGGACAGACTAATTAATATTAACCGTATTGATTTTTATGTCTCTATTATTACAATCATGCATAGACACTTGTTTCAGGAGGAAATTATGCAAAGAGTCCTAATTGTTATATTCGTGCTTTTGGTCGGGTTATTGACGTTTCAAATTACTCAAAGTACCGCACATCCATGGACGGAATCAGAAATTGTTATTGTTAATCTTGAGCAAAACTATTTTGAAGCACTTAAAAACCAGGACCAAGAGCTTATGGGTTCACTTCTGCATGAGAACTTTGTCATTTCAAGTATGACTAGAATGACATCCCCGTCTCTGGGCAAGCAAACATTTCTTACAACGTTGCCAAAACAAGTTATCTCATCACAGGAAATAACACATGTAAAGGTAAATATTAATGGGAACATGGCCAAGTCTGTAGTAAATATAAGTATGACAAAAACTTATGATGGTAAAGATCATAGCGGAGATTATGAAGTATATAGTATATGGGTTAAGGAAGGCGGGAATTGGAAATTGCTTGACCGTAGAATAAAATTTATAGAACCATCTTAATAAATTATTTCGTGAGTAAAGTTGGGTATTCGAGAGAATATTAAACTTAAATACGAGGTGAAAATTTTTGAGTCAAATTATCACGAAAATAGATACTAGTGTAGAAATCCCTCCTATAGACTACTCTGCGCCTGAGAAGATAGAAACTCTTAGCTGTGCCTTAGGCTGTTTTTGGGGGCCTGATTGTAAATTTGGAATAATGGAGGGTGTAGTTAGAACAAGGGTAGGATATGCAGGCGGGACAACCAAAGACCCTACATACCATAATCTGGGAGATCATTTAGAAACAGTCCAGATTGACTATGATCCTGAGAAAATTTCATTTCAAGAGTTGCTAAATATATTCTGGAACAGCCACAAACCGACCCGGACAGTATGGAAGAGACAATATGCTCCGGCTTTATTTTTTCACAACGAATATCAGGGGAAATTGGCAAGAGAAACAAGAGATAATATCTCTTCAAATCTTGGAGAAGAAGTTCGAACAGAGCTTATTCCTTTTACAAAATTCTACTTTGCCGAGATGTATCATCAGAAATACTATCTTCAGGGGTATGACGAGTTAATGGCTGAGTACCGTAATATATATCCGAGTTTAGGGGACATTATAAATTCTACTTCTGCTGCCAGGGTAAATGGCTATATCGGAGGTTATGGAGACATCGCCCAATTTGAAGAAGAGTTTCCACTTCTTGGCTTATCTTTAGATAAATCAGGCTTTTTAATGGATATAATAAAAAGTAATAGGGGATGGGAATTAGTATAAGGAGATTTTATTAGTTATGATGGCAGCGCTTTTTTTATTATATGTCATTACAATGGTTCTTGCCTGGTACGGCAAGAGACGTGAATCTATCTATTTATTCATGATCACTTTGATACTTTGTGTGCTGTGGTTTAGGCACCATATTACAGATCCTTTAAATATTAATTTATGAGAATAAAAAATGACCCCTTCACTCGCTACTAGAATAAACTCTTATGCTGTTTTAGGCATTTGCGGTGTGTTACTGGGGGCATACTATATCCAGTTTGTCGAGGAGAATTTCCTTGTCCACTGTGTTTGCTTCAAAGGCTTGCCATGCTAGGGGTTGCTTTTGGAGCTATGCTTAATTTAAGGTACGGCATACACACAAGACATTATGGGGTTTCCCTACTAAGCGCCATCTTTGGGCTTCAGTTTCAATACGTCAGATCTTTACTTCATATTGATCCTCAGACGCGGCTACGGTTCACCCGTTTTGGGTATGCACCTCTACACTGGGCTTTTATTGTATTTGCGGTTGTGATACTTCTTATAGGGATAATGATGTTTTTGAAACTCAATTTGAGGATAATGCAGACAATAAATCAACGAGTAGTTTAAGCCGGTTCATAAAAGCGGTATTCTTCTTGGTGGTATTAATTGCTGCAGTCTAATGTTGTAACCACTTTTTTAGAATGTGGTCTGGGTCAGTGTCCTGATAACCCTACATCTTATAAAGAACTTTCTTAAATGTTTGACGCACTTGATTAGGGAAAGTTTGGTATATTATGATTTAATCTCGAAGTACATAGGCAGTACTCGATTAAAACTTTAACACTTTCTCAATATAAGGAGGCTTAGAATGTCCGACAATTCATTTTCCAGAAGAAAGTTTTCTTAAGATAAGTGGAATTGGAGCATTTACCGTCGCTTCGTTAAACCTGGACGGGATGTTCTCTGTCCCGGAGGCAATAGCTGATGAATCCAATAGACCCCAAAATTCTGATGAAGCACTACAAGCTCTAATGGAAGGGAATAAGAGATTTGTGAATTCATTGAAAAAGGGTCCGGGAAGATCGGCTGAGCGCCGTAAAGAAGTTGCGGCGGGGCAAAATCCTTTTGTAGCAATCTTAGCCTGCGCTGATTCAAGAGTTGCTCCTGAGATTCTCTTTGATCAGGGAATAGGGAGATTTGTTTGTAGTCAGAGTAGCTGGAAATATAGTTAATCCAACTAATTACGGGATACAGGGAAGTTTAGAATTTGGGGTGCTGGCATTTGGGAGCGCCCTTGATAATGGTACTCGGACACAGCGGGTGCGGGGCTGTTGCTGGCGCTATAGAAGCTTTGCAGAATGGAACTAAATTCCCCGGCTCCATAAATGATATTGTACAAACAATAGAGCCTGCAGTAGAAAAAGCTAAAGGTGAAAAGGGTGATCTTCTTCATAATTCAATAATATCTAATGTCCAGATAGGGGTTAATAAACTCAAGACTTCAGACCCGGTAATTGCCAAAATGGTAAAAGAGGGAAAAGTAAAAGTTGTAGGTGCTAATTACGATCTTAAAACAGGTGAAGTTAAGTTGGTTAGCTAGTATAAATTTTAATGTAATTCCATTTCATTAAAAAATTCTCTAAAGTACTTAAAGAATATTTTCCTTTAGATAGTAGACGCTCTATTCTCAGGAAGGTCTTTATTATGGCGACAGGCTCCAAAAAAGTAATTTACGTAGCTCTTATAGGAAATGCCCTAATTGCTATAATTAAATTCATAGCTGCGGCCATTACAGGAAGCTCTGCTATGTTGTCAGAGGCTATTCATTCTCTGGTGGACACCGGTAATCAGGTTTTACTATTGTATGGGTTAAAACGGGCACAAAGACCCCCGGATAAGAACTTCCCATTTGGATACGGAAAGGAGATCTATTTTTGGAGCTTCATTGTTGCAATACTAATTTTTGCACTGGGAGCCGGTGTATCTATCTATGAAGGCATAATTCATCTTCTCCATCCAAAACCTATCACTACTCCATATATTAACTACATCGTTATCGGTTTCGCTATGATGTTTGAGGGTTTTGCATGGTACTTTGCTTTTAAGGAATTTACTAAGTCAAAAGGTAAGTGGAGTTACATAATGGCTGTACAAAGAGGAAAGGATCCATCAATCTTTGTTGTTCTTTTCGAAGATTCAGCCGCATTAATTGGACTTGTGGTTGCATTTCTCGGCATTTTTCTGGGTCAGGTCACAGGGATAGTTTATTTTGACGGCGCTGCGTCAATAATTATAGGCCTTATTCTGGCCGGTACCGCAACATGGCTGGCGTATGAAACTAAGAGTTTATTAATAGGTGAAAGTGCCAATGATTCTATAGTTCAGGGAATAAGGGAGCTTGCTTCTGGTCATGACTATGTTGGGCATGTAAATGAAGTGCTGACTTTGCATATGGGTCCTGACTTTATACTTGTGAATATAAGCCTTGACTTCATGGATGAAGCCACGGCCGGTGAAATTGAGACCACAGTTGAAAAGCTGGATAAAGAGATAAAGAAGAACTACTTGCAAGTGAAAAGAGTCTTTGTCGAGGCTGAAGCCAGAAAAAGTTCGAATCCTGAAAAATTGCCTAATTAAAAGGCGTAAGTGGGCTTGAAAATTCCATACTAGTGACTATCTTAAGCTTGAACTAGTTAAATTTCCTATCAAGAATATCTAATCACATTAAAACAGGGGGGAGTTACATAAATGTCTGAAAAAGCTGCAAAAAAACATGAATTTCAAGCTGAAGTAAAACAGGTTCTCGATATAGTCATTAACTCTTTATATACCGACAAAGAGGTTTTTATTAGAGAGCTTGTATCTAATGCTTCAGATGCGCTTGAAAAACTTAGGTACTTACAGTTAACCGAAAAAGAGGTCTTTGATGAAGAGCTTCCTTTAGAAATTAGTATTACTACAGATGACAAAGAAAATACTATAACAATTGAAGATCATGGAATTGGAATGACCCGGGATGAACTCACCCAAAACCTGGGCACAATCGCTCATTCGGGATCAAAGGCTTTCCTTGATGCCGTAAAGAAAGGAGGCGAAGTTAACCAAAATCTGATCGGGCAGTTCGGGGTTGGTTTCTATAGTGTATTTACGGTTGCTAAGTCTGTAGAGGTTTATACGCATAACTGGAAAAAAACTGCAAAGAGTCTTTTGTGGAAAAGTGACGGTGGAGGAACTTACGAAATAGAGAGTGCTAAGGGTGTGAGGCGCGGTACAAAGATCGTAGTAGGTTTAAAAGAAGAAGATAAAGAGTTCTCAAATAGTGAAAGGGTAAAACATGTCCTCAAGCACTATTCAAGCTTCGTACAATTCCCTATTAAGTTAAACGGTGAGCAGATTAATAACATCCAGCCCATATGGATGAGGAATAAGAATGAGATAAAGGATGAGGAATATACTGAGTTTTATAAATTCCAGGCAAACGCTTTTGATGAGCCGAACTATCGGATGCACTTCAGCTCAGATGCTCCAATTGAAATAAACGCCCTTGTTTTTGTACCTAAACTAAATCCGGAGCAATTGGGTTTTGGTAAAGTTGATCCGGGCGTTAGTCTTTACTGCAAAAAAATACTGATTGACTCTAAGCCAGAGGGTTTACTTCCGGACTGGATGCGATTTCTAAAGGGGGTAGTGGATAGCGCTGATCTTCCTCTCAATATATCTCGTGAGAAGATGCAGGACAGCGCACTCGCCAATAAAATTGGTCAGGTAATAACAGGGCGGTTTATAAAGCTGCTTGAAGAAGAGTCTAAAAACGATCAGGAGAAGTACAAAGAGTTTTATCAGAACTTTTCAATATTTATAAAGGAAGGGGTGGCAGCAGATTTTAAGAACCGGGATCAGCTTGCAAAGCTTCTTCGCTACGAGTCCTCGGCAACTGAAAAAGGGGAATTTACAACGCTGGATGATTATGTGTCCCGAATGAAAGAAGAGCAAAAAGAGATTTATTATCTATATGCACCTAATAGAGAGACAATAGACGGCGGTCCTCATCTGGAGGCCTTTAAGGCCCGTGGGATCGAAGTGCTATATCTATATGAGCCGGTTGATGAATTCGTGATGAGCAGCCTGGCAAAGTATGCTGATAAGGACCTCGTTTCCGCTGATAACTCGGATATTGAGCTTGAGGAAGTCACGTCTGACAAAAAGAAAGACTTGATGTCCGATGATGAAGCAAAAACTCTTTGTGAATGGATCAAGGAGACACTGGGAGAGAGCTGTCAATGATGTCAGCGTTAGCAAACGACTGGTCGATAGTCTGCGATCAGCTCTAATGCGGATAAGGTTATGACGCCGTCAATGCGGCGTATGATGAAAGCGATGAAACGGACGTATGAATACGCGGAATTCGTAAACCTTGAAATTAACCCGCCATGAGCTTATCAAAAATCTGACGGCTTAAAGATAAAGATCCCGATACCGCCAAACTTGTAGCTGAGCAAATATTGGATAATGCATTAATTGCGGCGGGTTACCTGGAGGACCCGAGAGAAATGGTGAGCCGTAGTGTATAAGATACTAGAGCGGTGTACGGAGAAGTAAATTTTACTAATGAAACTACTAGTATCAGTAAATAGAGGCGTCTTATGATTACTAAAAAATATGCGGAACACAATGTCTTAGATTCCCCTTATGCCGGGGAAATGCGTGAGATAATTAACAGCAGTGAATATAGTAAGGCGGGGGTAGCAATAGCGGTTGATTTGGAGCAAATGGACGCACATTACCATAAAACTTTCGATGAGATTTTTTTTGTTTTGGACGGGGATATGAAGTTTGAGTTTTATGATCCCGCAAATGGTAACGTATGGACCGAAGAATCGTCCCTAAATGATCTAGTTATAGTTAAAAAAGGGATTCATCATAAGGTGTTGAGTGCTTCCGAACATAACCGACTACTTGTAGTATCGATACCCCCATATAACCCCGATGATGAAAACCCGTCTGAGAGGATTTAAGTTTATAGTATTGAACGGGTAATCTAACAAGTTATCATCATAGGAATATTAAGAGGCTTATAATATGAAATTTGAAGGTACGGATAGTTATATTTCTACAAGGGATTTAAATCTTGCCGTGAACGCTTCAATAACGTTGGAGCGTCCATTGATTATCAAGGGCGAGCCCGGCACGGGTAAAACAATGCTGGCGTTTGAAGTAGCCGAGGCTCTTGGGAAAGAAATAATCACATGGCATGTAAAATCCACCACCACAGCACAGCAGGGTCTGTATGAATATGACGCCGTCTCAAGACTAAGAGACTCTCAGCTTGGGGATGAGAGGGTGAGCGATATCTCAAATTATATACAAAAGGGCAAATTGTGGGAGGCCTTTGAGGCTAAAAAACAGGTGGTATTGCTAATTGACGAGATAGACAAGGCTGACATCGAATTTCCCAATGATTTGCTTCTTGAGCTGGATACGATGGAGTTTTATTGCTACGAGCTTCATAAAACCGTAAAGGCAAGACACCGTCCTATAATTATCATAACTTCTAATAACGAAAAAGAATTGCCGGACGCTTTCTTGAGAAGATGTTTCTTCCATTACATAAGTTTTCCGGAGCGCGATACTCTTAAATCAATTGTAAAGGTTCATTACCCCAAGCTAGAAAAAAAATTAATTGAGAACGCGATGAATGTGTTTTATGACCTAAGGGAAATTGACGGTCTTAAGAAAAAACCCTCTACCAGCGAGCTCATTGACTGGATTAAGCTGCTGATGGTCGGGAAAGTAACAGAATCCGAACTAGGCTCCGTTGATATATCCGAAAAACTTCCCCCATATGCGGGAGCACTGCTTAAAAACGAGCAGGACCACGATCTGCTTACCCGTATCAGGCTCAGATTTAGACGGTAACTAGTTACCTTTATAAAAATGCAGGTGAGAGATGTTTCTAGACTTTTTCTTACTACTTAAAAACGACGGTATTCCGGTAACGATCAGGGAACACCTGACATTCCTTGAGGCGCTGGATAAAGATGTTGTTGAGTACAGCGTAGATGACTTTTACTACCTATCGCGGACATCCCTTATCAAACATGAGCACCATTTAGATCGATTCGATCTTCTATTTGGCTATTTTTTTGAAGGTATAGAGAAGATTGACATGGAAGAATTTATGAAAATTCCTGAGCAGTGGCTTAAGAAGAGTTTTGTTAACGAGCTTAGTGATGAAGATAAAGAAATGATTAAGGCCATGGGCGGGCTCGACAAGTTGCTAGAGCGGCTTAAAGAGCTTATGGAAAAGCAGAAAAAGAGACATCAGGGCGGCAATAAGTGGATAGGAACCGGTGGAACTTCACCCTATGGGGCTTATGGATACAATCCCGAGGGGATCAGAATAGGGCAGGACGGAAGTAGGAACAGGAGGGCTGTTAAGGTTTGGGATAAGAGGGAGTTTAAAGACCTTGATGACGGTGTTGAGCTTGAGACAAGGAATATGAAGATGGCGCTCCGCAGACTCCGCATACTAACACGCGAAGGAACCAAAGAGGAGCTTGATCTGGACAAAACAATAGATAAAACGTCCAGGAACGCGGGTCTTTTAGAGCTTGAGATGACAGCTGCTAAGAAGAATAACGTAAAAGTGCTTTTGTTTCTTGATATCGGAGGCTCGATGGATGACCATATCGAGCTCTGCTCACGTTTGTTCTCGGCAGCCAAGTACGAGTTCAAACATCTAGAGCACTATTACTTTCATAACTGTCTCTATGAATCGGTCTGGAAGGATAATGTAAGGAGATGGCAGGAAGCCATACCCACATTTGAAGTGCTGAATACCTATAACAGCGACTATAAGGTAATTATTGTCGGCGACGCCTCAATGTCTCCCTACGAGCTTCTATACCAGAACGGTAGCGTGGAGCATAACAACGACGAATCGGGTTTTGTATGGCTTGAGCGTCTTAAAGAGCAGTTCCCCGATATGGTGTGGCTTAACCCCGCGCCCATTGATGAGTGGCGCTACACTGAGTCAATTGGAATGGTTAAGGAGTTTATGAAAGACCGGATGTTCCCGCTGACTATGGGAGGCTTACAGCAAGCCATAAAAGCTCTTAAAGATAAGAAGGTGAAATTTGAAGGGCACTAACCATAGATTGGTCATTCTGAACCATGTCCCGGATACTGAATTAAGTTCAGCACAGGCTCGATCCGGGATCTATTTAGAATCTTATATATTTTCTGTCCAATTATTGCAATATTCTATGAACCCTTATACAGTTAAAAAATGATCCAATCCATAGACCATATAAACATTGTTGTTTCAGATCTGGAAAGGTCGGTGAAGTTTTATACCGAAGTTCTGGGATTTGAGAAGACGAACAGCGCCCATTTGGAGGGGGACTGGATCGAGTCTATAGTTGGGATTAAAGGTGTCGTTGCTGATGTAGTATTTATTGTCGCACCTGCCGGAGAGCCTCGTATAGAGCTTCTCTGCTATAAATCTCCAATTGGCGAATCAATACCTCTAAATTCCCTCGCAAACACAGTTGGCTTGCGACATATAGCGCTCAGAGTCGATGATATATATGAAATGGCGGGCAAGCTAACAAACGCGGGCGTTAAACTCCTGAGCGAGCCTGTGAGAGTTCCTACCACCGTTGTAACTCACGACGCCGGGCATAAGATGCTCTGCTACTTTCACGACCCCGACGGGGTATTGCTTGA
>PVMK01147288.1_pt1 | contig 26730 bp, 22 predicted proteins | sample 1853481 | NCBI WGS metagenome assembly PVMK01 (sample SAMN08533507, study PRJNA380276) | Marine sediment metagenome, whole genome shotgun sequencing project. | reverse complement strand
ATCGCACGGGTTGCTCGATATTCACGCCGTAACGTCGTGTTTCCGACGCCATGAACCGCTCGATAGCCTGAAAGTTTTCTCGCGTCAGCTTCTCGATGTAGCGTTCGGTGGCACTCTGATTATCAGCGGTGATGGGATATACCGTCACCCATAACGGTTCTGCCCAACTCGTGGAATTGGCCCGCGTCAGGTAACTGCCGACAGCGATCATGAACAATATTGTCAGCAGAATCAGCTGGCGCAGAGATCGAATGAAATTGCCCTTGGCCATGGCTCGTAAATATATCTAATCGCATGCACGACGGCGGATCATTCCGGACAATAATGCATTCTTTCGACCGCGGCTGTGAACCATGTCCGTAGACGATATTCTGCCAATATGGCGATGCAGCCTTGCGACGGGTCGGTTGGCGTCAACCGTTCTCAGCTTCGGTCACATGTCGTAGGAGCGGCATCTTGCCGCGACCGCCTACCCAGCCTCTAATCACCCCACCAATCGGGCAAAATGAGATACGGAAAATCTTCCAGCCGCTGAACCAAACCTGCGCGTAGCGGATTCTGCACCACATACTGAACTCTGACTCTGTAGTCCTCATCATCACGAAGGCCGTGGTCGTGGTAGCCTTTTTGCCAGACAGGCGCTTCGACTCCTGCCAGGGTGAGACAGTTAGCACTGTAGCTTTTGAGTGTATGCATAACTTTGGCCAGAGTGCTCTCGCCAAGCTGCCCGACGAGATGCAGATGGTCCGGCATAATAACCGCGGCGTCGACGATAAATCGATCCGTGGCGTGCAGCCAGCGAATCGCATCAAGCACAACAATTGCGCGATCCTTATTAGTAAAGATTCGCCGTCGACCGGCAACCGATGCGGTCAGGAAATAATAACAGCCGGGTTGGGAGTGGCGCCCTTTGCGCAGATTGCTGGCGCGTGGTTTCGGATATGCCATTTCGGCATCGTAATTATGTCAGCAGAACATCGCTCGTGCATTAATTGGGCAGTGATTTATGATATGCATGGCGATTAGTACCGTGCGGATCGCGGATGGAAGCCTCGATCCGCACGGCACTAATCGCCATGCGTATCATAAATCACTGCCCAATTAATGCACGAGCGCTGTTCTGCTGACATAATTACTAAGCCGAAATGGCATATCCGGTTCGGCGCAGACTTCGCGAGCGACCGAGAGTATTTCATCCATGACACGGTCGACGTTTTCCTTATAGGAGACACGAATATTGAAGACGATCTGCGCCCAGTCATAGGAGCGGTTCATGACGGATTTGATCTCGCCATTGGGAATGAAATGCAGCTTGCCCTGCAGGTCGCGTAGTGCGGTCGTGCGCAGGCTGACGCGTTCGACCCGCCCGGTAACATTATTGTTGATCGTCACGAGGTCGTTGAGCTCGTATTGGTCCTCGATCAGGATGATAAAGCCGTTGAAGTAATCCCGCATGAGGTTCTGCGCGCCGAACGCCATCGCGACACCGAGAATAGCGGCGCCGCCGAGAATCGTCGTGATATCGACCCCGGCCGCTTCGAATACCAGCAGGATCGCAATTATGGCGATGATCATGGTCGCGGCACTGCCGAAACTCAGCGCGAGAGTATCGGCACGCGTAGTCGCGTCCTGCCGGTGCCTGCGGCCCTTGCCGACCATGGCCCGCGCAACTGTTTGCACAAAACGCCGGATCAGGATGAGTAACACCGATGCTACGAGGATCACGCCGAGCATGTCGGGTCCCCGGGCAAACGCCCAGCGCACAATATTTGTTGGATTGAACGGGCTGTTGAGCCAGACGCTTTCCTCGCGCGCCGCCTCGGCCTCCTCACGCTTTCGTTCGGCCTCCTGCGTGACGGCCAGCTGCTCCTCCTGCAGGGCCTGCATCCTGCGATGGAACCCCTCGAGGGTGTCCCCACGCGTGTCGATCTCCTCGATGATGGTCCGCATTGACTGATTGATCGTGTCCAGGTTTTTCTGCGCACGTTCTATCTTCGCCTGATCCCCGCCGGCGATCGCATCGGCCAGTTCCTGTCGTCGTATCTCAAGCCCCTGATCGAAGGTTGCTTTCGACTGCTTGGCCGTTCCAAGCAGCGACTTCTCGAGGTCGATCTGTTCCTGCAAAGCCGCTTTACGCTCGAGAAAACTTAGCACCGCTTGCTCTGCACGCTCGGCTTCCAACCTGGCTTTCTGTGCCTCCTTGCGGGCCTCGATCTGCTCGGCCGTTTCCGGCAGTATTTCCTGAACCGTGCCGGGTGTGGCGCCCGGCGTGGCCGGTGCAACCGGAATACCGGGTATAAGGCCTGGTAGTGGCGCGGGTTGGGCCGGGGCCTGAGCTGCTGGTGGGGCCGGCACCGGTGCACTCACCGGCGGCTCAGCAACCTGCGGCGTTTCGGTCTTGCCCAATAACTGGTCAAGTGCCTGCTGATCTATGCCGATCTTCGTTTCCAGGGTCTGGATCTGATCGCGCACTGTTTTCTCCGCCTGAAATGCGAGGTCGGCCAGGCTCTTGACCAGTTCGTATTTCACGGTGTAAGCATCAATCTCGGCCTGGAGCTCCGCTGCTTGACCCGGATCGGCGGTGTCGTCGAGCTGCGTTTGCATGGCCTTAAGCCCGGCCTCGCGCTCCGTTAGATTCGCGCTCTGTATTTTGAACGAATCTTCACGTTCCTCGAGGTCCTTCTTGAGTTCTGTCAGTCGGGCCTGGTCGGATTCGATAACCTTTTGAATGCGTACGACGCGCTCGGCACCCGTCTCGGCCTCTATGGTCTCGTTTTTTTCAGGGGTCTGCGCGTCTTGTGCGTATGTCAGCGCCGAAAGCGTCAGCAACGTGGTGCATGCAAAAGTCGGAAAAATTTTCATGACTGCTTTTTGGTGCTTCTATTTCGAGTTTCGAGCTTGCGGATTTCTTGACGCCGACGGCGCCCGGCCGGCCTTAGGCTTGCAGGAACCGCGAATGACTCCTTGTGACCGATCCGCGCCTATAAGACGGCTGTGTTTCTGCTTCGGCGCGCGCCGGCTCTCAGGCGGAAGGCATCATTCGGGCTCGGTCAAATCTAACGGTATTTGTTCGGTCGGCTACCGGCCAACACATTTGATTAGCGCCGCCCGCGACCACCAAGACGTTTTTTGTCCTCGAAACGCACGCGCAGAGCATTGCCGGCCCATGTTTTACCGTCAAGGGCCGCGATAGCGGCTCGCGCTTCGTGGCCTTCCATTTCGATGAAGCCAAAGCCACGACATTTGCCAGTGAAAACATCGCTCGCCAGGCGAATGGAGCGTACGGTTCCAAATTCGCCAAACAATTCCGTAACGCTTTCCTCAGATGCATCTTCCGGCAAGTTGCCGACAAACATTTTTTTCAACCGCCGATCCTCGTAGACTCATTAACTATGCAGACCATCTGGCTGCACGAAAACAAGGCCCCGTACTGTCTTTGTCCGGGGCTATTATTCAGCATCGCCGCAAAGGCTACCTATCCTTCTGCCTTTACATTCGAGGCTTGCAGTCCCTTCGGACCCTCTTCAACCTCATAGCTTACAGACTGGCCTTCCGCAAGAGAACGTTCGCCTTCCGCGAGGCCGGTAGAGTGCACGAATACATCGTCTCCACCATCACTCGGTGCTATGAAACCATACCCCTTGGATTCGTTGAACCACTTCACGGTACCTGTGGCCATTTCATTTTTCCTTCTACTGTTTGATATAGATCGTGCAATCGATTGGAGATTCTGGCGACTCAATCAGATGTCTCGCCGTAACACTCCCGTTGCTCGTCTATCTAGCTACAACCCCACCAGCACAGACTTTCGACTGTCGGCGGCATGCCTGGAATGTTGCCATGTCCGGTCTGAATTGCGGCTTGAGCACGATATCCAGACCGTTCCACGATACGATACGGGTAGAGCAGAATTATGCAAGCCTCCGGCCTGAACCATTGTGAACAGCAGACGGTGTCGGTTACGGTAAGTGGCCGGCCGCCGGCGTGGAAATCAAGGGGGTTTTAAATAAGCGATTGATTTTAAAGATGAATATTCAGTCTGCCCGTCACCTGAAGCCGGATCCCTACCAATCCAGTCCCTCGCCCGTATCGTAGTCGAGGAATTTCCCGTTGTGCTCCGGGGTGAGTTTGTCGATGACCGTGAGCATTTTCGAGACGCTTTCGTCCGTCTCAATCATGTCCGGTGGTGGCTTCATGCCCGGGAGGTCAAACGTTCTGACGCTGCCAGGCGACAGTACGGTCAGAATGATGTCTCTTTTCGGCGTTTCAAATGACAGCGTGTACATGTACATATTCAACGCGGCCTTGCTGGCACGATAACTGTACATCATCGGCATTTGCGGGCCGTGCGCGAAGGAACCAGCTGTACTGGAAATAATGATGATCTTTTTTTGCTCCGAGGCGGCAACGTGGTCCATGAACGTCTGGGCCAGTTTCAACGGGCCAATGGCGTTGACTTCGAGACTCTGTAACGCCATGTCAAAATCCACGCCTTTCAGACGCTTAAATGCTGATGCGTACTTCGGCGTGATACCGGCGTTGCTTAACAGGATATCAATTGGCTGATCCTTATAAATATCCGCGAGCCAATCGATGCGCGTGTGATCGGTAACGTCCAGTTGCTCGACGACAATCCGGTTATTATCAGCAGCCAACGCATTAAGCTCGTCAGCTTTCTTCGGGGTACGGGCTGTTGCGATAACATTCCAGCCACGTTCAGAAAATTGCCGCACGAACTCCAGACCGATGCCTCTATTCGCACCGGTGATAAGTACCGTCGGCGTGTCTGATTCAAGAGCAGCAGTCGCTGCCATGGAACACAGGTAAAGAACGGTCAAAATCGATCCCTTCCGCAAAGCTTGCATTGCACTGTTCTCCGTTGATCAATGGTTTTGATATTTTCTGTGGCGATGTTTTTGCCACAACGGTGTGGCAATCTGTCATGGGTGTCTGCGAACATCCGACAGGTGGTCAACTGTGATGACCGGCGGTCAGCCGGCCCCGCTTTGATTAACTGTCTTGAACCGGACTCGGTCCGGGTATAATGCGCGCGGAGGTCAATACAATGCCTGCAAGTATCATCGAATTGACTGCCGCGGATGGTCACAGTCTGGCGGCCTACAAAGTTGTCCCAGACGGTCAGCCTAGAGGCGGGGTCGTTATTCTCCAGGAAATATTCGGCATGACGGAACAGATGAAACGCTGTACCGATCGATACGCCGAGGCCGGTTACATCTCTATTCTTCCAGCCTTGTTCGACCGCGTGGAGCGCGATCTGGTACTCGATTACACGGATTTCCAGACGGGCGGAAAAACCTCAGCGTCCATTGACGAGCAAGAGCTGCTCACCGATATTGACGCGGCGCGAAATGCCGTTGCCGGCGCCGATCGGACTGCAGTCGTCGGCTTTTGTTTTGGCGGATCAAACGCGTACCTTGCAGCGTGCAATCTGGATGTCAATTGCGCGGTTGCATACTACGGAGGGGGCATCGGCCAGCTTATTACCCGTATGCAGCCGGCGGTTCCGGTGATGTACCACTTCGGCAGCGAGGATACCTACATACCGTCGTCGACCATTGAAAAGATCAGGGAAGTCGATACTGGCGGGGTTGTTCATGTATATGAAGGTGCCGGACATGGCTTCAGTTGTGATGACCGGGATGGTTATCATCCCGAGATGGCCAGGCTGGCCGAACAGCGTACGCTCGATTTTTTGGGTCAGTATCTTTAAGCCGAAGGTTAGATCGGCACCGTTACGGCATCGTATGCGGCAAGATCGAGCGTCTCTTCGTTTCGGTGGACATTGGAATCATAGGCATCCGGGTCAAACGTAGTCAGTCGCTCGCCGCTTAATCGCGATTCCTCGAATACAAACGCAGTGCGTTCTCTGCGTGCATTTTCGTATTGTTGTATACCATCGATCATGGAGCCCGAAGTCTGCAGTGCACGTGAGAAGACCATGGCATCCTCGATGGCCATAACCGCGCCTTGTCCCAGGAAAGGTGTCATGGGATGTGCGGCATCACCTAGCAGAGTTGCCCGGCCGATGGTCCACGAGGGCAGGGGATCGCGATCGAAAATCCCCCACTTGTAACATTCGTCGGGTGGTGTCGCCGCAAGAATGGTTTTGATGTCCAGATGGAAAGCATCGAATTCCTGCATGACGGCTGCGACCGTTGACGGCACAGTCCAGCCTTCTTCAGACCAGTTATCCGTTCGTGCTGTGGCAACGTAATTCAGTAACTTGCCCGCGCTGACCCGGTAGCGCGTGAAAAAATGCCCGGGCCCGATAAAGATGGCTGAATCAGGGTCAAGCAGACCTTCGGGCAAGGATTCCATCGGTACCAATCCCCGCCAGGCGACATATCCGGTGAAACCGGGTTCCTCTGCACCGAACAGTCGGGCGCGCACCGTGGATTTGATGCCATCACAGCCGACCAGTATCTCGGCAGCGATCGTGTTGCCGTTACTGAATTTTGCCGTGACTCCGGACCCGGTCTGGGACAGGTCGACAAGGGTATGTTCGAGATGGATACAGTTCGGGTCATTCGAAAGAACTGACTCAAGCAACGCCTGTTGCAGGTCGGCACGATGCATCTGGCAATACGGCGCACCGTATTTTTTTATCTGTGTATCGCCGCGAGGAATGTCTACGAGAACTTTGCCGTTGCTGTAATGTTTCATGGCGCCACGTTTCGGAATAACAGCAAATTCCTGCATGGCCGGACCGAGGCCCAGATGTTGCAGAACTGCCGTTCCGTTCGATGCCACAGTGAGACCCGCACCAATTTCAGTCAACTCCGGAACCTGTTCATAAATCGCAACGCGAATGCCGGCGCGCTGCAGGGCGAGCGCGAGAGTGAGTCCGCCGATCCCGGCGCCAATAATAAGGACGTCGTTGCTGTGCATCGCCAGACTATAGCTGATCTGCACATCGATAAATGTTCGACTGTTGGTTACGCAGGTCCGCCGCTCGGTCAGCGGATCATCGATTCAGACTGGTCCCGGATGCTCAGGGCGCAAGGCGATCGATGTCCCACTTGCCCGGTGCAGTCTGTCGGTAACGAAATCGATCATGCAGGCGACTTTCCCTTCCCTGCCAGAATTCCATAGCGATCGGGGCAACTCGATAGCCGCCCCAGAATGATGGTAATGGCACCTCGCCATGCGCAAACTTTTCTTTCATTTGCTCGAAGGTGTTTTCCAGTACGGAACGTGCCGAGATGATACTGCTTTGATGTGAAACCCACGCGCCGAGTTGACTGTCGCGCGGGCGACGCATGAAGTACCGCACGTTTTCTACCGCACTGATGGTCTCGGCAGTACCGACGATCTTTACCTGTCGATGCAGTTCATGCCAGTAGAACAGCAGGGAAACTTTGGGGTTGGCAGCGATTTCTTTGGCCTTGCGGCTGCCAAGATTCGTGTAAAAGACAAATCCCGTCTCGTCGTAATACTTCAATAATACGGTGCGCAGGGAAGGTTGCCCATCCGTTGAAACCGTCGCAAGGCTCATGGCATTCGCATCCATCGCTTCGACAGTCAGGGCTTCCTGGAACCAGGTATCAAACTGCTGGAACGGGTTCGCGTCCAGGTTTGGACGCCTTAACGGCTTAATTTGGTACTCGCGGCGCAGATCCGCAAGGTCCTTGCTTACTGGTGTCATTCCGGTTCCGTCAGAAAAAAGCTTGTATCCCAGTCTGCGCTTTGCCAAGTATCAGTGCATGAATGTCGTGTGTGCCTTCGTAGGTGTTGACACCTTCGAGATTCAAGACGTGACGGATGACGTGATATTCATCAGCAATGCCGTTAGCGCCATGCATGTCGCGCGCGACGCGGGCAATATCGAGCGCCTTGCCGCAGTTGTTCCGCTTTAATAAGGAGATAGCTTCCGGCATCACTTTGCCTTCATCCATCAATCGACCCAGGCGCAGGCAGCTTTGCAGTCCGAGCGTGATTTCGGTCTGCATGTTGGCCAGTTTGAGTTGTATTATCTGCGTAGCCGCCAGCGGTCGGCCGAACTGCTTGCGATCCAGAACATATTGTCTTGCGGCATGCCAGCAGAATTCCGCGGCACCCATTACACCCCACGAGATCCCGTAGCGGGCACGATTCAGACATGAGAACGGCCCTTTCAGACCCTCGGCATCGGGCAGGCGATTTTCCTCCGGCACGAAAACATTCTCCATGACGATTTCACCGGTTATCGATGCGCGTAACGAAAATTTACCCTCGATCTTCGGCGCACTCAGGCCCTGCATTCCCTTATCGAGAATGAATCCTCGGATGACATCGTCATCATCTTTGGCCCAGACGATAAAAACGTCGGCAATAGGTGAATTGGTAATCCAGGTTTTGGCGCCGTTCAGTTGATAACCACCGTCTACGGATTTTGCCCGGCTTTTCATGCCTCCCGGGTCGGAGCCATAATCCGGCTCAGTCAGCCCGAAGCAACCCACCCACTCACCGCTGGCCAACTTCGGTAAATATTTTTGCCGCTGGGCTTCCGAGCCGAATCTGTGGATCGGATGCATTACGAGGCTGGATTGCACGCTAACAGCGGATCGATACCCGCTATCAACTCGTTCGATTTCACGCGCCATCAGCCCATAGCAGACATAGCTCAAGCCGGGACAACCGTATCCGTCGATGGTCGAGCCGAGCATGCCAAGCTCACCGGCTTCGGTCAGAATGTCGCGATCAAACAGACCTTCTCTGAAGCCATGCTGGATCCGTGGCATCAGGCGTTCCTGGCAGTAGCGCTGCATAGAATCCCGGACCATGCGCTCGTCATCATTAAGCTGCTCTTCCATGAGCAGTGGATCTTCCCAGCTGAATTCCATCAGAAACCTCTTATCAAATGCGTCGTTGGCTGGATCGGGAGTCCCATTTCAAGCATGCATAGCCTAAACTCATTACCCCGGTATGCAAGCGGGCCTTTCATTTTCGTTGTGAACGGCCGATACGCTGCCTGTTACTGTAGCGATTGTAGCTAAAAACTTAGGATCTGGTCATGAAAGAAGCTGTCATTGTTTCGACCGCCCGAACGCCAATCGGAAAGGCATATCGAGGCGCTTTCAATAACACAAAACCGCCTACGATAGCCGGTCATGCTATCCGGGAAGCGGTTAAACGTGCCGGTGTCGAACCGGGCGAGGTCGACGATGTGATTGTCGGCACTGCGATGCCTTCCGGATCGGCGGGTATGAATATCGCGCGCATGGCAGGATGGGCGGCGGATCTTCCTGACAGCGTTCCGGCACAGACCGTCGATCGTCAGTGTTCCTCGGGGCTAATGGCAATCGCGATGGCGGCGAAGCAAATTATCCTGGATGGAATGTCCGTGGTGGTCGGCGCGGGTCAGGAGTCAGTCAGCCTGGTACAGGATAAAGGTCTGGGTTGGACGTTGTCGGAGCAGGATGAAACTGTGCTGGCTGCTTCCGAGCACGCCTACATACCGATGCTGCAAACGGCTGAGATTGTAGCCGCGCGCTATAAGATCAGTCGTGAGCAGATGGACGAGTTTGCCTTGCAGAGCCAACAGCGAACAGCTGAAGCTCAGGCGGCCGGGCGATATGACGATGAAATCGTGCCGCTGGTCACAACGAAAAAGGTCGTCGACCGTGAAACAAAGGAAGTGAGTTTCGAAGAAGTTATGCTCGATCGCGATGAAGGAAACCGTCCTGAGACTTCACTCGAAGGTTTGCAGGCGCTGCGACCGGCGATAGAGGGCGGCACAATCACCGGTGGCAACGCCTGCCAGCTTTCCGATGGTGCGGCGGCGTGTGTCGTTATGGATGCGAAACTTGCGGAACAACGTGGCTTGGATCCGCTGGGATATTATCGCGGCGTGGCTGTGGCGGGATGTGCGCCGGACGAAATGGGCATCGGTCCGGTTTTCGCCGTGCCGAAATTGCTGCAGGCCAACGGGCTAAAAGTCGGTGACATCGGTCTCTGGGAATTGAACGAAGCATTTGCGGTACAGGCTCTGTACTGTCGGGATCGACTCGGCATTCCGAACGAAATTTACAACGTGAACGGCGGCGCAATTGCGATCGGACATCCGTATGGAATGACAGGGACACGGCTCGTTGGACACGCACTGCTGGAAGGTCGGCGTCGCGGCGTGCGTTATGTCGTCATTACGATGTGCATCGGTGGCGGTATGGGCGCTGCCGGTTTGTTCGAGGTATTGAACTGATTCAGGTCATTTTGATTCACCTGCATGCGCCCAATGGCGGTCAATATTTTTCAAGGAAGTGAAATGAATACATTATTTAAAAAACGCACTACCGGTTTTTATCTGTTAATTACAATGATTCTTTCTGTTCTGGCATCGACAACAACAGCTGCGGATGAGGCGCTGACTGTATACAAGAATCCCGGCTGTGGATGTTGCAGTGCCTGGGCGGACCGAATGAAAGAAGCCGGGTTTTCCGTGTCGGTAACAGAGCGCAGCGCGCAAAACGGTGACAAGTGGCTGGTCGGCCTTCAGGCTGAGCATCAGTCCTGTCATACGGCTGTGTCCGAGTCAGGCTATGTCTTCGAGGGTCATGTTCCGGCATCCATAATTCGGCAATTCCTCGACGAACAGCCGGCTGATGCGAAAGGCTTGTCGGTCCCCGGTATGCCGGTGGGCAGCCCCGGCATGGAATCGGGAAACCGGCGTGATCCCTACGATGTCTTGTTGCTGAAGACGGATGGCACTGTCGAAGTATTTGCGCACATCGATGGAACAGGCAGGTAGCGATAGATAGGCGTCCCTGAACGAGAGTTACGATAGCGAGACGATGTCCTGGTAGCAGGCGCTATACTGCAGAGAAAATCCACGGGGATAAGACCAATGAGCGATACAGTCACCGTCTACCCGATCGATCCGATGGACATGCTGTCCATGAGCATTCTTGTCCTGTTCCTCGGCATGTACCTGAACAAGAAAATCAAGTTTCTCGGCGATAACTACATTCCGCCGGCCGTGACAGGCGGCCTGTTGTTCAGTACCGCGATGGCTTTTCTATATCAGTTCGGCGATATCGAACTCGACTTTGACATGCGCTTTCGCGACTTGCTGCTGCTGGTGTTCTTCAGCACCGTCGGATTGTCGGCGCGCCTCAAGACACTCGTGGCCGGTGGTAAGGCTCTGGCCATTCTTGTGGTGGTGTCAGCCGTGTTCCTCTTTGCGCAAGATGCCACTGGTGTCCTTTTGGCTTTGCTGTTCGACACGCATCCCGGTTACGGACTCATGGCCGGCAGCGTGTCGTTCGCCGGCGGTCACGGCACGGCGATCGCCTGGGGCGCCGAGGCTGAGGCGGCCGGCCTCGTCGATGCCAGTGAAGTCGGTATCGTGTTTGCGACCTTCGGGCTGATTGCCGGCGGGCTGCTCGGCGGGCCCATCGCGCGATATCTTATTGGGAAGCATAAAGTCGAAACACCCTCAGATCACGCCACAGCGAACGATTTGACGTCGCCTGACAAGACTGATGCAATGGTGCCCGGGGATCAATTATTCAATATTCTGCGCACGCTGATGATTCTTGGCATTTGCGTCAGCCTCGGGGATACGGTCAATCGATTACTGTTCGATAAAGGTGTCTTGCTGCCGGGTTTTCTGACCTCGATGTTCGTCGCCATGCTGATTACAAACCTCGTCGACGTCGCGCGACGGCCGCTGAGCAAGGGCGTAGTCGACGGGTTCGGCGAAGTCAGTCTCAACATTTTTCTGAGCATGAGCATGATGAGCATGCAGCTCTGGGTGTTGGGTGGTGGCGCCGACAAGATTCTGCTCGTGTTGTTCTTGCAAGTGTTGGTCATGACCGTCTTTGCGACCCTGATCGTATTCCGCGTCATGGGGCGCGATTACGATGCCGTCGTGATGGCGGCGGGCTTCACGGGACTCGGCCTCGGCGCGACGCCGGTCGCCATTGCCAACATGGATGCCGTGACCCGGCGCTTCGGCCCATCCGCCAAGGCAATTCTCGTGATTCCGCTGATCGGCGCATTTTTTATCGATCTGCTGAATGCCGCCACGATCAAATTTTTCATCGGCATCATCTCACGATGGCTGGTTTGACGACCGCCTGCGCAGTCGAGGATCAAAAGACACACGGCATCAAGATCACCGCCGCAATCGCGGCTTTATCGTTTTTCCTCGCCCTGCCACGCATAACTGTTGCCGCCGAATATCAGCGCGCCGAGCAAACCGCACCGACCTCGGCTGAAGAAATCGATAACACGCTGGACAAAATCGCCGTAGATTTCGTGCGCGATCCCCGCGTCGTATTTAAACAGCTCGACGAATGGCGACAAACGCGGGGACCGTTTCAACGCGATGGCCAGGTCAAGTTCGATTTCCGAACCTACAATTTTGACGCCACCCGGGCCGCAGATCAGAACCCGCAAGCCTGGGCAGCCGGTGGTCAACTAAGTTATCGCTCCGGAAAATGGCGCGATTTCTTGTCGGTCGGCGCGGCCTGGTACGGATCCTATGAAATCAGTGGCAATGATGACGCCGGTAGCAGCGCACTCGTTCAGCCGAACGGCGACAATATTTCCGTTGTCGCCCAGGCGTTCCTGGAGTTGGCCCGGAATGGCTGGATTGCGCGTTTCTACCGGCTGGAACTCGACCTGCCGTATATCAATCGTTTTGACACGCGCATGCTGCCGAATACATTCGAAGCCTATGGCATCGGTCACAGGGGTTCGAATTTCAGTTTTCTGATCGGTCAGGTCGAAAAAATCAAGCGGCGCAATGACAATGAGTTCGTGCCCATGTCGGTCGCGGCCGGCGTGCCCGATAGCAATAAGGGCGTGACGATGGGCGGATTCGAGTGGTCACCCGCTGACAAAAACTTTGCCTTTGGCGCGGCATCACAGTACACGAAAGATCTCTTTAATACGTTTTATACCGAACTGAACTGGGATGGAAAATTTGGCGAAGACCTGGGCATCAAACTATCGGGCCAGTACACCGACCAGCGCAGTGTCGGCAAGGACTTGCTGGGCGACTTCGACACCTCGACCTGGGGTACACGGATCGCCGCGAGCTACCGGTATGCCGTCATCAGACTGGCTTATACGCAGACCGACGACGGCGCCGGCATCCGCAGCCCTTATGGCGGCCGTCCGAGCTACCTGTCCATGATGATCCGCGACTTCGACCGGGCCAACGAGCGCGGCTGGCGAGCCGGCCTCTCTTATCACTTCGATCGCATCGGTCTGCCCGACGTGAGCGCGGTCATCAACATCGCCAAGGGCCGGCATGCCCGGGATCCGGAAACACTGGCGCGACTGCCCGATCAGACAGAGCAGAATTACACCGTCGACTTTCGTCCGAAGCGTGGCATCCTGAATGGCCTGTGGCTGCGGCTGCGTTATGCGCGGGTCGACGAGGATGGCGCGGGTAAAGTCGCCGATGAGATTCGCGTCATCGCGAATTACAGTTTGCCGATACTTTGATTTTCTTGCCGGGTTGCTACCAGTCCAGGGCAAAACTAAGAAAAACATGATCGCCTTCGAGCCGGTTCTCGGCGTGGAACTCATGCAACCATTTGGCGATAAACGAGACACCCTGCTCGCCGATTTGCGTACTCCAGAGTAACGCCGGCCCGACGCCGGCCGCCTCGGCCTTGAAATCGCCCAGCAGCGTCCCGCTGCCGCTGTCACCGGTGATCTGCTTCAGGTAGAAACCCTGGATGCCAACGGCAAAGGTCTCCGAAAGGAACTGGTTGAAGGCGACATCGAGGTGTAATTCCTGCCCGGTCTGGTAATTAGTGTCGTCGTTTTTCGTGTTGTAAATATGACCGATGTTGAATGAGAAATCGCGGCCCGTCTCCGGATTCAGATACGTCAGCGCGAAATTGGTGTCGAAACTCCAGTAGTTGAGACCTTTGTTGATCAGGTTGTCGACATCGTAATCACCGGTCGGCATAACGATGAATTGCGCGACGGATGTGTGGATATTGCCGCTATTCCAGTAGAGCAACAACGGAATCAGCACGACATCGCCAAGGCCTGTCGCGCTGTCACTGGCACTGACGAGCGTGTCGCCAATCGAAAGACTCGTATCGAGCTCCAGGTCTACGAGTGGGATGAACACGCCGGCTGCAAACTGTGCCCCGAACAGCTCGAACTCGGGTTTGTACACCAGAGTCGTAAAGTTCATCAAAAAATCGAGTTCCGTGCCGACCTCAAGGTTGCCGGATCGCACGGAGCGGCTGGTGCTGGCATCGTAGAAATAGATGTCGTTGCGCAACGTCCACTTCTCACTCGGCGCGAGGGCCATGCCGAAGTCGCCGTAGGTGCCGGGAATGTAATTACTATAGCCCCCTTCAGCAGCGACTGTGTCTCGTGTCCCGAATACGAAGACGACGCAACTCACGGCGAGTATTCGCAGCGTCATGGTCACGTGATCTCCCCCTCTACTCTATTATTGCGGCGGCTGGTACGGATCCTTGGTCCCCGGCTTGATCGGCGGCTCGGTCCTCAACGACACCACGTGTGCGCCCAGCTGGCCCAGCGCCGCCTTCGGCACCCAGGTCTCCGGGAACAGCACGTTCTGCGTTTCGCCCGGGTCCTTCAGGAGGTTGTAGATACGCGGCATTCCGTAGTCGAGGGTCTCGCTGACGATGTTCTGCTGCTCCTTCAGGTTCACCTTCCAGTTGCGCCATTTCACGCCCCAGACGTCGTTGCCCATGTAGACGATCAGCCCTTCGCGATTGGATTTCTGCTGCTTGCCCAGCAGGAAATCGGTCTGGTCCACCCCGTCGATGACGCGGTCGTCCGGCACCTGGCCACCGGCTATGTTGGCGAACGTCGGGTAGAGATCCATCTCGTGGACGATCTCGTCGCTGGTGCTTCCGGCGGGGATCTTGCCCGGCCAGCGAGCGGCGAAGGGCACCCGCAGGCTGCCCTCGAACCCAGTGAACAGCGATCCGCGCCAGGGGCCGGCCGAGCCGGGAATGAAGTACTCGACCGACGGCGTGTTCGATCCTTCGGCTAACAATTCCGGCCCGTTATCCGCCGTGAAGATGAACAGCGTGTTGTCGCGGATGCCGAGCTTGTCTATCTCATCCAGCAGCATGCCGTTATACGCATCGATCTGGGCCAGGACATCGGCAAAGCGGCCGTTGCCGGTCTTGCCGGCGAAGTCCGGGTGCGGGATCAGAGGGTAGTGGGTCATCGTGTACGGCAGATACAGGAAGAAGGGTTTTTTCGCCTTGGCCTGCTTGCGCATGAATTTGATCGAGCGTTTCGTCAATTCCAGGTCGATGAGCGCACGCTCCTTCAAATTGTAGTCCTTGACACGCTTTGGCGCCGAGCCCTTTTTGCCCGCATAGATGTAGGTTCCCTCGACGCCGCTCTCCGCATAGCCGTCCAGGACTTCCCACGGCGTCTCGTCGCTCGAGTTCGGAATGCCGTACCACTCGTCGAAGCCCTGGTCCGTCGGGAAGCGGCCCTCGGTGTGGCCCAAGTGCCACTTGCCGAACATGCCCGTGGCGTAGCCGGCGTCCGAGAGCATCTCGGCCATCGTGACTTCCCACTGCACGAGGCCGTAGACGCCGCCGCCGAGCGGGACCGTGCCGTTGCCGGTGCGGATCGCGTAGCGGCCGGACATGATCGCCGCCCGCGACGGCGTGCACTGCGATTCGACGTTGAAGTTGGTCAGGCGTATGCCCTCAGCAGCGAGCGTATCAAGCCGCGGCGTTGGAGCGCCGCGGATGATGCCCCCTCCGTTGAAGCCGGGCTCGCCCCAGCCGAAGTTGTCCATGAAGACCAGAACGATATTGGGTTTGTCCTGGGCCTGGGCGGACCCGAAACCACACAAGAGCCCGCAGGCAAGTAGCAACAGGACAGTTGTCTTAGGCATTTTCATCACGCTGTCTCCTTTCTCTCACCAGCCAACCCACTTGTAGCCGACTTCGATGCCGTAGTCCGTGGGACGATCCGCCCCGATCGTAAAGGTGGGGCGGAGGTAAAAACTCTGTCCCTTCAGGTTAGGCCACCATTTCGTCATCATCCAACCGAACTCGATATCCATAATGGCAAAATCAGCATCGGTCTTCTGGTCGAAGACGATTTGCGGTTCCGCATACAACCACGACTGTCCGTCTTCCGCCTGGAGGAGAAAATTGATATCGAGTATGATCTGCTCCGTTTTGTCGCGGCCCTCGTCCTCGTCAACGCTGAACTTGTACTGCAGCCCCGGCGCAAAAAGACCGCCCTTTTTCCAAGGCCCAAAACCGCCCCGGAAAAAATGGCCCCAGAAAACAACAGGGGCCAGCGACGTGGTGCCCGACCCGAGACTGTCTTCTGATGCGGTGTCGAGAAAAACCTCCAACCCCACCGCGAATCCATTTGCCCCTTTTAAGACGGGCACTGTCATGAGCCTGAAATTGATATCTCCGAGCCCGGAATCGTCGATGTCGTCCATGCCGTCGTCGTTGACGTCGGCGGCCAGTACGCTGTACGGGATCCGGGTGCGAAACTGCCATTTGCCACCGGCAAAGGGCGTCCGGAACTCGAGGGTCGTCAAGTTCTGGTTACCGTCCCCGGCCGTATTGAGCCGCAGATACTCGTTGTAGACTCGCAGGTCTCGCTGGAAGTTGATGGGGTTGGTACCGGACTTGTCATTCTTGTCCTTCACCGCCGTCTCGGCCAGCCCTTTGGAGGACTCCTGCCCGAATGACGGCAACGCCCAAAGGTTCGCAGCCAATAGAATCAAAACGCTAATTAGAGGTTTCATGGCTATACTTCCTCATTCTCAATGTTGTTTACCGCTTAAAAGTTAGCTTGAATGGTCTGGGTAAATATGAGAATCGGGTGATATACCTATAATTCAAGTGTTCGATGATCCGGTGTTAACATTGGTCCCGTCTATCCAGATTGCGCCAACAACGATGCATTCACGGAACCCAGGCAGGCTACGCCGCTCGACGCCAGTTCGGCGGGATTCGACTTCGAATACATATATTTCCGACTTTTCATCGCTCCTGCGGATCGGAACAATTGTATTGGCATGAACTACGAACAATTCGCCTCCAATCTGCCTTTGCGCAACGCCATCGAGTTCACCTCGTCGGAGGAGAGCGAAGAAGCGCTGCACAACATGGGCATTGAGCAGCCGTTGCGCCAACTCGGCACGGAAAAATTTCGCTACCGCCTGGGCGCACGCGTCACCGCGGAGGCGGATCTGTTTGCCGATCGATTCAGCACCGCCGTTTCGCTGCACCTGGAGGCGCCCGCGGGGACGATCGCGATGTTGTTTCCACGGACCGCCAGCGGGCGTTTTCTTGCATCGGGCGATCAGGTCGGCGATCGAAAACTGATCATCCTGCCGGATTGTTCGGGAACGGATATCATCGGCCCCGATCTCATCGGTTCGGAAGCGATTCTTATCCCGCTGCAACGATTCCATGAGTTGACTGAGACTCTGCGCCCCGCACCGCAGCCGATCCGGCCGAAGACCATGGTGACAATCGCCGGCGACACGGCCAAGCTGCATGCGTTGCAAACGTGCGTGTGTGAACTCGTGGCCGGTTCCGCGCAGGATCCGAGCAACGAGTATGTTGCCAACCTCGTCGCTGCAACGATCGAGTGGATCGGTCGCTACTCACCTGGCTACAAACCCGAGCAGCTCCGCGGTAATGCCGCGCCTGCGCACGTGGCCAGGCGGGCTCGAGAACATATAGAAGAGCATTATCGCGAAGCGGTGCGGCTAGAGGATCTCTGCCGCATGACCGGGGTCTCGGGCCGGACCCTGCAGCGCTGCTTCCGTGACTACTTCGACCTGACGATCACCAACTATCTGAAGACCGTGCGGCTCGACGCGGCGCGGCGCGAACTGCTGACGACGCCCCCGTCGCTGACGTCCGTAACCACGGTTGCCATGCACCACGGCAACACACACCTCGGGCGATTCTCCGTACATTATCGCGAGCGTTACGGCGAATCGCCGAAGGAAACGCTTGCAGCCTGATTCTCGATCAATATTCGACCGTTGCCGAAAAAGGAAAACGACGACCGGTTGAAGTCACCGCCCAAAAGCGACCGTTCGGGGAGAGACTGCCGGTTGAACGCCTTCCTCAAGAAAATCATAGGTTTTTTCGTGGCACCAGTAATTTATGTCTCTGCGTGCCACAACAAGAACAAAATGTCTATCCACATCGCGCTGACTATGCGCCGGCAAATCCTGATAGAATCTTCCGTAACTGCGATGAGGGCCGATTGGAACTGGAGGAAATAACGATGAAAACTGTTCTTCCCATCCTTTTAACACTATTAGTGTGCCTGTTGCTTGGGGCGCCCGCAGCTTTCGCCGCGGAAGGCACGTTCCCGGTCGAGGAGGGCTTCCTGAGCGTGGGCCTCGACCAGTTAGATTACGTGCGTGAGGAGGAGGGTGGCATCGACCTGGTCTACAAGCCGCCCGGGGTTTACGAGAAACTGGCGAAATTCGACAAGCTCATGATCGACCAGCCGGAGATCTGGATCGACCCGGACTCCAAATACCGGGGCACCAAGCCCGACAACATCAAGGCCATAGCGGACCTCATGCGCGAGAACCTGACCGCCAAGGTGATCGACCGCGGCTATGCGGTCGTGGATGAGCCGGGCCCCGGCGTGCTCTTCGTCCGGGTCGCGTTGACGGACCTCTACCTCCAGAAGGAGAAACGCGGGATCCTGGGCTATACGCCGGCCGGCGCCGTCATCAAACTCGGCGCGGATGCGGTCCGGGATATGATGAAAAAGATCGACATCATCGAGATAGCAATACAGATGGAGTTCCAGGACAGCGTCACCCAGGAGGTACTCTTCGCCATCATCATCAAACGCGGCGCCCGCAAGGATAAGGCGACCGGCCAGAAACTCACGCGCTACGACTTTAAATACTTGCGGCTTGAAATGCAGTACTACGGTGCCCGCCTGGCGTGCAGCCTCGACAACGCGAGGGCCCCGGACGCCGAGCAGGTCGATTGCGAAAAGCCCCAGGCGCTCGTGGACGCCGACTACCTGGTCCTGCCGGATTGGTATGAGCTGCCGCAATAACGGTCGGTCGGACCGGCCCCGGTGCCGCCCCTTCCAGCCGGCCACGTTTGGCGTAAGCGACTAGAGGCGGCCTGAGATCCCGTCGTTGCCGAGGTTTTGTCGCTGCGGACGGCGGGGCGCCTACAATCAGTTCGCGCCACGCTTCAGCAAAATACGATACCTCTCCGGAATATCGAAACTCGTTACCGGATCGCGAATCAGGTCCAGGATATCCTCGGCGTCGTCCGGCGCGAGCTGCGTGGCCCAGGCGGTCCCCTCGACGGATTGCCGGTATCCGAGTTCGAATAAAGCGGCCGCTTCCTCGGGCTCGAACTGCAGTGTGTGGGTCTCGAATTTGAAATCTTCCGGTATGAAGCTGAGATGAAAATCAGAGCCACCGGCCATCGCAAGCACCCACAGGCGAAACACGCTCCCGCGCGTGACCTTGGTCATCAACGATTCAACGGTCGCGGTGACGATATCCTTTAACTTGCCGCTGACAGGATCGTAGGCCACGGACCGGGTATGGGCCACTGCCCCGTTGATTAGCAGGTAGAAATCCTGTTTGAAGTCCTCTGCCTCGAGATCGGTGGCGTTCATAGCGGTATATAATTCCTCGGCAAAGTCGAAGTAGAAGGCGGTTTCACGGATACCGCCGTCGGCATGCATTTGCGTATACGGGCCGTCTACACCCTCTACCTCGATATAGACCGGCTGAAAAGCGATCGGGAAAGCGGCAGACGCCATGACCGCGTCGATATAACGCTGTAATCGATCCGGACGATCGGACCCGGCGATGGTACCCAAATCCCAGATTGTGAACAGGTTCGCATCGAGATTGGTCGAACCGATGAACAAGCGACGGCCCGCGCGGTGTTCGGCTGCGACCTGGTCCAGGATCTCCTCGGTGATAATAGACGACAGCGTCTCGCGCAGTGGCGCGGTATCGAAGGCCGCACCCGACCGGAATATATCGAAGATACCGCGCTTCCTGTACACATCGTCATTCGTCAAACGCATGAAGATCTCCAGGTTCTCATCGAAATCCGGGCCGAGGAACACGTGGGTCGCCATCAGCGCACCGGTCGAGATTCCTGTCACCACGTCGAATTGCGGACGATCTCCGCGAACTGTCCAGCCGCTCATCACCCCGGCGCCATACGCCCCTCGGGAGCCTCCGCCAGACAGCGCGAGGGCACGATACGGGATCTTGCTGGTCGCATTTGCGGCCTGTGCGTTTTCGAACTTCGTGCGCATGGAATTGATGAGGCTGTCCGACAGGCTCTCGTCTGCGACCGCGCCGGCGGACAATATGGACACTGAACCCCAGGGTGCTTTCACCGGCTCGTCGACCGGTGGCGGAGTGGGTCGATGCGTCACCGTACATGCGGATAACATAAGAAAAAGCAGCATCGCGTTCGCTTTTGGCCATGGTTTTTGCATCTTCATTGGCTCGTCCCTGCTGTCGTTCAGGAGTGCTTTTCTGTAGTGCGCTAACTGGACTCACTTAATTCTACCTTCTACCTCGGCACCCGTAAAAGGCCGCACACCCATTGTCGGTGTCGCGATGAAGAGAGACTATTACGTTACCCATTGTGCTCACTAGATTCCATTATTTCTCACCCGATCACGCCTCGATCCAACTAATTGGACAGAGAAACGATAGCCGAGGTTGGCCTCGACGCCCGTTTCGTATACCGAACCTCATGCCACTGATATAACTGTCATTTGTCATGGAGTTACCAAAGTTGGCAGGGTTGCACTTCGTAAGTCTTTGATACCCAGTCGTATCAGCAAGGATGGCAGTTAGAAATTGCATCGTTTTGACGCCGGTCATGAGTTCATGAGACATCAATGATCCGGTATTTTTTTTCGTTTACAGGTAAGGCGAGAACAGCCAGGCAATTGAATCGCGAAATCGTACTGGATAACTTCGCTCATCGACTTCCGTAAGTGTTGTTTGCCGAGAGCGGCTGACGATCTCGTCGAAATGCCTGGTCAGGGTTTCGCCGAGCTCAGCATCGATAATTTCCACGGCGATTTCAAAATTGAGCCGCAGGCTGCGCGGATCGATATTTGCCGAACCGATGTGCATATACTCGCCGTCGACGACGAATAATTTTGTATGTGCGAACGGCGGCGGCTGATAATAAACATGCACGTCCCATTTGAGTATTTCCCAAAGCAGATTCCGGGTTGCCCAGTCGACGTAACGCAAATTACTTTTTTCCGGCAAGACGATATCTACCTTAACACCGCGCAACGCTGCCGATTTGAGCGCCGCAATCATTTCCATGGTAGGCAGAAAGTAGGGAGTCATGATACGTATCGACTGTTGCGCGGCCGAAATAGCGGCTTCCATAACGAGACCAAGTTTGCCGAGATCGTCGTCGGGCCCATCGGAAATCACGCGGGCCCAGGCTGATGCGCTGTCGATTTCATCGGATGGCGGGCTGGGTTTAGCGATGCGATCTCCGGTAGAAAAATGCCAGTCCTCGATGAACACTTGTTCCAGTTGCTTCACAACCGGACCCGTCAGTCGAAAGTGCATGTCGGCAACCGCTATGTCGCCCTGCTTGTCCTTGACGTGCTGGTTACCGATATTCATTCCGCCTGTGTAGCCGACCGCCCCATCGACGATGAGAATTTTGCGGTGATTTCGAAGGTTAAGGTGCAGGGACGGAGGAATAAGAGAAATTGGAATGAACCGCGCGTTCGGAACGCGGGCCTTGGACAGTTTCTTGGTTGCTCTTGGGAATGAATACAGTTCACCTACGGCGTCAATCAAGACCCAGACCTCGACACGGCGCGATGCGGCGTCCGTGAGATCGCTGATAAATTGACGTCCGGTCGTGTCGGTGCGGAAGATATAAGTCGCGAGCATGACAGATCTGTTAGCGCGCTTTATGTCAGCAAGCATCTCCGCGTAAGCGTCATCCCCATTGAAGAATGGTTGAATTTGGTTTCCCGGGATGAGCGGCCGAGTCGTGATCTGATCGGAAATGTGGATGAACCGTAGGGCTTTCTGGAGACGATGAATTTCGAGGAAGGCCGCTTCGTCAAGAAAGGCGATTTACTCTACACGATTGACCCGCAACCGTTTCAAGCCAAGCTTGTCGAGGCGCAGAGCCACCTTGCGTCGGCGCAGACTGCATTGGCCAAGGCCGCTGCGGACCTTAACCGGATCCGGCCGCTGGCCGAGATGAAAGCGGTCAGTGAGCAAGACCTGGATGCGGCCGTCGCGCAGGAGGCCGCAGCTCGTGCCGGCGTGCGGGCGGCCGGGGCGGGCGTCGACCTGGCGAACATCGAACTCAGCTACACGCGCATGCATGCGCCGATCGACGGATTGATCGGCCTGACCAAGGCGAAACCCGGTGAGTTTGTCGGACGCGAACCGAATCCGGTCGTGTTGAATACGCTGTCCGATATCGACCCGATCCGCGTTCGATTCGCGATCGCCGAACGCGAATACTTGGTCCTCGCGCGGACCTACCTCGAATCGAGCGGCGGACGTGAAACGCCACGGACCATGGACGGGCAACAGGGCCGGTTCCAACCGCGTCAGGAGGACCTGATTCTGATTCTGGCCGATGGCTCCCGGCATCGACATCTCGGTTCGGTCATTGCGACATCGCAGGCCATAGATCCGACGACCGGGACGTATACGGTCGAAGCCCAGTTTCCGAACCCGAATAACCTGTTGCTGCCCGGCCAGTTTGCACGGGTTCAGGCGCCATACCAGACATTGCAGAATGTCGTGACGGTGCCGCGCAAGGCACTCGTCGAATTGCAGGGTCGCTTCCGCGTCTATATCGTCAATGATGCCAACGAGGTGGAGATGCGTGAAGTCAAAACCGGTCCATCCAAGGATCTCGATGTCGTGATCGAATCCGGCCTCGACGGTGGGGAATCGGTCATCGTTGAAGGCCTGCAGAAGGTGCGGCCGGGGATGGTGGTTAATCCGACCATGGCCGCGCCGGTGGTTGAAGCCGAACTGATGAACGAAACCTGATGGCGGCGTTCTTCATTCATCGGCCGATCGTCGCGATGGTGCTTGCGATCATCATCGTGATCGTCGGTGTTACGGCCATGCAAACTTTGCCGATTGCGCAGTATCCGGAAATCACGCCGCCGGAAGTGCAGGTGACCGCGACGTATACTGGCGCAAGCGCCGAGGTCGTCGAGCAGTCGGTCGCGACGCCGCTCGAGCAGAAGGTTAACGGCGTGGAAAACATGCTGTACATGAAGTCCGTCAACGCCAACGATGGGTCGATGCGCCTGACAGTGTCTTTCGAGGTCGGCTCTGACCTCGACATGTCAAATGTGTTGACGCAGAACCGGGTCTCCGAAGCACAGGCAAGCATCCCGGAGGAAGTCAAACGCCTCGGCATCACGGTAAAAAAGAAACTGTCGTTTCCACTGATGCTCGCGGCGGTGTACTCGCCTGACAACATCTATGACGAGGAGTTTCTGAGTAATTACCTGACCATCAATGTCCTTGATGCCGTGGCCCGAATTCGTGGTGTCGGTCAGGCCGAGGTGCTGGGTGCAGCCGAGTATGCAATGCGTGTCTGGGTGAAACCCGATCAGCTGGCCAAGCTCGGCCTGACAGTGCCGGATATTACCCGCGCGATCCAGGAGCAGAATGTCATCGCGCCTGCGGGCCAGATCGGCGGGCCGCCGGCCATGCCGGGCACCCAGTTCACCTATACCGTCCGCACCAAAGGTCGCCTGGCGACCGCAAAGGAATTTGAAAATGTAATTGTGCGCTCAAACCCGGATGGTTCGCAGGTTCGCATCAAGGATGTTGCACGTGTCGAACTGGGCACGCAAAACTACAATGTGAAGGTGCGTCTGGATGGCGGGCCGAGCGCTATTATTCAGGTTTTCCAACTGCCGGGCGCGAACGGTCTGGAGGTCGCCGCCGCCGTCAAGGAGGTCATGGAGGAGGCGAAAAAAGATTTCCCGGAAGGCCTTGATTACGTCGTCTCTCTGGATACGACGTTGGCGATCGAGGAAGGCATCAACGAGATCATCACCACGCTGTTTCAGGCCGTTGCGCTGGTAATTTTTGTCGTATTTATTTTTCTGCAGAATGTCCGTGCCACGCTGATCCCGGCCCTGGCCGTGCCGGTGTCTTTGATCGGCACATTCATGGTGTTTCCGTTACTGGGTTTCTCTATCAATACTCTGTCATTGCTTGGCCTCGTACTTGCGATTGGTATCGTTGTCGATGATGCGATCGTCGTTGTCGAAGCCGTAACGGCAAAAATGGAACAGGGCATGCAGCCGAAAGAAGCGACGCTTGCAGCCATGAAAGAGGTGTCCGGGCCGATTGTCGCGACATCGCTGGCGCTGATTGCCGTGTTCGTGCCGGTCGCCGCGATGGGCGGCATAACCGGCCGGTTGTACCAGCAGTTCGCGATTACCATCGCGATCTCGGTGGCGATTTCGTCGGTCAACGCGTTGACGCTGAGCCCGGCGCTCAGTGCGATGCTGTTGAAACCTCCGTCGGAGCAAAAAAAGAGTTTCCTGCAGCCTTTTTATGACCGTTTCAATAAGGTATTCGAGCGCGTCACCGGCGGCTATATGAAAATTGCCGGCCTGTTCACGCGTCGATTGGCGATCAGTCTCGGTTGCCTGGTCGCGATTATTATTCTCATGAGTGGACTATTCGGCGCCGTGCCCGGCGGTTTCGTGCCGGAAGAAGACGAGGGGTATTTCCTGGTCAATGTGCAATTGCCGGATGCCGCTTCGCTGGAACGCACGGATAACGTCGTCGCACAGATCGAGGAGATTCTTGAGGAAATTGAAGGTATCGAATACGTCACCGCAGTAGCCGGATACAGTTTGTTGACCGCTTCGATGGCTTCGAACACAGGGTTTTTCTTTGTGGCCCTGGAGCCATGGGCTGATCGCGGCAGCGCGGACCAGCATGTCAAGGCGATCATCGAGACGTTGAACTACCGGCTTGCCATGGAGGTTCCGCAGGCGATTGCTTTTGCCTTCGGGCCGCCAGCAATTCCGGGTCTTGGCACCGGGTCGGGCTTCAGCCTGATGCTGCAGGATCGCGGCGGAAATTCGCCAGCGTATCTCGCCGAGCAAACCGAGAAGTTTATCGAGGCCGCGAAGCAGCGCCCGGAAATCGGCGGCATTATTACGACCTTCCGGGCTACGGCGCCACAGATTTTTGCCGATATCGACAACGATCTGGTGCTGAAGCTCGGGGTATCGCCGGCAGACGTCAACACCACGCTCGGCTCGTTTCTGGGTGGTGCATACGTCAATGACTTCAACCGCTTTGGCCGACTGTACAAAGTCTACGTGCAGGCGGAACCGGAGTATCGGGTCCAGGCGACGGATGTCCGTTATTTTTACGTGCGCGGCAAAATCGGCCAGATGGTGCCGCTGAATGCGCTGGTATCGGTCTCGCCGACGACCGGTCCCGATTACACCAATCGCTTCAACCTGTTCCGTTCGGCCGAGGTAACCGGTTCGCCGGCGGAGGGCTATAGTTCCGACCAGACGCTCGACGCGCTGGAAGAGACGGTAAAGCAGGTATTGCCGTCTGATATGGCGTACGCGTGGAATGCCATGAGCTACCAGGAGCGTGCGGCGGCCGGCACCGGTGGCCTCGTATTTGTCATGGCGCTGATTTTTGTGTTCCTGATCCTGTCTGCGCAGTATGAGAGTTGGTCATTGCCGTTCAGCGTGTTATTGGGCACGCCGATCGCGGTGTTCGGCGCGATGCTCGGGTTGTGGCTGTCCGGCCTGTTTCTGCCCGGCTACCAGAACAATGTGTTTGCGCAGATCGGTCTGGTCATGCTGATCGGCATGTCGGCGAAGAATGCGATTCTGATTGTCGAATTCGCCAAGATGAAATCAGAGGAAGGCATGGAGCCGATTGAAGCGGCATTATCCGCTGCGCGTGATCGCTTTCGCCCGATTCTGATGACTGCATTTTCGTTCATCCTCGGCGTGTTACCGCTGCTGGTTGCGAGCGGCGCCGGAGCCGAGGCGCGTAAGGTTATGGGCATGACGGTGTTCTCGGGCATGCTTGCTGCAACCGTCATTGGTGTTCTGATCGTGCCGGCGTTGTACGTCTTTATCGAGACGCTGACGCGGCGGGGCAAAGGCTCCACACTTAAGGCGGCTGCCGGTTCCGGCAACGATGCAACATGAGCTTATGGTCGTGAAACGAAGATTGATTCGGACTGCCACCCTGGTTGCCGTGATGATTGCGACCGGCGGTTGTGCGCTGGGACCGGATTATGAGCGACCGGTGATTGACGATCCGCAAGCTTATCGGCAACCGATAAAAACCGGTGAGTCTATTGCTGACCTGAGTTGGTGGCAGCAATATCAGGACCCGCAGCTGCGTGCGTTGATCGAGCTCGCGCTGGCCGAGAATAATGATCTTGCGATTGCCGTCGCACGTATCGAAGAGGCTCGGGCGCGTTACGGCTTCGTGCGCGCTGATCAGTTTCCGCGAATTGAGGGCACCGCAAGCGCCGGCCGTGGGAACCAGGTGGGGGCATTTATTCCGGGCGTTGGCGTGCAGGAACAGTATGTCCTTGCCGGCGGTGTCTCGTGGGAAGTCGACTTGTTTGGCAAGCTGCGGCGCTCGAGTGAGGCCGCGCGGGCCGAACTGCTGGCCACCGAGGAAGCCCGCCGCGCCGTCACGATTACGCTGATCGCCGAGGTTGCGTC
>PVMK01188981.1_pt1 | contig 26737 bp, 31 predicted proteins | sample 1853481 | NCBI WGS metagenome assembly PVMK01 (sample SAMN08533507, study PRJNA380276) | Marine sediment metagenome, whole genome shotgun sequencing project. | reverse complement strand
GCGTATGGATGCTCGCGAACATTCGCGGGGCGCTCCTGCTCTCGACGAGCAATCGTTCCGAAGCGGCAGTCGGCTACGCCACGATGGATGGTAACACGGCCGGCGGTCTCAGTCCGATTGCGGGGATCGATAAGGCGTTCCTCCGACGTTGGTTGAGGTGGCTCGAGACCGAGGGCCCCGTGGACATGAAACCGATCCCCGAGCTTCACGCGGTCAATGCACAGACCCCCACCGCGGAGCTCCGCCCCAAAGAACAGCATCAAACAGACGAAGACGATCTGTGCCCTACCCGGTGCTCGACGTCATCGAGCGACTCGCGATCGGCGACAAGCTCCCACCGGCCGACTGCCTCGAGGTGCTGCGGAGCGAGTTCAAAGAGTACGACGAGGAGACGCTCCGCACCTGGGTCAAACGGTTTTTCCAGTTGTGGTCACGCAACCAGTGGAAGCGCGAGCGATACGCGCCGTCCTTCCACGTCGACGACAAGAACCTCGACCCCAAAACCTGGTGTCGGTTTCCGATCCTTTCCGGTGGGTTCGAACGCGAGCTATCAGAGCTCTGAGCGAACCGTCGCCGCCATGCGCTCGATTTCCTCCTTGATGAGGTCGGGCCGTTCCATGGGAATGAAATGGGTGCTGCCCGCTGGCTGCAGGATCCGGGCCTCGGGGCGCATCCGCTCGAACGTCTCGCGTGCCGCTCCGCTAAGCGGCGGGCCGTCGTAGTCGCCCATGATCAATGTGATGGGGCAACGCAGCCGCTTCACGCGCGAGAACGGTCGGGTAGTCGCGGACGCGAACGTCTTGCTCTCCCATTCGCGATCACAACTCAACCGAACGGTCCCCGCGTCGGTCGGGACGGTCCCACCGTCGACGTATGCTTCGATCCATTCACGGGGCCAGGTCCGAACGCCCCCTTTGCCAAGTAGTTCTCGACGGCGGCTTCTTTGGAGGAAACCCCATGCGCCTGCGCGCGGCCGCACGTGCGATCGGCATCTGAGCCGTCAGACCCGCAGCGCGTGCAAAGGGCATCCAGGCACCGTGAACCGGAGCCGCGAGCACCGGGTCGATCAGACACCAGGCCTGCCACCCAACTCGGATGCCTAGCCGCTACTTGGATACTCACCGTCCCCCCGAGCGAGTGCCCCGGCGAGAACGAGCGGCCGAGGTAGGTTCTTTACGAACGCCTGGAGGTCTCGCTGAAACCGGACCCATGATCGCAACCGCCTTGGATTCGCCTTGGCCTTCGACAGACCCATGTCCCGCGCGCATCCATCGCGTACACGTCGATGCTCGGATCGAGGCTTTCGAGCAGCGAGCGTACGTGTTCGCATTGAAGCCCGTTGCATGTGCAAAATGGACAGCCACAGCGCCTTCACCCCGACTCGGCCGGCGAAGAACGGAAAACTCACCGAACCACTCCCGCTGAAGACTCACGGCTCGGGATTGATCCGCTTGAAGACGCGCGCCACGATGCCGTCCGTGGTGGCTGGCATGAAAGCGCTTGAGGGCGTCGGCTACGCGGGTCTCGGTGGTGATCAGCACCCTGGGGGAGTTGTACTCGATTGCTTTCACGACGCGGGATCGCCACGACATCGGGCGAGGTCCCGAGCCGATCGAAGAGCCGCTGCGTGCTGGTGCGCAGGGCTTCGGACGTCGTTGCCAATCTGGCATCCCGCAAGATGTTGGTTTGGATCGTGCCCGGATGCACCGACGTGACCCCGATCTTGTGGTCAACCAACTCGGCCCGAAGCGACTCGCTAAAGCCCCGTATCGCAAACTTGGTCGCCGCATAGCTGGTCTGGAGCGGCGGCGCGATGATCCCGAACACGCTCGACAGATTCACGATGTGACCCTCGCCCGCGGCCTTGAGATGGGGCAGGAAGAACTTACAGCCGTACACCATGCCCCAGAAGTTGACGCCGACGATCCACTCGAAGTCCTCGAGGGTCTGATCTTCGAAGGAAGCGATGATGGTCACCCCGGCGTTGTTCACCAGAAGGTGCGCCGCGCCGTGCGCAGCAACTACATCGCTCGCGAAGGACTCCATCTGGGCTTTGTCGGCCACATCCACCCGATGCGTGGTCGCCAGTACGCCCGCCGCCTCGAGCTCGGCCGAAAGCTCATCGAGGGAGTCTTGATTCACATCACAGAGCGCCAGTCGACACCCCTTCGCGCCGAGCGCAAGCGCGGTCTCGCGTCCAATCCCACTGCCCGCACCGGTGACAACCGCAACTTTGCCTTCGAGCTTCCGCATACGACCCTCCCGACCAGACCCTACAAGCGCCCGCCCCCCACGCAACCCGCCCCTAGACCGGTTCGGAGTTCACCTGATCCGGTCAAGAAAGGGGACAGTCCCCTTTTCTTGAGGGCATAGTCGGTGGCTTGTGGCGCACCTTACAAGGCGCGGGGTTAGGCGCTCGCTCTAAAAAAGAGACGGGTGAGGCGAGTTTCTTTTGGACTAATTGGTGGCTGTGCTAATTTTCTAGCCGCCGGGGAAGCAAAACAGGAGAGGTGGGTATGCGATTTTTGACAGTGTTAGTATTGACTGGTGCGCTCGCGATAGTCGGGTGCGGCGATGATGAAACCAACGGCACAGGCGGCGACGGTGGAGGCACTGGCGCGACGGGCGGTGCTGGCGCGACGGGCGGCGCTGGCGCGACGGGCGGCAACGGCGCGACGGGCGGCAACGGCGGCACCGGGTGGCATGGATGCGGCCAAGTCCTTCTGCGACGGCGTCGAGACAACCTGCGGCTACGGAGGTGACGAACAATACGACGATGAAGCCGACTGCTCGCAAAGTTCAACAGCTACGAGGGCCAGACGACATCGTCGGACCAGCCGCGCCAGGAGTGCGTCGAGGAGCATCTTCTTAACGCGATCAATCAAAGCGCCACTGTACACTGCCCCCATGTATGGGGCCTATCGCCCTGCGATGGTGCCTAGAGGCTGACCATGCCAAGTCCGAGCAGGTGGTTCTCGGCGCCGCACTGGCCATCGCAGGATGCGACAGCGAGGGCGTCGGGACGACCTGCTCGCGTTGGACACCGGCGCTGGCGCTGGCGCTGACGCTGACGCTGACGCTGTAAAAAGGGGCCCCACGGGGTCCCTTTTTCGCGTCTCCCAATCTGCTATGCTCGCCCGGTCTAGATGGCTGGAAGCACTACCCTACGAAGCTGAAATCGTCGTCATTGGTGGAGGGCTCGCGGGAATGGTTGCCGCCCTCGAGCTCCTCGATGCCGGGAAGAGCGTCGTCTTGCTGGACCGCGCGTCCCGGGACCGCTTTGGCGGCTTGGCAAGGTGGTCGTTCGGCGGAATCTTCTTCGTCGATTCTCCGGAGCAGCGGAAGAATGGCATCAAAGACTCCGTCGACCTCGCGATGCGCGATTGGGTGCGGTACGGCGAGCTCGACCCGAATGATGTCTGGCCGTATCGGTGGGCGGAGGCTTACGTTAATCGCTGCACCGAAGAGGTGCGGGGATGGCTCACCCAACGAGACGTCAGCATCTTTCGTGCGGTCAATTGGACCGAGCGAGGCTACTTCGTGCCGGGGAACTCCGTGCCGCGATTTCACATCGTCTGGGGTACCGGGGAAGGAATCGTGCTTCCGCTCATTCCCAGGCTCGAGGAGCACGAAAAGGCAGGCAGGCTGCATCTTCATTTCGACCACAGCGTCGAGAGCCTGACGCAGGAAGGCGGCACGGTGGTCGGGTGTCAGGGCACGAACGGCACCGGCGCGTTCGAGGCACGAGGCGACGCCGTCGTGATTGCGGCTGGCGGCATTGCGGGGAACCACGACAAGGTTCGTTCGGTTTGGCCTAGAAACCAATGGGGCGAGCCCCCGGAGCCGATGCTCAACGGCTCCATGCCCGAGGCGGATGGCCGCCTCATGGACCTGGCGGAGGGCCTCGGCGCCAACATCACCCATCTCGAAAAGATGTGGAACTACGCCGCGGGTGTGCGTCATTGGGAGCCACTCTTCCCAAACCATGGGCTCAGCCTCGTTCCGGCAAAATCGCCGCTTTGGGTGAACTACCAAGGGCGGCGCTTCGTCGACCCGCCGCTCGTTGGCTCCTTTGACACCCTGCTCCTCGTCGACCGCATTTGTCGAGAGAAAAAGAAGTACTCTTGGCAGGTCATGAACCGGCGAATCGCCAACAAGGAGCTCGCAGTTTCAGGAGCCGAGTTCAACCCCGCCGTGCGCGACAAGAAGCTAGTAGCTTTCATCTTCCGGTTGCTTCGCGGCAATGGCGAGCAAGTTCAAGAGTTCATCGATCACTGCCCGGACTTCGTCACCGCGCAAAGCGTGCCCGAGCTCGCTGAGAAGATGAACGCAGTCGCCGGTTCGGATGACGTCGATGCGGAGCTCCTCGAGCGTGAGATCGCCGACTACGACGCCAACATCGAGCGCGGCACACGACTGCAAAACGACGATCAGCTTCGACGCATTGCGCATTGTCGGCAGTACCTCGGGGACAGGCTCCGCACATGCAATAACGCCAAGATCGTCGACTCGAGATCGATGCCCTTGATCGCGATTCGAACTCAGATTTTGACGCGCAAGAGCCTTGGCGGCATCCAGGTCGACCTAGACGCGAGAGTCCTCGACAAAGAAAGTAACCCGATACCGAATCTCTTTGCGGTGGGCGAGGCGTGTGGTTTCGGTGGAGGCGGGATGCATGGGAAACGCGCGCTCGAAGGAACTTTTCTCGGAGGTTGCGTGTACTCCGGGCGCGTAGCCGCCAGAGCGATCAATACTGGCCAAGGTGTGAGGTAATCGATGAAACAAAGCGGAGCATGGTTGACGGCGCGCGCTCTCGAGGAAATCGGCGTCGAGTATACGTTCGGCATTCCGGGCGTTCACAACACCGAAATCTACGACGCGCTCAATCGCAGTGAGAAGATCACCCCGATCCTCGTCACGCACGAGCAGGGGGCAAGCTTCATGGGCGAAGCATTCAGCCGTGTCAGCGACAGCATCGGCTGCCTCTTGATCGTACCTGCCGCGGGGATGACCCATGCGATGAGCGGGATTGGCGAGGCATATCTCGATGGCGTCCCGCTCCTGGTCATCTCTGGGGGGATTCGCCGCGACTCGGGACGCCACTATCAGCTTCATCAACTCGACCAGCAGCGAGTCCTGGACGGCATCACCAAGGCGGCTTTTCTGATCGAGAGACACGAAGATGTCGTTCCGACGATCTATGAAGCCTACGAGATTGCAACCTCGGGGGTACCGGGCCCCGTCTTCGTCGAAGTCTCGGGTGACGTGCAGATGTTCACCGCAGAGGTCGACGAGGTGCCGAAGTACGAGAGAAGGTACGCCCCCCCTGCCCCGGACCCCGTGCTGATCAAACGCACGGTCGAGTTGCTGCGGCAATCGAAACAGCCGGGGCTCTACCTTGGTTGGGGCGCACGGGAGGCGACGCCCTTCAGCATCGAGGTCGCGGAGCTGCTTGGCACACCGGTGTCGACGACGTTGCAGGGCATCAGCGTGTTCCCGCACGATCACCCTTTGCACACCGGTATGGGCTTTGGGCCGTCTGCGGTGCCGGCCGCCCGCAAAGCCTTCGAGGGGGTGGACTGCCTGCTGGCGGTGGGAGTTCGTTTCGCAGAGCTCGCAACCGGTAGCTACGGGATGCCGATCCCCGAGAAGCTCGTCCACGTCGACATCGACCCGGAGGTGTTCAGCAAGAACTATCCGGCTACCGTCGCGATCGAATCCGACGGTGAGTTGTTCATGAAAGCTTTGGTCGATGCGCTGAAGCAGGATGGGGTCGCGCCGCCCGATCGAGCCGATCTGACCAAGCGAATTCGTCAAGACAAGGAAGCCTTCTTCACCAGTTGGACCAACAAAGTCAACGAAGAGCGCGTGAGCCCTGGCATCTTCTTCCGACAGCTACGTGAGAAGCTCGACCGCGACGCCTACATAGTCGTGGACGACGGCAATCACACGTTCCTGACGGCCGAACAGTTCCCGGTCTACGAGTCGAAGCATTTGATTTCGCCCACCGACTTCAACTGCATGGGCTACTGCGTCCCCGGAACCATCGGAGTAAAGCTGTCGCACCCGGACAAGCAGGTTTGCGCGATTGTGGGGGACGGCGGCTTCATGATGACCGCGATGGAAATCCTCACGGCCACGATGAACGGGCTGGGTGCCATTTTCTTCGTTTTTCACGATGGCGAGCTGGCACAGATATCGCAATTTCAGGTGATCCCTCTGAAAGACAAGACTTGTACCGTCACGGGCGATCTGCGGGTCGAAGGCGTAGCGACTGCCACTGGTGCGGCATACGTACGGATGGAGAGCGATCTCGAGGTGGACCGGGCGCTCGACGAAGCCCTCGCCATCTCCAAAGAAGGGCGCCCCGTGATCGTAGACATCAACATCGACTATTCACGAAAGAGCGTATTCACGCAGGGCGTGATCAAGGTGAATCTCGGCCGCTTCCCGTTGAGTCAGAAGGTTCGCTACATCGGTCGCGCACTCAAGCGCCACACCATCGGGTGAAGCTGTCATGAAACATCGCGCACCGTCGGTCATTTGCCTGCTAACGGTGGTCGCACTGTTGCCCGTCGGGCCGGTCGCCATCGCGGATACGAGAGTCAACAAACCGGCTGCGCCCAAACAGATCGATCAGACCCCTCCGCTCGTTCCAATCCCAGACGCACACGTCACCAAGACGGGTCTTCTCGTCGGAGGGCAACCCACAGCGAAGCACCTCGAGGCGATTCACCGAGCCGGATATCGCACCGTGGTCAGCCTCCGCGCCGAAGACGAGACCGGGGATGAGGGCGAGCGCGCAACCGTCGAGCGTCTGGGAATGACGTTTGTGTCGATCCCTGTCCCGGGTCCCGCGGGTCTGACCGAAGATAACGCACGCACACTCGCAAAGGCCCTCGATAAGATCGACGCGCTGCCAGCGGTGGTTCACTGTCGGACTGGACAGCGGGCGAGCGCCATGCTGGGCCTCGAAGCATTCGTAGTCGACCGTGTCAGCGCGGCCGCCGCGATCGAGATTGCGAAGAGCCTCGGGATGAAGCGCTACGAAGCGGCACTCCGAAAACGACTTGCCGAGATCTGTAAGGCGGACAAGTCACGCAGGTGCGAGGACGTACCGTGACCGACGACCCGAAGGCTTTAGTGCTCCTCGCTCGCGGAAACGAAGAGATAGAAGCCGTCGTCGCCATCGACGTGATGCGGCGCGGCGGGATCGACGTGACGGTGGCAGGGGTCGATGGCGCCGGTCCGGTGCGCTGCAGCCGTGGCGTCGTGATCACCCCGGATGCTGCACTCGAAGACATTTCCGGCGAATTCGACATCGTCGTGCTTCCAGGTGGCGCCGAGGGCGCCCAGCGACTTTCCGAAGCTTCGGCAGTCGGCGAGCTCCTCCGCAACCAAGAGAAGGCAGGACGTTGGGTCGGTGCGATTTGCGCGGCACCGGTCGCCCTCAAAGAGCACGCCGTGTTTCAGGGGCACCGCATGACGAGCCACCCAAGTGTCCGCGTGTTGCTCGAGGACTGGGCCGAGTATGTCGAGCACTCGGTCGTCGAAGACGGTAAGTTGATCACGAGTCGCGGACCCGGTACCGCCTTCGCCTTCGCGCTGCGAATCGTAGGGGCCCTTACCGACGCCGAGCGCATGGTACATGTCCGGGCACCAATGATGTTCCCGGTCCAAGTCTCCTGAGCTACTCGGGCTCGGGCGGCGGGCGGGTCGCGCGCGGTCGCACGGTGACGTCGGCTCCCGCCACCTGCGCAAGCAGTCGATACAACGGGGTCCCTTTTAGAAGCTTCGATGCGGTCGGTGTCCGCTCAGGCTCGGGGATGGGAAAAGTGGCTACCATGCATCCGTCTCCCGAAGGCCTAAACTCGACATCCGGGCTCAGCGACTCGACGAGGCGCTTCATCGCGACGTTCTTTGCCAGAAGCTCCGAGCGAAACCATCGAATATCCCGCTCCCAGGCGGCTTCGAGGAGGCGCTGCAGCATCACCGCGCCCAAGCCTTTGCCCTGAAAGCTGTCCACGATCGTCACGGCGGGTTCGGCAGTGCCAGGTTGGTCCGGGAGGCGCACGAATCGGGCGGAGCCGATGCCCTCGTCACGAGACACCAAGTGGGGCCGCATTGCACCGATCGCGAAATGGTCGATCCCGTCGACCTCGGTCAAGTAACGAAGCTCCCTGTCGTTGAGGCTCGGCTTCGATGTCATGAAGCGGGCGTATCGAGACTCCGGTGAAAGTCGTTCGAACCCTTCGAGCAACATCTTCCTATCGGACGGGCGGATCGGCCGTATCCGAACGCGTTGGCCGTCCGACAGGTGTACCGTTTCCTGATAGGAATCGCCGTACCGATACTGTCGCTCTTCCACCCCCATGGTGATGGGATCCTAGGCGCGATCCAACGCTTGGACAACTGCGTCCATGGTCTCGGCGGCGCCTGCGCGCAGTCGATAGTCCACGAGGTGTGAGACCTCGCTGACCCCAGGGTTGATTTCAACGGTAAGCGCGCCGCGCCTCCGCGCATCGAGGACGGGCTCAGCGATGTACGGGAAAACGCTGGTCGTTCCAATACTGAACACCACGTCGAAACCAAGCGTCAACTGCTCTTGCAACAGCTTTGTGCGATCGAGCGGCAACATTTCACCAAACAACACGACTTCAGGGCGCACCAAAGAGTCACATTCGGGACACGATGGCGGGATCTGAATCCCCGCATAGTTCTCGACCCGCCACCGATGACCGCATCGGGTACACGCGAGCCGATGCACGTCGCCGTGAATGTCGATCACCCGTTGACTCCCTGCCGCGCGGTGCAGCCCGTCCACGTTCTGCGTCAAGGTCCAGACACGGTTCAACCGGCGTTCGAGCAGTGCGATCACCTCATGAGCTCGGTTTGGGCGAGCATCGCGACTCGACTTCTCGATCTGATGAATGTACTTCCAGGTGAGCGCTGGATCGCGACGAAACATCTCGCCCGACAGAGCGACTTCGATCGGGACCCCATCGTCGGTCGCGTCTTGCTCGTACAGCCCGCCGATCCCGCGGTAGGTGGGCAGGCCCGAATCCGCCGAGACCCCGGCCCCGGTGATGAAGAGCACGCTCTCGCAAGCGGCCAGCTGCCGCCCGATATCGGAGACGTCCCGATCCAGCACGGGTTTGGGTTATCCTATAATCAGAAGCCGCGCCACTACCGAAGTCAGCCCGATCTCTCTATGTAGGGGATATGCTGTTCTCCTCGTCGAACAAACTGCGCATGCCCACCCCCGACCAGGCTCCTCCGGGCCGAGACGCCGAGATGCCGGTCGCCGAGCGACACTTCGTCCTCGATGCGCCTCTCAGAGCACCGTTTCCAGCCGATACCGTGCAGGCGATCTTTGGGCTTGGATGTTTCTGGGGTGCCGAGCGAAAGTTTTGGCAGGCACGAGGTGTGTACACCACGGCGGTCGGCTACGCGGGAGGCTACACGCCGAACCCCACCTACCAAGAGGTCTGTTCGGGACTCACCGGACACAATGAGGTGGTCTTGGTCGCCTACCGTCCGTCCGAACTCGGTTATGATGAGCTACTCAAGATCTTCTGGGAAAGCCACGACCCAACCCAGGGCATGCGCCAGGGCAACGACATGGGAACGCAATACCGCTCGGGGGTGTACTACTTCGATGATGCGCAGCACCAACTGGCGATAGCGTCGCGCGACGCGTATCAACGAGCTCTCGGCAGCGCAGGCCATGGCGACATCACAACCGAAATCATCCCGGCGCCTCCCTTCTACTACGCCGAAGACTACCACCAGCAATACCTCGCCAAGACTCCGGGCGGCTACTGTGGGTTGGGTGGTACTGGCGTAGGCTGCCCTACGATTTTTAGTTGACCTATCGTCCGTGATCCCAGGTATCCTGCCCCGTCCCCAAAGCGAGCCGGGTGGAGGAGCCCCCCCTCATGAAGCAGCAACTACTCGCGACATGCCTCGCGCTTGCCGTACTTACACCAGCGCTCGCCAGTGCGAACCCAGAGCCCACCGCCTACGACTCGCGCAGCATCGCGATGGGCCTCACAGGCACCTCTTACTTGGAGCGACCGGCCGCACTGACCCTCAACCCGGCCAACCTGGAGGGCATCGACAAGTTCGGATTCACGTTCAACTTCAGCGCGCTGTTGGTCAAGCAATGGGCACCGGTACAAGGACCGAACGCGCGGCTCGACTCCGGTCTCGGCTTTGGGCCACTGCCAGCGGGCTTCGTTGCCGGTCGAATCGCGCCGCGAGTGGTGTTCGCCGCAGGGATCTACATCGAGACCGGCTATGGATCCTCCTTCGACGACGTGCTGTGCGTCGACGGCGACGTGGTTACGGACGGCGTCCCGGATACCGACCCGGCCACTTGTACGAACGGAAACGCACCCCCAAATGGCATAGGAGAGGGGCCGCAGGACTTGAATGTGAGCTTCTTTGTCGGGGAGTTCAGTGCGGGTACGTCGATCCGCGTCACGGACAAGTTCTGGCTCGGGCGTCGCCTTGAGACTTCCCTTCTCCAAGCAGGTTGCGGATCTTTGGCAGAACGTCGGGGCCGTGTTCGGTGCGACCAGCTACGGCCGCGTCAAGAACGACCTCGGCGGCGTTGGGTTCCCCTCCCCTCGCTTTGGTATCACCTGGAAGCCGCACCCGAAGGTGACCATCGGTGGGATGTACCGCGTGTACTCGAAGATCAAGATGTCCGGGACGACCGAGACGAGCACGCTTCCCGACATCACGTTCGACGCTGCGGCGGACTGGTTCATCCCCCACGCGTTTCAGGTCGGTTTGGCTTATCAACCGAACGAGCGGCTGCTTTTTGCGTTCGAGGCTCGAATGCAGTTCCACGGCGCCGATAAGAGCGGCAACAAGAACCAAACCGTCACCGCTTCGGACCCCAACGGTCCACTCGAGCTCACCATCGTCGTGCCCTTCGGCTGGGAGAACACCTGGAGCGTCAAGTTCGGCTTCGAGTACCGCTTCCCGATCGATTTGTTGGCGATCCGGGGCGGCGTAAACTTTGCGAGGTCGGCGACCAGCGCAGAGTGGGCGCAGTACTTCACGCCGCCCCCCGGCCTCAGCAGCTTCCTCTCAGGAGGCTTGGGATTCTACTGGGATGACGCGACCGGCAAGCAGAAGGACAAATACATGCTGGACGTCACCGGCGCGTTTTCCGCTAGCACAGGCAATATCGGTGACGAGTATATCGGCACCGAGGGAACGATCCCAGGAACCAACGACCAGGTCACGCTCTGCAGCGCCGACCAAACCGTCCGCACCGGCTGCCCGGGCGATCTCGGCGTCTACACGTACTGGGTCACCGTTGGCTTCACGGTGCAGTACTAAACAGCATCACCTAGCTTCCGATCCATCCCGCGGTGTGGCTAAAACCGGTGCGTAGAGCATCGGCTCGCCGCGCTTCCACCAGTGCCCGCTTTCGCGTCGCTCGTCAGGCGACGTGAACTCGTACTCATAGATCAGGGCCCGGATTTGCGTCGGGGGCAAGTCTTCGAACGGGTTCACCTCGATCAGCTCCACGACCGACGGTTCGTTGGCGAGCAGGCCGCGCATGAAGCTCGCTAGCCAGGCGTTCTTCCGAAAGTCTCCTAGGGCGGCGAACCACATCTGCCAATCGAGGCGTGGTTGGTGGGGGGCGACCCACGCTGGCGCCTCGTCGAGAGGCCCCGGCTTGTAGCGGAACACGTAAGGCTCCCAGTTCTTGCCGTCGCGACTGCCCTCGATGATGATCTCGGGCCTCTTGGTCGTCATGACCGAGAACAGGCCGTAGTTGTTGAACGTGCTGAACGGGTACAGCGGGCGGAGCCAGCCCGGCGTACGTCGCTCCCCAAAGGTTCCGGTGTAGAAGATGATCGCGGTAAGCGCGATCACGATGGCAGGCGCGACCGCGGCTCTGCCGCGCCAAGGGGGCTCGCTCCGTGCAGCGAGTCGCTCACGGGCGCGCTTCGGCACAAAGCGTGCGAAGAGCTCGTCATCGAGGACGGTCAAGCAGAGCAAGACCGTGAGAAGGTTGAAGAACCCATAGTTACCCGTGAGCGCGATGAGCGCCATCAAGATCATGATCAGGACAGCTCCCGTGCGCTGCACCGAAACACGAGGAACCCAAAGCAGGATTGGCGCGCCAAACTCGATGATGAACATCAACGCGCACGACAGCTCGTGGAACCACGGCGGCAACAGATTGGCGTACCAGGCAAGCGTCGTCGGTAGAGGCTGCGTCCAGTAGTGATAGTTCAGCGCAGTGAAGTCACCCCAGGTCGGATCATGACTCGCGAGCTTCACCCACGCCGAACGAAAGAGCAGCCGAAACAAGAGGAACCGAAGCGCCCACCGCGCCACTTTGTTGGCTTCGGAATGCGTGTGAAAACGATCCCAAAAGCGCCCCGGAACGAAGAAGATCGAGGTGAAGCAGATCTCGAGGAGAAGCGTGTCCCACTGAAAGGACATGAACGGCCAGCCAACCGTCACGAACGACAGATACGCCGACCAGCAAACGAACGCCGCGATCCTCGGCACCCACCCCACCAGCAACGCCGCCGACGCGATCGCCCCGAGCACCCACACAGCGGTGATCATCGCGTCGCTCGTGCCAAACCAGAGAAGACTCGGATGATCGAAAAAGCTATGTCCGGCGCGGTGAGCAGAATCGACGAACTCCGAGATCGGGGTCACGCCCCGCTCCCCGAACAAGCCCCGCGCTTGCACGCCTAAGGAGACGAACGCAATGAACAACGTCGCCCCAAGCGCGCGGGCAAACACCCACGATGAGATGACGAAAGTCCGCGTGCCACCCTCAGAAGCCACGGCCGCCTTGCTACCACAGCACCGGCGTCAGCGACAGCGGCAACGTCAGCGCCAGCGCCTTTCGGGTCTCCGTCTTCGTAGTCGTCGTCGTAGTCGTGATCGTGGTCGTCTCCGTAGTCGTGCTCGTGCTCGTGCTCGGATCGGCACAACGCTCATTCGTGCACGACTACGAGCACGACGACGACTACGAGATCACGCCCACGCACCCCGATTGCGCTCGACGAACTCCGACAGAGTCGTCGCGGGTCGCCCGATCAGCTTGGTGATCGCGGGGTCGACGGCTGCTTCGAGTCCCGCCTTGGCATTCGCGAACACCGCTAGGCCAGCTTCGACAAGCCATTCTGGATTCTCCATCTGCAGCATCAGATCTCGCGCCTCTTTCTCCTCGACGTCGATGAACATGACCGGCTTTCCAATCACACGACCGATCTCGGCAGCAACGCCCTTCGCACCGTATGCCCGACCGCCTGTTAGCACATAGGTCTGTCCGTCGTGTTTCCCCGGGTCGAGCAAGCACTCCGCTGCGGCCTGGCCGATATCCATGGCATCGATGTACGAGATCAATCCGTCGCCCTGAGGAATGATGATCGACGACATATTGCGTATCGCCTTCGCCTGGTAGTTGATGAAATTCTGAAAGAATGAGCACGGACGCAAGATCACCGACGACATGCTCGAACGCTGCACGTTTTCGTCGATCGTGCGGTGCCAGGCGCGGAGCTTGGAGTGATGATCCCAACCCGCTGAGCGCGAAGAAAGCCGAACGACGTGCGGCACGCCTGCCTTCTCCGCCGCGTCGAGCACTCGCTGCGAAGCGGTGACTTGATCCTCGATCAACGGCGTCATGAAAAAGAACGCGTCAACCCCTTCGAACGAAGATGGTCGAACAGCCTCGGTGAAGTCGAAGGGAACGACGTCGGTCACCTCGGGCAGCACCCCCACGACGTCACTCGTCAGACGTGCACCAACACGAACTTCGACACCCCGCACGAGGAGCGCCCGACAAACCTCACGACCGACAGTGCCGGTCGCCCCCGTAGCGAACACTCTCACTAGTCGGAAACGCCGAGATCATCGCCCAACTGGGGCGGGCCCGCACGATCCCAGCAGTCGACGCAGAACGCTACCCACTCGCAGCCGGGAACGGGTTGTACGTGCATGTGCGTACCACACGATGCACAGAAGAAGAGCCCCTCTTCGTCGCCTGCTCGGAAGCCTGCACGCAGGAGATCGCCACGCGTCGCGATGCCCCACCCTGCTTCGCCTCCGCGTACGATCAGCGCGCCGACCCCGAGCTCGCACATCCGCATGCTCGCACGCTCGGCCGTCTCGTAGGCACCGATCGTGACGGGGCTCGTCATGTAGAAGCTCACCGGTCGCACCGGCACGGCGTCAGTCAGGTCGCACCGGACGCAAACGACGCCGACTGGCAACCGGCCCTTGGTGATGACCAAATGATGAACGCCGAAGGCAGATGCAACACGGCGCGCCTCGGACACCGGAACGTCCGGGGTGACCGTCACCGGCCTGCTACTCATGACATCAGCAACACGCATCTAAGCCCCTCGAGTTATTGAGAGTACCAAGGCGGCACTCTTTTTCCAACCTCCAGAAACGGTGGTGGAACTCTGTACTAAGGGCGAATTTGGACCCCTTGAATCTGTTGACAAACTGGGGAATCGCACCAAAGGACTGGGCCACCGACCGACCATGACCATACCCAGCTCATCGCAGCCCGCTGCGAACGACAAGCTCTTCACGCGGCAGTTCGCGCTGCTGCTCGCGATGATGGCGTGCTTTGGGATGTCGTGGTCGTTCTACCTGATCCTCCCTAAGTTCCTGGCCACGCAGCTCTCTCTCGACGCTGCTGGGATCGGTCGGATCGTGGGCATCCAAGGCCTCACAGCTGTCGCGATGACACCCGTGGTGGGTTGGCTGGTCGACCGGTATGGGCGACTCCCCTGGCTGATCGCGGGCAACGTCATGCTCACCCTGACCGGCATTGCTTTCGTGTTCGTCGACCACGTCGGCCCCCTCCTCTACCTCGCGCAGATGACCTGGGGAATGGGGATGATCATGACCTTCAACTCGGCGGGGACCATAACCGCCGACATGGCACCGAAAGGCCGCATGGCGGAGGCGATCGGTTTCTTTGGCGCGGCCAACCTCGGGATGAACGCGGTGTCGCCCACGATCGGGGAGGTCCTCGAGAGCACCGTGGGTTGGGACTACGTCTTCATTGCGAGCGCCACCGCAGGAGCTTGCGCGGCTGTCCTCGGCACCTTCCTGAAGGAGCCGCCCAAGCACGTCCCGCATGAGCTGGAGGAGCGCCGACCGATCCTAGGCATGCCAATGCTACGCGTCTATGGCGCGACCCTCGCGATCACCGCGTCCTTCGCCGCGCTCTTCACCCTTCATCAGCCTTACGCGCTCGGTGAAGGGATCACCCAGATCCGATCTTTCTTCATCGGGTTCGCGATCCTCGCGATCACCGTCCGGCTTGGCGGCGGTCGGTTGATCGATCGGTTTGGGGTGTTGCGGTCTTCGATCATTTCAATCGTGTTGTACGCCACTGTCCCGCCATTGCTGGGACTGGTGGGTCCGACGCATCTGTTCTTGGTGGGCGCAGCAATGGGGATCGCGCACGGCATCGCATACCCCGCCCTTACGGCGCTCGGAATCGAACGGGCTGACTCATCCTCACGCGGAATGGTCGTGTCGATCGTCCATGGGACCTTCAATGGAGGTCACGCCTTGTTCGCGTACACCCTCGGCATGGTCGCCGTATCGACCGGCTACCCCGCGGCCTTTTGGATCGCTGGGGCGGTCACCCTCGGAGGCGCGCTCTTGCTCGGAGTGAGACGAGCACCCGCACCTGCCGCCCTAAGCGCCGCCCGCGGTACGGCGGCGGAGTAGCCACCACCCGCAACGCGACAACTTCAGCCGCTAGAGCTATCCGCTTTGCGAAGCCAAATGTAGCTGCTCAGGCTTTGTCGCCGGAACCCTTCGACAACCTGATGGCGATAGCGGTCCTCGCCTTCGGCGGGGGCATCGACGGTGTTTTCGTGCTCGAAGGGATCGCTCGAGATTGCGACCTCCTGCAGGATCGAGCTGCATTGGACCGCATCTCGGCCCGCGATTCAAGCCCCGTCATCGATCTCCACGTCAGGCGTGATCTCGTAGTCGTGGTCGTGATCGTGTGTCGTGATCGTGGTCGTATTCGTGCTCGGATCAGCACAGCGCTCATTCGACCACGACCACGACACACGACCACGATCACGACGATTACGGAGACCCGAAAGGTGGTCCACTGACGCCGCCCCCCCCTACTCCTTCAGCAGCCCCTTCCCCGGGACGAAGTTGATCTCCAGCCGGATCCCGTCCGGGTCTTCGAATAGCACCGAGTAGTAGCCGGGCGCCCACATGGCGTCTTCCGGGTCATGCACGATTTTGGCGCCCATTCCTTTGAGAAACTCGAATGCCTCGTCCACGCCCTCGCGCGTGCGAGACCGGAAACACAGATGGTGAAGGCCCGCGCACGACTGGTCGAAGGCCTCGGCACGCTTGTCTTCGGGCGCTTCGCGAATGCCAACCGCCGTCCGCCCGCCGACACAATAGTAGGTCCCTGCAATGTCCATCACCAGCTTCATCCCGAGAAACGGCAGCAGCTGGCTGTAGAAAGCGCGGGCGCGATCGAAGTCAGAGACGGTCAGGAACGTGTGCGCAACTCCATTGATCTCCATGCTGGCCCTCCGTCAGCGAAGCTCGGCGGACCGCTTACCGAGCAGCCGCCTCGCGATGATGAGTAATTGAATCTGCTGGGTCCCTTCGAAGATGTCGAGGATCTTCGAGTCCCTCGCCCACTTCTCGAGAAGCTCTCGTTGGGAGTAGCCCTGGCCGCCGCAAAGCTCGACACAACGGAGCGTGACTTCGTTGGCAACTCGGGCCGCCTTAGCCTTTGACATGGACGCTTCCATCGAGTTGGGGATCCCGTTGTCCGCCATCCAGGCAGCCTTCAACATCAGGAGCCTCCCCGCTTCCCACTCGGCCTCCATCCGAATCAGCTCCGCCTCGACGGCGCTCTTGCTGTGAATCGACCCCCGATATCGAACCTCGACGCCTTCTTTCGAGAGAAGCTCTCGCGTGTGCTCGAGGGCCGCACGCGCTACACCGACAGCCATGGCCGCCACGGTTGGCCTGGTGTTGTCGAAGGTCTGCATGACGCCGCCGAATCCCTTCTCGGTGTGGATCTCTTCGGTCCCGAGGAGGTTTTCTTTCGGGATGCGGCAATCGGTCAGGGTGATGCTGGCGGTGTCCGACGCGCGGATACCGAGCTTGCGATCGAGGCGCACCACTTCCATGCCGTCCGTGCCGTGGGGAACCACGAACGACTTGATCGCCGCGCGCCCGAGGTTGCGGTCGAGCGTCGCCCATACGACCACAGCGTCAGCTCGGCTGCCCGCCGTCACGAAGATCTTCTCGCCGTTCAGCACCCATTCGTCTCCGTCGAGACGAGCCGTCGTGCGAATGTTGGCCGAGTCCGAGCCCGCGCTCGCCTCGGTGATCGCCATCGCCGCCCAGACCCCCTCGAACCGCTTCTTCTGCTCGGCGTTCGCTACCGCGCTGATCGCAGCGTTGCCAAGGCCCTGACGGGGGATCGACAGCGCCAGCCCGACATCACCCCAACAAAACTCGGTGAAGCCGACGCACGTTGCCATGTTCGCGCCGTTGTTGACCTCGTCGCCTCCGCGCCCCTGCTTGAGGGAGGCAATGCCGCCGCCACCTCGATTCCCTCCGCCGGCGTTGAGCCCATCCATCAACGCCGCGAGCATGTCGAGCTCTTTCGGGTATTCGTGCTCAGCCTCGTCGTACTTCTGCGAGATCGGGCGGAAGACATTCTTACCGATCTGGTGGGCCTGGTTGACCAACAGGCGAAGATTCTTGGGTAGCTCCAAGTAGATCATTCCGATCTCCTACAACAACAGATTCCCGTCCATGACGCCGATGGAACGCAGCTGGCGGTACCAAATCTCGACCGGATGGTCCTTGATGAAACCCGCACCGCCGAGGAGCTGAATCCCGTTGGTGCCGATCTCCATGGCCTTGCTAGAACACAACGTGCGCGCCAAATACGCCTCGCGCGCACAGGGCAGCCCCGCATCGACTCGACCCGCCGCACGATAGACCAGCATTCGCATCGACTCGAGCTCGATCGCGATGTTGGCGATCATGAACGCGACCGCTTGACGGTGGGAAATCGGCTCCCCGAATGCCACGCGGTCATTGCAGTACGGAATCACGTAATCCAGCAGGGCCTGCGACGTGCCGAGCGCCATCGCACCCCACGCAATGCGCCCACGGTTCGTCGCGTCATCGTAGGCCGCACGAGCCTCCGGTTGCAGTGCCGCTTCTCCACCGAGCAGCGCATCGATCGGAACCCGAACTTTTGTCAGTCGAAGCCTGCCGAGGCCAGCAGAACCCAAGCCCATTGCAGGCTCCTCGGAGACCTCGACTCCCCCGGCCCCGCGCTCGACCAAGATGAACCGAGGGCCAAGCTTCGGCAGCTCCGCCGCCACCAGGAACCACTTTGCATGGTGTGCCAGCGCCACCATCGATTTCTCACCGCTCAGGACGAGATCCGAGCCCTTCTTCTTCGCGATCGTTCGAGGCGCGCCAGGATCGAAGAATGGATGCGGCTCCACCACTGCGACGGACGCAGCGATTGGCCCCCCATCGACGAAGGCGGACAATAGCGTGGACTTCTGATGCTCATCTCCCCAATGAACCAACGCGTTCACGAAGGACAGCGACGATAGCGCCGCATAGGCGAGCCCCATGTCTCCGCGCGCCAGATCTTCGGCGATCAGCATTTGCGACACAGCGGACACGCCTTCGGCCGCGCCCCCAAGCGCCTCCGGCACTGCCATCGGGATCGCCCCGAGATCGGAGAACGCATCGAGGAAGCCATCCGGGGGCGCCAAACGGTCGTCGGCTTCCCGCGCCGCCGGCTGGATCACGTCGTCGGCGAAGCGCCGCAATGTGTCGCGCATGAGCTGCTGCTCCTCGGACAGACGCAGATCGAACTTCAGCGAACGCCCGGTAGACGCACCGGGGGAGGCTTTCGGAGCAAAACGTTGGGCGGTCTCGGCCGCGCGCTTGGCGCCCTCGTAAACCAACCGCCACGCCCGGTCTTGCAAGCCAAAGCGCTCGACGAGAGGCGAGTCCGCCAACTTGGTGAGGGCGCGTAGACCGCCTCCCATCACCTCATTGATGATCTTCTCGTTATCCACACCAGGGATGCTGTGCCGTCCGCGAATCGCGGTCAATTGGGTGCGTCTGGCTCAGGGCAATAAGCGACCGATTCGGCGGTACTTGCCTTCGAACATCTCGATCCACTCCTCTAGCTTGTCGAGCTCGTCCTGATCGAGACCGTCGATGTCCCCGGTGAACAGCTCTTCGTCGAACGCCACTTTGGCGAGCGCGCGGGTACAATCCTTGCCGGCGAACATGCCGTACGGCCCACCGGGACCGTAGAAGCTCCGCCCACGCGTCACGTCGTAGACCTGGCCGCGAATCCCGATGAGAAGCGGCCTGGCGGGATCCGAGCCGTCGTACCCCGCTAGCTCCGCAAGCGTGTAGTCACGCTCTTCCGCTTCTGGCAGGGGCGGCGGCTCGGACTTCTTTCCGAACAGACTCGAAACCCAACGGCCTAGACCCACGCCGCTACTCGACGAGCGCCCCGGAGCCACCCATGTGGTAGCCCTCTTCACCGTGGAGGTTGGTGTCCAGGCCTTCGCTCTCCTCGTCGTCGGATACGCGGAGCCCGATGGTCACGTCGATCGCCTTGAGGATGACGAACGTCACGACGAAGGAATACAGGGCGGCGGCGCCCACCCCGATCACGTTCTGGATGAAGGGCTGGATGTCGCCGTGAAACCACCCGTTGGTGCCGCCCCAGACCTCGCTCGCGAGGTACCCCGTGAGAATCGCGCCAAGCGCGCCGCCGACGCCGTGAATGCCGAACGCATCGAGGGCGTCGTCGTAGCCAAGCTTGCTCTTGGCCAACACCGCGCCGTAACAAATGGTGCCAGCTGCCAGGCCCATGAACACCGAAGCGGTCGGGCTCACGAAGCCTGCAGCCGGCGTGATGACAACCAATCCAGCGACGAGACCGGAGGCCACACCGAGGGCCGTCGGCTTGCCCTGCTTGAGCCATTCGGCGATCGCCCAGGCGAAGGCCGCAGTCGCGGCGGCGAGGTGCGTGTTGACCAGCGCGAGTGCAGCGTTCTCGTTGGCTGCCAATGCGCTTCCGGCGTTGAACCCGAACCAACCGAACCAAAGCAAGGCGGCACCGATCAAGGTGAGCGTCAGGTTGTGCGGCGGGCCGGGACGACGGCGACGACCGATCACGATCGCGCACATCAAGGCGGCCACGCCCGAGGAAAGATGGACCACGGTGCCCCCGGCGTAGTCGAGCGCTCCCCGCGCACCAAGCCAACCATCCGGCCCCCAGACCCAGTGACAGATCGGGTCGTACACGAGAGTTGCCCACAAAAGGATGAACAGCAGGTACGCTGAAAACTTCATGCGCTCCGCAATCGCACCCGAGATGAGGGCCGGCGTGATGATCGCGAACATCATTTGGAAGGCCATGAAAAGAATGTGTGGGATCGTGGAGCCCTCCTGAGGCTCGAGCCCTACTCCGTTCAAAAAGGCGTATTCGAGGCCACCGATGAAACCGCCACCCGTATCCGCACCGAACGCCAGTGAGTAGCCGATGGCGACCCACTGGAGCGTGATGATGCCGAGCGCGATGAAACTGTGCATGGCGCTCGAGAGCACATTCTTCTCGCCGACCATCCCGCCGTAGAACAATGCCAACCCCGGCGTCATCAACATGACGAGCGCGGTCGACACCATGAGCCACGCCGTATCCGCTTGATTGATAGCTTCCATCCCGGGTTCCTCCTTGGGTGGGGAGAGCCTAGACCGGGCCTGTTTCCGTCGGATGTGGCTCATGTTTCTGAACTGTTTCAAAGGTGCCGAAACCGGTGGCGCTGTGGCCGGATTCGCCTACATTCCCTGGGCTATGCGAATCGTTCACGACAAAGAGCTCTGCGCGAATCACGGCCAATGCGTGGGAGCGGCCCCGGAGTTGTTCAAATTCGCGGACGACGGGTCCCTCATCGTCATCGACCCGAATCCCCCCGAGGAGCTACGCGAAGCCGCCCAAGACGCGGTAGACATCTGCCCAGTGCAGGCCCTGTCGATCGTCGAAGACTGAAATCACTGCGTTTCTGGGCCTCCCTAGGGGATGCATGCAGCCGTGATTTCGGTTACAACTCCCCTCCGGCGAGCCATATCCGCGAGCGGGTGGAAACGGCCGACGATCCACGATCAACACAACAAGAGAGGCATCATTCATGGAATCCGCATCTGAATTCTTCGAGAAGTTCGAAACCAGAGCAACCGCCAACCCCGACGCGGCTACGAGCCCCAACGCGGTCTACCAGTTCAACATCACCGGCGACGGCGGTGGCGACTGGGCCTTGGACCTCACGAAGGGCAAGACCGATAACTTCGTCATCACAGGCACGCACGACAGCCCGGGCGCGACCATCACGGTTTCGGCCGAGGATTGGCTCGGCATGCTCAACGGCGCCCTCAACCCCATGCAGGCCTTCATGTCCGGCAAAATCAAAATCGACGGAGACATGACGCTAGCGATGAGCCTTCAACAGGTCATGAACCTGGCCCAGGACTGAGTCACCTGTCTTCTCCCTCGATCAGACCCTCCAATGAAGCGCGCACCCGGCTGAGCCCCGAGGACCGTCGTGGGCAACTGCTTCGCGTGACTTCCGACATCATCGAAGCCGACGGCGTCGACATGGTGCGGATTCCCTACGTCGCCTCGGCGGCTGGAGTCACGCGGCCCGTCGTGTACAAGTTTTTCCCCAACCGCCAAGAGCTCATCAAGGGCGTGCTCCAGGAGTTTCGAGATGACTTCGCTCGCCGGACGCCCGACATCTTGAGCAGTCAGACTGGCGAGATCGCGGCTATTGCTCGTATGTTCATCGACGCGGCATGCGACACGATTGAAGCAAAAGGCTCCGGTGGATGGCAGTTGATGCGAAGCGTCGCTCCCGATGCCGAAATCGCCGCGATCAGTAGGGAGTTTCGGGGCCAACTCGTTGAACCATGGCTCGTCCCACTCCAGGAGCTCACAGGCGTCGGCAATGCCGAAGCGCACGCGCTGTCCGACATGTTTCTCAGCGGGGCCGGCGAGATCATGCAGCGCTGGATCGACGACGAGTTCAGCCGTGAGCAGGTGGCCGTTCTTCTTGGCCGGATCATCCTCGCCGTGTTGATCGAGTTCACCGAGTAGAACGCGATGGTTTCCGAGCTATTCGACCCATCGAAGTGGACGGAGGTCCCGGGCTTCGATCTCCGGGACGTCACGTACCACCGCGCCGCCGATCAAGGCACGGTCCGCGTTGCTTTCAATCGGCCCGAAGTTAGAAATGCCTTTCGACCGAGCACGGTCGATGAGCTCTACCGGGTTTTGGAACACGCGCGCCAAACGTCGGATGTCGGTTGCGTATTGCTTACAGGCAACGGGCCCTCACCCAAAGATGGTGGCTGGGCATTTTGCTCCGGGGGCGATCAACGCATCCGCGGCAAGGACGGCTACAAGTACGAGACCGACGAAGCTGGTGAAATCGACCCCGCGCGGCTCGGCCGGTTGCACATCTTGGAAGTCCAGCGACTGATTCGATTCATGCCGAAGATCGTCATCGCCGTGGTGCCAGGTTGGGCGGTGGGCGGTGGTCACAGTCTTCACGTCGTCTGCGATATGACGATCGCGAGCCGGGAGCACGCGCTCTTCAAACAGACCGACCCGGACGTCGCCAGCTTCGATAGTGGCTATGGCTCTGCATTGCTCGCGCGTCAGGTCGGTCAGAAGAAGGCCCGCGAGGTGTTCTTCGTGGGCCTCGACTACGACGCCCAGGAAGCCGCCGACATGGGGATGGTCAACGCCGTCGTGCCGCACGCCGAGCTTGAAGACTTTGCTCTATCGTGGGCGGCGAAGATCAATTCCAAGAGCCCCACGGCCATGCGAATGCTCAAATTCGGCTTCAACATGATCGACGATGGGCTCGTCGGGCAGCAGATTTTTGCGGGGGAAGCGACTCGCTTGGCCTACGGCACCGAAGAAGCTCAGGAGGGGCGGGACGCGTTCCTCGAGAAGCGGCCGCAAGACTACAAAAGGTTCCCTTGGCACTACTGATTTCGGGGGTCGCTGACTATTCGGTGAATCTGGGCTACCCTCCCCCGATTGAACAGAAACACGGCCTCCACACCAAGGGGCCAATCGGAGAAACGGAGTAAGTCATCTCAAGCAAGATATTCGTAGGGAACCTCGATTTTGGAACCACCGATGAGCAGCTACGCGAGCTCTTCGGAGAGATCGGCGAAGTCGTAGATGTTCACATCCCAAAGGATCGCGAAACCGGGAGACCCCGAGGATTCGCGTTCGTTCGATTCGCAGCCGAAGAGCACGCCGCCCAGGCCGTGGAGCAAATCCACGGACGAGAGGTTGCTGGTCGTGCCCTGCGCTTAGATATCGCCGAGGACCGTCCGCGCGAGCAGCGCCCGCGACGCGACTTCGGACCCCCAAGAGGTGGTTACGACAGCCCCGGGGGCTACAACGATCGCGGCAGCTACGACCGGGGCTCGGACGACCGTGGCGGTTACGAAAAGCCTAAGCGAGCAAAGGGCAGCCGACGCGGTCTCCGCGGCAAGAAGCGCAGCTTATAATCAGCGCCGTTGTGTCTCGCGCGCGCCGAGCGGCGATTCGAGAAGCGATTAGCGCTACAGCAGCTTAAAAAATCTCGGGCGAGGTGTGAACCCCGCCCGAGTGCCCGTTGTGTTGTACCCCCAAGGAGTATGATCTCGATTTGCCCTGTGTCGGCGGGTCGTTGTTCAGCCACCGACAGTTGCACGGTAAAGCTTCCGGAGTACGGTTGTCAAGAAGTATTTTGGGTCACAAATGTACAAGGGTTACAAGTAGTTAACCTGAGTGTGCTCACGGTTGAAACGGGGGTGGCGAGCGTTCTGTCTGGTATTGTGGCCCTCTGCAAGGCGCAAAATTTACGCGTCGAGAGATGTCGTTGTCGTGCGCCGAAACGACTACTGGAACGCACATCGCTTGTTGGGCTATGCGCTGACGGTTGGCGGTGTCGTAGCGTTGACGCAGGCAGATGAGCACGCTCACCATCGAGTTCGCTCAGTGCCGGTATCGGCTGAAGCCGGGGCGCTTCATCGGTAAGTCTATCGGACCGGTCGAGTACCGGATTTGGTTGGGGTACGAAAACGTGCGATCGAGTCGGGTCGCGGGAGAGTTCGAGTTGCTGTATCTAGCAGCGATGAACGACGCGGGGGAAACAAACGAACTCGATCGCGCACGGCGCCACTTCCTAAGGGCCACGGCGTATATGGCACCCGCGATACTCGCAACCATCACCCTGAACAAGGCACACGCGCAGGCGTCGTGCATGCCCGCGACGTGCATGCCAGGGGCCTGTATGCCCACCACATGCATGCCGAACACGTGCATGCCTATCGGTGGATGAAGCGGATGGAACACTTGAACAAGCATGCAACCGGCTACTTTTTGCCCGACGACTGGATCCTCTGGCACAGCGAGGGGTTGCTCGAAGCCATAAAGCTGAGCAGCGGGGATCACGTCCGAATCGAAGGCACGCCCGACAACGATGCATCGCTTAGCAAACTACCCGCATCCGTTTGGGATTCGCTGGCGCGGTTTGAACCTTTGCTGGGGCAACTCCGAGAACAACTCCAAGAGGAGGCGCTGCAACCACTAACGCGAGAGACGCTGTTGCGTGGTTCTGGATGGAAACAGCTTTTTGTAGAGCTTACAGCGAAGTGCAACGAGCAATGTGTGCATTGCTATGCTGAATCGTCGCCAGCTCGCACGGAGGCACTTGCGTGGCCGGAGATCAGCAAGGTACTCAAAGACGCGAAGGCGCTGAAGTTTGGCCTGGTGCAGTTTACGGGTGGAGATCCTCTGATCAGTCCCCATTGCGTCCAAGCGGTGGAGTTTGCGAGAGAGATCGGAATCCCGCAGGTCGAGATCTACACGAATGGCCTCGCCCTTCGCGGGAGGATCTACGACCGCTTGCGCGAGCTCGCGCCGTCGTTTGCGTTCTCCTTCTACTCGCACAATCCCGAAACCCATGACGCCATTACCCAGACGCCCGGTAGTCATGCACGCACCGCGCGGGCGATTCGACGCGCTGTCGACGATGGTTTGAACGTTCGCGTCGGCGTCATCTCGATGGAGGAGAACCAACACCATGCATCGAAGACGTACGAATGTTTGCGGGAGCTCGGCGTGCCTGACGACTCGATCGGTTTCGATCAAATGCGCGACGTCGGTCGAGGGGACGCCACACCCATAGAAACCAATGTGCGACCAGCGGGCGTCCAGACCGGTGGCGTCGAGAGCGCGCGACCGCGAAACTTCGGCGGGTCGGCCGCGGTGAGCTACGACGGCCAGGTGTATCCGTGCATCTTCAGCCGGCACCTGCCACTCGGATCGATCCATGAAACCAGCCTCGAGGCGATTCTTACGTCTGCGGAGCCGATTGCCCAGCAAAAGAAGAACCTGTTGCAGGCCCGCGCACGATGGGGTGAAAAGCTCTCCTGTTGGGAGTGCCAGGCCCGATCTGTATTGCTCGATGGGAACTGCAATGCCTGATGTTTCCGATCGACGCGTGCCTCAGCGCAAAGACACGCTCACGCATGAGGTCACCGACACCGACGAAGTCGTGGTCTACGACTGCAACGGTCCGCAATTGCTCGTGCTCAACGATATCGCAGCCGGCGTTTGGTTGATGATCGACGGCACACGATCCATCGACGACATTACCGCCGAAATCCTGAACCATGTCGAGGCCGAGCGTGCAACGGTGACTCGTGACGTGATCACGTTCCTGGGCCAGCTCGAGCAACGAAAACTCATCGCATGGCAAGAGGCAACCTAGAGCAGCACGAGATCTTTCTCTCCGGCCTACGTGTTCGCGTACAAAGTTGCTGCACGAGAACGAATCGTTACCTACGACGTCACTGGTCCGCTGCGAAGCTGCCGATGCTGCCACCCGAGGCCAGCTGCGACATTGAAGTGATCGCCGACGCATCACCTCGAATCGTTGTGGATGGCGAAGTGGTGTGGGCGGGTGGTGTCGTCGAAGATCTGGTTTCCGGTTTCGAGCAGTGGCTCTATCGCGCGGCGCTCGCGCAACACGAAGGCCGATTTGGGGTATTTCACGCAGCAGCGCTGGTGTCGGATGGAGCGACCGTCGTTTTCTCCGGGCCGTCTGGCGCCGGAAAGAGCTCGCTTGCACTCGCGGCAGTTCGGCGCGGGTGGAAGTATTTTTCCGACGAGTTTGTGGTCACGGACGGCCAGCGCGTGTGGGGGTGGCCACGCGCGATTCGCTTTGACCCTCCAGAGCCAGGCGCGCCGTGCCCTGACTATCTCGTCGACCTCGACACCGATCACGACGCGGTGGTGTCGCGACAAGACGCTGCACCACCGTACTACGCTGTAAGCGGCAACGCGTTGCAGCGGGTCGCCTGTTCTGCGCACGACGTGCGTTTCGTTAGCGTAGAGCGTGGTACACATACAACGCTAACGCACGTCTCTACGAGTGTCGGCCTGAAGTATTGGACCGAAGCTGCGTTTTTCGAGCCAACGATGTCCTTGGGCGCGTTGGTTGGCGTACACCGGACTTGGCGCGCGTCGTGGCGCCATCCAGAAGAACTCATCGATTTGATCGCAACGGCATGACAGGCAACAACCCAAGCGTACGATACCGATTGCTTC
>PVMK01188161.1_pt1 | contig 26745 bp, 18 predicted proteins | sample 1853481 | NCBI WGS metagenome assembly PVMK01 (sample SAMN08533507, study PRJNA380276) | Marine sediment metagenome, whole genome shotgun sequencing project. | reverse complement strand
GTCACTTTGCCCGACGCCGCCCCCGCCGCCGTTATGGTTCTCCGCATGACCGATTCGACTGCGGCAGAATTGCCAACGCAGTCGACTGGTGCCGATCGGCATCGGACCATCGTGCGGCTTTGGCAATTCTGTCGCTGTCGAATCGGTCATGCGGAGAACCATAACGGAGGCGGAGGGGGCGTCGGGCAAAGTGACCAGCAGGACTCGTCTATCTATATACTCCCAACCGCCGTAGCCAGTCCATGTCGATACAATGCGGGCTCCCGCCCCCATCGTCCAGAGGCCTAGGACTCCGCCCTTTCAAGGCGGCAACGGGGATTCGAATTCCCCTGGGGGCACTAACGGGGGCGTGGTGAAGTCTGGAGTTCACGCCGGCCTGTCAAGCCGGAGGTCGCGGGTTCAAATCCCGTCGCTCCCGCCAGAATCAACGCTCGGGCCCACGGGTCCGAGCGCTTTGGTCAGGTAGCTCAGCTGGTAGAGCACCGGTCTGAAAAACCGGGGGTCGGCGGTTCGATCCCGCCCCTGACCACCAAGACTGAAACCCTCGGATATTTCAGGGTTTCGGCATTCTCGCGGTGGACAGGTCTCGATATCGCCCGCGATCGTCCCGAATTTCTAGGGAGTGGGAGCGCTGGCCTGCATGGCGGCGCGCACGTCTGTTTCGAGGTCTCCGCTCGCGATGTACGGGTAGAGATTCCCACCTGGGCAGACGGTGGCGGCGTGGTCGCGATGTCCGCCGATCGTCGAGGGTGACACGTCGAACTCTGTGGCGGCCCACGCCAGCACCGTCACAAGCGAGTCAAGCTGGAGTTGGGTCGGCACGCCGATCTCGAAGTTGCCTTCGACGACGACCAAGAAGTGACCCTCGGGGTCGAAGTTCGTGCCTGTGTCCCCTTCGTAGCGCGAGGGGGATGTCTCCCGGATTACCGAAGAAGAACCTGACATCAGCATTTCCCGGCGTGTTCGAGTTGCGCAGATACACGAAACCGTCGTCCTGCCGATACAGACCGACGAATCAGAGCATCCCACGCCGCAACACGCGCGACAACCACAACGCCATTCATACGTCTCGGTCGACTGGAAGGACTAAAGAGCCAGACCAGGGGATCTATCTCGAGAACTCGCCCAGTAGCTCACCCGTGGCAACGATTCGGCCTTCCATCGCGGAGAGAACTGCAGCTTTGGTCGCACCTTCGTCCAGCGCCAAGAGACCGTCGATTGCATAGACCGTCACGACGTATCGGTGGGCGTCGCCCGGAGGCGGGCATGGGCCACGGTATCCGAGCGTGTCCCACGAGTTGGATCCCAACGTGCCGAGTTCCGTGGCACCCTGTGGGATCTCCGACACGGGCTCCATGTCGAACTCCACCCAGTGATCCCATGTGCCACCCGGGGCGTCCGGGTCATCCATCGTAAGGACGATCGACACGGTCCCATCTGGCAGATCAGCGAGCGTGTAGTCAGGCGAGATGTCCTCGCCCTCACAGGTGTACATGACCGGAATGCGGTCACCTTCGCCGTAGGCGGACGACGTCACCGTGATGTGTGACGGCTGAGCCGGCGCCCGGTGGTGGCCGACCGAAGCGGTGACGTGGTCACGGGCGAGGTTGTCACCGGTGAGGTCGTCACAGGTGAGGTCGTCGCGGGCGAGGTAGTCACGGGCGACGCGAGGGTCGGCGGCGGCTCGGAATCAGACGAACCCGAACATGCGGACAGCACCACGATTCCGATCGCGGATGCGACCAGTGGCAGATGTCTTCTCATCGTGCACCTCTACGCGGCATCGTTTGCGTCTTCAGAACGATTCAACCACACCGTGCAGGTTCCCGCGAATCGTCGGGTCTGAACGATCGGTCAGCGTGCCGGATACGCATCCGCGGTCGACGTGGCGCCCGCTACCCGAATCGGCGTCGCATCACATCGTCAATGAAGGTCACTGCCGCGTCTACGAATTGGATGCCTGAACTCAGACGCGCGTCGTTGTGGTCCGCTCCCTCGATGATCACGAGCTTTTTGGGTCCGGCACCGGCCCGGTAGACATCCTCAGATTGCTGGACCGGAACCGTTCCATCAGCTGAGCCCGCTACGACAAGAAGCGGTGCGGCGATCCGGCCGATTGTCTCCACGTTCGGATACTCGTCCCACAAGAGAAGAGATACGGGAAGGAACGGGTAGTGGACGGATGCGACGTCTGGCAAGGAGGTGAAGGGCGAGCGTAGGACCAGCACGGCGGGAGGGCGATGCTCGGCCGCCGCCACCGCAACCGCGGCACCGAGCGACTCGCCGAGATACACCAACCGGTCTGGGTCGACACCGGACCGGTTCTCGAGATACGCACAACGGCTCTGCCGTCAGCCACGAGTCCCTCCTCCGAGGGACTCCCCGGGTTGGCCCCGAAACCCCGATAGTCGAACAGCATCACCGCGTATCCCCTCGCTGAGAGGGCCTCTGCGAGCCCTACGCGGTCACCGCGGTTGCCGGCGTTGCCGTTGAACACGACCACCGTCACACCCGTCGTGTAGCTCGACGAGGGCAGGAACCACCCATCCAGAGTCAGCCCATCCTCGGTCTGAAACGACACCTCCTCGGCTCCCGGGCAACACCGTGTCGACATCAGGGAGGGTCGGCGAAGGGAAGTAGATGAGTCGCCGCTGGAAGACGACCAGTCCGACGACACCAACGAGCAAGGCGAGCATCGCCATGAGAAGGAACCTCACGCCGGGTCGCATGTCGCTCGTCGTGGGCCGCCACCGGCCAAGACACGTCTCTCACGCTGAGCGAGTTCCGGCACACGTCCCATCCCCCAAGCCTTGCACGTCGAACGCCAGCCTCCAAGACGCCGGAACATGCCGGCGTGATGGTCAGGACGTTCTATACGCGTCCGCGGTGGGCTTGACGGGTCTGTCGAACCACAGCGGGCGGCGCAGACCGCCCGGTCCCGGTCCCGGCTTGGTCTTGGCCAGCCACTGCTTGTAGATCTCATGGCTTTTGTTGGTGTCGACGACCACATCGCCGTATCTGTCCCCGGGCTGGGCCTGGACCACCCTGACGCGCTGGTGCCATGCGTGCATGCCAGAGATGGGGTCCGGATGCACCGGGAAGGCGAGGTTCTGATTCACGCCTGGATCCTTCCACCAGATGCGCTCAGAATCCGGATCGTCCGAGGTGAACGGCTCGATCCCCTTCAGCTGCCTGAGCCGCCACTTCCCGTCTCCAAGTTCTTCGAGGTTGACGAGGGCGGACGACCAACGCTCGTTACCGCTGTCATCGTTGATCCTCCACCTCCCGAGGTGATGGGACGCTGCAACGACGCCTGGTCGGATCCCCTCTGTCGCCCACACACGCATCACGAAGTGCCCGGAATCCGTCTCGATGCGGACAAGGTCGGCCGTCTCGAAACCGAGCACCTCAGCATCGATGGTGTTCATCCACAGGGGGTGCCCGTGGCTGATCTCGTACAGATACTTTGCATTGCCTGAACGAGTGTGGATGAGAGTCGGCAGACGGAACGTCGGGACGAGGATGCGCTCCGTCCCTGCCATGTCCATGTCCCGCCAGTACACATGCGTCTTCTGATACCCGGGAATCGCCTCGTCCCCCCAGCCCCAGTCTTCCATGGTCCGGGAGTACCACTCCAGCTTTCGGCTCGGAGACTTGAAGCCCTGGACCACCGCACCATGGACTTCCACACCGACCGGGGTGCCGTTCTTGCGGGCTATGCCGTCGTCGTCGGGTGCGATCCCGGGGACGGGCGCTTCGTTGACCATGTACACGTCGCGCTCGACCTCGACGGCACCGAAGCGGCGCATGAACTCGAGCGCCGTCATCCCCTTCTCGGCAGCCTTCTCAGGGAGACCCGGCACCGAATTCTCGAACATCCACCCGTAGTACTCGTCAACAGAGACCGGGCGACCGGGATCGTTCGGCGACTCGAACCACTTGCGAATTCCCAGCGAGCCATCGGGATCGATCTGCCACGAGAGGTCGATCCAGAACTCGGTCTCCTCCCACACCTCACCCGGGTTGGTCTCATAGGTCCTGTTGATCTTTCGACCATCGCGCTCGGCCGCAACCCGCAGCACGGGTTGCCTGAACCCGAGCCACTTTGCGGCATGGGTCTCGTAGCTGTGCGTGTCGTGACGCTCTGCGGAGACGCCCATGGGGAGGATGTAGTCGGCAAACCACGCGGTCTCGGACCATGTGGGCGTCAGCGCGACATGAAGGCCCACCTTCGACTCGTCCTTGAGCACCTCGAGCCAGGTGAAGCCGTCCGGGTTCGTCCAGATCGGGTTGTACACACGGGTGAAATAGACATCGAGTTTCGCCCTTCCCTCCTTGAGGAAATGGGGAAGGAGCATGCTCATCTCGTGATGAGCAAGTGGGTACTCCTTCGGCCACAGCATCTCGTTCCAGCGGCTGTGGGGTGGAGGCATGTTCCAATGCGGCGGCTTGAACTTGACCCATCCCGATGGAGAGAGGCCGCCCACCGTGCCAACCGACCCGGTGAGCACATGCAGGAACTGCAGTGTCCGAGCACCCTGCCAGCCGTGGAGGTTGCCTGCCCCGACGGACCTCCAGGTGTGGGATGAGAACGCGTGGCCGGCGTCAGCGATCTCCCTCGCGACAACCTCGATCTGCCCTTCCTGCAGCCCGCACTCGTCAGTGGCCCATTCGGGCGTGAACCGTGCGTACTCGTCCTTCAACACCTCGATGAACTCCCGGTAGGTCGGAGGACGCTCCGGATATCGCTCGGTCAGGGAATCCTTCCAGTTGACCCAGCGACGCATGAACTCGTGATCAACGGCATCCCACTTGAGCAGCAGATAGGCGATTGCAAGCAACATCGCAGGTTCGGTACCAGGCCAGCATGAGAGCCAGAAGTCCGACATCGACGCTGTGTTCGACAGCCTCGGGTCCACGGTCGCAATCTTGGCGCCCCTCTCCCGTGCCTCGGTGATCCGCTGGGCGTGCGGGTTGAAATAGTGACCGGTCTCAAGGTGGGCTGACAGCAGAAGGATGAACTTCGCGTTGGCGAAGTCAGCGGAAGGGCGGTCGTATCCCGACCACAACGCGTACCCGACGCGTGCTCCTGACGAGCAGATGTTCGTGTGGCTGTTGTGGCCGTCGATGCCCCACGCCTTGAGCGTGCGGTCCATGAAGCCGTCCTCACCCGGGCGTCCGACGTGATACATAATCTCGTCGTGTCGGTCCTCGCGGATCGCCTTGCCTATCCGGCCACCGATATCCGCAAGCGCGTCCTCCCATGAGACCCTCTCCCACTCGCCACCCCCACGAGCGCCCACGCGGCGAAGCGGGTACAGGATCCGCTCAGGATCGTCCACTTGGTTGATCGTTGCCGGCCCCTTTGCGCAGTTCCTCCCACGGGACCCCGGGTGCTCCGGGTTTCCCTCGAAACGCTGGATCTTCCCCGTGTCCTTGTCGATGTACGCGAGGAGTCCACAGGCCGACTCGCAGTTGAAACATGTTGTAGGAACGAGACGGAATTTGTTGATCACGCGCTCTGGCCACGCGTTCGCGTCGTACTCCTCCCAGTCATCCCACTGCTCGATCGGCGGGTAACTGGTGAGTTCGCCGTCGGGCGTGATCCTTGGGAGTTCCTTTTCTGTCGTCATGAGTACCTCATGTCAAGGGCACGCTCTGCCCGGCTCGAACGAAAGCGTCGTCGACGAGCCACACGCCGACCATCGCCGCCATGCCTCCTCCGGCGCCGACCCACCCAGGTCCTCCGAAGAGCACACAGAGGGCGGTGGAGAAGGCAACAAGAACGCTCATGCCTAGCCCGATCCAGTAGTTCCGTGCGAAGGCCCCCCGTGTCATGTGATGGAACGCAAGCGCGGCATCGGGGCCGTGGTCCTTTCTTGCTTCTGCGATCGCGATGATCCCGAGACCGATCGCACCGATCAACATGGTCCACGCAAACGCCGAGGTGCCGACGGAAACGCGTCCCGCAGCCAGCGACGCAGACGATCCAGAGAATCCATCGGTCTCGGACACAAGCGATGCCAGCAGCGAAGCACCGCCGCCCACGACGAACGCCGCAGCGATCATGTGCCACACGAGCAGCGGGCTGATCCACAACGTGCGGCCTTTCGCCTGGCCGAACAGGAAGGCGGTATATCCGGCGGTTGCGAGTCCGATGATCGCAGAGACCCATATCGCAACATCCAGAATCGGGCCGTTGCGGGCGAGCGCAGCAAGGAACCACACGCCGAACGCCACCGCCTGTGCGGTCAGGATCCATGACCCCCGCACGAGCCACGATGACGGGTTCCCCTTTGTGAGCAGGAATAGGAACCGGTCAGGCCGCTTGAGATCCCACACGAGGAGTACCCCGGTCAGCATTAGGAACAGGCCTCCGACAAGAGGCGCGGTCAACCGCATCCACATCGATTCGGTCGCCGCTCCGAACAGAAGAGCGATCAACGCCGCAATGGCGATACCGGCCGATATCGCCTTCGTGAGGAAGTACGTCGACACGCGCCATCCCCACGGCATCGGGAAATCGACCGCATACACGACACGCGGATGACCGGCGTCGTCCGTGACGTTGCGACTCGGAGTCTTACGCCCATCGGGCCCATCGGAGAGGTCGACGTTGAGCCATGACTTCTCGATCCCCTTCGGATCTCTCCAGATCCCCCCATCGTCGGATCGCGTCGCAGCCAGCGGCTCGACGTTTGCGGTCTCGACCCCCTTGTACCACAGGTTCGGTTTCGTGCCCCGTTCAACCGCCCGCTGCGACAGATCGTCCTCTGCGACCATCCTGGCGATCTTGCTCATCGGATTATCAAGGTCACCAGCGGTGATGGCTTCCACCGGGCAGACGACCACGCACGCGGGCTCAAGCCCCACTTCGACACGGTGCACGCAGAAGTTGCACTTCTGCGCCGTGTGGTCATCCGGATCGATGTAGAGGGCGTCGTACGGACATGCCTGCATGCATGACTTGCAGCCGATACAACTGCTGGTGTCGAAATCAACGATCCCGTCCGACCGCCTGAACAGGGCAGACGTCGGACAGATCGACACGCACGGGGCATCGGAACAGTGGTTGCACCGCATGATCGAGAAGGAACGCTCAGCATGGGGCCACGTCCCACTCTCGACGTACTTGACCCAGGTTCGATTGACCCCGAGCGGAACCTGATGCTCGGTCTTGCAAGCGACCGTGCACGCGTGACAACCAATGCACGTCGTCTGATCGATAACGAATCCGTATTGCATGTCTCTTCTCGGTTGTCAGATCTGTGGCGTCGCCATTATCGCTGCGGTTCACTCGCTAACGCTCGCTCCAGACCTCGGACAATAGACAACGGACCCGCTCGCTTCGCTCGCTGACAGACCAGCAGGTCCGCGTCCGGGGCTGAGGTCTGTGGCCTGTGGTCTGAGGTCTTCTACAGCATCGGGAACAACCCCTATGGAACGCTCTGAGCGGCGGCTTCACACTGTCCATGTGAGATGAAACGACCGGGGAGTGAGCAATGACCGAGGCATGGATCGCCGTAGTGATCGTGGACATCGTGGCCACATATATGTGCTTCAGCAAGGGCAAGCAGGCCATGGGTTGGATAGGCGTCGTCGGCGTGATCCCACCGCTCACCTTCGTGCTCGTGATCGTTCCCGTCATCGGTGCGTTCACGCCAGCGGCGCTTGGATCCAAGAAGGCGAAGCCGCCGCTCAACGCTCCGCCACCACCGGCGAACGCGTGGATGTACACCCCAACGGACACTCCACCACAGCCCACCCGACCGACCGAGGCAGGTCGGGCGAACTCGCCGGCTGACGTGTTCTCGGACGGCCAGCGGAACCAGTCGATTCCCAGACACCCGAAACCAGCCGACACAGCGATCCACCCGACGCGTTCCTCCGCTGTCAGGGCGTTTCTGACAGAAGCCGTCGGTGAAGGCGTCATCGATGGGGCGACACACGTCGCCCTCATCCGATATCTCGAAGCACCCCGTGAGCAGGCGGCCTCCGCCCCGGTCGCCGCGCCACCCGTGCGTACGGAACCAGCGGCTCCTCAGCCGACGCGGCGACCCGTCCCGCCAGCCAACGTTCCAAAGTCGACACCGGCGCCGAAGCCTGTATCGACGCCCCCACCGGCTCCTCCGGCTCCCGTCCGAACGCCCCCACTGGCGATTCCGCCGCCACCTCCACCCCGACCCGTCCCGGTTCGGGCGACCCGATCGCCTGTCGCGCCAGCCAAGCATGCGGCTCCCGCACCGAAGCCGCTGCCACCAAGGGAGCCATCACGGTTCGCAACGAGGCGGGACGAGATGTGGGAAACGTTCACATCCGACGTCGCCGTCCACGGCCTTGCGTATCTCGGAGTGCTCCTCACCTTCGTAAGCGTGCTCGGCTTCCTGCTGTTCGCGTTCAAAGATCTACCGATCCCTGCAAAGCCCTTCGTTGAACTCTTCATCGTGCTCACGTTCTTTGGATGGGCATGGCTCCTTCACAGACAGCAGGCAACCCGGGTCGCCCAGGCGATGGAGATCCTCGGAGGAATGGTTCTGCCGCTCGTCTGGTACGCAGGACTCGTCGACAGCGCAGCGTTTCCACCGGACGCTGAGGGGAACGCCCTCGTCGTCGCCCTGACTCTCTCTTCGCTTGCGATCTCCGGCATCTACTGGCTGATGTCACGTCGGTACCTGAACTCCATGCTCCGATTCCTGGTGTGGCCGATGGTGTGGACCGCGGCCCTCGGTGTCGGGTTGGCGTTCAAGACGGACGAGTACCTGATCGGCGATGCGATCACGCGACTCGTGGCACCCCAGCCTGCGTTGGCATCCATCGCGATCGCTGCCTCTCTCGGCTTCCTTGCGTGGCGCTCGGACTCGCGGCTCGCCGCACCGACGTACACCGCTGCACTCGTCGGCATTCCGTCGGCCTACCTGCTCACCTTCGGATTGTCGGTCGGTGACGGATCGGCGGCGTGGTGGCCCATCATCGTGTCGGGTGCGGGAACCATCGCATCCGTCGAGCTCGTTGCCCATTGGAACGGTTGGCAGGAGAAGCTCAGATCACTCCGCCCGTACGTGTACGCCCTGGTCGGTGTTCCCCTGGTGCTCGCGATCGGGCTCGGATGGGGCGGCGCGATCGTCGTGGTCACCTACGTGGCACTCGCCGAGATAGCCATCCGCTCGCTGAAGCTGAAGGTTCACGACGCAGCAAGTGCCTCTGCGGGCGTGGCAGTTGGTCTCGCCCTCTCCCTCGCTGAGCCCGGTGCCGCCGTCGCAGCCTTCAGCGTGCTCTCCGTCTGGGCGCACCTGAGACGAAGGACCGTTACCGACGACGCCCGGGTGGCGCGGTCCCTCAACGCCGTTGCTGCGATCGCACCGGCTGGTCTTCTGTTCGGACTCTCCGCCCTGACGACCGTGCCAACGGCGGTACTCACCGTTTCGAGTCTCGTGCTGGCTGGCTCAATCGCTCTCAGGGTGCTGAACAAGGCAGACGAATTCGATGTCATCTGGTGGCCTGCAGCAGCAACGGCAATGGGAATCGGAGCGGCGATCTTCTGGGCCGTCGACGGCACCGATGCATATGCGGCAGTCGCGAGTCTCGGAATGTCAGCAGCGACGGTCGCACTTGGGCGGCGCTGGCCAACCATCAACCTGTGGCTGGGTTCGGCGCTGGCCACCATCGCAATCGCGATAGCGCTTGAAACGCTCGGTACATCCGGGGCGATCACGGCCCTCGTCTGGTCATCCGTCGGCGCTGGCACGATCGTCGTATCCCTGTCCACCAACGGCGGCGCCAGGTTCCGCATCGGCGCCGGCCATCTGACGGCTCTCGGGCAGGTCTTCGGTCTGTTCGCCTTCACCGCTTCAGCCGAGCCTTTCGGATTCACGATCGCCATCACTGGCTGGACGATCAGCTGGGCGGTCTCGTTCGCCGCTTCCGAGCGTCAGGGGGGTGTCGATCCACTCGAGATCTGGTCCAAGACCTTCGCTGTCAACGACGGCACCTCCCCGACACTCGCAGACCAGTTGCAGGCAGCCGTCCCGACCATGTCGGCGCTCACGGCTGTCGCGGCGACGATCGCCATCTTCATCGAGACGGCCACGGTGGAAGATCACCGGCTGTGGATCGGCGTTGTTGTCGCTGCCCTCGCCATTGCATACGCATCGGCCACACGATGGCTGATCCAGACGGACCACGGTCGGACGATCTTCGGGTGGGCAGCCGCGATCCTTGCCGTGGCCGGAGTCGCCCTCGCATCCACAGAACCGCGAGCCGTGATCGCGACCGCACTTGCCCTGGTCGTCGTCAGAGTCGTTCTTCTCCGCGTGCTCCCCCTCATCTGGCTGACCTGGGTGACATGGCTGGTTCCGGCGGTCATCGCAACAGCGTTGGCTTCTGAGTTCGGGCTCGCACGCGGGTCTCTGGCAGTGATGGTGCTTGGCATCGGTTCGGTGCAGTTGCTCGGAGCGCTTGCGCTGGATGAAGCACGCAACGGCACACGTCAGACGGGCGAGTTCACACGGTCAGCATGGGTTCTTCCACCTGCACTGATCGGGGCTGTGCTCATCCCGGCAGGTGTCGCTGCACTGTATGTCGCCGGGTCGAGCATCAGCGACTGGGCGGCTGCGATGGCGGTGCTGACGTTCGCCTTTGCGTCAGTGATGTTGCGAAGAAGTGTCTGGTTGACAGCAACACTTGGATCGATCGCCCTTGCCATAGGGCTTGGCGCCGCACATGTGCCAGCCATCGAGAGTGCGATCGTGTGGAGTGTCGCCGGACTGGTCGCTCTCGCATCATCCATCATCGCCCCGAAGCTTCACCGTGACGATGTCGCGGCAATCGGGCATGCGATTGGAGCGGTCGGCCTTGCCTATGCGTTCGATCAGACCGCCCTGGTGATCGCGATGAGCGCATGGGCTACCGGCTGGCTCGCAGCTGTTTTGATGTCCGAGCGCGGTGGGCCATCTGTCACGCATGTCGTCGCGAGATCTGCGGGCTGGTGGGACGAGAGCTATGCGCCCTCGTTTGCAGCCGCGGCGCAGGGTCTCGTGCCGGTCGCTGCAGTTGCCACGACCACAGCCGCAGTACTTCTTGTGTACGGCGAGTTCGCGGACCCGAGTCACGTCGGCAAGTGGATCGGCGCCGTTGTCGCCGGTCTCGGACTCGCGTACGCGGTGGCCGGACCCCATGCGGCCAAAGTGCGCATCACGCGTCTCGTCTTCGGCTGGTCTGGCATCTCGCTTGTGGCAGCGGCCATCGTCATCGCATTACCCGAGAATCTGCCTGTCGCCATCGCAGCGACGATGTTCATCGCTGCTCGACTCGCTGTGGGTCGACTGATACCACTGACGTGGTTGACATGGGTGACCTGGCTGATGCCGACGATCGCCATCACGGCTTTGGCACGCGAGATGGACGTATCCGATGCGTCGCTCGCTGTTGTCCCCATAGTCACGGGCGGCGTCATGCTCCTCGGAGCGCTGTTCGTCGATGACGTCCTGAACGAGCGCAGGATGCCGGGCGACCTCGTGAGAACGAACTGGCTCATCGCTCCGGCCGTTATCGGAGCGACCTTGATGGTGTTGGGACTCGGGCTACTTCAGTCCGCGGGAACCGACATCCGGCTTTGGGCAACGGTTTCGGTGGCCTTCACCCTTGCAGCGGCGTCGCTCGTGGTTCGCCAGTCCATATGGCTCACATCGATTCTCGGTGCAGTGGGATTGGCGATGATGCTTGAGGCGGCAGGTGCCACGGCAACTGAGAGCACGATCGTCTGGGCGTCCATCGGCCTCCTGATCCTTGCTCTTGCCCCGTTCGTAAAGGAGATTCGAGGGGCGGATCTTGCGGCCATCGGCCATCTGCTCGGAGCTGCCGCATTCGCATACCCCCAGGGACACGGTGTCAGCCTGATCGCCCTCACGGCATGGGCGATCGGATGGCTGATGTCCGTGACTTCGGCAGAGTTCGGCCGCCCTTCCGTGGCCGACATCTTCACCGGATGGTCTACATCGTCCGATGACGATCACGGGGCTTCCATCGGCTCGATCGCAGCAGCCATTCCCCCGTTGCTCGCGGTTGTGACATCCACCGCCGCGGCCCTGTTGTTGTACGACGAGTTCGCCAGCTTCTCCGGTGCACGAGCGTGGACCGCTGCAGTGATCGCAGGCGTTGGACTGGTCCTCGCGGCCACCAGCAGGTACGTCATCACCTCCAGGCCGACGCTGGCCATCTTCGGATGGTCGTCAGTGATCCTCGCGGCCGCTTCAGTCATGGTGGCGATCGGCGAGGACCTGCCGATCATTGTGGCAGCCTCGGCGTTCATCGTCGTACGCATCCTGCTCATCGGCGTTATCGGCCACACATGGCTCTCCTGGCCAGCTTGGCTGATGCCGACCGTGATCGTCGTGTCGCTCGGCCACATCTTCGGAGTGCCGAACGATTCGCTGTACCTCCTCACCCTGGCAACCGGGGCGGCCATGCTGGTCGGCAGCCTCGTCGCCGATGACGCCCTCAATACGAGAAGGCGAGTCGGAGAAGGGCTTCGCACCAACTGGCTGCGATACCCGTTCGTCATCGGCCTCCTCATCGTGCCCTTCAGCCTTGCACCCATATTCGCCCTTGACGTCACAACCGTCGGCATCGCATCGCTGGCAGCAGCGCTCGGGTACCTGCTTGTGGCCGTGCTTCTGCGGAGCGGATCCGTCACGGCTCCAGCCATCGGTCTCGCTGCCCTCGGCACATCGCTACTTCTGCCAGAGTCACCGCTGGATAGCCCTTGGATCCTCGTATCCATGGCGGCGTTGACAACCGGTTGGTCGTTCCTCGCTGAGCGGTTCCAAAGCACAGAGTCCGCCGCTAGCCCATGGACGCGTTGGGATCTGGCGCCACTTGCGATGGCCCAGCTGTTGGCTGGGACCGCGGTCCTGCTGACGCTTGACGGATCACCCGATCCTGTGACATGGGTCGCTGCAGGCGCCCTGTCAATGGTCATCGGCGTCTGGCGACACAACAGGTGGTTGCTCGATGCAGGGCTACTTCTCGTCATAGTCGGCAGCGGCTTCGCAGGAGAGCCATGGCTGCTCATGGCCCTCATCGTCGGGACCGCACGCGGTATGTACGGCGTCTGGCACGACCGTGGCATCGAGCGCTATGTCGACCACGCCATCGCCGTAATCGCTTTCGGCGCCGCGTGGATCGAAGTCGCCATGTCACTTGAGTGGTCCTACCTCGAGGTCGTTGGGTTCGGATCCATGACCGCAGGGGCCGTTGCGGTATCCGCTACTGCGTTGTCAGGCCTCGGCCTGGTGAAGAAGGACACGTTCCTCCTCTGGAGCGGCTTCGGGACCGCAGGCGTCGTCGCAGCTGTGATCGCCGGATTCAACGCGAGGCCGATCGCGATTGACGGACCGTGGCTGGCCGTCAGCATCTGGCTGGTCGCCGTGACATCGGTACGCTGGGCCCGGCTGATCCATCGCAACATCCGATGCGTGACACCAGTCGTCGCTGCGTCCGGGTGGGCCGTTCTTCTCACAGGCCTCAACGTGTCGCTCGTCGACTCCGCTGCATTGACTGCGATCGTGTTCGGGATCGTGCTTGTCGTCTCGCTGTTCGTGGCGAATCGGATGGTCGTGAGATCACCGAGCGAGCACGCGGCGCAGCTCAACCTTGCAGCCAGGGCTTGGGCGATCATCGCACTTGGTGGTATCTCGGTGTCGACAGCCATCGCCATCTCGAATGACTCAAGAGAACTCTGGCTCGCAGTGGCCCTGGGGCTGGCGTCTGTGACCGTTGCCACCGCACTGGGTGGGCGTGCACTCGGCATCAACCGTCTCCGGATAGCGACGGGCGCTCCTGCTCTCGGTGCGCTCGCCGCGGTGCTGATGGCGTTCGATACCTCATCGTTCGGTATCGGAGTTGCCATGACCGCCGTTGTCGCGCTGGCAACGCTGACAACTGTGCTGCTCGTAGTCAGGAACGCCGATCTCGGATGGATCGAGAGCTCACTTGTCGCCGGATACGTTGCGACCGCGATCACTGTGCCCATCGCCCTGATCGCACTGCCCGCCACGCAACTGATCGTCGTCCTGCTCGTAGCGATCGGGGGCCAGACGATCTCCTACGGCATCACTTTCAACCGAGACGCTCTCCTCGCCTTTGGGCCACCAGCACTCGGGCTTGCAACGATCACGCTCCTGGCCGAATCGGCCTCGGAGACGGCGCTGTGGTTCACTGTTCCCATCGCTGTAGTGCTGCTGGCCGAGGCGGACATCCTCCACCGAATGACGGCAGGCGCCCGCGACGAGAAGCGGTCCACCGCACTGTTGATCCTTGAGTGGTCCGGCATCGCTCTCTTGAGCCTGCCACCGATCATCGAGATGTTCACCACTGACGTGGCCTTCGGCCTGCTCGGTTTCGGCTTCGCCGTCGGGCTGCTCATGTGGGCCCTCCTGACACGAGTGAAACGGCGCGTACTCGCAGCTGCCGTCGTGGCAACCCTGTCCGTGATGCTCACGCTTGCAGCCGCAGCGGCGTCCAGTGCGCCGACCAACGCCGCATTCTGGATCATCGGTGGCGGCGTCGGGTTCTCGATCATGCTCATCGCCGGGCTCGTCGAGGCGTATCGATCCCGATCCGGCGCCCTGATGACACGCCTCGGAGACCTGATGGAGGACTGGGAATGAACCGCAAGTACATCGCCGCAGGCGTCATGGCCTTGATAGGAATCGCGTTGGCAGCGACATCGATCGTGCTGCCGGAATCGGTCGGGTTTGGCGGACTGGTTCTCGCATCGACCGCCGTTCCAGCTGCGGTTCTCCTCGTTGTGGTCGGCAGGCTCGACCGAAAGGTGCCGGTGGCCGCGCTCATCGCAGGCGGGACGCTCGCAGTCGCCATGTCACTGATCGGGTATGCGCTCCTCGGCGGAGCGGTCTACTTCTTCGCTGGCGGATTTGGCGAGTGGCTCGTCAGCAACGGTGAAGGAGTGCTGGATACCGATCTCATGGAGACGCTCCGCAACCCCTGGATGATCATCTTCGCGATCGAAGTGATAGTTCTCGCACCGTTGGTGGAGGAGTTCTCCAAGGCGATCAGCGCTCGGCTCTCGAAACCGTTCGACCGCAAGTCAGCACTGCTCGCGGGCGTCGCCACTGGTGTCGGGTTCGCCGTCATCGAGAACATCGCATACGCAACGGGAGGCTTCTTCGTAGAAGGCGGATGGGAGACGGTCGTCCTCGTGAGGATGCTCGGATCCGCGGTGCACCCCGTGGCGGCCGGGTTGGTCAGCCTCGGCTGGTGGGAGTTCCGCACACAGGCCGACCGTGGGAGCGCCGTCCGACTCATCGGCGCGGGCGTTGGCGTCCATGCCCTCTGGAACGGCGCGGTAACGGCTGTGCTCGTGGCCTCTTCGGCGTTCACCGGAGACGCAACGCCGCTCGAGTCGGTTCTCGTGACGATCGCCTACGCAGGTGCCCTCGGAGTCATCATCGCCGCCGCCGGCTGGCAAGCCCTCGGCCGGGTCGCCAACGGAGACCTCCCAGGCGCAACCGCAGACCCAGGCGACGCAAAGACGATGAGCGCCTGGGTTGTCATCGCCTCAACAGTGCTCGTTCCAGCCATCGCTGTGGTGTTCGCCCTGAACTCGGGGTTCTAGCCCGAGGATCTACAGCTCAGACACGAGTCCGACGACGATGGTGACCTTCCCACCCGGTCACCATCGCGCCGAAGACCAATCGACGTCGGGATCGCAGTGGCACTCACGCGCCACTCCCTACCGCGATCGCCGCGCTCTCCATGATCTGAGCCACCACCTCGTCTGGTTCCAGGTGTCGATGGCTCGACTCGCTCGCTTGCCCGCCGTCCAGAATCACTGACACAAGGCCGTGGGGGGCACACGACCGTTCGCCCATCTGATCGCCCGTGTCATCGACCCTCAGCATCGATACGTCGACAACCACGCCATCGGATACGTCGTCCAGGCTTCCGTCAGAAACAACTACGAAACCGAGACCCACAGATCCGAGAAAGTCCACGGTTCTCACCACATCGCGCACGCTCTCAACATGGATTGTCGTCCGATCCCGTGTCACCGCGACAGCGCCGTCGAGGCCGCGGCCGAGAATGGAGAAGGACTTCGGTGCGACATCGCGAGGCGTCACGCATTGCGATATGACGGTCATCAACTTCACATCCTCCTCCCTGTCGGTCCAGTTCTGACGACAACGTATGGGAACGGCAAGGAGGCGTCATGACCAGAATTGACCTATTGATGACAGGGGCGAACAGTCAATTCTGACTATCGACAAGTACCCACCGTTGTGGCTAGGTTCACAACGTGTCCGACCCCGCCCCGGCTCCCCTGCACGCACGTTTCGCCGAAACAGACCGATCAGCTTTCGTCGGTCGTCACAGCGAGATCGCGTCGATTGAGGAGGCGTGGGCGCTCGTAGAGGGCGGAGAGCGTCAGGCGATCTTCATCTCGGGCGAGCCCGGAGTCGGTAAGAGCCGCCTGGCGGCAGAGACAGCCCGAGCTCTTCATCGCAGCGGCGTGACCGTTCTCCTCGGCACCACCTCGCCAGATCTCTCCTCGCCGTATCAGCCGCTCACAGAGATTCTCGAGCAGATCCTCGGATCCGAGGATGAGACCTCGGTCGTGGACCTGCTCCCGAGCGACCCGAGCCAACTGCTGCGCATGACATCAACCGTCCTGCGCTTCGACCCCGAACTCACGCTTCCGCCGGAGACAGATCAGGAGTACAGGCTCGAGCTGTTCACGGACTACACGGAGATCATCACCGGCTTATGTCGACGAGGGCCTGTAGCGATGGTTCTGGAGGATCTCCACTGGTCCACGCCAGAGACGCGGCTCATGCTGTCGTACCTCATCCGAAACACCGATGGCCTACCACTTCTCATCATTGGGACCATGCGCAACAACACGCCCGATCGCTCCGAGGATCTCGCGGTCGCCGTCGCCGACCTGTACCGGCTTCCAGGGATTCGCCGCATCGACCTCACCGGCCTCGACTCCGAAGCGATCCAGGAGTACTTGTCCGCTGAGGCCGGACCGGACCTTCCGCACATCCGGGAGACTGCTGCGATATTGAGGGACAGAACGGGCGGCAATCCCTTCTTCGTCACCGAACTCTGGAGAGAGGTGGCGGACACCGGTGGTTACCAGGCGCTTCGATCCAACACGCAGCCCGCCCCGCAGAGCGTTCGAGACACGATCGGGCAGAGGCTCTCTCGGCTCGATGTGTCGACCCTCGCGGTAATCGAATTCGCAGCGGTTCTCGGAGACAGCTTCGATGCGCGCGATATCGCCAAGGCACAGGAAATGGAGTCAGCGGCCGTCCTGAACGCGCTCGATGCAGCGATGGCCAACGGCCTCATATCCACCACGAACCACGCGGGCTCATTTGCGTTCACGCATGCGCTCGTCCGGCAAACGCTGATCGATCGAATGGCGACATTGCGATCCGCACAGATCCACAAGGAACTTGCGCTCAACCTCATGGATCAAACCGCGCCTGCAGCTCCACCACAGCTTCTCGCTCGCCTCTTCGAGGGCGCAAGCGCTCTAGGTTTCGATGATGAAGCAAGCCGATACCTTGAGCTTGCGGCCCGCGAGGCGGGGCGCGGCCTCGCACATGAGGAGCATGCCGCACTCCTGGAGCGAGCAGCGAACGTGCGCGGTGTCGACGCAGGCCGTCGAACGGCACTGCTTCTCGAGGCTGGCGTAGCGCATCGGCGATCGGGAGACTTCTCCGAGGCGAGGAGGCTCTACGCGACTCTGTTCAAGGACTCCGATCCGCACACGGCTTTGGTCGCTGCGATCGGCTACGAAGACGCGTCCTGGCGTCCAGGACTACACGGTGAGCTTGCCACCCAGATGCTTGAATCAGCTCTCGCCAACTACCCACAAGACCCAACAGACGCAACGTATGTGGCCGGGATGGCAGCATTGGGGCGGGCACTCACCTTCTCCGGCAAGCTCGATCGGGCAGGCCCCGTCGTTACCGAGGCTCTGGAACTCGCCCGCGGACTCGGTGATCAACAGATTGTCGCAGATGCACTCATCTCGAACCTCTTGCGAATGATGACCGTGCCATCGAAGACCGCGATCCACTACCAGCATGCTTCTGAGCTGAGGGAGATCGTCCTCGCCATCTCCGACTACGACAAGCTCGGACCGGCAGGTGCGTACCGGGCCAACGCCGCGTACATGGGTGGTGAGTGGGACGATTGGGCCGCTGGCGTGGCGGACATTCGATTGGCTGCCGAGAGAACGGGTCAGCCGTTCTGGGACTGGGTTGTCGGTTGCTTCGACTTCTCGACTCTGCTCACGAACGGTGATCTTGACTCGGCGCGTGACAAGGCGAACGAGATCCGGCTCATCGGTGCCTCTTTCGGTGCGGACGATACCGATGGCCCGTATGGCATCCAGATGTACATGGTGAATCGGGAGGCGGAGAACCTCGAGGCTGCCAGGCCGATCATCGAGGCAGGACTCGGCAACAACGCGATGTGGACCCCGGGCGTGCTCGCCATCTGCACCGATCTGGGAATCGAGGCCAAAGCCCAAGACCTGATGCACGAGATGCTGTCGCGGACACCCGTCGCCTATTCGGGTACCGCCATCTGGCCTGCAGTACTCGTATATCTGGCCGAGGCCGCAGTGAAGTACGGCAACGCTGACTCACTCGAGAAGGTTCTCCCGATGCTGCGTGAGTATGACGGATACAACCTGATCGTCGGCCAGAGCGTGACCGTGATGGGTAGCTCGAACCGATATCTTGCCCAGGTGTGCGCAGCGCTTGGTGATGCCGAGGGGGCTCGCAAACACTTCGAAACGGCACTATCGATGGACTCAACGATGCGGTCGCCACTGCACGAAGCTGACACGGCGGCACTGTTCTCAGTGTGGCTCCGCGAACAAGGTGACCGCGATGACGCCAAGAAGGCGAGACAACTTGAGTCCCGTGCCAGGGCCATCGCCGAACCGAAGGGCCTCACACGGATACTCGCGATCGTTGACTCTCAATCTGGTGCAGCGGACCTCCCTGATGGGCTCACGCCGCGTGAGATCGATGTCCTGCGATTCCTTGCCGACGGGGCGAGTAACAAGCAGATAGGTGAGGCCCTGTTCATCAGCCAGAACACTGCGGCGAACCATGTACGCAGCATCCTCATGAAGACCGATACGACGAACCGCACCCAGGCGGCGATGTATGCCGCGCAGAACGGTCTGCTCGAGCGGTGACGCTCAGGTGACGGGAACGATGGAGGCGTCCGGCATCACCTTGCCGTTGACCTCCGTGATCACATCTGCAGGAAGTCCTGCTCGCTCGGCCGCTGCGATGATCGCTGCGGGATTCGGCGCCTCGTAGAGGCAGTACGTCTTGCGCTTGTCTGCAGACAGGAACGAATACAACCAACGAACGTCTTCCTCATCGTTGATCGCCCGGATACCTTCGGTGATCTCGACGGTTGGGTTGAGTTCGTCCGCATAGCGGCGTTCGACCATGAATAGCGGCATCGTGCATCTCCTACCAATGACTTGTGATGTCATCAAATGCTACTTCGGACACCCTATACCGGTCTCGAACGGGATTCCAATAGTCAGACCTGACTATCTGCGTCATGCAAAGCAATGGCGAGAACGAGTCATGACAGGCGTATGGAGCGACGATACGATCGCTCCGCCAGCGAATGAATCCGGCATGGACCCGACGAAACGGAGCACCAGATGACCACGACCCAGATTGCCAGCCTCTCAGGCGAAACCAAAGATGTTGACGCCGAACTGCTGAACGAGTTCGCATCAGGACTCGACGGCTCCTTGGTATACCCACAGGACGAAGACTTCGCTGCCGCGACGCTCATCTGGAATGGAATGATCAAGAAGAAGCCTGCGATCGCGGTGCGCGCCGGATCGACACAGGACGTTGTCAGGACGGTCAACTTCGTACGGGACAACGGTCTCGAGATGTCGATCAAGGGTGGCGGTCACAACATCGCTGGGCTTGCCCTGTCGGACGGCGGCGTAACGCTTGACCTTTCAACGATGAAGGACGTTGACGTCGACGTCCTTGCAGCCCTCGCAACGGCGGGTCCTGGCTGCACTCTCGGCGACATCGACAAGGCGACGCAGGAATATGGGCTGGCGACAACGCTCGGCTTCGTCTCCGAGACGGGCGCCGCTGGTCTCACACTCGGTGGAGGATTCGGCTACATGACCCGTGAGCACGGATGGACGGTCGACGACCTCGAAGAGGTCGAGATCGTCACGGCGGATGGCTCGGTGCGACGAGCCTCCCGTACCGAGAACGAGGATCTCTTCTGGGCTCTGAGAGGCGGCGGCGGCAACTTCGGCGTCGTCACACAGTTCGTCTACCGGCTCCATGTGCTCGGCCCTGAGATCACGGCTGGCCTGATCGCGTGGCCGGCAAGCGATGCCGAGGGCGTCCTTGAGATGTACCGCCAGGTCACCGAGTCCGCTCCGAGAGAGTTGACGATCGCCGTACTCATGCGGAATGCGCCTCCGGCGCCATGGCTTCCCGAATCCGCCCACGGAACACCGATAATCGCCTTCGTCGTCTGCCACTCGGGGAGTGAGGAACAGGCCGCGATCGACTTGGCACCTGTCAAGGCATACGGGGAGCCTCTGGCAGACATCGTCCAGATCAGGGAGTACGCCCAGCAGCAGGCCATCTTGGATGCCGTCCAGCCAAAGGGCATGTACTACTACTGGAAATCCGAGTTCCTTCCGGGTCTCAGCGACGACATCCTCGCCACGTACCGGGCGCAGTTCGAAGGGAACACCTCGCCTGCCAACCAGATGATCCTGTTCCATCTTGAGGGGGCTCTGAACGGGCATCCGGAGGACGACGGAGCCGTCGGGAACCGCGATGCGCGTTGGGCATGCGTCATCTCAGCGATGTGGCCGGAGGGATCTGCCGAAGGCGACGCCTATCGAGACTGGGTTCGCACGGCGTGGCAAGCGATGAAGCCGCACTCCACAGGCGGCAATTACATCAACTTCCAGACAGAGGACGAAGGAGATGAGCGCACCGCCGAATCGTACCGAGAGAACCACGCCCGATTGGCAGCGGTGAAGGCGACATATGACCCGGACAATCTCTTCCGTGTGAACCGGAACATCCGACCAGCCTGAAGTCGCGCCACGCGCGTCATCGTCAGGGGAATCGAGACTTCGCGCTAGCTTTGGCGTGTGGAAACCTACGACCCATACCGCGATGACTCAACTCCTGGCTTCGTTGACGATGGCGACCGCTTCGATACGCCGCTTCCCCGCCGCCGATTCCGCAAGGCAGTGCGCAGTGTTGCGGCGCTCGTCCTGTCCGGGATGTTGTTCGCCGCAGGCACACCGATCTCATGGGTCGCCGTTGTGACCGCGATATTGATGTTCCTCATCTGGACAGAGATGTGGTCTTCTCGGTCGACCGAACGCGACGATGTGATCTGACCGTCACACCGCAGCGGTTCTCACCGCTGCTCTCACTGCATTGTGGAGATCCTGATCCAGAGGATCCGGGAGCAATTGCCCTTCAGCTGCAGCATCTGCGATCGCATACGCCGCCGCACGCTTCATCGCCGCCGTAACAGATGGCGACTTCGCATCAAGCGCTCCGGCAAGGAGACCCGGGTACGAGAGCACGTTGTTGACGATCGACCCGTCTGCCGCAACTGCGGCACCGGCGTCAAGCGCCGTGCGGTAGGAGATCTCAGGAACCGGGTTCGTGAGGGCCATGATGATCTGTCCCTCTTTGACCTGCTCAGGCTTGAGGAGACCGGGCTGTCCTGTGGTGAGGACGAGGATGTCTGCCTCTGCGACCATCCGGTCGAAGTGTTCGGTGGTCGTTCCGGCGTCGATCTCGATACCGGGCTCCGCGACCTCCGTGAGCCTGTCGATTCCCAGAGGATTCGGATCGAACGCAGAGAGCGAACGGAAACCGAATCCAGAGGCCAGACCGGCGATCGCACTCCCGGCTGCACCGAGCCCAACTTGAGCGAATGTCATCTCCGACAGTGGCTTGCCGATACGGCGTGCAGCCGAGATCACGGCAGCGATGACCACGACAGCCGTTCCGTGCTGGTCGTCGTGGAAGACGGGAATGTGGAGTCTTTTCTCCAGTTCCCGTTCGATCTCGTAGACCTCAGGTGTGGCGATGTCCTCAAGGTGGATTCCTCCGAACCCGGGGGCCAGCCGCACAACCGTCTCGATGACCTCTTGGGGATCCTTCGTGTCCAGCACGATGGGAACGGCGTTGAGGCCGACGAGATCTGCGTAGAAAAGCGCCTTCCCTTCCATCACAGGAAGCGCTGCGGCTGGGCCTACGTCTCCGAGGCCGAGCACACGCGTACCGTTCGTGACGATCGCGAGCGTCCTGCCCCTCCAGGTGAACTCGTCTGCGATCGACTCGTCCTCGGCGATAGCCAAGACGACCCGTGCGACTCCGGGCGTGTAGACCTCGCGGATGTCCTGGAGCGTTCTGACGACGGCGTTGGTCTGGATGCTGATCTTCCCGCCGCGGTGCTGCTCCCACACCTTGTCGACCCTGCCTGGCAGAACTTCAACGCCGTCGATGGCGTCCATCGCGGCGATGATCTCGCCGATGGCGTCATCGTCCGGTGCGATGACGGCGACCTCCCGGATGTTGTAGTCGGCTCCGATATGGACCGTCTCGATCTCGCCGATGTTCGCACCGTGCTCACCCGCAGCAGCGAGCGCCTTGGCAAGCGTGCCGGGCTCGCGGCTCGTGCGGATGCGGAGCACTTCATCGCGCTCGATCGATAGTTCGCCCATCTGTTCTCGTCCCTCTCCGCTACAGGTCTACAACCTTGGTGTAATCAACGTATCCACGCACACGCTCGAACCCCAATCCGGTATACAGACCGTGTGCACCGGTTGGATTCTCTGTATCAACCTCAAGTGTGGCGTATTCGATTCCGGATGAAGCGAAGACGGCCATGGCGCTCTGGATGAGTGCAGCCGCCAACCCTCTGCCCCTGTGGGCCCGTACGGTCCCCACCTGTTCGATCCATCCCTCCGTATAGCCACGCAGCTTCGCGTCGTGCGGATAGACGCCGCAGCGAACGAAGGCAACAGGAACCGACCCGTTGACGACCACGAAGGAGGCGTCTGCCCTGTGCATCTCAGACGACCGGGATTCCCAGAACTCAAGGGTCCACTGTTGGGAACCCCGGTGGTCGCGGAAGGCATCGTTCCTGACCACAAGCACGTCGATCGAAGCCGCATCGCCGATCGGCTTGATCACGTATCCCTCTGGGACCAACGGCGGATCGACCGGCTCCGAGAGATCCCTTCTCAGCTCATCGAAGTAGATCCATGGCTCATAGCCTCGCCCAGCGATATCCGCGATGTGCGTTTCCTGTGCCGGATACACGTGCTGATGGAAGCGGACAGGCAGACGACCCGTCCCCCTTTCAAGGGGGACGGAAGAGGAGCGAAGCGACGATTCAGGGGGATTGGAGGAACCAGAGCGGCCGACGCCTTCCATCGGAGCAATTCGTTCCAGGGAACGTGCTTCCCACCAATCGAGGGCGAAGGAGCGGAGGATCTCCGTTCGCCAGTCAGGATGGATGTAGTTGTCGTCGTAGACCGGCCACTCGTCGGTCGGTTCCGGAAGAATGAGCGACCACAGGCTGACCAGGATCTCCCCAGAGATGGACACTCCGATGAGGCTGTCCACACCAGCGTCCGCCATCGGACTGTCGAATCTCTCTCGTATCTCGGACGGTTCCTCGATCCAGCCATCGTCGGCGACGGCACACGCGGCTTGGAGCACCGCGATGGCATCCGCATCCTCAAGTGTTGCCCGGCGCCACGTGATGCCATCGACGTCCGGTGGATCCGGTGGCGCCGTCACGGCTGAGGGGCAGGATCGTCGCCATCGGCTTCGTCGGCGAACCGGGAACGAAATACGAAAGGCACAGATGCAAGGGCCACGAACGTGACAGCCGTGACCAGATTGAGCGAGACCCCGTAACTCGACCCTGACCGGTCGACGATGCGCACGAGCGAAAGGATCTCGGTGAGAACGACGGCCACTGTGATCGCAATGGCTCCCGCGGCGAAAAGCCACGCAATGAACAACAACACGAGTTTGCGAGTGGTCATGGACGGGTCAGTTGACGAACGTGTAGGCCTGCGCTGGGCCCCATCGCCTCGCGACCCGCTGATAGGCCTCTCCGGAGCGCTCGAAATCCTCGGCTTCGAGTGCGAGGAGGCTCTCGCGAATGTCAAGGGCACTCTCATCGAAGACGAGATCGCCCTCGTCGAACAGCGTTGCGACCCGTGCATAGTCGAGCTCCACCATCGAGTCCGCAGGAAATTCTGCCAACCACCTGCTGAGCTCGTTGACCCGGTCGATGACCTGGTCCGTGAAGCCTGCCGCATCGAGCACGGAGGATGACCATCGCACTCTGTCTATCGCCTCGCCGGTGGATGTCCTGTATCGGATCGAGGTGATCCCTCCCTCTGTGTACACGTCACGTTCGGATGCGTGGAACGCCGAGAACCATCGCAGGGGGACGTGCCACGCAGACGACAGGATGTACGAGCGGCCGTGCACACTCGACCTCTTCAGTTTCGACAGTTCATCGAGAAATTCATCTCGCTCGTCCTCACTGATGAGAGGGAACGAGGGCTCGGACTGCGAGAACGCAACGATGCCTTCAAGCATCCGCAGACGTACGTTCCTTGGGCATGCGAACTGGTCGCCTTCCCACATCGTGTAGATCGCATCGTCATCCAGGCCCTCCGTCCATACGAACGGGCCATCGAGCTGCAATGCGCCGTCCTCGTTCAGTTCCCTGTGCGGCGCGAGGCCCACGACGCGGGCCGCAGGAAGGTAGATGCGAAGAAATGCGGTGGCGATCATGCGGTGATGGTACGCATCTCGTTCCGCCACGGATACAGGTTGCTCGGAGCGGTATCATGAGGGCGCCCGATGGAACCATCACGTGGAGAGAGGCTTCACCTTGGGAGTATTCGAATCCGTCGGTGCCGAGAACCACGAATCTGTGCACTTCGGCGTCGATCACGAGTCAGGTCTGCGGTCCATCGTCGCAATCCACGACACCACGCTTGGCCCCGGTTTGGGGGGCACCCGGTTCTACCCCTACACGACCGAGGAAGAGGCGCTGACTGACGTTCTCAGGCTTTCCAAGGGCATGACCTACAAGGCTGCGTGCGCGGGGCTCTCCTTCGGAGGAGGCAAGGCCGTCATCATCGGTGACCCCGCCACGGTCGGCTCTGACGCCCTGTTCATCGCTTACGGCAAGTTCATCGAAAGCCTTGGCGGCAGCTATGTCACAGCAGAAGATGTAGGAACGACCGTGCCGAACATGGTCATCATCTCACACGAAACAGACCATGTGTCAGGGCTGCCGATGGCACAGGGTGGTTCCGGTGATCCGTCTCCTGCCACCGCACGAGGCGTCGTCGCGGCCCTTGAGGCGGTCGCGATGCGGTTGTGGGGCAACGAGAGTCTCAGAGGCCGAAGGGTGGCCATCAAAGGCATCGGGAAGGTCGGGATGTCTCTGGCCGAGAGGTTGCATGGCCTCGGTGCAGAACTCGTCGTCGCCGACATAGACGAGAGGGCGACCGATCTGGCAGCAAGGGACATCGGCGCCAAGGTCACCTCTGTCGATGACATCCACTCCGTCGACTGCGACATCTTCTCCCCCTGTGCGCTCGGCGCTGACCTTGACGAGACCTCGATACCGGAGCTCGCCTGCGCTGCCATTGCTGGTTCGGCCAACAATCAGTTGGCGACAGACGCCGACGGGCAGCGTCTCAGGGATGCAGGCATCCTGTACGCACCCGATTTCGTCGTGAACGCGGGTGGGATCATCAACATCGCCGCAGAGAGTGGTGGCTACTCGGTAGCGAAGGCGGCACTGATGGTGGACAAGATCAAGGTGAACCTCACGGAGATCCTTGATGAGGCAGACAGACTTGATACAGATACACATCAGGCAGCCGAGCGCGTCGCAGAACGGCGCATCGCTGCAGCGAAGGCACACAGGGGTACACAGTGACGCTCTTCCTTGACAACGTGATCGACCACACGGCTCTCGGGCTGAACGACGATGACCTCCTGAGCCTCTACCGGAACATGGTGCTCGCACGAAAACTCGATGAGCGCATGTGGGCGCTCAACCGCCAGGCGAGGGTGCCGTTCGTCGTCTCTGTGTCCGGGCACGAGGCGACCCAGGTGGGTGCGGCCGCCGCGATCGACCCATCGAAGGACTGGTCGCTTCCCTATTACCGCGACACGGCGTACGCGCTGAGCATCGGCATGAGTGCAGAGAACCTCTTCGCGGGCGTGTTCTCGAAAGCGTAGGATCCGTCCAGCGGTGGGAGGCAGATGCCAGCCCACTGGTCGGAACCCGATCTCAACGTGTTCACCCAGTCGTCCGTCATCGGCGTGCAGTATCCCCACGCCTGTGGGATCGCCTACGAGCTCCAGAGACAGGGCAGCGACGCGGTCGTCGTCGTTGATGGTGGCGAGGGCTCGACGTCTGAGGGCGACTGGCACGAGGCTATGAACTTCGCTGGTATCCACAAGCTCCCCGTCATCTTCCTCATCCAGAACAACCTCTATGCCATCTCCGTCCCTGCGGCCGAGGAGATCGCAGGCCAGGTCGCCGACCGGGCGGTTGGCTATGGCATGCCAGGAATCGTCGTGGACGGCAACAACGTGCTCGAGGTGT
>PVMK01120445.1_pt1 | contig 26746 bp, 24 predicted proteins | sample 1853481 | NCBI WGS metagenome assembly PVMK01 (sample SAMN08533507, study PRJNA380276) | Marine sediment metagenome, whole genome shotgun sequencing project. | reverse complement strand
TGAGCGGATCCTGGATTATCACTCCGATATCCTGATCCATGCCGACGGCAGCCTGATGGTGACCGAAACCATCCGCGTCCGCGCTGAAGGTGTAAACATTCGCCGGGGTATTTACCGGAACTTCCCGACCCGCTACAAGGACCGTTTCGGCAATAACTACCGGGTCAGTTTGAGCGTGCTGGATGTGCAACGCAATGGCGTTCCGGAGCCTTTTCATACTGAAAGCCGGGGTAACGGCGTGCGCATATATGTAGGTAGCTCCAGTCGCATGGTCGATAACGGTATTCACGAGTACCGCCTGCGCTTTCACACCAGCCGCCAATTGGGTTTCTTTGATGACTACGACGAGTTGTACTGGAATGTAACGGGTAATGGCTGGGTGTTTCCGATCGATCATGCCAGCGCGCGAATCGAACTGCCCGCAGCCGTCGATCGCCAGGACTTACGCACCGATTTTTATACCGGGCCACAGGGGGATAATGGCAAACACGCAGAATCACGTATCAGCAACGAACGGGTAGTTGTGTTTGAGACCACCCGGGGTCTGCAGGCCTATGAGGGTCTGACCGTGGCCGTGGCGTGGCCGAAAGGAATTGTCCATGAGCCTACAGCCAGCGAGCAACTGACATATTTTCTGGATGACAACACCGCGGCGCTGGTTCTGTTGCTGGGTCTCCTGTTACCACTTGGCTGGTACCTGTGGGCGTGGAACAGCTTCGGCCGTGATCCCGCGAAAGGTGTCATCATTCCGCGCTTCCGCCCACCCATGGGGCTGACACCCGCAGGTTGCAGTTATATCCGTAAAATGTCCTTCGGCAAACAGGCATTTGTTGCGGCGATCGTCAGCCTTGGTGTCAAGAGGTACCTGGAAATCCGTGAAGATGATGAAGATTTCACGCTCCATCACAAGCAGGCTGCTGGCAATGGCAAAGCCAGTAAGGGCGAACGTGCCCTGGTTGATGAACTATTTAAAGAAGCGGCAGAGGTCGGACTCGAACAGGAGAATTACAAAGTCTTCATGAAGGCCCAAAGCGTGTTAAAAAAGGCACTTAAAGCCGAACACATGGGCCGGCTGTTCAACCTCAATTCCATTTATGCCCTGCCGGCCTTTGGTATGACCATTGTGGCAATTGTCATCGCGGTTCAGCAGAATGGCAGCCCCGTTATCTGGATTCTGTTCACGATCCTGAGCTTATTAATGCACCCGGCATTTTTATTCCTGATGCGGGCACCAACACCTGCCGGCCGCCGTATCATGGATGAGATCGAAGGCTTTAAAATGTACCTCGATACCGCCGAGCAGGTTCGCCTCGATCGCATGCAATCACCACAGCTGACCCCGGAGGTATTTGAAACATTCCTGCCCTACGCATTTGCACTGGGTGTGGAAAACAGCTGGTGTAATCGATTTACCCGTGAATTCCCTGAAGACCTGGCGAAAAAAGGCGGCTACAACCCGGCCTGGTATATCGGCAGCCGTAGCGGGCTGGGGGCGCTGGGGCACATTGGCAATGAATTCAGCGGCAGTTTCACCTCTGCGATCTCATCGGCATCCTCACCACCGGGTTCATCCTCCGGTTCCGGCGGCGGTGGTTCCTCCGGCGGTGGTGGCGGCGGCGGTGGCGGCGGTGGCTGGTAAGAAGGAGCACTAGGATGCACAAACAACCCAACTCGGACATGTGTTTTGTCTGTGGCCGCAATAATCCCGCCGGACTTTATATGCATTTCTACGATAATGGAGAGGATGAGGTTTTCTGTGACTACACCGTAGCGGCACGCTACCAGAGCTATCCCGGCATCGTGCACGGTGGTGTGCTGGCATCCATGCTGGACGAGGTTGTCGGCCGGGTTGCGATGATAGGCGACCATCACCATTTCATGGTGTCGGTCAAACTACAGGTTCTCTACCGTCACCCCGTGCCGGTGGAAACAGCGCTGAAAATCCGCGGCCGGATCGTGCGTCTGCGCGGCAGGCTCGGAAAAGCCCAGGGCGAAATTATCCTCCCCAATGGCAAAATAGCCTGCGAAGCTGCCATTACACTGGCTGATGTACCGGCAGAGTTACTCTCAAAAACCAATCATAAGTTACTGGATTGGCGTGTTGACCCATAATATTGGAGACAGATAGATGTGCAAATTGTGTTGGACCCTGCTGCTTGCTGTAGTTGTTGCTGCCATTGTCGCGGTCGTGATGATTGCCCCCGGCAATAAAACCACTGTTGCGGCCGATGGCCGTGAAGTCATTTTGTTAAAACCCCAACAACGTGACCTGGTGCTGGCAGAAATGCGGACCTTTGTTGCCAGCCTGCAAACCATCACCCAGGCACTGGGTACGGACGATTCTGAACTGTTTCAGAAGGCTGCCTTGAAAGTGGGCCTCGCAGCCCAGCAAGGCGTACCGCTTGACATGATGAAAGCCCTGCCCCTGCCATTCAGGAAACTGGGTATGGATACGCACAAAAAATTCGACCAGCTGGCTGCAAACGCCGAACAAGGCGCGAGCAACGCGCAGTTGCTGATCGAATTGAGTCAATTAATGAACAACTGTGTTGCCTGCCACGCGGCGTATCAGCTGAAAGATTAATTGTAATTAAGCCACGCATATTGTTAGGCTGAACCCATGCATCTGGGCCTATCTGCATTACTGGAATTTTACCGCGCACATCAGGCGGATGATGCGCTGGTATTGGGTACTGTCGTTGCCACCGAGGGCTCTACCTACCGCAAACCCGGCGCCATGATGTTGATCGCAGCCGACAGCAGCTATCACGGCCTGATATCCGGTGGCTGTCTCGAGGCGGATCTGGCTGCGCACGCCAGTAAGGTATTTGCGGACGGAAAAACCCGTAATGTGTGTTATGACATGAGCCATGGCGACGACTTTGCCTGGGGTCTCGGCCTGGGCTGCGACGGTATCATTCACCTGATGTTGCAGCGCCTGGATAGCGACAGCGGATTCGGATTTCTGGAATCGCTGGATCAAGCCTGGCAGGCTAAGAACCATGGCCTGTTAAGCCTGGTCACATCAAGCAACGATCCCGCTCATCTACCCGGAGACTTTGCCCTGAATTGCGATGGCGGACCCGGTAGCGGTGACCAGGCGTTGATGAAAAGCGTCCATTCACCCGAAGGATCATTATTTTCCAGCGGACATGATATGTCCCGGCGCTACTGGCAGGACTCCATTGACACGGCCAAAGGCACGGTGGACGTATTACTGATCCCCATCATGCCGCCACCCGCAATCCTCATATGCGGCGCGGGTCATGATGCCCTGCCCGTTGCCCGCCTGGCGACAGAAATGGGCTGGAATTGCACCATCGTTGACCACAGGCCAGGTTTTGCCCGTGCCGACCGGTTTCCTTCCAGCTGTGACGTGCAAGTGCTGCAAGCGGATGAATTGAGCGCGCACATTGCCCTCGACCATGTGGATGCAGCGGTGCTGATGACCCACCATTTGGGACACGACCGGCAATACCTGTCACAGGTGGTTGCAGCCGGGGTTTCATATATCGGATTATTGGGCCCACGCGCACGCCGGGATCGCCTGCTCGGTGAAATAGGTGCTGCGGATGTCCATGTACACGGACCGGCCGGGCTGGATATCGGCGCGGAGATGCCGGAGTCTATCGCACTGGCCATCGTCGCTGAAATCCATGCTTTCTTGAACCGGCGTGACGGCAGCATGCTCACCCGCACGGGTGTATGAACCATCCTGTACTCAGCGTCCTGATTCCGGCAGGCGGTGCCAGCGAGCGTTTGGGGCAAGCAAAACAACTGGTCAAATACCGGGGCAAACCATTGCTGCAAAACGCTGTTGACCTTGCGCACTCGATAGCACCCGCTGAAATCATCGTGGTCACGGGTGCCAACGCAAAAACGGTAAAAGATACGCTGCAGATGCCTGGCATACGCTGGCTACACAATTCACACTGGTCTACCGGCATGGGTAGCTCCATCGCTCTGGGCGCGACCGCAATCCGCCCGGAATCAACCGGCCTGATGATCTTTCTCTGCGATCAATGGAAGTTACAGACGCAAGACCTGCAAACGCTGGCTGAAACATGGCGATCCGATCCGCAGCGTATCGTAGTAGCGGAAGCTGAAGGCCATTACATGCCGCCGGTGATCTTCCCGGCAAGCTGCTTTGATGAACTGCGGAGACTGGAAGGCAAGCAGGGTGCACGCAGTTTGCTGCAAGCCCGGCCTGAACTACTCACGACCGTGCCGGTGGAGAACGCTGCCTTTGACCTTGATTTGCAAACCCACCTGGATGAACTTGAACAAGCTTCATCACAACACCGGCCATAAAATAGGGTAGACTCTGCATTGGGTGGGGTAAACCTAAAGGGCATGGGCGAAAACCTTAATGCCTTATGCATGGATGCTTGAGAAGTATGAAAACGAAACTCCTGTGCGCTATGGCACCCACGCTGGTGCTGGCTGCCTGCGGACCACCCGATCCCATTCCCTATGATTGCCTTGCGTGGGTGAACAACTTCTATATTGAGCACCCGGTCTCGAGCCTGAGCTCAACTGCCGGCGAGTGGCTGTTCAGAGGCGCAAGAGACAAGCATGGTGAACTGACCGTTGGTTTCCTTCTACCCAGACCCATGACCAAAGACCGGGCCAAGAGACAGGCCATTCTGAGCAGGATATGCCCGGGCAAACATGAAAAAATCTGGGCCTTGTTAAGCCCGGAATATGAGTTGGTTATCCATGTCTGGACCAATGACAACAAATTCAAAGATTCAATAAAGTGCTGAAAGCCGGCCCTGAACAGGACCGGCAGATTCAATTAATCTAGAAATCCGGGAGCGGGAAAACCTCAGCCGCAGCCCACCCGCTGACAGGTGCACGTTTCAATTCCAGGATCACCTTGGGTTCATACTCCAGGTCCAGGAAATGCGGGTTGGGTTCTGCCGCGGGGTGCCGGGAACCGGTCGCCGCCTTGAACTTGTAAGCCAGCTGATCCTGTTGCCGGTTATAGACCCTGTCCCCCGCATCAAAACTGTCATGGGCATAGGTATCCAGCCAGGCATTGATCCCGCCTTCAAGAATATAAATATTCTGCACGCTTTCAGCCTTCAGTATTTTCCAGGCCTCGGTGGCCGCAGCCTCGTCATTACTCATGGTTACGAAAACGGTATTGGCGAGCTCAAACTGCAATTCTTCAGCTTTTTCCTCAACACGGTCCAGTGGCAAATGAACGGCGCCCCGCAGGTGGAACTGGTTGTAATACCGTTCATCACGAACATCCAGCGGGATCAGCTTGATTTTTGAATCATTCATGTACTTCAATAATTCAGCCGGCGCGATTTGCACCTTGCGCTGATCCAGGCTGGCCTGGCTTTCAGCTGAAATCGACTGCCAGCGATCCTCGTTGCTGGGCTGACCGATTACCAGTACCACAGCAGCCAATGCAACCAATGCACCTGCTGCCGGCCTGGTCCAGCCTGGCAACTTCTTTGGTGGCCGGTTGTTGATCATGGCTTCGACTTTCTCCGCCAACACAAAAATCATCAGTGCTGCGATAACAATACTGATCACCACAACACCATAGCTGGCATTGAACAGCTCGGGCAGGGTAAAGCGGCCCATGTAGGAGCTTTCAAAGAACACTGCGTAATTGCTGACCGTCTCACCAAACAGGTAAATACCGAACAACACACCAAAGACGAAGAAGACTGCATCGAGTTTGCCGGTGGCCATGCCTACCAACGATGTACCGGGACAGAATCCGCCAACGATAAAACCAACACCCATGATCAGGCCGCCAACGATTCCCGGCCATAAATAGGTCGGTGGAACCCAGATCAGGTTGTAATCTAGCAGGCCAACCGATGAGGACAGGAATATCAGGGTCATGGCGACAATAATTGCCGTGAACATTACCTTGAACACCCGCATGTCCTTGAAGTAGAACTGGGCCGCCAGTTTTGTTGAATTACCAAAACCGGCAGCTTCCAGGCTCATGCCGAAAGCGATGCCGACCAGCGCATAAACAGTGTAGGAACCCCAGTGACCGAACAATTCAGCAAGTGGAAGTGGAAAACTAGTCATGATAATCCTCCTCAGTTCCAGAATTTACGGAAAAAGTAAGCCAGCGCATAAGCCCCGCCAAACACCGCGAACATGAAGGCCCAACTACCGACCGACAGCACCGCGCCACCCGACAAGGCCTGCCCGGAGGTGCAACCCCTGGCCAGACGTGCGCCGTAACCCATCAGGCCACCGCCAATAAAGGCCATGATCCAGCGGGTCGTGTTGTTGATCTGCGGACCCTTGTTGGTTTCAAATTTCACCCGTCTGCCGATCAGACCGGAAATAAAACCACCAAAGACGGTTCCGACGGTCAAAAACACAATCCAGCTATCCAGTGGATTCGAATCACCGCCAGCCATTTTTAACAGGTAAGGCACCTGGTCAATATGTTCCGGTGAAACTGAGTTTTGCACGAATACCAGCAAACGGTTCAGTCCACCCGATGCACCCAGGCCACTGCCTGTTATGAAGTATGCAAGGAACAGTACAATACCCAGCAAGGTTCCCGCCAGGTAGGGATTCATATAGGGTTTGGGCCCTGTGTTTTGACTCATGATGACTCTCCTTGTGGCTTATCCGCGACCGGATCGCCCGTGTGTTTCTCCACATCATCCCAGCCCACGATCATGGACTTGATGCCCGCGGTGGGTGAATGGCCGGTCGTCGTCAGGTAAATATGCATGACGATAAAGGCAGCAAACGCCCACGCTACCAGCGTATGCACCAGAGCCAGCACCGGTAATCCGCCAAGTTCTGCGGCGATGTTGGGCCACTTTTGCAAGCCCCAGATCAACACACCGGTAATAACCTGTGCGGGCAGCAGGATATTCAGAATCGCCAGGTAGGTGATCTGCTGCAACGGGTTGAGCTTGTTCGCCTTGGTTTTTTCCAGCGGATGGGACTTGCCGGCAAATATACCCTGGCTGTAATACATGGCCTGCGCCATGGAGCGGGCAATAAACCCTTTTGGCTCGGGCAGGTACTGGCGAATTTCACCGCTGGCAAGGTTGTAAAACAGTGCCAGGGCTGCATTGATCAGCAGTACAAAGCCGAGCACATTGTGTACGCTCACCACGTAGGGGAAACTGAACATGCCGAAGAAATGCGGCTTGTGAATAATCAAACCCGTGAACAGCAGCATCATGATCGCACTGGCTTGTAACCAGTGCCACAGGCGCTCGTAAGCGTCATACATATGAACACGCTCATATTCACGTTTAACCGGCGCCTGGCGACGTGATGACAGGTAGCGCGCTATTGCGTGCCCACTGACACCCAGTGTCACACCGAGGAACATCAGCAAACCAAGCAGATCCGCCCAGCTTTCGCCATGCAGGCCGATAATATAAAAACCGGCCGCACGGGTATCGGGCACGAAACTCGCGTTACCAAAAGAATCACTGGTTACTGCGCCGGAAAGCTCAACACCCGCATAGGCAATCTTCTGCGGTGAAACACCCCCCGGTTGGTAATCGGAAAGTATGAAATCCGCTGCCAGTATCGAGTCACGGTCATGGCAGTTGGAGCAGTCTTTGGTCGCCCTTTGGCCGTTGACCACGTTGTGACTGATTGAAAATGGTGTAATCTCACCCTGTATCTGCAGCTCTTTCAAACCGAGTGTTTCAAGACGTTTCCTGACAGCATTTACACTGGCTTCATCATCCAGACGCAGTTCACCACCCGTTAGCTGGCCGTCATCATTCCGGTCCATTACAGCAACCAGATCAGGGTGATAAGCACCCTCTGCAAATAGCGCTTTTTCAAGCCATTCCCTGGATACCGGTGTTGCCGGATCACCGGCGGTCCAGTACCAGGCTGTCACCAGGTTAAAGGGTGCCAGGTGGAAACTTCCATCGGCATTGGCCCTGGGCAGAATCAGCGGCCTGAATCCTTCGATCAGGCTGTCAACGGCCACCGGATCACCCTGCACATTACGGTATTGCCTTAACGGTTGCGCATCGCTATCGAGCATGGTCCAGTCCACCACCTGCAGGCCGGGGCCAAATAATTTCGGTATGTGACAGGACTCACAGGCGAGAGAAGCGAAATGCCCCTGTTTGTAGGGCAGCCAGTCATGCACGTTTTCTGCATCGTGACAGGATTCACAGCGCCGCAGACTGTTTTGGGTATCCGCTGCCGCCAGGCCCAGTGTGGACTGGCCCTTGGCAAACTGGTGCAGGGGCCGTACCAGGTACTCTGCACTGCTCATACGGCGCGGGTCGAAATCCAGGTGTACCGGCCGGCTTTCCTCGCGCTGCCTGAAGTAGACCGGGTTGTTCAGGGAATAATGGCAATTTACACAACCGACTACGCGGTCGGTGTGGACATCGAAGGGGTAATTCAGATCCTCTTTGCCGGAGATGTTCAAACCGCTGTTAAGCAGTTTCTGCGGTGAAATAATTTGCCCTGTACGATCCGTATTGTGCCGCGTGTGCTGATCCGCCGATATCGTCAGCGGTATATCCAGGCTGTTATCTGCCATACCATGGCATTGCGCACAGTTTTCATCCCGTGGTTTGCGAATATCGAGCAAACCATCGAGCAGCGCACCACTGGCCTGGAATTTTGAAGCATCCCATAACCACTGGCCATGGTCCTGAACCAGGATGTCCAGCGAGGCAAGCGGGGCCGAGTTGGCCCAGGCAAAATCGCCGCTGCTGAGTGCAGTTTCACGCGCAGAATTTTCTATATCGGTATGGCATAACAGGCAATTCATCTCGACGAGGCCTGCAACAGGCCCGCCGCCGACATGCCTTGATCCGTAGCGTTTCAGCCAGGCTTCAAGATCCATATCACCGGAGGGTGAAAGACCGTCGGTATCGTAGGACAATGGATCCCATCCACCGAAATAACCGGATCCATGCTGCCAGCCATGTGTGGTGTTACCCTGCCCCAACTGGCTCGCGCCGGCATCAGCATGGTCGCTGTTGGCCATGATGTAAGCCGTTTCGTGGCAATCTCCGCCACAACTGGTCATGGTCGACAGCGGCAAACCGCTTTCAATGACGGAATTGCCCTGCGCATCCAGTATCGGCACGTCCGGGTGTAATCCATTGGCTGCTGATGACAGGCTGAATACCGCCAGCAACAAACCGCCGAGGATAGAAACTATCATGTGCTTGCTGTGATTATTCATGATCCGCACCCTGTCGTTCATCCACGGTCCGTTTACGCGACTGGCTGCCCTGCTTGATGGGATCACCGTCATAACCAAGCGCCTCCCATTCCATCCTGCCGTTCTCGGCATGACAGGCCTGGCACTGAAGCGCCTTTTCCTTGACGGCCACCATGTGGGTCGAGGGCCAGAACATTTCAGTTGCAGCAAAACCGTAATTGCCGCTGTAAGGGAGTCCGGTGACCTCTTCACCGAGACGCAATGCGGCATCCCAGTCGAAATCTTTCCAGTAACCACCTTTACCGGAAGTAACCGGTTGCAGCAGGTGCTCGAGTTCAACATCATATGGCTGTGTGGCGCGGTGGATCTTGAACGGCCAGATACGGGCGTCCGGATCGCGGATATCGCCCCTGGGTGCATTCATCGGCGTGCTGCCAATGGTGTTGACCTTGTCACCCAGCAGGTAGCGTTCTGCCAGGCCGTTATACCAGCGGTATTCCGGTTGCAGGTTCTTTTGATAGATAAAGCTGCCCTTGATCTTGAGATATTTATGTATGTCTTCGCGCTGGGAGTCATCACCCGCCGCCGACCAGTCCCAGTGAGTCTTGGTCGCTTGCTTGACCGCGATTTCCGGTATGTGGCAGGTCTGGCAGGCAAGCGTGTCGGTATGTGCATTGATCCGCTCATCGGTATGTAATTTCGGGTTATGGCAATCGGTGCAGGCAATCTGGTTCTTGTTGTCCACGCTTACGCTGATGGAACGGCCACCGATAACGTGGTCTTCGGTTTGATGACAGTCGACACACTGGAAGTCGTAACGCCCCATGTGTACATCGATCTCATCTGTGGGGTAATACAGACTTTCATCCAGATCACCATGTTTTACCGCGTTACCACCGCCACCACGGAAATGGCAACCACCGCAGTTTTCACGGGTCGGGATGGCAACGCTTTTTGCCGCTGCCATCAGGTCCACACCCTCCAGCGGCAGCCCGGAAGCACCCTTGCGGTAGGTGCCGGAGTTATCGTGACAAACCAGGCAATCAATATTGCCCTGCTCCTGGAAATCAAAGTCCGCATCATCCCAGCCGTAACCTGCATGGCAGGCTGTGCACGACGCCCAGTTACCCTGGATGCCGATGCAAAAGTTATTGATGGTGTTTTTCTTGCCGGTGGCAAAAAGACCGTCGCGGCCTTCAATCTCTACCGGGTCGGCTTCCCACTTCCAATGTGCCGTGTGTATAACCTGGTCTCCGGCATCTTCGTGACAGCTGAGACAGGCAGCGGTCACTTCCGGACCGGTGGTCAATTCACCCAGACCATCGTAAAGGTTCTTGTGATCCACGTGGGCAGCGCGTCTCGGCATATTTTCCCAGGGCGTATCAAGATTGGAGTCATCGGCGGCGGTGAAAAACCAGACCGGGATTCCGATCAAAAAGAGTATCGCTATAAAGCCGGGTAACCAGGTGCGTTTTCGTGTTCTCATGTCATTCCACAAATCGAATTCGGATGGTCATTATTTAATATTAGTATTTTATAATATAAAGACGGTAACAGGAATCGGAAAGTGAGCTAAATCAACTTATACTTGATCTATCTCAAGTTGAAACTTGCCCGATTGCAGGCCTTGATCTGAGCGCTGAAAATCCGCAAAAAACCGGGTCAGGATCCCGCCCGGCATACCCTTAAATTTTAAACGGTTTTCAATCAGTTTCTCCGATCAGGCCCTTCAATACAATATCAGAATAGCTGACCAGGCCGATGATCTTTTTCCGTTCCAGGACCGGTGCCCGTGACAGACCGAAACGGTCAAATAAACGCGTGCAATAGCGTATATCCATATCAGGGTGCACGGATAACACGGGCTTTGACATGATTTCGTAGATATTGACGCGGTCGGGTGAATGGTCGCGGGCAAGGACCTTCTTGGCCATATCACGAAACATGACCACGCCGTATTCGTCATCTTCATGCCGTTTGTCTACGATCAGGGTGCGTGTATTCGGATACTTCATGGATTTCAACGCCTCGGTAACCGTCATCATGCCATCTACGACGTCCACCTCGGATTTCATCACATCACGTACCCGGATAATGTTTTCCGACTGTTTCATAATCTGTTCTCCACGGCATCGGCCAGGGCTTCAATCTGGTGACGAACACCGATGGCGTCCTCAACATCAATTTGGAATGCAATTCCTGTACCCGGTGTTTCATCAAACTCACCGGCAATGGCTACTTTTTCCATTATTTCCCTGCTCATGTGTTCCTCTGCCAACATCAGGATGACATCAACCTGGCTGTCGATACTCAGGCCAAGAAACGTTTTTGTCGGTTTGACACCTTCACCACGTGCCTGGTTGAGCACGGTGCAGCCGGTGGTACCGGCTTTGCGGGCGGCATCCAGGATTTTCTGGGTCCTGCTGTCTTCGGACATTATGATAATTAGTTTAAAGTGCATGTTGATACCTCAGCTTAACTATAATTTATTTCTGTTCGTTACGGCGTTGCAAGCGCCGTGCCTTCCATTCGACCAATTGTGCATAGCCCATCACCGCCATAATCGGAAACAGGCAGGCCAAAGCGATCATGCCAAAGCCATCAAGTAGCGGGCTGCGGCCGGGAATTGTTTCGGCCAGGCCGAGGCCCAGCGCTGCCACCAACGGTACGGTTACCGTTGATGTGGTGACACCGCCGGAGTCATAGGCCAGCGGGATGATAGGTTTGGGTGCAAATATGGTCTGGCTGATGACCAGGATATAACCACCGATGATGTACCAGTGAAGCGGCGTGCCTGTGACGATACGAAATACACCCAGCACCACCCCCACCGCTACACCGGTTGCAACAGCGAAGCGCAGGCCCCTGACTGTGATCGTGCCACCTGAGACCTGATTGGCCTTGATCGCAACTACAAGCAGCGCGGGCTCAGCAACGGCGGTTGCAAAACCTATTGCCGCTGCAAAGACATAGACCCACAAATAGTCCAGCCAGTGTACTGGCCCCAATGCCCCGATCTCTGAAGCATAAATAAACTCCGGTGCAGTCAGTTGTTGAGCCATCAGGCGTCCGATGGGAAATAATGCCGTATTCAGGCCTTCCAGGAACAGGGTCAGACCCAGCAGCACAAAGACCATGCCCATTGCGACCCGTGCAGGATTTTTGATGGGACGGCGCAGGACCAGGATCTGAAAACCGAACAAGATCGCTGCGATGGGCAAGACATCACGCAACATGGTCAACAGGTTATAGCCAAAACCGGCCAAGACGTCCATCAGTACAGCATCCCGAAGGCCATAACGAATATCATGGGTGTCAGCGAGGCGAAGGCGATGAGGCCAAAACCGTCAATTAATGGGTCACGGCCGTGGATGGTGTGGGCCAGGCCGATTCCCAGTGCCGCGACCAGCGGAACAGTCACCGTGGAGGTTGTCACGCCGCCTGAATCATAAGCAATACCAATGATCTCGGGGGGGGCGAAAAAGGTCATGGCAACGACGCCAAAATAACCGCCAATGATCAGGTATTGTACCGGCCAGCCTTTGAGAATTCTGAACACACCTATGACCAGGGCGACCCCGACGGCAAGCGCCACGGTCAGACGCAGGCCAATTGCGTAACCGCTTTGTGCCTCAAGTGAGCTTCCAATAATCTGCCCGGAAGCAGCGACCCGTGCAGCCTCTTCTGCAATGGCAATCAGGGAAGGTTCCGCCACCGTGGTGCCAAAACCAAGCGTAAAAGCAAACAGCAGCAACCACCAAAGATTGCCTTTGCGCACAAAGCTGTTGGCCATTTCCTCGCCGAGGGGGAACAGGGCCATGTGTAATCCTCGTACAAACAGGGCCAGGCCGATGAGTACCAGCAAGCCCCCCGTCAACATCTGTCCCATGTTGGGTATGGGTTGGCGCAGTACGATCAACTGGAAAAAAGCGATGACCAGCACAATTGGCATCAGGGCAAAAGCACTTTCGATCAACGGCTCTGCGGCCTTGCGTAATCTGGTCCACATGACTTTTAGCAGCCCCTTTTTGTGCGGGTGAGTAACGAGTGGATTATCCGCAGGATGCATATTACTGAAAAAAGTCTTTTCCAGTCAGTTTCAGAGATCCAGTACCACTTTCTGGTAAAGACCGCCAAAATAAAAATTGGAGGATATCTGCTCCGGTTTGATCTCCGGGGGCATATAAGCAGGTAACTCCTCACGCCAGAGGTCCATTGCATATGGCTCCAGCATGGCGAGGATAGGTTTCATGACATAACGCATCGGGTTGGATCGCCGTGGCCCATGGTAATCGACAAATATGACCCTGCCACCGGGCCGTGTTACACGAATGGCTTCTGCGATCGTCTCACGGCGTGCATCTTCAGGTTGTTCGTGCAGCAGGAAAAACACCACGGTCTCTGCAAAACTGTCATTCGGAAATGACATGCAGGTTGAATCCTGGTGATGCACGGAAACGTTGTCGTGCACCTGTAACTTTTTCTCGATATTGGTAATCTGGATTGGCGCAACATCCACCACACTTAAGCGGGATTGTGTTTTTCCAAGATGTGATGCCAGGCGGTTTGAGAAATCCCCGTAGACACAAGCCACCTGCAACACACTGCTGTGCGGCAGGAGATCCATATCATCCAGCACCGCATTGGTGAGCTTTTTCATGTTGCCCCACAGGATCAGGTTAACCACCCACTCACGCTCAAAGAACCAGAAGGACTTCGGATGCAGGTACGCCCACCAGTAGGTATCCTGCAGGTAATCGGGTATGGATGGTGGGACCAAGGGGGCTGCCTGTCCCGTTTCGGGCACTACCTGATCATCTATCGTGTAAGGATAGCTTTCCGCCAATATTCTGGAGTCATCATTCATATAGTTTTTAATTAATCGTGGCTAAATAAAAAGCCGTCAGCACAGTGCCGATAGCGGCGACCGTGTAAACGGCGCTGGCAATCAGCGCATCTTTTCTTATTCCAAAATCGTGGGCTACCACCCTCAGGCGATGCGCTGCATGCCACACTGAGAGAAAGAGTACGATGAACAGGCATGCTTTGCCAAGCCAACTCGCCGCAAAAGTGTAAATTTGTTCAAATTGCAGACCGTCAGGAACATTTCCCGTCGCGATCAGCAGAAACAGAACAATCAGGGCGGGGAATACAAATGCCGCCACGGTTCCACCGGCAGCGAACAATCCCCATACAAATGCTTTCCTTGCGATTGCCATGATTAAATTACTCCCGCTAACCAGAAAATGACGGCGCTGACGACAACCCACGCCACGTAATGACCGACAATAATGAAAATGTCGGGAAGTCTTTTCTCACCCAACTGGACCACCATCGCCTTGGGGGCCAGTTTAAACCAGGGGAATGTCTGGTAGAAAAGGAAGTACAGCAATGCAAAGCCATGAAAAACAACCATCGCCGTGCTCTGCTGTGAGCTGAGAAAACCGTTCCAGACCTCTGCCGAACCGGACGCAAGTGCTGCCAGTGCAAAAATCGTCAGGAAGCTATAAAAGGTCACCAGGAAGCTGGTCAGTTCCCGCATGACATACACTTTGTAACGCGAGTTACGCATATACCAGGTGGTTTTGGACATTGGCCTGTTGTAGGGTCGGCGACTCATGATTTGTCTCCTGTCATTCCCAGTTTCTGTTTCCACCACTCCATGGCGCCATCGATCTTCATCTGTTGGATGGCCGCAGCCGGGTCTACATGCTTCGGACAGACCTCGGAACAGGCACCGACAAAAGAACACTCCCAGACACCATCATGGTCCGCCAGGATATTCAACCGCTCGGATTTACCCTGGTCACGGGAATCCAGGTTATAACGGTGGGCCAGCGCCAGTGCCGCCGGACCGATGAAGTTCTTGTCCAGCCCGTACTGTGGACAGGCGGCATAACAGCACATGCAGTTGATACACATGGTCAGATGCGAGTACTTCGACAGGTCAACACGTGATTGTGTGAATTCCCTGCCTTCCGGGGGCGGGTCCTTGCGGATGATGTAGGGTTTGACCTGGTGCAGCTTCTGCATCACGTCATCCAGTACCACCACCAGGTCGCGTTCGATCGGGAAATTTTCCAGCGGTTCGATGCGTACCTTGTCCGGCAGGTCGCGGATAAAGGTCTTGCAGGTCAGGCTCGGTTCACCGTTGACCATCATGCCGCAACTGCCGCAGACCATCATGTGGCAGGACCAGCGATAGCTCAGCGTGGTGTCGAGGTTGTCTTTTACATAGTTGATTGCATCCAGTATGGCCCAGTCCTCCTCGCAGGGAACTGAGTAATGCTGGAAATAGGGTTCCTCGTCCTTCTCAGGATCGTAGCGCATGACTTCAAGTTCGATCTGCCGGATGCCAATCATTTCTTATCCCCTGAATAGTCACGTACACCCGGTTGCGACCGGGTAATGGTCACCTCCGACCACTCAACCCGGGGTCGGCCGTCCGGCTCGCGGAAACACAATGAATGCTTCAGGAAATTGACGTCATCACGTTCGGTATGGTCCAGGCGCTGGTGTGCGCCCCTGGATTCACGGCGTTCGAGAGAACCTTCGGCAATCGTCTCAGCCACCTCCAGCATATTGCGCAGCTCAAGTGCCGACTGCAGGTCGGTATTGAATACGTTGCTCTTGTCATGGACTTCAATGCCACCGTAACGCTGACGAAGCTCAGCAATTTTCTCGCAGGCAGCAAGGGCGCCTTCCTCATCACGATAAATGCCGGCGCCTTCTTCCAGTGCAGATTTCATCTCCCGCCGGACGCCGGAAATGGATTCGTCCCCACCGCTTTTCAACAGCAGTTCACGGATGCCTGCGACGATGTTTTCAGCCTGCGCTGTTAAAGCCGGATCATCAACACTCCCGCCGGCCGTTTTGGCATAGTCGCAGGCAGTCTGGGCTGTCAGTTTTCCGGATACCAGCAGATCGGTCAGGGAATTGGAACCCAAGCGGTTGGCGCCATGGAGACCGGTGCAAGCTGTTTCGCCGAGCGCGAACAAACCCGGCATCCGGGTTTCTCCGTTGATATTGCAATCAATGCCACCCATCATGAAGTGGATGACCGGGCGCACCGGCACCATGTCCGTAACCGGGTCATGGCCAACATAGGATGAGGCCAGTTCCCGCACCAGCGGTAGCCGTTCATTAATTTTTTTCTCACCCAGGTGGCGCATATCAAGCATCACACAGTCACCCCAGCGGGTTTCCACCGTGTTGCCTTTCTTTTGTTCATGCCAAAAAGCCTGGCTTAAGCGGTCGCGTGGTCCGAGTTCCATGGTTTTAAGTACAGTTTCACCCTTGGGTGTTTCCGGACCCATACCATAATCCTGCAGGTAACGGTAACCGTTCTTGTTGACCAGGATACCGCCTTCGCCGCGGCAACCTTCCGTCAAGAGGATACCCGTGCCGGGCAAACCGGTCGGATGGTACTGCACGAATTCCATGTCTTTCAGTGGCACTCCTGCGCGATAGGCCATGGCCATACCGTCGCCGGTTTTGATTGCACCGTTGGTGGTGAACGGGAAGACCTGGCCGCCACCGCCGGTGGCCATCAGGACCACGGGGGAATTGAAATGAAAGAACCGGCCGCTGCGCATTTCCATGGCCACGACGCCCTGGCATTTACCCTCCAGATGTAGCAGGTCCAGCGCAAAATATTCGTCATAGCGTTTAATGGAAGGGAACTGCAGGGAGGTCTGAAAAAGGGTGTGCAAAATATGGAAACCACTTTTATCTGCAGCGTACCAGGTGCGTTTTTTCTTCATACCGCCAAATGGCCGCACCGCCACTGAACCGTCATCTTCGCGACTCCAGGGACAGCCCCAGTGTTCGAGTTGAACCAGTTCAATGGGTGCCTGCTGGACAAAATATTCGACCACGTCCTGGTCGCATAACCAGTCACCGCCACCGACAGTGTCGTCAAAATGCATTTGCAGCGAATCGTCGGCGGTCTTGACCCCGGCAGCGCCGCCTTCCGCCGCACAGGTGTGGCTGCGCATCGGGTAAACCTTGGAAATTAAAGCAACTTCAAGTTCCGGGTTCGTTTCAGCAATGGCAATGGCGGCACGCAGACCGCCCCCGCCCGCACCTACGATTATGACGTCTGCCTTGATCTGTTCCATATTATTCTGCTCTGCTAGATTCTGTTCTGCTGGATTTGTATATTAGATTAAGTTAATGTACTAACCGCAAATTAGTGAATGACCCAAGTCAACCAGGTCTGAATTTACACCGTGTTCGCTGAACGCTTCAGAATCTGTAACTGGCCTGCACGCGGAAGTACCAGGCTGTGTATTCAGGACTCTGCTCACCCATCGTCAGCACCGAACTGATGCCATCAACACCCAGCCCGTCAATCGCCCAGTCCCGGCTGCTGAACTTCTCGTACTCAGCATAAAGTTTATAAGCCCAATGATCGCTAACCTCATAGTCGAAATGAACTTTGGCGTTTGTAAGATCGGTCTTCAATGGATCAAATGGTGCTTCTTCCGCGCTCGTTTGCACCGAGATATCCCCTTTTGAATCGGAAGAGACATAATCAAAACCGATGCTTGATTTTTTGCTTATTCGGCTGGACAAGCCAAACCCGAGTGTTGTGATTCGGTCGCGGGTAACAGCGTTCCAGGGAATTGCACTGCCACCGGTCGTGTTAAGGAGGTCAGCGTCTATATCATCACGGGTCAGAAAAGCATACATATTAACTTTTGTGCTCATCGCATAATTAAAATTAATGGTGTAACTTTCCTCGTTACTTTCCTGCAGGCCGATCTCCGATTGCCGGTAGTCCGAATCAGCCTGAAAATAGCTTAGGTTAATACCAAAAGCCTCAAAAGGCATAATATCAAGCTCGACCAGTATCCGTTCTCGATCACGATCTGCCTGGTTAAATTTACGCATCAACGGATGGTCGACCGGACCACCGTCATCCGGTTGGATATAGTCCGAGACATCACGATTTGAGGATTCCAGTTTGATGCGTAATTGTGTACTGACCAACGGGTTCACCTTGACTTGACCCCAATAAGTCGTTTCTTCCGTACGGTCTGTTGCCTGCAAGCTACGCTCGATATTTTTCTGCCCGGCACCACCGCTCAACCTGATGAGACGATGTGCCCTGAAGCGCAAATCTGCGGAGTACTGCTCACGTTTGTAACTAAAAGGGCGGTTATAACGGGGAATAGATGGCACCAGGTCTGTGGTGACCTGTATATAAGAATCGACAGGTGTTTTATTATCGCGCTCATCCAGCTTGCCACGAGCAGTAAAACTGAGCCTGTTGTTCAGGCGCGCTGAAAGTTTGCCGGACAGGTTAAATGTGCTGGTGTCCAGCCTGCCGTCCAGCGACAATCGCGGCAATGGCAGATCACTGTATGACGGATTGATGGTTACCGGAAGGAAAGGTTCGTCCTGACTCAGCTCACCGATTGCTGCCTGACCTGACAACCTGATCCGGGGCGTGACTGCAAAAGCGCCTGACAGATTAAATTGGTAAAACTCATTATCAGGCTCCAGCGCTGCCCTGAAGGTTTGATGATCGGGGCTGGCGGTAAAGGGGTTCTGCCAGGTCAAAGAGTTATCGCCATTGTCAAAATGCGAGCCGATAAAACCCAGTTGGACTTGCGCGCGTTTACCCGCCCATGACAAACCCATATCAAACTGGTTGGTGGTGAAATCCACCGGCGAGGGCAGGATGGTGGAATTATTGAATAACAGGCCCGCACCAAGCGTGCGTGTGCCCTTTTTTTCCTGACGCTGAAAATCGACTTTGTATGACCAGTTGCGGGCAAAATGAATAGTTGCCCCGGCATCCAGTGTCTTGCGCTGGGTTTTCAGCAACGCTGCTTTCAGGCTGCTGCTTAACGCAGTCATTCCACCCGTAGTGGATGAATGTACCCAGTCTGCCGGCAGCGTCAGATTGTCACTACCCACACCAAGGAAAGACGTCTGGGTACCAAAACCGCGGTATTTTGGTATTTCCTTCCAGGCAAATCGAAGCTCATAACGACCCTGATTACCACCACGCATCGTCAATTGACGGCTATCGTACCCAAGATCACGCGCATACAGGTCAAAATACCGACCGTCCAGGTCCCTGAAATGAAGATCACCATCGACAGCAGCATAAAAACCTTTCTCTTCCAGGCCACGATAGTCACCGAAACGCAGGGAATCATCGCTGACATAGCCAAGACCGAAATCCAGATCGCCACGCCAGCCGGTATATTTAATACATTGTTTGCATTTGGCTATGCTGGGAGGGGTGTCGGATTGGGTCTCCGCGGCTTCAATCGCCGCGCTTTGCCATGCCAGTAATAATATCGGCAAAAGGGCCGGTGTACTCAAAGCGAATTTTCTCATTTGCCTGTTACCTCTTGTTCACTCACCCCTAGCGGGTGATCGTTACACCGGAAGGATGGTTTGAACCATGAACCTGTGAATGACAATTTGTGCATGACCGTCCAAGCAGAAACCGCTGCTGAAAACTGTTTTCTGCAACTTCACTGGTATAGGCCGTAGCGGGGTGTCCACCGGGTGAATGACATTGCTGACACAACAAAGGTGAGCGCTGTTTAAGCAGTGCCGCATGGTTGCTGCCGTGCGGGTTATGGCACAGGGTACAGTCTTCTGTCACCGGTGCATGTTCCCACAGGAAAGGACCACGTTTCTCTGCATGACAGGTGTAACAGGTATCGTTAATGGTGGAACGGATCAGTAGCGTTTCGTTATTTCCATCGTGCGGATTATGACAGTCACTACAGGTCATCTCTCCAAAGCGAAGTGGGTGGCTACTGTTGCTGTAGGACTCTGAACGGGTGCGGGGATGACATGTAAAACAAACCTCCTGCTGAGCCAGCGCATCAAATACCGGGTCCTGTTCGGCATGTACTTTGTGGCAACTTGCACATGCCACCTCTTCTTCCTCGTGCATGCTACCCGGCCAATGGAATAGCGAAGCATCCGTGTGACAGCTTTGACAAATTTCATTCTGCGTTACTGCAGGGGTTTTTCCATCAAACGTGATCGCCGGCGGCAAACGAGTGCCATCCTTCTGTCTCTTGCGGTGCGACGCACTAGGTCCATGACAGGTTTCACAATCATGGTTGGTTGCAGAAAATGGTGAGTCGGGGTCGCCGCTGATACCCATTGGAGTCATGAATATTTCATGTGCCTCAAGCTCCCTACCCTCTTTGTGACAGGTCATACACCGACTGGCGCCCTTTGAATATTCAGGCGCTGCGACATTTTCTTCAACCTCGTCTGCCAAAACAGGCCCGGTCAATGTTAAACACAATATCAATGCCAGAAAAATCAATACTGCCCGCAATCGGTTTCGATAATCCGGATTCTTTTTCGTAGCCATGCCCACTCCATCATTTTAATTGTTGCATCATAGTGACATTATCCAACAATCACCAATCTCCGGATTATATAATCTTTAATTATTTTTGGCGCCTTGTTCGATCCATAAGCTGATGGTTTGAATATCCTCTTTGCCAATCGCGCTCTGTTGACCGTGTGGCATACTTATGGATGGATCAGCCCGACCCTGCATGAGTACAAGTATATTGCTGCCTTCAACGTCTCCCGCGATGATCATCGGACCATTTCTTGTGCCTTTCATCAGCGCATTATAATTTTCCATACTAAAACCACTGCTCACCTCGCCTTCACCACCTGCCTGGTGGCATTTGATGCAGTTTTGATCAAGGATCGGTTTCACATCCTGTGAGAAACTGACTGCGGGTTCACCAGTACATGCGGTTATCGCCAATGGAACCAGGCTCAGCATCATCAATTTACCAGCAATATCAATTACATTCTTCATACAATTTCTCCTAAAATAAAGCACAAACTCACTTTCGGCACAGCGGCTGCTTAAATCCGCTACAAAACTACGCCTTATACGTCTTTCCGCGCATGACATATGTCAATACAATCGAAACTATTAAGCAAAACACCCGGAAAAAAGGTTAAATTCCATATCTTGTTTTGATTCTGGTGATTCTGGGAGGCTCGTGAAAGTAAGTATTATCGGCGCAGGTATTTCAGGACTTGCCACCGCGCAAGCGATCCTGACAAGAAAACCCGGTGCAGAAATCACAATATTTGAAGCCGGCCAGCGCGTCGGCGGCAAGGTATGGACTGAAACCAGTCCCGAAGGTTACCTGTGTGAGGGTGGCGTTAACGGTTTCCTCAATAAAATTCCCAGGACCCTCGAGTTATGTAGAGAAGTCGGTGTAAGCCCGGTAGGGGCAGATGTTGCGGCACAAAAACGCTATGTATACAGCCGTGGTGAATTGCACAAACTGCCGGAAAAACCAGCGGAATTCTTTACGTCCCGATTGCTGAGTGTGCGTGGGCGCTTACGCGTTATTTACGAGACCATTGCCGGTGGCACAGACAATCCCGATGAAACACTGGCTCAATTTGGCACCCGGCGCCTCGGCAGCGAAGCTTTCGACCGCCTGATTGACCCCATGGCCTCCGGTGTGTTCGCCGGCGACGCCAGCAAACTGAGTCTCAAAAGCTGTTTTCCCCGCATATACGAAGTCGAGGCAGAATACGGCAGCCTGATACGCGGACTGATCAAATTACAGCGAAAAGCGCGCCGCGAGGGTAATAAAAACACACCGGGACCCGGTCCCGGCGGCAGGCTGACATCCTTTGCAAACGGCATGAGCGCATTGACCGACACGCTTGCTGAACAACTGGGTTCGCGGATTCGCATCGCAACGCCGGTCAAGGACATCAGCCGCAGCGGCAAGCGCTATACATTGCAACTGGACAACGGCAGCGAAGAAGAAAGTGACGTCCTGATTCTGGCCGCACCGGCCCATGCCCAGGCCGGCATGCTCCGGGCACTGGACCCGTCACTGGCCGGATTACTCGACGAGATACCCTACCCCGCGCTGGCCGTGGTGTGCTTTGGCTATCGCAAGCCACGCGCCGGCCAGGTACTGGACGGTTTTGGTTTCCTGGTCCCATCAAAAGAACAACGTGGCGTACTGGGCACCATCGTCGATTCCAATGTTTTCCCCGGGCGCGCACCTGAGGATTCGATTCTTCTGCGTTCCATGGTCGGTGGTGCCCGCACGCCTGAACTGGCCCTGTTACCGGACGAACAACTGATCGACCGGGTCAGGTCCGACCTGCAGGACATCCTTGGCCTTCAAGCGGAACCCGATTTCATCCGCATCTTCCGGCACCAAAGGGCCATACCCCAGTACATAGTCGGGCACGCCGCCAGGCTGGAAACCATCAATGAGCGCTTGCAAGGGCATCCGGGACTGGTGCTGACCGGCAATGCCTTCAAAGGCGTCAGCCTGAATGACTGCGTGGTCAATGCCTGGAAAACGGCAGAATCACTGCTTCCCCGGGTCACACAGTGGTGAGAGTGAGTGAACGTCTTGAGGAACAGCCTGAAATTCAAAGTCGGGTTTTACCTGGTGATCGCGCTGACGGTCGCCGTGCTCATTTTCACCCTGATGATCGTTCGCCATAACCGGGAGGAATTGCTGCAACAGGTCCAAAGGCACAGTGCCCAGTTAGCCGATGTGGTCATCAAATCCACTCGCTTCGCCATGCTGCAGAACAAACGCTCCCAGGTCAGTCAGATAATTCAGGACGTGGGTGCCCAGCAGGGCATCGAAAAGGTCAGGATTTTGAGTAAAAACGGCACCGTCATCTACTCTTCACAAAAAGATGAAATTGGAACCCTGGTAGACCAGGAAACCGAATCATGCCTGGCCTGTCATCTCGATGAGAAGACCCGACAGGCAAGCCCCCTGATTGGAAGACCGCGTTATTTTACCGCTCCGGATGGCCAGCGCATGCTCGGTAGCACCGCCGTGATAAGAAACGAGCCCACCTGCAGTAATGCCAGTTGCCACGAACACACCGAAGAGCAGAGCGTGCTCGGTGTATTGGATATTGTTTACCCGCTCAGCACCATAGAACGAACCCTGCGTTCCAATACCTACACGGTTATTGGCATGTCGATTGGATTTATCATTTTGGCAGGCCTGCTTTTCACCTACCTGGTGCACCGGATGGTTTATCTGCCACTTCGAGACCTGGAAGACGGCGCCGCCAGGCTCGCAGCAGGAGACCTGGAAAAAAAGATCCCGGTCCGCAGTACAGACGAGTTTGGCCAATTGGCTGCTTCTTTCAACAGCATGACCGCTGCCTTGCGCAAGTCACATGTAGACCTGGAAAACTGGGGACGAACACTTGAACAAAAAGTTGAGGAAGCAACACGGGAACTCCATGATGCCCATGCAGAGACTGCGCGAAGCGAGAAACTGGCCTCAGTAGGATTACTTGCGGCCGGTATCGCACACGAACTCAACAATCCACTAACCGGGGTGCTTACATTTTCGTATCTCGTCAAGAAAAACCTGCCAGCAGGCAGTCGTGATGCTGAAGACCTTGAGCTGGTCATTCGCGAAACCAAACGATGTGCAACCATCATCCGCAGGTTACTCGATTTTTCACGTGAGAAAACACCGGAAAAGGCATTCACCAACCTCAACACCTTAATTGAAGAAACCCTTCAGTTGATCAGACAACCCGCCCAGGTTGAGAATATTGAGATCATTACTGATCTTGATGAACAGTTACCGGCAGTCTGGCTGGACGAAAACCTGATCAAGCAGGTAATTATGAACATGCTGGTGAATGCGCAACACGCCATTGAGCGTGAAGGCAGTATTACAATCAAGACCCGTTTATGTGATGCAATAGATGGTCCGGAATCAATCACAGCAACTGGGCACATGGCTGAAATCACGATTACTGATACCGGTTGCGGTATTCCATCAGAAGATTTACAGAAAATTTTTGATCCCTTCTTTACCACCAAGGGTGTCGGCAAAGGCACCGGCCTGGGATTATCGGTCAGCCACGGTACCGTTGAATCGCACCGCGGCGCAATCGAAGTGGAGAGCATCGTCGGCAAGGGGACCGAGTTTCGCATCTACCTTGCGATAAACAAGAAGGACGATCAAGGGAGCAATGTATGAGAAAAAGGATACTGATCGTTGATGACGAGGAGATCGTGGTCCGCAGTTGCCTGCGTATTCTCTCTGCTGACGAGTTTGAAATCGACAGCGCGTGCAACGGTCTGGAAGCAATGGCAAAGGTTGCTGAACATGAATACGACATGCTCATCCTCGATATCAAAATGCCAAAAATGAACGGTATCGAAGTGCTTCAGCGGGTCAAGGAAACACACCCCGACATCGACGTGATCATGATTACCGGTCTGAATGAAATTGATACCGCCGTTAAGGCCATGAAGCTTGGTGCATTTGATTATCTGCCCAAGCCTTTTGACCCCGAAGAGCTTGAACTTGTGGTGGCGCGGGCCTTTGAGCGCCGGCAGTTGTTGCAGGAAAACGTCAACCTGAAAAAGGAAGTCAGCGCCCGTTACAGCTTTGAAAACATCATCGGCTCAAGCCCGCCGATGCAAGCCGTCTACCGCCTGGTCGCACGTTGCGCGCCCACCAACAGCACCGTCATGCTCAGGGGTGACAGCGGCACCGGCAAGGAATTGATCGCACGGGCCATTCACTACAACTCTCTGCGCAAAGACCAGCCCTTCGTGACGGTCGATTGTGCCTCGCTGAGCGAGAATTTACTCGAGAGCGAACTGTTCGGACATGTAAAAGGTTCGTTTACCGGTGCGGTTTCCAACAAGAAGGGGTTGCTGGAGTCCGCCGACGGCGGCACCCTGTTCCTGGATGAAATCGGCAATATATCGCTTTCCACCCAGGCAAAACTGCTGCGCTTCATTGAAGAAAGGGAATTCAAGGCGGTCGGCGATACACAGACCCGGAAGGTTAACATCCGGCTGATCAGCGCCACCAACAAGGACCTTGAAGGCATGGTCGCCGACGGCAACTTCCGCGATGACCTGTATTACCGCATCAATATTTTTCCGATCGAAATACCGCCATTACGCGAACGCCGCGACGACATACCGGCGCTGGCTTTTCATTTCCTTAACCGCTTCAGTAAGGAAATGGAGCGCACGGTGAAGGAATTTTCCGCCGGTGCGATGAACCTGTTGATGAACCATGACTGGCCGGGTAATGTGAGGGAACTGGAAAACGCCATACACCGCGCGGTGATCCTCTCAAGTGACGCCATCATCCGCCAGGGTCACCTGGTCAATATCCTCGAAATGCAACCGCTGGTTGGCCTGAATGTGCCCCGCACCAGCGAGGAGTTAAAACAAAGCAAGAAGATTGCCCGGCAAAAATCGGTAGAAAATATCGAAAAACTTTTCATCCTGGGCGCATTGAAAAGGAATGGCTGGAGCGTGACCGCCAGTGCGGAGGAAACCGGTATGCAACGCAGCAATTTCCAGGCGCTGATGAAAAAATATGATATCCGGATTCGCAACACACCACAGGATTAAACCCTGTGTTATGGGAGCCGCACTGTGGGCAGCACCGACATTAATCCGGTATGGGATCAAGGGATGTTTCTTTAGATAGCTCCTTTTCAGCGTCAGGAAAAATCGGTAGGTAGCGCGAGAAAGAAAGCGATGGTGCCGGCCGTGATAGAACCAAGCGACACGGCAACTTCCATCCAGGTCGGGATATAGCTGAGTTGATCACTGACCGACATTCCAATCCAGCAGACATTCATCCGATTGAGTACGATCCCGGCCATGACGAGTAACGAGGCTACAAGAAGCCCTCTTGGCATGTTCCGTACTCTCCTGAATGACAGCAATATGGCGGGCAATGCTACCCCTCCCAGCATTTCCAATAGAAATAAGTTGCTCTGTAAATTTTGCTCCAGGATTAGAACCCAGGCTCCGCGAACGGCGAGGTCTGCAAATTTTACTATCAGATAAAGAAACAGAATGATGGATGCGGCCCTGCCCAGATCGGCCATCAGGGAAGACTCGAGACCGCGTTTAAGGATTTTGGATGAAAAAAACGATTCGACTATAATCACGCACATGCCTGCGGCTACAGCGGAAAGCAGGAAGAAAACAGGCAAAAGCGGGGAGTACCACAGCGGGTAGAGTTTTCCCGGTACAATCAGGTAAAGGGAACCAAGCGATGACTGATGCATGGTGGAGAGGATCACACCTGCAATGACAACCGGAATAGTGGTTATTTTGACCAGCTTCAACAGCGTGGTTAATCCAAGCCGTTCAAGCACGACCGGACTGATTTCGATGGCAAGTACCGTTGAGTAAAGTATCACGCACCAGGTCACCTCGAACATGATGGAATGTTCTTGCCACATGACCAGAGGATGCCACCAGCTCAGTGGACGGCCGATGTCAATAAAGAGCGACACGGCAACCAGAACATAACCCAAAAACGCCGTGAGCACGGTCGGTCTCAGGATGGGTTTGAAGCGCTCAATGCGAAAGATATGTACTGTGGCTGCAATAACAAAGCCGCCGGCTGCCAGGGCAACACCAGCAAACACATCTCCGCCGATCCACAGCCCCCAGGGGGCAGCGTCATTCAATCCTGTTACCGCGCCGAGACCTTCAGTGAACCGCCGGATCAGCGTCCAGAGGGCCGCAGCCCAGATACAAAGAATGGTGATGGCTGTGAC
>PVMK01158166.1_pt1 | contig 26758 bp, 21 predicted proteins | sample 1853481 | NCBI WGS metagenome assembly PVMK01 (sample SAMN08533507, study PRJNA380276) | Marine sediment metagenome, whole genome shotgun sequencing project. | reverse complement strand
GTAGAGAAATGATGGTTTCGGCTTACGAAGGGAAAGTCCCTCAAACAGTTGCTACTGGATTGGTCTGAGGCGCGCCTGAAGGAAATGGAAAAGAAGGGGCTGTTGCCGAAGGGGAAGTGATATGCGGCTGTACACATAATAATTAGCCCGCCATGAAGGAAAAGACGGTGAAAACGATCCTCATCATTTTAGGCGTGATCTCCTTAATCATTCTTGTTGGGTTTTACATGCTCGAAAATATGTCAAAAGCTGGAAAGGCTCCAGGATTAGTAGCAGGGCGTCTCGCTGACTGTCCCGATAAACCCAATTGCGTGAGCAGCGAAAGCGCACACGATCCTTCACACTATATCGCGCCTTTACATTATCCAGCTTCAATGACAGAAGAACCGATGGACCTGATAGAGGAGGCCCTTAAGGAGATCGGAGGTGAAATTACGGCTGAAGAGGGGGCGTATATTGCTGCCACGTTCACGTCCGCTCTTTTTGGGTTTGTTGATGATGTGGAGTGCAGAAATGATAGAGCAAAGCACGCCATTCACCTACGTTCTGCCTCACGGGTGGGGCATAGTGACTTCGGGGTAAACAGAAGACGGGTCGCGTTAATTTCGAGTCTATTTCTTAAAAGAGCAAATAGAGCTAATCAAGAGATGTCCCCTACGATCACAAAACCGCCAAGCAGTGGTTGATGGATCTGGCGAGGGTGCGCTAGCCAAGATGGAGAAAAGAGGCATTCTGCCAAAGGGGAAGGGGTGAGGCGAGCCCCTCCTACATTTCTTTTATTCACTGGATTATGTAGGGTAGAGGACTTAGCGATATCTAGTCTTGGCTTTAAACCCTAGGAGGTTATCTATGAGATACGTATTGACCGGATTACTCCTCGGAATCATCTTCAGTAGTGGCACGGTCGCAGCACAAGATCCCCCAGATGCCCAGTGTCTCACCTTGGCCAACAAGTTCAGCGAGAATCCCGACAATCTGGCCATGCAAGAATTAGAGCGCTTGCGGTTTTGTGTTAACCAGACTTTGGAGCATCGAGAACAGAGTCTGAAAGGAGAACTTCTGAAGGGAACCATTATTGAATCACAATCCCCTTCAGGGAGTTCATCAGATACAAAACCCCCAACAGCCCCAAAGAGCTTGATCATTCAATAGCCGTCTCCTAAGGGGGGAAGGCTCTGGTTGGTGGCTTAAGTGGAATGGGGGGAGCAGGCCCCACCGAAGACCACTTAAATCTATTGCTTCCATTCAGCACATTCCCTTTATTGATTAGATTTTCCATGTTGGATGGTAGCGTAGCGAATTAGGCAATGGTATGAAGAATATTATCTCGACCATCCTAAAGGGGATTGGCATTGCCTTGGGAGCAATCCTGCTCGCCCTTGGTGGGTTTATGGGAATAGAAAATATGCAAGCGCCAGGAACCATCAATATCCCCATTTTGATCTTTTCTGTGGCTGCCGTTCTCGTGGGTTCAATCATTCTGTGGGTTACGTTAAAGAAGAATTCAGACACCTAATTCGAGATCTGCTATGTTTCCCCGATGTTGCTCACTAACTTCGTCTTACGTCCCCAACGTTCTTTTGGCCAGTCAAGTTTTGTAAGGGCGTTTGAATTATCCAAATAGATACACCCGTGTATCCATTTAGATAATTGGCAGGTCACGGCTCAGCAGAACATGCCCTCTCCCCATTTTCTCCCCATGCCTATTTTATGTCTATAAAATCAAGCAATTAGCAGAAACCCTAGGCGCCATGCCACCGAGGAAAGTCAGACGGGTATAAGGACGGTATAAGGATTGCTCTAATATTCCATGATGACCCTATCTCATGAACACCAAGACCGATTGACCAGGAGGCTTTCATCATGGAATGGACCGTTTTGACCATCGGGCTTATTACAGCATTTCTTGGAGTCCTCACCGTTCATCTTATTTGGAGAAAGCCCGGCTGAGTCCCGGATCAAATGGGCGAGAAAAGAGGGGAATCAATGCTTTCCGACACATTCCTCTCACGGGTTGGTCAAAGATCTCTCGCATGCGGTCGAGCTGACATCTATGGGTTCTTTGGGAACGGATGTTCCCGAGGGGCCTTTTTTGTTTTGGCCCACATTGTTCAGAAAAAGTCCCCCATACCTCAATGCTTGAATCTCTCTTCTACCTCTTCCACCATGACGGAGAGGGCGACTGATACATGGTTAGCCCATGAAGCTGTGCAACTATAAAATCTTGGTAACTTTTTGGGTCACCTTCGTGATGCACGGTATTGGTCTTTTAGTGCCAACTGGGTCTGGCGCGAATGAATCAGAAGTGGCGCCAGGAGCGGACGAGGCAATGCAAGAAATCTATGAGTTGATGGAAGAAGAAGATATAGACGTGTTTGAATTAGGCGAGTTTCTTCCTACTCGTCAACAGTCCTTAGGCCCCACCACATCGGTATTCGAAATTACCGCCCAGGACATCCTCGATCAAAATGCACGGTCTGTTGCTGACGCCCTTCGTTTTGTTCCATCCACATTTCTTTCTGTCGGAGGGACCAAGAACCCGTCGTTGATTAGTATACGGGGACTAAATGCAGGGGCAAACGTCATCTACGTTGACGGTCGACCAGTCTATGACCCCTTTTTCGGTGATGTCGATTTCCGGAATCTTCCAGTTGATAATATCGCAAAGATTAAAGTCATCAAAGGGCCTGTCGACCCTGCCTATGGACCCAATGCACTCGGGTCCGTCATCAATATTATCACTAAGAGAGGGACAAAAAAATCTTTCACGCGAGGTAACGTGTCTTATGAGGAACACAGTACCCAAGATTACTGGGGTGAGCATGGCGGACGGAAAGGCAACTTGAACTATTATGTCTCAGGGAGTTACCGGAGGAGCAACGGCTTTGACTTGTCGGATGATTTTGAATCTACACAAGTCCAGCCCGGTAAGTTTAGGCGCGAGTCTTCATTCGATAAATTCAATATTTCGACGAATGTCGGGTACGACTTCTCTGCTGAAGATAGAGTTGCCCTCTTATTTGGCTATTACAACGCAGACTTGGATAATCCTGTTGATATCAACGTAAGTCCCACGGCTCGGCGAGGAATTCCATTTACTCGGTTTAAGAATTGGAAGCGGTGGTATGTCGACTTGCATGGACAAGCACGGCTTTGGGATCGGGTCGAGGTTCGTGGCAATTTTTACTACGACCGATTCAAGAACGATTTGGAAATATTTACGGACAATACATTCAGCACGAAAGACGAGACCAGTAAAGACACTAATGATGTGGTGGGAACCAACCTGCAGGCTACGGTGGATATCGCTGATTCCTTGAAGATGAAAGGGGGAGCGGTTTTTAAGAATGATACCCACGACCGCAAAGAAAGCCCATCAGGATCCCATGAAGATTTCGACTCCTTTACGACAGGGTATTTTGTGGATTTTGACTATACGCCAATTGAACAACTCCAAATATTCGCTGGCGTCAACTATGATATCCTCTTTAATGGGGGCGACACTGTCGATGCGCTAAGTCCACGTGGCGCTGTGGTGTATAAACCATTCCGTACCACACGACTCCATGCAGCCATAGGTCGAAAAAGTCGCCTGCCTCGATTGATCAACCTGTTCAGTGGCATAGGAAATTCTGACTTAGATCCTGAAAAAAACTTCTCCGTTGAGTTTGGCGGCAATCAGCTTTTGTGGAGGGACTTGGTGGAAATTGGGATCACAGGATTTCGGAATGAAGTGGATGATGGTATTGACTTTGTGCGATTGCCGGGAGGAGGGACACAGGACCAAAATATTACGGATGCAGTGAGTACCGGTTTTACAACCTTTGCTTCAGTGTTGCTCAGGGAGGATCTTTCCACATCCCTTGACTACACCTATACCGATGTGAGTGTCGACCCTAAGAATGACTCCAAGTTTGATCGATTTTTTCATCAACTGAATGCAAGGGTTAATTACACGCCGTCGTTTGGCTTGGGCGTCTTTTTGCAGGCGTCCTACATCGATGGTGAGCCGGATTCAGATCCCTTCGATAGTACCATTGGGGCTGATAGCCACATTAATTTCTTTTTGCTCAATGGGAAGCTCTCTTATGAAATTTGGAAAGGTATCAAGCCATACGTATCTGTTGAAAACATTACAGATTCCAACTACGAACGTCACATCGATTTTCCCCAGCCTGGCCGTCGAGTCTTCTTTGGCGTGAACGCGGCATTCTGAGGAATAAAGTAAAGGGGAAATTCCTTTTTATTATGGTTAAAAAATGGGCCATTATAGAGCCTGTTTAGTCCGGTTCAACTCCTGAGCCGACAACCCCCATAGGCCTTCACCAATCTAAAACATTACAATGTGTTAATCCTTTGTACTGGCAACTTTATAAAATTTGAACACAGAACAGACAATTCACTTGTAGATAATCCATTGAATTATCAGGGATTACCCTATGCGCTCCACATTTTCAAACAGCCAAATCTGGCTTAAGTTGACAATACCCTCCAACTCAGCCTTCAATGCCCTAGCCAAAGATCTTCATTGATTCAAATTTCGCATTGATCCCGAAAAAGAACCGGCGACCGGGGCGTTGATATCCACGAATGGCTTCATAGTTTGAGTCAAAGATGTTTTCCACCATCACAAAGGGTTTAACGCCTTTCCAAATCTCATAGTCGATTTTCCCATTGAACAAAAATCGACCTTGAACCTTGATAACTTCGTTGGTATTAAATTCGTCAGGATCTCCAGACAACGCTTTGGTATCGAAGAATTCGCTCTGATAGGAACCTTGTACATATCCACTGACTCCCCAAGGAGATTCGTAGTTGGCCAGCAGGGTTACCTGGTGTTTCGGTCTTTCGAGGAGAGCAGAATCGTCGTCGAGGGGAGGGGCGCCGCGGCCGGCGTCCAACGACCTTCCTCTTCCCTGGCTGTCTGTATTGACATAGGTATAACCCAGTGTGGTCGAAAATTCGTCATACCAGTTCAGAGTCAGGAGAAGTTCAGTCCCGATGGTCGTAAAAGAATCGGTATTATCGAACTTGACGGTTGAAGTTCCGAAGGGTTCCAGGGGAATACTACTAGACCGGTCTTGAAGCTCGATAATATCATCCGCATCGTTGTAGAAAAACGTCGCCTCGATTTCAACCCGTTTATTCAATAAAAATTGAGTGGCACCGACTTCAAGAGAAAAAATTTTCTCAGGGTCGACGTCAAGATTACCTGCCCGAAAGCCATAGACATTTTGCATAGAGGGCAAGTTATGCCGATGGGCGATGGTAGTATGGAGCCTCGTCTCTGGCCAGGGTTTGTAGATCACAGACCCGTTCGGACTAAATGCAGAGATCGTCTTCGATTTATCTGTTCTGTCGAAATGAGAATTGAGGGTGAATAGTGCATCCCAATTTAACCCGGCAGAAAGCATCAAATTCTCCAGAGGGAAATAGTCTGCCTGTGTGAATAAATCAAGTGTTAACGTCTCGTATTTTTCATGCGGGCTCAGGGTATCCCTCTGTCTTTTTACGTGGTCCCATCGCACAAAGGTGCCTACTTTGACGGATACATTATCAATTGGTTCCACCGTAGCTTGAAGATTGGATCCCAGGAGAAAATTATCAAAGACGCTCACTTCTTTCGCACCGGTGAAGCCGTTAGTGGCCTTCGAGGAGTAAGTCTCATCTTCATAGAAAGTTAGATCGTTATCGAATTTGTCAAAATACACCTTCGCTTTGAAAAGAGTCGAGTCAGAAACTCTGGTTTCTCCTGTGAGATCGAAAAAATAGCGTTGCCAAAAAGTGAAACGGCCAAATTCAGGTTGGAATGCCTTGTATCCTGTAGTAGGCGGAGGAACGCCGAATTCCGACTGGTAATACCCGCCAAGGAAGGCAATTTTATCCTCCTCAGTGAAATCGTATCCAAGATTAAGGGACACGTTGTATTTGTCATAGTCACTTTGAAGCCGAAAGTCATCATCCTGTTGAAGGGGAGTAGTCGTGAAGTCATCGGATAATGGAAACCCATTGGTTTTTCGAATGCTTCCCGCGACGAAATACCGGAGTTTGTCTTTTTGGCCACCATGGGATATTTGATAGTCCTGGGAATTATGCTCTTCGTAGGAAACGGTGGCTTCTGTTGTCGGCTTGAGAGTCCCTTGTTTCGTAATGATGTTAATCACACCGCCCATGGTGTTTGGTCCGAATGGAGCAGAGGCCGCGCCTTTGATGATTTTTATTTTGGCCACGTTGTCAATGGGAAGATTAAACAGATCGACTGTTCCAAGAAACGGCTCATGGACCGGTCTGCCATCGATGAATACCGAGTAAGTTTTATCGTTACTTGACAATCCTTTCCGGTGTCCTATCCCGCGAATGATGATGGCTCCTTCATTTTGCAGCCCCCCCTGGCCATAAATGACCCCGGGCACAAACCGGAGAGCTTCCCCCACGTTTCGGGCATTTTGGGCCAAGATATCCTTGGCGGTGACTTCATAGGTTCGAGAAATGGGACCAAACCGCTCGCGATCCGATGGAACTAACTCCCCCAGCTCAAACATCGTCAGACTCTCTTCTCGTAACAATTCAAGGGTATCCTCAGCCCCACCAATGGCCGAATGTTTAGCACTAAACACGATTTCAGGAAGAATCATGGATAAGCTAAGCACCCAGAAAAGGGGTAATCCTCTCCCAAGCCATTGGCCGCTCAACACCTGCATTTGTTTTCAACCATTTTCGAAACAAAACCGCCTTTTGGGTATGCAAACCCAAAAGGCGGTTACCGGCCAGTAAAATGAACATCTGTGGTTAGAGGTTACCCCATTTAATCTCCACAGTATCCCTGTTCGTTGGGGCTCTATTTCGTAATCTTATTACGCTATGAAGTACATCTTCATGGTCATTCCCACCGCGGTCATCTCGACCGCATGCGAGAGATCTTTGACCCAACCCGTGAGAGGGATGTGTCGGAAAGCATTGGTTCCCCTCTTTTCTCTCCCATTTGATCCGGGACTCAGCCGGGCTTTCTCCAAATAAGATGAACGGTGAGGACTCCAAGAAATGCTGTAATGAGCCCGATGGTCAAAACGGTCCATTCCATGATGAAAGCCTCCTGGTCAATCGGTCTTGGTGTTCATGAGATAGGTTCATCATGGAATATTAGAGCAATCCTTATACCGTCCTTATATCGTCTGACTTCCCTCGGTGGCATGGCGCCTAGGGTTTCGGCTAATTGCTTGATTTTATAGACATAAAATGGGCATGGGGAGAAAAAGAGGAGAGGGCATGTTCTGCTGAGCCGTGTCCTGCCAATTATCTAAATGGATACACCGGTGTATCTATTTGGATAACTGACACGTAAGCAAGTCCTACAGAGTAAGGAAGGGATATGAGCTAGAAGCGGGTTTACACCTAAAGACAGTTTTGCCAATTTTCGCACGGTTGGCATCGAGTCAGTAAATTATGATCCGGGTAAGAGACCAAGAAAAATGATTTGCGCATGTCTCACCATGAAAGTCTGATGGTGAATGAATCTGTAAACTTCCTTCATCTGCCTATACAAAATTTAGTAGATACTCCGAGGTTCGATCTAATGGAGCAGCGGGAATTGGGCTCTTGAGTTCAAACGGTGTTTGTGGCAGGCTGGTGATGTTTTTCTGTATAGATACCATTTGTTAATGGCCCAATTGCCTCTGTGAGCCATACTTAGCAGGTCAAAGAAATTGTAGGCCATCAGTAACATGTTGAATCCATCCATAATGTTAGACCATCGCCTGATTGTGGCTCTGGATGTTCCGTCCCTCCAAGAAGCCAGGGGATATCTTGATGATCTTGACGGGGTCGTCCGGTTTTATAAAATTGGGCTGGAATTATTTCTAGCCGTCAATCGTGAGTTTCTTGAGGAGATCCGGGCACGGCAATGTCGGATCTTTTTGGATCTCAAAATGAACGATATTGACGTAACTGTTCGCCGAGCCGTCAATTTAGCTGCGGATTTGGGAGTCGATTTTTTGACGATTTTAGGTAATCATGCTACGGCCAATGCTGCGGTTCAAGGGCGAGGTGATCGTTCGCTAAAAATTTTGACGGTTCCTTTACTCTCAAGCTGGGGTGAGAAGGATCTTCAAGAGCTGGGATTGTTATCTAGCAATAACGGGGATGGAGCCCGCTTTGCCACTCTTGATGACTATGTGTTGTGGCGGGCTGAGATGGCCATGGCTCAGGGGTGTGATGGGCTCATTGCCTCGGGGAAATATGTCAAAATCTTCAGGGATCGGTTCGGCGAGAAAGCCATCATTGTTTCGCCAGGCGTGCGTCCTGCTGGTCACGATACCCATGAGCATCAACGTTCGATGATGCCTTTCGAGGCGATTCAAGCCGGTGCGGATTATCTCGTTGTTGGGCGGCCGATTCGAGATGCCGGCAACCGCAGAGAGGCGGCTCAACGGATTCAAGACGACATCGCTTCTGCCTTGAAGGCGCGTGCTGACATTGAAGAGAAGCCAGCGATGGCAACAAGGCCTATCCGGGGGAACAGGTGATGACACAGAGCACGTGGTCCAGAATTCTTCTCGTGAACGATAACCCAGGTAAGCTTGAAACGTTCAAGTCGGCAATGGATGATGCGGGGCATGATGTGGTGGGATGCCCCACAATAGGTGAAGCGGTGACTTGTGCCCAGCGCGAACCTTTTGCGGTGGCCGTGATTGATGTGCAGTGCCCGGATGAGACGAGCGTTGAGTTACTTGGCCTTTTGACGAGAAAGAATAACAAGATCCAGGTTGTGATGAATGCTGCGTTTCAGTCCCTAAACTCTGTTAAAGAGACCATTCATGGAGGGTCGTTCACGTATTTTGAAAAGACTGATTCTTCTTCAAATGTACTGAACTATGCGCATCGTGCGTTTCGAGCGTTTGCCACCCACTCTATAGAAGAACTACAAACCGGCATGGCGACGCGTACTGCGGCGCTTGAAGAACAGCAGGCACGCTTCCAACACTTAGTCGAACATGTGCAGGAAGTCTTCTGGATTGCCTTACCTGATCACTCCCAACTGCTCTACATGAGCCCACGTTATGAAACCGTGTGGGGAAGAAGTTGCGTCAGCTTGTTTGACCACGCTCATCATCTTTGGGATGCCGTGCATCCTCAAGATCAGGAATATGTGTTGACGCGCATCGCAGAGGGCAAAGTGACAGGATTTCAAGCAGAATTTCGGATTATCAGACCAGATCAGTCTGTGCGGTTCATCCGGGCGCAAACGTTTCCCATACGGAATGACTTTGGCGAAGTGGTTCGTATGGCCGGGGTCGCAGAAGACATGACCGAACAAAAACGGGTACAAGATACCCTGGTTAAAACAGAACGCCAATTTCGTCAATCCAGCCGCATGGAAGCGATTGGAACGCTGGCCGGGGGGATCGCGCATGATTTTAATAATATTTTAACGGCGATTCTGGGATATACCGAGCTGGGGTTGGCGTCCGTCCCGAAAGACAGCCGAACGCAGCGCAATCTTCAAGAAGTGTTGACGGCCGGGCATCGTGCGAAGCATTTGGTCTTGCAGATTTTGGCTTTTAGTCGACAGTCCGGTCAGGCGAAAAGACCAACACCAATTCATACGGTCATTCAAGAAGCGCTTAAGCTGTTACGTGCGACCATCCCTTCCACGATTGAAATTCGCGATTCTCTCATGACCCAGGCCTCTGTGTTGGCCGATCCCACGCAACTTCATCAAGTCGTGATCAACTTATGTACTAATGCGGAATATGCCATGCGGGAAACAGGAAGCCTCTTGGAGATTACATTGGCGGATTTTGAAGTCACGGAAGAGAACGTGCGATCTGTGTCCGGGTTACGGATTGGGCCTCATGTTCGACTCACGATACAAGATAATGGAACCGGGATGTCCTCTGACGTGCTTGAGCGGATGTTCGATCCCTTCTTTACGACCAAGCCGATTGGGGAAGGGTCGGGAATGGGCCTATCCGTTGTTCATGGCATTGTTGCGAATCACGGTGGGGCTTTGATGGTCGATAGCCAAAGGGGCAAAGGGACCAAAATCGAGGTGTATCTTCCTGCGATTCCGGCGCCGGTCTGGGATGGGGCTGGAGATCAAGGTACGATCCCCCTTGGGAAGGAAACCATCTTATTCGTGGATGATGAAGAAACCATTGTGCGGCTTGGAAAAGAACTGCTGGAACAATTGGGCTATACCATCGAGGTGCAAACGAATTCGCTGGAAGCGTTGAATGTCTTCCGGCATGACCCTCAACGCTTTGACTTAGTGATTACCGACCAAACGATGCCGGGCCTGACGGGTGAAGCGTTGTCCAGAGAACTCTTGCGCATTCGTCCCGAGCTTCCCATTATCCTTTGCACGGGATTCAGCCACATCATGACGGCAGAAAAAGCCAAAGCATTGGGGATCCAAGCGTATCTCATGAAGCCATTGGCGATTAGGGATTTGGCCCCCATTGTCCGGCATGTACTTGATAAAACGCTCTCGCCGTTGGCGTAATATTTCGTGAGTGCTATTGGGATTTGGCGAAAGAATTCCATGTATAATAAAAGGAACGTAAAATGTCCTGAATGATATACGTTTTTTCGATCGGAACGTTGTAGGTTCCACGAAAAATCATAGGGATGCTAGAGAGCCTGTCGGGCTTAGGAAGAATCGGCTGCAAAAGTGTCTAAGCGGTCCATATTTCACCGATTTCTTGGACCATAGTCCCACTATTGGCTGGCGAAATCGTCAAAATCTGCCCTCGCTCAGCCGCTTTTTCGCTCTCGATTCCCTAAGCCCGACAGACTCCTAGAGTTGATCGCCCATTTGGTCCAGCGGAGGATTTCACACGATGGCGACCGTTCTTGTCATTGATGACGATCCACAAATCTGTGATTTGTTGCAGCAGGTTCTGGAAAAAGAAGGGCATGTTGTCCATACGGCCTTAAATGGGATTGAAGGCATCAGCCTTTACCGCCAGCATCATCCAGAACTCATTCTTCTCGATATTCTGATGCCAGAAAAAGAAGGACTGGAAACGATTCTCGATCTTCGGCGAGAGTTTCCAAACGTGATGACCATCGCCATGTCTGGTGGGAGTGAACGGGCAAAAATCAATCTCTTAGAGCTGGCTCAACGATTAGGGGCACAATATCAGTTGACCAAACCGTTTCAATTGCAGACCGTTATCGAGTTGGTGAACACCGCTCTAGGCCAAAAAGGAAACGGGTCATCCTCTGAAAGATCAGGGGAAGCGATTGAGCCTGATGGAAAATGATTGTAATATTCCTATATCTTGGATGGTAGGCATCTATCATCTTTCCGCCCATTTCGTTATCGAAACGTCATATGGAAAAGCCGGCAGATACACATTTTCCCATTCATGACCTCTTGAGTCGACGATGGAGTCCTCGTGCCTTTGCTGAACGGCCGGTGGAACCTGAAAAAATTCAACGTGTGTTGGAGGCAGCCCGATGGGCTTCATCCTGTTTCAACGAACAACCGTGGGTCTTTATCATTGCCACGGCTGACCAGGCTGCTGAACATGGCAAACTTCTCAGTTGTTTAGTAGAGGGGAATCAAGTCTGGGCTAAGCGGGCTCCCCTCTTAATGATCACGGTCGCCAAACAGCATTTCGATCACAATGGCCAACCCAATCGGCATGCCTTTCATGACGTCGGATTGGCTGTGGGGAATCTGGTCGTTCAAGCCACAGCTATGGATCTCGTTGTCCATCAAATGGCGGGGATCCTTCCAGAAGCTATCCGCGAATGTTTTTCCTTACCATCTGGGTATGAGCCTGTCACGGGGCTGGCTATCGGGTACCCAGGAGATCTCAATACCCTTCCCGAAGAGATTCGTGAACGGGAACGAGCTCCACGTTCTCGAAAGGCCGTACAGGAGTTTGTTTTCGCTGAGACCTGGGGACAAAACCCGGAATTTCTTTAGAGGTAAAAATCTCGACTTCCAAACCTGTTAATCCTCGGATGCCAATGGCCCGTTTTGGCTGATCTTTGAGCTAGTCGACCCTTCCATTTCCAAGATTGTTGTAAGACACCCTTTTCGTATTCATAAATTCTGGCGGATCCAAGAGAGTTCGTCTTTAAACCTAGAAACGGCAGTTGGATCACGAAAGTCTGCATAAGCTCTTCACGCACCTAGGAAATTCAAAAAATCTCTTATCACCCTCAAGGTGACCACGAGGTTTTTGAATTCCCTAGGCACGTAAACATCTTACACAGCTTTTTCGCGCTCAACCGCCGTTTCTAGGTTAAACGTCGATCCTCTGAACGTTGAGCCCTCGATCGATTCCTACTGGAGAGTGTGTCATATAAGCCAGAAATATTTATTGTGATATGGTGAATTTTCTTTGAAGATTTTTTTCGTTGGTGACAATTGAAGAGGATTGTGTTCTTGATGCCTAGTTTCACTTTCAAGGTGTCTTCGTTGTTGCCCGAAGCAAGACAGAGATCAAAGCATCTTTCGAAAATCCAATTCCATCTCTTTCGAGGATTTATCATGAAACATCAACGAAACCTTCTTGAAATGATCCCTTGTTGGGTTCGGGCCATGATCATGCTCGGGTTTTTGGGTTTAGTTTGGGGTAACCCCGTGCTGACTTCTGTTGGCGCTCAAGAAGTTCCAGCTGCCGAGAACCCGCAAATTTTATGGAAGGTGCAATCTTCACAGAATACCATTTATCTAGCGGGCTCCATCCATGTTTTGCAGGAACACCATTATCCCCTGCATCAGGCGTTTGATGATGCCTTCAATGAATCCTCAAGGGTCCTGTTTGAGGTGGATCTGGATGGGCTATCCTCTCCGGTAGCGCAAATGAACATGCTGAGAAAAGGCCTGTATCTCAATGGAGAGACCTTGCCGAATGTGTTGTCGCCGGAGAGTTATGCAACAGCGAAAGCGAATTTGACTAAACGGGGGATGAATATTGAAGATTTTCATCGCATGAAGCCCTGGATGGCGGCCACGGCAGTCATGGCGTTGGAGCTGCAAAAGTTAGGATTCGAAAGCGCCCATGGGGTTGATCGTCACTTTTTTGAGAAAGCACAAGCGGCGGGGAAAGATATTCAAGGGCTAGAGACCGTGGAGTTTCAGCTCGATCTCTTTGACAAACTACCTCCATCGACTCAAGAGCAATTTCTCTTGCAAACGTTAGAGGATCTGAAAACCCTCGATACACAGGTCAGCGAAATGGTCAAGGCCTGGAAACACGGGGATATTCAGAAATTGGAAGGTTTACTTGTCGGTATGCGTGAATATCCTGAATTGTATCAGGCGCTTGTCATCAATCGAAATAATGATTGGCTGCCGTACATTGAGGAAGCGCTTCAGGAGAAGAAGCCCGTCTTTATTGTGGTAGGAGCGTTGCATCTGCTGGGGAAGGAAGGCTTAGTCGCAGCTTTGAAAGAAAAAGGGTATCTCGTTCAGCAGTTATAGTTTGTCAGGAAGAACAACCTGAATAAACACCCCCCCTCCTTTTTAGATAACGTTATTTCGGTAAAATCTGGAAAGAGTACCCCTCATTAAAAATCATACTCCCTGGGATGCTGCGGACGATAAGATAAGACGGAAAGGAAAGGGAGTGGTACACTTGAGCCAGAGGTGACGCTTAAAAATTCCCCTTGCCCTTGAGAGGCAGAGTTGGGGTGAAGGTGTTTCAGTAGTGAAAACACCATAACGCAGGAGATCACAGCATATGATTACCGCGATAGGAGATGTGTTACGTCGGTGTTATGAACGAGGGTGGATTACCAGTCGGGATGGAAATTGTAGCCTCCGGAGGGCCAGAAGTGTCTATCTGTACATCACCCCATCAGGATGGCGAAAAACCATAGTCCATCCAGAGCATATGATCAAAATTAAGTTCGTGGATGGTCAGATGCAGGTGCCTGCCGGAACGAATCCTTCCGGTGAGCTGCACATGCATTATTTATTAACGAGAGGGGTGAATCGGACGCGTGCGGTGGTGCATGTGCATCCGACTCATGTGGTGGCCGCCATTTATCGAGGATTCGACCTTCAAAAAATTTGCAAGGACTTTCCAGAAATTTACCGTTACACCCGTATCGGGCCTACCGTTCCTGCTCTCCCTGCCATCAGTTCGGAACTGGGTGAAGCCACAGCAAAGGCCATGGGGGTCACAGAAGCCAATCCGGCAGGTGATTTTGATATCGTGGGGCAAGCCAACCATGGCGTATGTTCAATGGCACCGGACCCTTGGTCGGCTTACGAACACATTGAACGGCTGAATCATATTTGCGAAATCGTCCTGGCCAGCGGCGTTTCACCCCAAAAATGAGCACCCATTTCCCACAATCTTTTTTGAGTTGCCCCCTGCTCACTTTGTTCCCCCCATTGCTTGGTAGTTTTTCTTGCCCCCTCGTGAAGAAATGACTATCATTTCCTTTGTTTTTCAACACCCCACATGTGTATAAATTTCAAAAATTTTTGCTAATGTAGAAAGGATATTGCATGGCCCAAGAAGAAACCTGTTCGGAAGACCTCGACTAAGAAACCCCTAAAGACAAAAACTGCTTCAAAAAAGAAAACTGTCATCAAAAAAGTTAAGACAAAGCCGCCCTCTAAACCCACTGCGACCAAAAAGAAAAGCAAGGCCGCCAAACCATCAAAAAAGAAAAAAACCTCTTTTAAGGCTTCTTCGGCCAAAAAGAAGGTCGTGGCTAAAAAGTCTGTGTCGAAGAAAAAGACAATCCCGAAAAAGAAAGTAGTGAAAACTGTTTCCAGGCCGAAAAACAAAAAAACCGCTAAGAAAAAAATCTTGGTTAAAAAAAATAAAGCCCTTCACCTCGAAAAAGAAAGTAAAATCTAGCCAAACGAAGAAGCCATTACGCAAAAGTGCCACGCCATTAGCTCCTACTGCCCCACGTTTGCTAAAAACTAAAGAACCTCTTCTTTCCTCGACCGAACGCTACAACATTGGGGGGCTTTTTGCCTGTGCGATTGAACGTCGGCATGATCCTGATTTTTCCCGCCTTCGAGCGGTGCTTCGCCATTTAGATATCTCTTCCCAAGAAAAAGATAATCTCATTCGCTTGTCGCAGGGATTCATGATCCCAAAATTGTTTGCCGAGAATCTGTCAGAGCAGAAAGTTACCCAATTGCTAGCTGACTTAGTGAAATTTGGGTTGGCCCAAAGGAAAGTTACGAAAAGTATTGGCGTGAAGAAATTCAACAGATAGGATTCTGGCTCGGCATCTTCCCCGCCCAATTCCAAGCCATCGAACACCAAGTAAAACGCTAACGCGGAATAACCTCATTTGGTTCGGCCCATTCGGCGTGGCCGAGACGCGGAGCGGAATCCAGAAGTTAAGGTGGACATTGTTTGAGCGAGACGAGTTTGCCTGCCCCTGGGTTCGGCGAGCCTCAAAGGGTATCCCTCTGACCGCGCTGAGGGACAAATGGTTTTGGGTGTTTTTTGCTGCACAAAGGCTGTACCCTTGGGGATACGGTTAGCAATGAGGCTTCGGCTGCTGGGCCGAACTCTAGCCAAAAGATTAATTGATACAGTTCCTGCTACCTTTCCTGTTCTTTCATTGCGAGGGCTAAACGAAGCGGGTACAATAATCATGTGCCGGAACTTTGTCGGTTTTATGGAATCATCATCCGTATGTATTTTGAAGCTATGGAACCACACCACACTCCCCATTTTCATGCCTACTATCAAGAGGAGGTGGCCGTCTATAAAATTGATTCGGTTGAATTATTGGCTGGGTCTCTTCCGAAACGACAACAAAGACTCGTCGAAGCTTGGGCGGAATTACACCAACAGGAGCTCTTGCTAGATTGGGAGCGGCTCCAAACGGGAAATCCGCCACTCCCCATCGCTCCCCTGAAATAAAAGAGAAGCCAAAAGTATGATGCATCCTATCCATCGAGTCACGGCCTTTGCCTTCATAGCCCCCTACACTTTACGAGTAGAATTTGAAGATGATACTTACCAAGTCATTGATTTCCATCCTGTTCTGGCTGGGAATTTCTATGGTCCGCTACGCGATCTCCACTTCTTTAATCAAGTGAAACTAGACCCAGAAGTCCACACGCTGGTCTGGCCTAATGGGGCTGACTTTGATCCCGCCACACTTCATGATTGGCCCTTGCATCAAGAAGCCTTGGTCCAACAAGTGAAATCGTGGAACCAGGTATCCGCCTAATTCCAATTCTGCCACACTTTATTCGAGTTTGACCCTTAAAGTTTGAGTAGCTGAAGGAAGTTACGAAAAACACTGGCGTGAAGAAATTCAACAGATTGGATTTTGGCTCGGTATCTTCCCCGCCCAATTCCAAGCCATCGAACAGCAAGTAAAACGCTAAAACCGAATCGCTAGGATGCGCTTGAAACCCACTCTTGTCCTCGTCCGACCCCTGCCGTCCGGCCCCGAGGACAGATGCTCTAATCATCTGGCGGGCCCTGTGTGAGCACAGCGAGTTGGTCCGCCCCTCTTTGCCTAGCGTCAGCCCTATCCAATGAGGACGGACGGGGCGTCAATGGTTTTGGGTCCTTTTCCCGAAAGAAAAGGACCTCGGCCGCCGGGCCGAGACCCGGCAAATCCCATATTAAGGTAAAATATGGGAAATAACGATTCCTCTAGAGAAAGTGGTTTAACTACCTAATAGGCGTTCACCCCCAGCCCTCTCCCTGAAAGGGCGAGGGAGTTCTGAAAAGAATTAGTTGAAAAGGATTCGTTAGAGGAAAGAAGCTTTCTTGGCTATCAAAGATCGCGTCGACCTTCGATAGACTTCAGAAGAGTCACTTCGTCGGCATACTCAATATCCATCCCGACGGGAATGCCATAGGCAATGCGGGACACCTTCACGCCGAGTGGTTTAAGTCGTTTGGTCAGATAAATAGCTGTGGCTTCTCCTTCAATCGTCGGATTGGTCGCCACGATCACTTCTTTAATCCCTCCTTGTTGAACACGATTTTCCAAATCGTGCGTGCGTATGTCAGCCGGGCCAACGCCGTCTAAGGGAGAGAGTGCGCCATAGAGCACGTGATACAGGCCTCGAAACGCTCGGCTTTGTTCAATGGCATGCAACGTACTGGGTTCTTCCACGACTAAGATGCTGGTGGTATCTCGCTTGGGGTCAAGACAAACATCGCAGAGTGGACCTTCGGCGATATTCCGGCATTGCGTGCAAAACGTTATTTTTTCCTTCACTTCCCGTATGGCTTCTGCCAGGCGGAGCGCTTCTTCCGTGTCGGTTTTCATGAGATGAAATGCCAACCGCTGTGCCGTTTTTTGGCCAATGCCCGGTAAGCGCACCAACTCTCGAGTGAGGCGCATTAAGAGGCTTTGGGACTGGCCGTTTTTTGATGTTGATGAAGTCGTGCTGTCTGCCATGATGTGAACCTTTTGGCTTTCTTAAACCTAAAACATACCGGGAATGCCCATCCCGCCCGTGAGGGATTTCATTTCTTCCGCCATGAGCTCTTTGGCTTTTCGGAGGGCTTCATTGGTCGCGGCCACCAGGAGATCTTTCAACATATCAGCATCCCCTGATTTCAACACTTCAGGATCAATGGTGATGTTGGTAATTTGCATGGCCCCGTTAGCCTGCACGGTCACCATGCCCCCACCCGTCGACGCCTCCACGGTTTTGGTGGCGGCTTCTTCCTGAATTTTCCCCATTTTTGACTGCATCTCTTGTGCTTGTTTGAGTAAATTGCCCATGTTGGCACAAGGATTTTTCGACATTATGCCTCCTCTTTTTCCTGAATTCGTTGGGCTGACGCCAATTCTCCACCAAACAATTCTAATGCTTCTTTCACGAGTGGATGGGTTTTCACCCGTTGTATCAGGTCTTGGGTATCCCCTTGTTTTTTTTTGCCCGAAGCTCACCCATGGATGGCGGGCGTTCTTGCCCATCGTGTAATTCGATGACTTTGACTCGTATGGGGCGTCCGGCCAATTCTTCGCAAATGCTGGCAATAATGGCACGATTTTCAGGCTTGTCTGTTCGCCATCGAGCAATGGCATCTCTCTTTGAATAGCCGATGACTACATGACTTGCTTCCAGGGTCACCACACTCCCCTTCTCTAAAAAACTGCCGATATTGGGATGGTCCTTCATCATGCGATCCACCACTTGTTCCCAGTTTAATGTCACCGGTTGATCCGAAACAGGGCTTGTCGGTTTGGGAGATGGTTGTGGTGGTTCAATGGAAGATATTGGCTTGGCCGGAATGGGCTTCTCTTTCAATGGCAAAGATTGAGATGGAAACATCGCCGCAGCTCCAGCAGTGGGTTTGGTTCGCTCAGGAGCTTTCTGAAACGTACCAGGTTTTTCAGTGGGTGGTGGCGTTTTTGAGCTAACCGGAGTTGTCGTGGGCGATGGTTGAGCTTTGACCGTGGTGGTTTGATCTATGCCGGAGGTTAATGCGGTACTAGGATCTAAGAGGGCGGCCCGGACCACAGCTGCTTCGATGAGAAATCGTGGATGGGAACTTCCCCGGAGGCTGTCTTCCGTTCGAGATATGATTGAAAAGATGGCCTGTAGATAGGGTTCGGTGAGTGGTCTCGCCTGTTCAATGATCTGCGCGCCTTCATCCTCTCCCAATTCCAACAGGTTCTGCACCTGTTGATGCGAAGACACGACGCAGGCCACGAGTAGATTTCGAACCCGTTCCAAGATTTCGCGGCAATATACTCGAACATCAAACCCCTGGTCGACCACTTCCCCGATGAGCGTCATGGCTCGAGAAGCCTGATGAGCTAAAATGGCCTCAATCATCTGTCGAACCAGTTCATCGGGTACGGAGCCAATCAAGGCCTCTAAGTCTTCATGCTGCAGCTTTTCGCCTCCGAATGACACCGCTTGATCGAGAAGACTGAGTGCGTCACGCATGCTGCCTTCGCTCGTTCTGGCCAACACAGACAAGCTGCGGTCCTCAACGGTCACGCCGGTTTGAGTGGCCACATGGCGAAGTTGCGAGATGATCTCCAATCGAGAAATGCGTCGAAACGTAAAGTGTTGGCAGCGAGAAAGAATCGTTGCAGGAATTTTATGAACTTCCGTGGTCGCAAAGATAAAGACCGCATGGCTTGGAGGTTCTTCTAATATTTTGAGCAAGGCATTGAAGGCCGAATTAGAGAGCATATGGACTTCGTCAATAATGTATACGCGATAGGAGCCATGAAACGGAGCAAATTTCACGTTCTCGCGTAATTCTCGCACATCGTCCACACCGGTGTTCGACGCTCCGTCAATTTCGATGACATCGACGGAATTCCCACGAGTAATTTCCACGCAACTCGGGCAGGTGCCACATGGCTGACTGGTTGGACCCTTTTCACAGTTCAGCGATTTGGCCAGAATTCGGGCTACGGTGGTTTTACCCACTCCCCTCATGCCGGAAAAGACATAGGCATGGGCCACTCGTTGCCGTGTGATGGCATTGGTGAGGGTTTGCACGACATGGGTCTGCCCCAGGACTTCGTCAAAAGTTGTGGGGCGGTATTTGCGAGCAGAAACCTGAAATTCCATTAGGTGAACCTAATCCGGGTTGTTTGAATAAGCCGTTAGAAGATCGTCAAGCGTCAGGCGTTTTTTAGTAAGGAGTAAAAAGTGAGGAGTAAGGAGTCACGACAAAGACGGAAAACGACTCAGAAGTTTTCTCCGCACTTCTCACTTTTCAGTAAAAAAGTCGGGGCCAGGTGATCCTGCGGCACACAAACTTGCCCGCTTACCGTTGCTTCCTTCCGGACCTGGCGGAGTTCGCAGGATTCTGTTGCACAGGGCCCAGCCCCTATATGATATGTCGCTCACCAATGATATGGCGGAGAGGGTGGGGTTCGAACCCACGGTACCGTTGCCGGTACACGTGATTTCCAATCACGCCGATTCGGCCACTCTCGCACCTCTCCGTAATTGGTTATCTTTATAGTAACTAGGTGTTATTCGCTAGCTAAGTATTTTCTGGTGTGTTTCCATTCATACAAGAGGTCAAAGGGTGGCATCTTACCATGGGGTTTTAAGGGCGACAAGCAAGTTGGGAAATAGTGAAAAGTAAGGCGTAAAGCGAGTAAGGAGAGGACCCTCGTGCTGTATCTGGCTCCTTGCCCCTTACTTTTCACACCTTACCATTATTTATTACAATGTTCGGGATTGAAACATGCGTTGCCGGCGGGATGATCGATGAAGGGCGGCAAACAAATGGCCGCGAAAAAGTAACATGAACACGGTGGCAATGGGGGTGATGATGAGAACGATGATAAAACTCGTATTGGAAGACATACCCAGAAAGGACAGCCATTGGGATAGGATGGAAAACGGTAAGGTGATGAGATGCCAGAAATCCAATCCGCCCCGCCGCCCGGCTTGGCTGGAAATCTGAAAGAAAAAGGCCAGGCCAAGCGGAGCTAAGGCAATGGCCACCGGCAAAAACCATTCAATCCAATTTTCCAGGACGAATTCATAGCTTTCCTTGACGACTTCAAGGGCCGACCCTTTCCGGCTTTGATAAATGACTTCGGGGACTGGATTTAACAGCACGAACATGAGAAAAAACACGGCTGTTGCGATTAGAGGCTGGTACGGGTTTGCTTGCAACCCCATTTCTAGGAATAGCAACGGGAACCACACCATAAACCCCACAGAAATCACGTCCCAAAAGTACTGGCCTATGCTCTGATGAATATCTTGCCATTGCAACCGTCGCCCGCCACGTATGGCTTGTTCCGTTAAGCTGAGAGTTGCGCCAATGATCAACGCATTGACGGCCCCGAGGATCAATCCTCCGACCATTCCCAACGGGGCAATGAATGAAGTGACAAGCACCATGCCTAGCGCAAAGACCAACAGAACGGGGATCAGGATCCAACTTTGTTGAAGGGATTGGAGGGTCGCAAGAAGGGATTGATGATATAATCGAACTGTTGCTTGAAAGAAGCCCTGCATCAAGAGGGGGAGGTCTGCCGTTTTTATGGTTCTGGAGGGGGCGAGGAGTTCAAATTCACGATGTCTTGTTGTCGTTGATCCCGATCTCTCCTGATTTTCTGTAGCCGACTGGGGCGATTCAACGTCCACCATTTCACCTTTTCTGTAAAGGTTGGTGCTGGTGGCGTGGCGGATCCCACAGGAGAATGTTGAAAGTCGTACCCTTGATAGGCGTCTTTCTTTTCCAGAAATTTCTGGTAAATATCTTGGTAGAGCTGTTTGAGTGTCATAAGGCCTTACCTTACCCCACTTGATTGGGGCTATCAAGTGGGAAATTCTGTGACGAATAAGAATGCTCTAATCAACCCCTAGTCCTGCGTGGACAGTATTTTGGGGATGGCCTGTAGAAGAAAGACCTTTTATAATGAAGAGGTTTGACTTCAGGGGTTTACTCCTATGGTCAAAATGGGAGCTGCTCACAATGAATTTGTTGGCGCACTATTGAGATATGGCTTTTACATGCGCGAGAGTGGCGGAACTGGCAGACGCGCAAGACTTAGGATCTTGTGGGTAACCGTGGGGGTTCAAGTCCCCCCTCTCGCACCATTTTTTCACTTTTATCCCTAATCGGGTTTCTTACACAAGGATTCCTCATCTTATGAAACTAGAAATGACAGAATTGGGGCCCGTCAAGCGGGCCTTGAAAATCGAAGTTCCTGAAGAGGCTGTAAAAAGCGAGTTTCAAAAGGTGTATGCAGAGCTGAAGCGGCAAGTTCGTATTCCGGGGTTTCGACCAGGGAAAGCTCCACTTGAAATATTGCAAAAGCGTTATGGGCCAATGGTGGGACAAGATGTGGTTCAGCGGTTGGTGCCGGATTATTACCAGCGAGCAGTCAAGGAGTCTGGCGTCGTTCCTGTAGTTGTCGATATTCCCCCATTGGACCGGATGAAAGTCGAGCCCAATTCGTCTTTTACCTTTACGGCAACGGTGGAGATTAAACCTTCCATTCAATTAGGGGATTACCGACCACCGAATCCCATTTCATTAAAGAAAGATGCTCGATCGGTAACGGAAGAACAAATTGACGAGGCGCTCCAGACCTTGCGCAAACAACAGGCTCAGGTGGATGCCGTTTCGGAAGGGACCGCGCTTCAAGATGGTCTCTATGCAGTGCTTACCGTCGAAGGGTTTGTGGACAATCAATCGGTGGAAGGATCACAGAAAAATGGGCATCTCCATCAAGTCGGATCGAAAACGCCTATTCTTGGGGTAGAATTAGATGATCAACTGGTTGGGAAGAAAGCTGGCGAGACATTTGAAATTCCTCAGCCGTATCCGGCCAGTCACCCTGATACAAAATTAGCTGGAAAAACCATGGTCTTGAAAGTGACCATCGATGCCGTGAAAGAACAGAAATTGCCTGATCTGGATGATGAATTTGCGAAGGACTGTGGTGAATTTGATTCGTTGGAGCATTTGAAAACGACCATCACCACGCAACTAGAAAATTTATTGAAGCAGGAACTTGAGGAAGGTTATAAAGATCAGGTGATCGAGCGCTTATTGCAGATGCACCATTTTGATATTCCTGAAGTGCTGATTGAACGAGAACTACAGACGCTGGTTCGTCAAAAGTTGATGAAAGAACATCGCCATTCTCACCGAGAAGATGATTTAGAGGAACCGATTCGTTTGCAGGAGGACGCCAAGCGGCTTCAGCAGGAGCTGCAGCCCGAGGCCAAGCGGCGCGTGAAGCTCAGCTTGGTTCTGGATGCGATTACCCAAAAAGAAGGGCTTCAGGTTTCTGAAGAGGAAGTTGAAGCAGAAGTGGAAAAGCTTGCGACTTCCTTAAAGCTGCCAGTGGCGGAAATCCAGCGCATGGTGGAAGCCGGAGGACAGGGCGCCCAAGAGGAATTTCGTGAACGGATGAAAGCCGAAAAAGCCTTGCAGTTTGTATATCAAAATGCTGTGATTCAAGGGTAAGGGACCGTCTTGTAACCTTACCGGCACAGTTAGCCGACGCAATAACCGATATTTATTCTAAAACGAGGAGGTTCTAGGGAATGCTCATTCCGATGGTCATTGAACAAACGAATCGCGGTGAACGATCATATGATATTTATTCTCGCCTCTTAAAAGATCGGATCATTTTTATTGGGGCTCCGATTGACGATATGTTTGCCAATGTCGTCATTGCCCAACTCTTGTTTTTGGAAGCAGATGACCCGGAAAAAGATATACACCTCTACGTCAATTCTCCTGGTGGGAGCGTGACGGCGGGATTGGGAATTTATGACACGATGCAATACGTCAAATCGCCCATCAGTACGATTTGTTTGGGACAAGCGGCCAGTATGGGCGCGTTGATTTTGGCCGCGGGGGCTACCGGGAAACGGTTTGCCTTGCCGAATGCCCGGGTTATGATTCATCAGCCTATGGGCGGCTTTCAGGGGCAGGCAACCGAAATCGATATTCACGCCAGGGAAATCTTGAAAATTCGTGAGCGGTTGAATGAAATAATGGCGCACCATACCGGGCAGCCGTTGGAAAAAATTGCGGACAATACCGAACGGGATTATTTTATGTCTGCTGAAGAAGCCAAAATTTATGGCATAATTGATGAGGTCATTGTTCGCAGTCTGCCAAAGAGTCCCAAAGATGAGGCCAAGTCTGTGGCCAAGGGTAGTAAAGACAAAGATTAAGCTTGAGGGAGGATTTTCTTATGGCGCGACAAGCCAAGTCTGAAGCCAATCTTCGTTGCTCCTTCTGTGGAAAGAGCCGTGACCAGGTTCGGAAACTCATTGCGGGCCCGACCGTCTACATTTGCGACGAATGTGTCGGGCTATGTAATGAGATTATTTCCGAAGACTGGCAGGAATCGCGTCAAGAAATTGCCACCAAACTTTGTAAGCCTCTGGATATTCACCAACATTTGAATCTCTACCTTATCGGCCAAGATCGAGCTAAACGGGTTCTTTCAGTGGCTGTGTATAATCATTATAAACGGATCGCGGCGAATGAAACCGGGGATGTGGAACTTCAAAAGGGGAATATCCTGATTCTTGGCCCGACCGGAACGGGGAAGACGTTATTCGCCCAGACTTTGGCGCAATACCTTGATGTGCCTTTTACGATTGCTGATGCGACGACGCTGACCGAGGCGGGGTATGTCGGGGAAGATGTTGAGAATATCATCCTCAAGCTCCTGCAGGCTGCAGATTATGATGTCGAGCGTGCCGAACGGGGAATTGTGTATATCGATGAAATCGATAAAATCACGCGCAAGGCTGATGGTCCTTCAATTACCCGTGATGTTTCCGGAGAGGGGGTTCAGCAGGCGCTTTTAAAATTGGTCGAAGGGACAGTCGCGAATGTGCCTCCTCAAGGAGGGCGCAAGCACCCTCATCAAGAGTTCATTCAAGTGAATACCACGAATGTGTTGTTTATTTGTGGGGGGGCGTTTGTTGGGCTGGATGCGATTATTGAGCGTCGGTTGAACCAAAAACGCATGGGCTTTGGGGCCAATGTGCAAGCTCGAGGCAAAAACAAAATTGGGGACTTGTTTTCGAATGTCGAACCAGAAGATCTGCTGCAATATGGGCTTATTCCTGAATTTATCGGACGATTGCCAGTTATGGTCACCCTTGATGAGTTAGATGAATCGGCGTTGGTTCGAATTTTGACGGAACCAAAAAATGCGTTAATTAAGCAATATCAAAAGCTGCTGGCATTCGATGAAGTGAAACTCAAGTTCACGGAAGGCGCCCTGGTGGATATTGCCCGAAAGGCCTATCAACAAAAGACAGGTGCTCGTGGCCTACGGGCGATTTTGGAATCGGTCATGCTCAATGTGATGTATGATATTCCATCTCAGCCTGATGTGAAGGAGGTCTTGATTACTGAAGAGGTTATTCAAGGCAAGGGCGAACCTATTAAAGTTTTTGAGCATCGGAAGGCTGTGAAGTCTGCTGTTGGCTCGTGATCTTATCTTTTTCTTCCTCCTCTTCCTGATACCCGCATTCCTGGTTGTGACAGAGTCCCTTGGTCCCCATTTGTTTCTTATACTTTTCGATCAAAAACGGTGCTTGGCATTGAGGACACGGCCGATTGATGGGCTTGTCCCAAATGGCAAAGGTACAGGTGGGATATTTGCTGCAAGAATAAAAGTTTTTGCCCTTTTTGGTTCCCTTCTGAACCAAGTCCCCGCCGCAATCTTGGGAAGGACATTTCACACCTAATTTTAGTGGTTTCGTGGTTTTGCAATCTGGGTATTGCGAGCAAGCCAGAAAATTGCCAAATCGTCCGCGTTTGAGCACCATGGGGCTGCTGCATTTCTCGCAGATCTCACCCGTAATTTCCACTTGTGGTTGAACCTAAAAACAGCAGTTGAAATCCGTTCGCCCTGAGCGCAGCGGCTTCTGCGGCAGTCGAATGGATCCGAGCGTTCCACCTGCCGTTTTTAAGTTGAAGAAAGAAATATTACTATGCTGTTTGAACTTTCAACTAAGACCATTTTAAACTCCCTCTCCCTATCAAGGTTGTGTTCCGCTCTCCAGGCTGGGGAGCCTGCGCCACACATAAAAAGAACGGATATGTTAAGTCTAGCAATGACCCCAAATTGTTATTCCGCACATAGCAGAACAACGACCTAATTGAACTGGGAACTACCCCATGTACTGGGCTAATTTTGAGGGCACATAGTCATGCTGACGATTGAGAGCTTCACATTGCTTATAGACACGCATGGTATTACCGCCAAATAATTTGGCACAATCTTCATCGCTGTAACCATGTTCTTTCATGGCATCATAGATTGCAGGCCAGGTTTTGGCCGGCTCCCACACATCTGTTGGAATGTTCTTTTCTATGGCATAGGTACAACGCTCGAATACCCAGCCCTTATCAGGGTACAGATCAGCAGAAGCTCCCCATTGGTCCAATACTGAATTATCATCAGAATCGTCTGAACCCAGTGCTACGTGGTCAATACCAACAAGGTTTACAATATGATCGATAATCTCCAGGACTCGCTCCATCTTGATTGGCCCATAACCATTAGGTGCAACCATGATGGAAAAAATAGAAATCGCCATAAAACCACTGGTTTTAGCCACCATTTTGATCTCTTCATCGGTGACATTACGGTAAGGGTATTCGCAGATAGCTTCAGGAGATGAATGAGTGTATATAATGGGATGCTCTGGCGCTGTCTTCTGTAAATATTCAAACGCATCATAACTTGCTGGTTTACTCAGGTGGCTGAAGTCCAGTGGGATGCCATGGCGAACGAGTTGATCAATCACTGCACGGCCATATAGGGTCAACCCACCAATACCACCGATATCTTCAGCCTGATATCGGCCATCAGCTGCCTGGTATCGTAAATTGTATGCCAGGGCAAGAGAAGTAAACCCCAGACGACTAAGCAGTCCAACATTTTCAGGATTACCATCTAAGCACTCTACACCCTGCGTACAAAACGTCACACCCAACTTGCCATTCTTCTGGGCATTTTCAATATCAGCGGTAGATTGCACAGAAACCACATTGGGCATGTCCGCGATTACCCCCTGAATTCTTCCAACAAATGTTGTCAGCGTGTCAAGCTTATAGGGATCCCAGGCTGCTGTGATACTCATTACTGTGAGCCCATTTTCCTGCGCACGTGTCATATACTCTTTAACACCCTCAGGTCTCCAGGCTCCGAGAGTTCCAACAACATTTAAATTATCGATGGTAATGTTGTCTTGTATAAATTTCTTCGCCTCGTCTGAAGCCGGTTTAAATGCGCTTTCGTTTCCCATTACTAATCTCCAGGTACTTTTTTAAATACCTTTGTGTAATTGCTGAGTCAA
>PVMK01118929.1_pt1 | contig 26761 bp, 26 predicted proteins | sample 1853481 | NCBI WGS metagenome assembly PVMK01 (sample SAMN08533507, study PRJNA380276) | Marine sediment metagenome, whole genome shotgun sequencing project. | reverse complement strand
CGAGCAGCTCGTGGGCTTGGCTGTCCTGTTCGTACGCCGTCTTGAGCCGCGCCTCTTGCTCGAGGGCATCGCGGATTGGCACGCTTTTGCCGCCAACCGGTTCCGGAATCATCGTTGCGATCAACCCGGCCTCGCCCGGCGTCATCCCCATGACACGCCCAACGTCTCGCACCACGCTGCGGCTCTTCAGCTGATGGAAGGTCGCGATCTGGCCGACACTCGCTTGACCGTACTTGTCGCGCACGTACTGAATGACGCGGTCGCGCTGGTCCATGCAGAAGTCGATGTCGAAGTCCGGCATCGACACGCGCTCGGGGTTCAGAAACCGCTCGAATAGAAGCCCGTGTGTGATCGGGTTCAGGTCGGTGATGCGAAGGGCCCACGCGACGAGTGAGCCGGCGCCCGACCCCCGTCCCGGGCCTACCGGCACCCCGTTGTCCTTCGCCCAGTTGATGAAGTCCTGAACGATGAGGAAGTACCCCGCGAAGCCCATTTTCAGGATGACTTCGAGCTCGAGCTCGAGTCGCTTGTGATAGGGGCTGTCCTCGAACGTTTCGCCACGGCCCCGCATCTCGACCATGCGACGACCGAGGCCGGCGACGGATAGGGCGCGCCAGTAGTCTTCCTCAGTCGCGCCACCGGGCACGGCGAAGCGCGGAAGCCTCGGATCCGCGAGCGGAGTGGCCTGGCCGGCGCACATCTCCGCGATCAACAGTGTGTTCTTCGCCGCGTCAGGAATGTGCGCGAAGAGGTTGAGCATTTGTTCTGGCGTCTTCAGATAGAGCTCCGAAGAATGGTGATGGACTGCCTCCATTTCACGGACGCTGCGCCCAGCGCCGATGCACTGAAGCACGAGCTGGGCATGAGAGGATTGGCGCTCGAGGTAGTGGCAGTCGTTCGTGGCCACCATCGGAAGCTCGAGCTCCTTGGCGAGCCGGCCCAGGACTTCGTTGAGTGGCCGGTTCTCCGGGAAGCCATGGTCCTGCAGCTCGACGAAGAAGTACCCAGGGTCGAACGAGTCACGGAGGTTCGCGATCGCCTCGCGCCCGACCTCGGGCCCCTTGTTGAGGATCTCCTGCGCGACGTAGCCGCCCATGCACGCGCTCAGGCCCACGATGCCTTTGCTGTTTTTCTGAAGCACTTCGAAGTCGATGCGTGGCTGATCGTAGACGGCCATCCCGTCGACCCAGCCCGTGCTCACCAAGCGCACTAGGTTCTGGTAGCCCTCCTGTGAGCTGGCGAGCAACACTAGATGATGGAGCTCGTGGTTCTTCGGGTCGCGGCGGTCGCCGGAGGTGAAGCTCACTTCGCACCCGAGGATGGGCTTCACGTCGGTCCCCTGGCACGCCCGCACGAGCTGCACCGCGCCAAACATGTTGCCGTTGTCGGTTAGCGCGACCGCCGGCATCTCCATCTTGCCCACGCTCTCGACGAGCTGCGGAATCCGGATGGCGCCGTCCAACATCGAGAACTCGCTGTGAACGTGCAGGTGAACGAATTCGGCCATCATGCGCGGCCTGACTCTACTGTGCCCACCGGACCGGATCCACCGGACTTTCACTCACAAGAGCAAGTCGAGTAGGGCGCCTATGTGTGCGCGCCGCCGCTGCCGGTCCTCCTCGCTGAAGCGGTCCTCCCCGAAGAGCTGCTTGATAGTCGGATCCCGGAAGAAGTAGACGACCAGCGCGCCGAGTATCGACACGTATACATCACGTGGGTCTCGGCCCGGCTCGCACGGCGGCGGGGGATCGGTGGTAAGACTCGAGAGCGCGCCCGCCATAGTGTCATAGAACGACTTCATCGAGCGTTCGACACGATCGTCTCCCGAGGCCATTTCCCAGAGCATGATCCGCACTTGATTTGGGTGTGTCCAAAACAGGTCGAAGCTCTCCAACACGAGGTCCCGCGCCGTCAACCGGTTCCCGTCTGCAACCAGCCGCTCGAACAGCTGTTGGTGACGGCCAAAAAGGCGGCCGACGACTTTTTCGTAGAGCCGGTCTTTGGAGTCGAAGTAGTAGTGAAGCAGCCCGTGCGTCACCCCGGCGCGCTTGGCGATGGCGACCATGCGGGTGCCGTCAAAGCCCTGGTCGGCGAACTCGTCCTCGGCAGCCTGTAGAATGGTTGCCCGGGTTTGTTCCGGGTCGGCATCTTTAGGACGCGCCATCGCTAGGATTCATCGCCAGTGAAATACGCGGTCGCTGCTTCGTATGCGCGTGCAAAGTCGTTGTCGAAAGGGTCGTCGATCTCGTACAAGAAGCCGCCGAAGCCGAGGAGGGCAGCGATGATCACTCCGGCCCCCGCCGTGACGGGCACCCAGAACCCCGGGCCCCTCCGAATGAACCGAGGGGCTCGCACGCCAACGACGCCGAGCGCCACCGGAATCCCATAGAAGGCGTGGTAGAGGCCGGCGATTCCGAGCAGTGCATAGTACGGATAGAACCACCACGGCGCGAAATGCATGGAGAACGAAACGCCCCCAAAGAACGGAGGCGCGTCAGCGAGGAGCGCCGGTAGGCGGGTCGCAGCGATGTGGCCGAAGATGAAAATCGCGAGGTAGTACGCCGCGTATCGATGTAGGCGAAGGCGCAGTGGTGGCTTGGCCTTGGTCCCTCGCCGACCGCGCATTCGGAGGATTCCGCTCACGATGTGGACTACGAGGGTCGCCATCAGCGCTACCTCGAGGAGTGGCGATTGGTACATGCTTCGGGCCGCCGTTTGGAAGCCGTCGTAGAGGTCCGCGCCGAAGACCGCGAGGGAGGTATTGGTGAGGTGCACCAGGGCGAACAGGGAAAAGAGCAGCCCCGAAACAGCCTGGACCCGAGCGAGTCTTACATTATTCACAAGGCTGTTAGTAACAGAACTGTTAATAAGTGTCTACCCGAGCCTCTCGCAGGCCGTATCCCGGCTTGCGTGGTGGGTCCCTCGTGCTACTCCGGGCGCTCCCCAGCCCAGAAAACCTGGCGTTTCGGGGTCATGGTGCACCTGATGAGCAACTCTCCCCTCTCGATCGTAAAAGCGCGCTTCGGAGATGATCCGAAGAAGGCGAAAGAAAAACTGGTAGCTGCCGTGAAGAAGGTCGCCGGCAAGGACCTTTGGCTCGACCGGCTCAACGAGGAAAAGGGCTTGCAGCACGTGTCGAACAGCAAGCTGCTCCATCTCGAGCAGGTGTTCGAAGCGGTTGCCGGAGCGGTCGGTTCCCGCGACAAGCTCATCGGCGAAATCGCGAAACTCAAGGGCCGCCCGAAGGACGAAGACTACAAGATTCGCTTGGCCGAGGAATCGACTCCGAGCTTGTGGGATCGGTACCAGGCTGTACAATCCAACTCTTCCGGCAAGTCCGGATCGAATTGAAGCACCGCCTCGGCATGACGCCGCGTCGGTTGCACAGTGAAAGAGTTGACCATGAGTAAGAGACTGTTCTGCGGGGGGCTCGCCTGGGCCACGACGACTGAAGACCTTCAGGAGGCGTTCGCGTCATTCGGCGAGGTCACCGATGCGAAGGTCGTGAGCGATCGTGAGACGGGCCGTTCCCGCGGTTTCGGGTTCGTGACCTTCACGACGGAAGAGGCCGCGGCGTCAGCGCGCGACCAGATGGACGGCGCCTCGCTCGGCGGTCGCACCATCCGTGTCGACCTTGCGCGCGAGCGACAGGGCGGCGACGGCGGTGGTGGCGGCGGCTACCGACGCTAGCCGTTCATCGTTGAAGTAGCTCGAAGTACCGAGAGAGTATCGCCTCTCCCGCGAGCAGGTACTCCAACGCGCCGAGCGCGAGAAACGGTCCAAACGGCAGCTTGAGCACCCCGACGTGGCTAGCGTCGGGCTCCTCGGGGGCTTCGATCACCTCCCCATCGATGACGCGCTCCTCGATGTCCGGGGTGAGCTTGCGTCCGGTGACCAATGCGAATCCCGCGAACACGAGTCCCTGCATCGAGCCGGCGACGACGCTGAACAGTGCGCCTCGCCATCCGAGGAACGCGCCGATCATCAACAAGAACTTCGAGTCACCTTCGCCCATCCCGCGGCGTCCGGCGACGCGTTCGTAGCCCCACACGAAAATCACTTGGACGATCAGGTAGGCGGCGCCCGCGCCGACGGCTGCCGAGAAGAGCCCTGGCTCCGTTCGAAAGGGTGCGCTCACGAGTCCGAGCGAGGCGCATGGAAGGCTGACCTCATCGGGGATCTCCATCCATTCGAGATCGACGAAGGTGACGATCAGCAGGCCACCCGCGAAGATGAAGTACAGGAGGGTCTCGATGGACGCATGCAAAAGCAACGTGCCTGGCTCGGCGCGCACGATCCAGAGCTCGGCGATGGCCACGCACAGCACCGCGGCCAAGAGCTCCACCATGGGATAGCGCGGCGAAATCGAAGTCCCGCAACAGGAGGCCTTCCCGCGTAAGAAGAGCCAACCCACGATCGGCACGTTGTTCCAGGCACGGATCGGGGTGCCGCATCCCGGGCAATGACTAGGCGGCGTGACGACAGACATCCCCCGGGGCCAACGGTAGATCGCAACGTTGAAGAAACTTCCCCACGCCGCGCCCCAGGCGAAAGCCATTGCCCAAACAACCCAGCGCCCCACATCCCCCGCAAGCATCCCCCAATGCTACCAGCGAAAAGACCACTGTCCCCTTTTTGCGCGCTAGTGTGCGGATCTTTTTCCTTCTGGTCCGCTTTCGTCCTCGTCGCTTCGCTGCGACGCACATGAGTGCCTCTCACTACGCTCCTGCGGGCGCGCTCGACCACAAGAAAAAATCTCTCGCACACTACGTTTCTGGATCACACTGGTTGCGGGAGGTCGTTGGGGATGCGATTCAGGGACTGATCATGACCGGCGACAAGACAAGATCCGTCCTACGCGACTGCAAGCGGCTCGTAGTCAAAATCGGCAGCAGAGCACTCTGCGCCGAAGGGGGCCGTTTTGCCGACGTGGCCTCACAAGTCGCCACCCAAGTCGAAGCCGGCCGCAAGGTGGTCCTCGTCTCCTCGGGAGCAGTCGCCCTTGGCAGAGCGCGACTCGGCCTCACCGAGCGGCCGAAGAAGGTCTCCCTGCTGCAGGCCGCCGCGGCCACCGGCCAGTCCCTACTCATGCGCGCCTACGAAGACGCCTTCGAGCCGCTTGGCATTCACGTGGCGCAGGTCCTGCTGACACACGACGCAGTGACGGACCGAGACCGGTATCTTCATGCGCGACAGGCGATCGATGAGCTTCTCAGGCTCGGCGTCGTTCCCATCATCAACGAGAACGACACGGTGTCGATCGATGAGCTTCGCTTCGGCGACAACGATCAGCTTGCCGCGATGGTGTGCACGCTCGTCGGAGCCGATCTGCTCGTGCTGCTCAGCGATGTGGTGGGCATCCTAGACGATCAAGAGGCGCGGATCTCGCTCGTGCGTGAGGTCGCGGACATCGAGCATTTCATCAAGCCCCCGGAAGGCGACATCGGCCTTGGCGGGATGCAATCGAAAGTCGAGGCTGCACGCCGCGCCACGCTGCATGGTTTGCCTGTCGTCGTCGGCCCCGCCGCGTCGTCGCGCTTTCTCAATGAGCTCATGCAGGGCGACGATGTCGGGACGTTGCTGCTGCCGCATGGTTCGCCGCTGCCGAGCCGGAAGCATTGGATCGCGTACACGCTCAAGCCGCAGGGGCGCATCGTCGTGGACGCGGGTGCGTGCCGCGCGTTGGAGCAACGCCACGCGAGCCTACTTCCGGCGGGCATCGTTTCGACCACGGGTTCGTTCAAGGTCGGCGATGCCGTACTGATTGTGAACGAGTCCGGCAAGGAGGTCGCCCGCGGTCTCGCACGTTACGGCGCGGACGCGGTGAACCGTCTTGCGGGAGGGCAGAGCCAGCAGATCGCCGAACGGATAGGCGCCCACGCCGGTGATGAGATCGTGCACCGGGACGACATCGTTCTCGCTCATAATGGCGGCTGACCGGGGCGGATCCCGCTTGCCGCAAAAGGTGCTACCGTCACGGGCTATGAGTGATGACTTGACGGCCCTCGTCACGGGTTTGGCCCAGGGGGCTAAGGCGGCTTCCCGCATTCTCGCGACGGCGAGCACCGAGCGGAAGAACGCCGTGCTGCGCCGTGCTGCGGAAGCGTTGCGGGGCGCCGCCGGGGATCAGGTGCTCGAGGCGAACGCCAAGGACATGACGGCCGCGAAGGAGATGGGGATCTCCAACGCGATGCTCGATCGCCTCCACCTCGATCGGGAGCGCCTGAATGGGGTGGCCGACGGTCTCGACCAAGTGGCCGGCCTTGCGGACCCGGTGGGCACCGTCGTCGAGGAGCGCGTGCTTTCCAACGGCCTCCGCGTCGGAAGGATGCGCGCGCCGTTGGGGCTCATTGGCATCATCTATGAGTCAAGGCCGAATGTGACGGCCGACGCCGCATCGCTTTGCTTGAAGAGCGGCAACGCGGTCCTCCTTCGGGGAGGGAAGGAAGCGTTTAATAGCAACACGGCGATCGCCGAGATCTTCACGCAGGCACTCGCGGACGAAGGCCTCCCCCCCGAGGCGGTCACACTCTTGCCCACCACGGATCGACAAGCGACTTTGGTGATGATCGGTCTTGATGGTATTCTAGACATGGTCATACCGAGAGGCGGAGAAGGATTGATTCGGTTCGTAGCCGAGCACGCAAGAGTTCCTGTCATCCAGCACTACAAAGGTGTTTGTCACGTCTTTGTTGACCGTACCGCCGACTCGGAAATGGCCCTTCGGATCGCGCTGAACGCCAAAGTTCAGCGTCCCGGCGTATGCAACTCCATGGAGACGCTTCTAGTCGACGCCGATGTTGCGCCGACGTTCTTGCCGAAGTTGGGCGCCAAAATGAAAGCGGAGGGCGTCGAGATCCACGCCGACGATCGCGCCGCCGCGTACCTCAATGGGGTCAAGCGCGCGACCGACGAGGACTGGGACACCGAGTATCTCGATTTGATCCTGAACGTGGGCGTCGTCGACGGCCTCGACGGTGCGCTCGAACACGTGGCCAAACACGGCTCGAATCACACCGAGGCGATCGTCACCGAAGACGCCGCCCATGCCGATCGCTGGATGCGCGAGGTCGACGCGAGCTTGGTGCTCGTGAACGCCTCGACTCGTTTCAACGACGGGTTTGCGCTCGGCCTCGGCGCCGAGATCGGAATTTCGACAACAAAGCTCCACGCGTATGGTCCAATGGGCTTGGCGGAGCTGTGTACTCTCAAATGGGTTGGCCAAGGCGAGGGCCAAGTCCGGCAGTAAAGGAGGAAGCTAGTTGGCCAAACAAGCAGACGGCGCACAACTGAAAACAAACCCGAGTTCCCCTTCGATTAGCGACCAGGTAGTCGGCCGCGAGCTGGCTTTGAAGGTTGCCGAGGCAGCGCTCGACAAGAAGGCAGCAAGAATCGAAATCATCGATGTACGCGGCAAGGTGGACTACACCGACTACGTCATCGTGATGAGTGGCCGCAGTGATCGCCAAGTGGCGGCCATCGCGCGCGGCATCGAGGAAGACCTCAAGCACAAGTATGGAGCGCGGTGCTCGGGGGTTGAAGGGCTGCCGCAGGGCAACTGGGTGCTTCTCGATTTCAGTGATGTGGTCGTGCACATCTTTCATCAGGACACGCGCGGCTACTACGATCTCGAGGCGCTTTGGCTCGATGCGGATCGGGTGGAGTTCGAAGGCCAAACGGCCGACGAGGGTTTCGTCTTTCCGTAGACCCTCGCGTCGTGCACGTACGAATCATCGCCGTTGGGAACGCGAAGGACCGCGACTTGCGGTCGCTGCTGGGCGACTACTACGCGCGCATTGGGCGATACGCCAAGCTCGAAGAGATCGAGCTAAAAGACGGGAAAGCGGATGAGGTGGCTGAACGCCTGGCGCGAAGCATCCCCGATCGCTCCCGTGTCGTGGCTCTCGAGGTCGACGGCCGCGCGCTCGGCAGCCGAGACTTCGCGAAGTGGTTGGGCCGCGCCGAAAACGACTCGGTTCAAACCGTGGTGTTCCTGATCGGCGGCGCGTACGGGCTTCCCCAGGAGCTGTCGAAGAAGGCAGACCTACGCCTTTCACTTTCGGCGATGACTCTACCGCATCGCCTGGCCCGGTTGTTCCTTGCGGAGCAGATCTATCGTGCGTTCTCGATCCTGCGCGGCGAACCCTACGACCACTAAACTCCCCCTGTCAGCGTCAGTGTCAGTGTCAGTGTCAGCGTTAGTGTCAGCGCCAGTGCCTGCGCAACTCTTCCCGGAAGCGGCCGATACGCTGGCATGCAGGATCTCCTCGGCGGCTTCCTCAGCTTGGTTGCACCCCGCCGTTGTCCTGGCTGCGACGAACCGACGGCCGGCATCGCAGTCTTCTGCCCTTCCTGCGCAGCGCTCGTCGAACGGGTCTCCGATCGTGGCGCCGTCTTCGAATACGGCGGCCCAGTTGCCGACGCAATTCAACGATTCAAGTACGATGGCCGCAGCGAGCTCGGCGCCGCGCTTGGGTTGTTGATGGCTGGCGACGCGTGCAACTGGGTCGACGAGGTCGACGCGGTCGTCCCCGTCCCCCTGCATTGGCGACGGCGTCGCGCGCGGGGGTATGACCAGGCCGCTCTGCTTGCGAGGCCCCTAGCGAGCTCGCTCGGGGTGCCCGCGCTGCTTCGAGGCCTCCGTCGGGTGCGCAACACGCCGAGCCAAGTGGACCTGCCGCACGCCGAGCGGCAGCGGAACATCGCAGGAGCGTTCGCCCCCTGGAGGCTGCGTGGGGTGGGGCGGGTCCTCCTCGTAGATGACGTGCGAACGACAGGCGCGACGCTCGGAGCAGCCTCGGAGGCTCTGAAGGCGGGCGGAGCATCGGAGGTGCACACCTTCGTGCTGGCGGCTCGCGTTCTTGTCGAAGCCACGTAGAGTAGCCTAGTGCGGTGCCTCATCCTCTGCTGCGCGTGTTTGGTGGCGTGTGCGCAGCCCGCGCCGGTTCAAGACCCCCTCGACTACCTGAGACTCGGCGTCGATCCTAGGGCCGAGGCGGACGCCGTCATCGAGGATCTCCGCAAGCACGGCTTTGAGATTGGCCGCCGCATCGACGAACGCGACTTCGTGGCCTTTGACGCCGTCCGGGGCCCTGACTCGACCGTCCGCGTGGTGACCTCGCGGGGCCCTTCGTTGTCGCTCGTGGTGCCCGACGTCCGATGGCCTGAGCGACTATGGGTCGAGCTCGGCCCGGACCCCCGGCCGGACTTCGATCGTGACGGGCGGCATGACGTCGTGGTGACGATCCGCGAGCGGGAACGAACCTGCCTGGCCTGGGCCCAGGTCGACGACGATGGCTACGCCTCTGAGGTTTTTCGACCGCGCGTCGATTGGGGAGAGTCACCGTGCGTCATCGAGATCGATGTATCCTGGCCGCGGCTTCTTCTAGAGGTTTCGGTCCCCGACGCGCCAATGCCCGACGCGCGCGTTCGGCTCCCTATCAAAGCCAGCGCGCGGACCTGGGTGCTCGACCACTCCCCGTCGGCAACCGCACGTTGGGATCAAGAAGTGGAACGCCGTAAACAGGCCCTCGAAGAGGCTGAAACACTCGGCGACTTTCCTGCCGCCCGTCGGTTGGAGACCGAGCTTGCGTGGCTCGACCGACTTCGCAAAGCCCAACAGCCCGTGCTAGAGCCGACAGGGGATGGCGAAGAAGCGCGTTGATAAAGGCGTTCCAGGAATGGATCTTCTGGTGTGCCGCAACCCGAAGGCTGCCAAACGCTACGACATCGATGAGCGGCTCGAGGCCGGCATGGTGCTCTACGGCACCGAGGTAAAAAGCCTCCGCGCGCGTCGCGCGAACCTCGAAGCCGCCTACTGCCGAGTCGACGCCGACGAGCTCTTTCTCTACGGCATGCACATCGCTCCCTATGAGCAGGGAGGCCACGCAGGGCACGAGACCCAGAGACGCCGCGAGCTCCTCGTGCACAAGCGTGAGATCGAAAATTTGCGCGGGCGGCTCACGAGGCGTGGCTATGCGCTGGTGCCGCTTCAGGTCTACTTCAAGAACGGCGTCGCCAAAGTTCAGCTAGGGCTTGGCCGCGGAAAGAAGAAGGGCGACGAGCGAGATTCGATTCGCAAGCAGGAAGACCTCAAAGAGGCCCGCGCCGCAATGCGGCGTCAGAAGGGATGACCTGGTGAAGCTTCGCTTGGACAGCGGTGAAGACGCCGAGGCCCGCAACTTCGACGGAGTCGTCCTCACTGTAGTGAGCCCCCGGGCGTTCGCACCGGGCGCGCCTATTCGTTTCAGCACGGCGGCCGGCGGTGACCCGCGCAGCTTCGAGGGCAGAACGATCGGCTCAAAACGTGTCGACGACGCGCACTTCGAGGTGCGCCTGCGATTGGTCAATCTACGCCGCGCCGACCGCGAGCTTCTCGTTGGCCGCCTCGGGAATTGACTGCTCCAAAAAGGGGACTGTCCCCTCTATGTGGCGCGGGCTTCTAGTTCCTTGAAGACGGCTGCCTTCACTGCTTCGAACTCGCTTGGCAGGCTGATCGGCTGGTTGGGGTGTTTGCTCTCCACCCCGGGAATCTCGTTTTCGTGGTAGCGGATCTTGAATTGCGTGAACTTCAAGCCGTTGGCCGTGGCGATCACCACCGCGCGTTGGCCGGGTTCCACGAGGCCTTTGGCTCGAATCTTTTCGAGGGCTGCGAGGGCGACACCGGTGTGCGGGCAGGTGTAGCTGCCTGCTCGGTCCGCTGCGGCGGATGCTTCGGCAAGCTCGGATTCGCTTGCCTGCTCGACCACGCCGTCGAATGCCTGTAGCGCACGAATCGCGCGGCGGACGCTCACCGGGTTACCGATTCGAATGGCGCTCGCCTCGGTGTCACCCGCGGTCATCGCCTCGAAGCTATCCCAACCTTGCTTGTACGCCCTGTAGAGTGGATTGGCCTTCTCGGCCTGCGCCAAGCAAATCCGGGGGCGCTTGGAGGTGAGCCCCAGCTCGAACATCATGTCGAAGCCGGCGGCCAACGCGGCGACGTTGCCGAGGTTGCCCCCAGGAATGATGATCCAGTCCGGCACCTGCCAGTCGAACTGCTGCACGATCTCGATCGCGACCGTCTTCTGCCCTTCGAGGCGAAGTGAGTTCATCGAGTTGGCGAGGTAGATGCCTTCTTCGGTGGTGAGCTTTTGCACGATGGCCATGCACCCATCGAAGTCCGTATCGAGCGCGCAAACGAGCGCACCGTTGGCGAGCGGCTGGACCAGTTGTGCCGTCGTGACTTTGCCCTTGGGCAGCAATACGACGGAAGGAATCCCCGCCGCTGCGCAATACGCTGCAAGTGCCGCCGAGGTGTCGCCCGTCGATGCACACGCGATGGCGCGGATCGGTTTGCCGTCCTCGATCATTTGTTTGACGGTGCTGACCAAGACCGTCATCCCGAGATCCTTGAACGACCCGGTGTGGCTGTTGCCGCAGTTCTTGATCCAAACATCCTTGAGCCCAAGCGTCTTGCCGTAGCGCTCCGCCCAGAACAGGTTCGTGCCGCCTTCAGCCGTCGAGACGACGTTCTCTTCCCGAAGGTTCGGCTGCACCCACTCCTTCTTGCCCCAGACGCCACTGCCGTACGGCCAGTCGCGGGTCATCCATCGTTGATCGAACAACTTGATCCATGCTGAGCCGCTTCGGTCCCTCAACGCATCCATGTCGTGATGGACTTCGAGTAGCTCTCCGCACTCCGGGCAGTTGTAGATTACCTGGTCGAGAGGGTACGTTCCGTGACAACCCGCTACGCAGCGAAATGAGGCGCTGTAACTCATGAGAGCGTCAGTATAGAGGGTTCGTCAGGGGGTGCACATCGCCTGCCGTAGGCGTCAGGCGCCGCTCTTGCGCCACGGCTCCGGCAGAAGTGAGAACGTGGGCGCGCTAGGACGCCTCGCGAGCTCTTCGAGGTGGGCGACCATCTTTGGATGCTTGGAAACCAGCTCATGGAAACGCCGCGCGGACAACCGCAGCAGCAGGACATCGGACGAAGCTTCGACCGTCATCGGCGAGGTGCTGCGAGTCAGCATGGAATGCTGGCCGAGCGCGCGCCCCAGCTTGAGGCTCCCTATTTTTTCGCCGTTTGGCCGAATGGCGGTCAGGTGGCCGATCATCGGGATGTAGAGACCGTCTGCCCGCTTCCCAGCCTCCAGGATCGCAGTTCCCTGGTCGGCGCGGCGGACCTCGAACATCCCCGCGACCGCCGCCCGAGCTCGGTTGTCGAAACTCGAGAACATCGGCGAGGTTCGCACCAGGGTCGCGACCAGCCGGCGCCCGAGGACTTCGAGCAAGACGTCACCGAGCGCGGGGTGCTGAGCAACGAGCCGGTCCAACAACAGCTTGCTGATGCGCAACGCACGAACCTTGGTCCGTGCCGTCACGTCCCCCTCGTAGCTCACTTGCTCGAGCAGACACGAGATGCCGACCACGTCGCCCTCGGACAACACGACCGCGTCCTCGTCGAGCGAACGGATTAGCTGAACGCTCCCCTCGATCAGCGCGAAGAGAGCGTCGGCCGTCGTGCCCCTCTCGATGAGGTTTTCGCCTGGCTCGAGGTCGATCAGCCGCGACTCATGGACCATTCTTGCCAGAACCGACTTGGGAACCTCAGCAAACAGCGGCATCGACGGGAGCTGAGCGAGGTGCTCCGCCGTCGGCCGCTCGCTGAGGCCGTCGATGGGGATCGGGCGGTCTTGCACTTCGGCGTCGGAGATGTCGAGGTCGAGCGTCATGTGTCGAGCTGTGGGCGGCGTCGTGAACCTCAGCAGGTCGTCGTCGGCAGTCTTGTCGGCCACCAATGGTATTGCGTCGAGGGAGAAGCTTCTCGTCTGGGTAGTCGGCTCATCTCCATCCCCCGCGGCGCCCGCATCGGCCGTGACGGCTGCCGACCGCGCCGACCGGTGCAGTCTCCTCGCGGTGTCCATGCTGACCCGCGCGAGCACGTCCACGCGCTCCGGGGCGATCGTGAGGACCACTTTCGCCATTGCCGCTGCCCGGGCCACAAAGCCCTGCTGCGCATAGAGGTCGACCGCTAGCTCGTACGCGCCAACCGCGTCTTCCGTGCGTCCTAGACGTTTCAACAAGTCGCCCTTGCGGTGGGGCCAGCGCGGCTCGCTCCGCTCCACCATTTGAAGGGCCTCGTAGTGGCTGAGGGCTTCGCTGAGGCGCTCCCTGCGGAGCGCCTGGTTCAGCTTGTCCCGAAGGCCCCTGCTACGACTACCCGACACGACCCACTCACTTTATACCCTTTGGGCCAACCTCCAAAGCACTGGGACCGTCAGCAAACGCTGCTATCGTCCCCCTCAACCACAGAACCACATGACTCTTTTCGTCCGCCTTGTCCGTGCCCAGCTCACCTTTGGCGTCATTTTCGCCAGCTACATGGTGCAATTGGCCCTGACGAAGTTCTTTGGCCGTCCCGGCTGGATAACCCGTCGTCAGGCTCGAATCGACGAGAAAAACTCCAAACGGTTGCTCGCCGGGATGCTCCGCCTCCGAGGCGTCTACATCAAGTTGGGGCAGGTGCTGTCGATCATGGGTGGCTTCCTACCGCCTCCCTACATCAAGAGGCTCGAGACGCTTCAGGACGCCGTGCCGCCGCACCGGTTCGATGAGATCGAGGAGGCTTTCGTGAAGAGCCTTGGGGCACAACCCGAGGCGTTCTTTCGAAGCATGGATCGCGAGCCCGTTGCGGCCGCTTCGCTCGGCCAGGTGCATGTCGCGTACATGGACGACGGCCGCAAGGTCGCCGTCAAGGTGCTGTACCCCGGGATTCGAGATGTCGTTCGCGTCGACATGCGGGTCATCAAGCTCATGGTGCGCGTCTACAAGTGGTTCGTGCCCGTGCAGAACATCGAAGCCGTTCACGAGTCGCTGGCCGATCTCCTACGCCGTGAAACCGACTACCTGCACGAAGCCGACTGCATGCGTCGAATGTCGGCCAATTTCGTCGACGACGACCACATTCTTTTTCCCGAAGTCGTCGACGATGTGACCACCCGCGACGTGTTGACGATGTCCTTCATGGAGGGCATCAAGATCACGCGTCTCGACGAGATCCGGGAGCGTGGCGTCGATTTGCGCAAGCTCGGCGAGCGGCTGGTGAAGAGCTTTTACAAGCAGGTCTTCGTCGACCGATTTTTTCACGCCGACCCGCATCCGGGGAACTTCCTCGTGCAACCGGTTGAAGGCTCCGCTGACGCGAAGCTCGTGGTGCTCGACTTTGGCGCGCTCAGCGAGGTCAGCGACAAGACCGTGTATGGGATGGTCGACGTCCTTCGCGGTTTCTTCGAGCAGAACGACGCGCTCGTGTTGCAGGGCATCGAAGCGATTGGCTTCGTGGCCGAGGGCGGCGACCGCGCGTTGCTCGAGCAGACGGTGAAGACATACTTCCGAAAGCTCCTCAAGCTCGAGGCGCGAACTCCCGCGGCGCTGATGAAGGCCAACGCGAAGGATCTCGAAGCGCTTGCCGATCCGGAGGTCGAACGCAGCGAGCTTCGGAGCTTGATGCGCTCGGTCCACTATCCAGACGGCTGGTTCTACGTCGAGCGCGCGTCCATCATGATGTTTTGGCTAGCAGGGCAGATAGCGCCGGACCTCGACCAGGTTCAGGTCGGGTTCCCCTACGTGCTGCCACTGCTGAGCGAGCGCCTTACATCGGTACAACCGTCCTCTTCTCCCGATAGCGACGCCCAGCCCGTGGCTAATGGCTGAGATGGGCCGAATCGTGGGTATCGATCCTGGGCAGGCGCGAATCGGCGTCGCCATTTCGGACGAGGAAGGGTCGATCGCCTTTCCGCGGGAAACGGTTCCGGCCAAAGGGGGTACGGCAGAGGCGGCACGAGGCGTTCGCGAGGCTCTCGCAGACGACGAGGTCTCATTGGCCGTGGTTGGGTTGCCCCTGCGACTCGATGTAACCGAAGGGGAAGCGGCCCGGCGTGCGCGGGAGCTCGGGGAGGTGCTGGCCGCGGCGCTCGGTGTGGAGGTCGTCTATTGGGATGAGCGGTTGACGACGGTGGCGGCCGAGCGATCGCTTCGCGAGATGGGCCGGCGAGGGGCGAGGCAGCGCGACGTCGTCGACCAATCCGCAGCGACCATCTTGCTTCAGGGGTATCTAGACGCCAATAAGGGTGGGACGTGGACGGACCCGGACAGCCTGTAAAGATCGAGAGTGACCTCGGCAGCGGGATCGCCCGAGCGTTGAGCCTCGTGACGTTGCTTGCGGTGCTCGGTGCTCTAGGCGCCACGGGGTGGTTGTTCGTGATTTATCCGGACACCGATGGCCCCACGAGTGATGTCGAGGAGGTCGACGTCGACGTCTCCGCAGGGATGACGCTCCAGCAGCTCGCCAAGGCACTGAAGAGCGAAGGCGTCATCAAGGACGCTGAAGTGTGGTCGCTCTACATGCGTATGCGGGGTCTCGACCGGCGCCGGCGACAGGGCAAGGTGCGATTTCGTGTGCCGATGACCCCTGAAGAGGTCGCGCGTCATGCGACGACCGGCTTGGGTCGCATTCAGGTTCGCCTCCTGATCCCCGAAGGTTTTTCCCGGTTTGAAATTGCGCAGCGGCTCGAAGAGTACGGGGTTTGTGACGCAGACGATTTCCTCGACGCGACCGAAGACGCCTCGCTTCTCGCGAGCTACGGCGTGGAGGCCAACGACGCCGAGGGATATCTGTTTCCCGACACGTACGAGTTTGACGACGACACCAAGGCAAGACGAGTCGTCGAGCGCATGCTTGCCAACTGGACTCGGAGGTACGAAGAGCTCCAAGAGCAGCACGCCGAAGGGCTGGGCACACGGAGAGGCTGGACGACACATGACATCGTGACGCTGGCGTCCATCATCGAGAAGGAAGCCGCGGTGCCGGCCGAGCGTCCGAGGATCGCCGGGGTGTTTTGGAATCGCCTCACTTCCAAGCGATTCCTTCCCCGGCGAAGGCTTCAAGCCGACCCAACGGTTCAATATGGTTGCGTCGCGGCGCCCGCGGCCGCTCCGTCGTGCGAGGACTTCGATGGCCACATTACCCGGGCCATGCTGGACGACCCCGAAAATCCCTACAATACGTACCGACATTCGGGGCTTCCGCCGGGCCCGATCAGCAATCCGGGAAAGGCCGCAATGGCAGCGGCCATCGACCCGGAGGAGCACGATTACTACTACTTCGTTGCCCGGGGTGGCCGCCAGCATCACTTCAGCGAGACCCTTCGGCAGCACAACATCGCAGTGCGGCGCAACGGCGAAAAATGACGCCTTCGCGCCGCCCTCGATAGGGACATGGAGTGTTGCGTGCTCGTGAACGACGAGGCGGAAGGGTCGTCGCCGTTGACGGTGAGGGCTCTGGCCGTACAGCTCGCTGGGTAGGTTGCTCCCGAGGGGAGCGAGGCTATGTTCAACGCCATGAGCGCGCCTAAGGCAGAAAACCTGACCTGGCACATCGGCGAGGTCGATCGGGAAGCTCGCGCGGCTGCACACGGGCATCGTGGGGCTGTGCTTTGGTTCACCGGCCTCTCCGGGTCCGGCAAGAGCACCATCGGGCATCGGGTCGAGCGCATGCTGATCGAGCGCGGCGCGTTTGCCTACGTGCTCGATAGCGACAACATACGTCACGGCCTCAACAGCGACCTCGGGTTCGCGGCAGAGGAGCGGGTCGAGAACATCCGGCGCATTGGCGAGGTGGCTCGCCTGTTTGCTGATGCCGGCGGCCTGGTGTTGTCGGCTTTCATTTCACCGTACCGCAAGGACCGCGACCGCGTTCGGTCCCTGCTGCCAGACGGCGAGTTCATCGAGGTTTTCGTGGACACTCCTCTCGAGGTTTGCGAAGCGCGTGATCCGAAGGGCCTCTACAAGAAGGCAAGGGCGGGCGAGATTTCGAACTTCACCGGGCTCGACGCGCCCTACGAGGCACCAGAGAATCCGGAGGTTCATCTGGAGACCGCGAACCTCAGTGTGGATGAAGCGGCCGGCCAGGTGATTCGCTACCTCGACGAACACGAGATCCTGCGAACCCCCTGATGCCGTCTTGCCAAGAAATGTGGGACAAAATCCCCGACGAGGCTGACATCGTCGTCATTGGAGGCGGCGTGTCGGGCGCCGGGATCGTGCGCGACGCCGCGCGCCGTGGTCTCCGCGTAGTGCTATTCGAACAGAACGACATCGCCTATGGGACGAGCTCCCGGTCCAGCAAGCTCATCCACGGGGGCCTTCGCTACCTCGAAACTTACGAGTTCAGCTTGGTCTTCGAATCGGTGAGCGAGCGTCGCGTCGTGATGGACCTCGCTCCTCACCTCGTCAATCCGATGCCGTTTCTGTTCCCGGTTTATCACGGCGCGAGCAAGAGCCTGCGCATGATCAGCGCCGGCATGTGGATCTACGACGGCCTCGCCTTATTTCGTTCGCCAAAGCGTCACCACACGTTGACCCCAGCCGAGGTGGCGGAGGAAGAACCGCTCCTCAAGCAAGAGGGATTGCAGGGCGCTCCGGTCTACTATGACTGTTCCACAGACGACGCCCGCCTGACGCTCGAAACGATCATCGATGCGACGCTGAATGGCGGAGTGGTCGTGAACTGGGCACGCGTCGATGCGTTGATCAAGAACGAGCAGGGACGCATCTCTGGAGTCGTCGTGAAAAACACCCGTGACGGAAGCCTTCGAGAGGTGAAGGCCCATGCCGTCATCAATGCGACCGGGCCCTGGACGGACGAGACCCTGGCCATGAGTGGTCCGCGTAAGGGCAAGTTGCTCCGGCCCACCAAGGGCGTTCACATCGTCGTCGATCGGGCGAAGCTTCCTGTGGAGCATGCGGTCGTCCTCTTTCACCCGGCCGACAACCGGGTTCTGTTCGCGCTCCCATGGGGTGACCGCACCTACGTAGGGACGACCGACACCGACTATGACGGTGTGCCAGGCGAAGAAGCCGCCACGCTCGAGGATGTCGACTATCTCATCGCTGCGCCCAATCACTATTTTCCGACCACCCAGATCACGCGCCGCGACGTGGTCTCCACCTGGGCCGGGCTACGGCCGCTCATCGCACCACAGCCCGAGGTGGGGGAGATGGACGAGTCGCAGGTAAGTCGGGAGCATCAAATCGTCATCGGCGAAGACGGGTTGATCACCATTGCAGGCGGGAAGCTCACGACGTACCGAAAAATGGCGCACGAATGCGTCGACGTCGCGGTGAATCTGCTGAAGTTGTCTGACAAGCTTCCCTCGGACATTCACTCTGGCCAGACATTCAAGTTTCCTTTGCCGGGTGCTGTTGGTTGGCCGGAAGACGACGACCACGGGAAGGTCGCAGCCGAGCTTGCGGAAACGTGTGACTGTGACCTTTCGGAAGCGGTGGGCCGCCACCTGGTCGATACGTACGGCATGCGAGCCTTCGAGCTGGCGAAGCTCTGTGCGGGCGATCCGTCTTTGACCGAGCCGATCGTACCTGGGCGGGTGGAGATCATGGCGCAGGTGAATTTTGGCGTAAACGAAGAGCTCGCTGCGACCGTCAGCGACATCATGATTCGCCGGACCCAAATCTTCTTCCGGGATTTCGAACAAGGTCTTGGCTCGGTCGAAAAAGTGGCGACGCGGATGGCTCACCTGATCGGTTGGTCGGATGACGAGAAGCAGAAGTCGGTCGACGACTATAAAGCCGCCGTCGCGCTGTCCCAACGTTGGAAGCAGGAGCTCTAGGGCGTCAGCTGCGGGAGCTTGAGCTTGAGGGCGAGGGCACCAGGTTCGACACGGAGCGACTCGAGCTCGAGTATGTCGAAAATCATTGCGGCGGTTTGCGTCAGGGCGAAGCGGCGCACGGCTGGAATGCTTCGGAGGTCTACTCGTAGGCGCCCAGCGGCTTCGCGTTCGACGATAGCGCCACCGAAGTCGGAGGAGTCCGCCGGGGCGATCATCGGCCAGGTTGCTTTTGCGATGCATCCTGCGAGCGCGCCGACGATCGAGGTGTCGTGTGCGTCCGGAGGCTCGACGTCGAAGGAGATCTCTTTGGCACCACGGGGCGCGAACCGCACGCCGCGAGGCGCCAGACTGAACTGCACCTCTTTGCCGTTGCTCATCGACGCGTCGACGAACATGCGGCCCGAATGACACGCCACCATCGCCGAATCCACTCCGTCCGCGTGGGCGGCCGCTGAGGTCAGCAATTCGTCGCTCAGTCGCCATCGCTGCTGAGTCAATCGTTCCAGGAGCTGCTTCGTCACCAAGGCGACCTTGGTGCGGGTGATGCGGTGGACGGCCTGGTCTGCCGCAAGGCGTACCCAGCTGCGCATGATGTCGAAACGGTCGGTCATTCGGCTGCCTGAAGGGAGGGTTTGACCCGAAGGAGCTCTAACTGCAACGGCGCGACCCGCCCCGTGGGCCGGTTCGCGAAGAATCCGGAGCGTACGACGCGTGGCGCCAGCTCGTCGATGCCTGTCAGCGCCCGCAGGACTTCGCCGGGCCGGGGCGTGGTTTGGCCCCCCAGACCAAGCGTGACGGTGACTGGCAGGAGATCCCCCGCCAAACCGGCCTCCACGAGCGCGTCTCCGCCGCGGCCGACGATGATATCGACCAGGGCCGCGCCAACGTCCACCCGCTTCTTCACGCCTTTGATGTCGCGGTCGATGTGTAGGTCGGTGGGACGCTTCGCTAGCATCTGCCGCAGGACTTCTTCGTCCCCGAGACCGAGAGCCTCGAGCTCCTGCCTGGCCAATGCGGCTACGAAGTCGGTCTCCTCGATCACCCGATTGAGCGCCGCGTCGTGAGGGCCCAGGACCCGATGCTCGAAGAATTCGATGCCATCGATCGCAGCGTCGTTGAGTCGCGCGCAGAGATTGTCGAGGTCCGGCGATTCGGCGGCGCGAAGCCGAACGTCGACGTGTTCGCACAGACTCGCCGTCCCGACGGGAAGCGCCGGCCCAAAGGTGAGCCGAGGCAACGGGCGAAAGCCCTCGCTGTAGTAGAGGGGCAGGCCTACCCGTCGCAGCATTCGCGGGAAGCTTCGCACCATGTCGAGGTGAGACGTGTATGCGGTCCGTCCGATCGTTCGGTACCCGATTCGGATCCGCAGGGGAGGGCCCTGGTCGACGCCATGGAACGGACGCCGGTCCACCGGGTCGTCCTCCGCGACCGCCTCGGACGGAGTCGGTGCTTCCCGGGGCTCGAGCGCGTTCATGCTCTGCAGAAAACCAATCCGCTCTTGTTTCATTTGGGTGAGGTCACATGCGATGCCGCAGTCGTAGCAAACCAGGCGGCGCTTCTCCGCTTCGGCGTCCTTGACGTTCGTGTGATGGACGAAGCTGCCTACCGTCTTGCCACACGGGGGGCTCAACCGGTTGCGAAGCGCTTTGCGATACTCCCGGTCCAAGAACCCTTCTTCGAGCCCGACGTCGATGTGCGACCAGGGGAGCCGCGCTGAGACGGGAATCGTGTCGAGAAACCACGAAGGGTCGATGGCCGTCTCTTCGAGCGATGCGGTCCATGCGTCGAGGTCGAGCTTCTCGTCCCAGGAGTCGAAACGGGCGCCTCGCGTGTAGGCCCCCTGGATCACATCGGCCAACCGACGGTCGCCGCGCGCTAGCATTCCTTCCAGCCACGACCCGGCCGAGCTGTGCACCTTGAGCTGGACGCGGGTGGTCGTAGCCTCCTGGCGGAGCAGCGATTGCTTGCGGATGACTTCTTCGTGGGAGTCCATCGCACACCACTGAAACGGAGTGTGGGGCTTGGGAACGTGCGTCGACACGCTCACCGTCACGCGCGCGCGCTTGTTGCGTTGTACGCGGCGCGCCACGTCGAGCGCACGGGCGCCGGTTCGCACGATGTCTCGAACGTCGTCGTCCTCTTCGGTGGGCAGACCAATCATGAAGTAGAGCTTCATCTTGTTCCATCCCCGCGAGAACACGCGTTCGGCGGTCTCCATGAGTTGGTCGTCGGTGACGTTCTTGTTCACGACGTCGCGCATGCGCTGGCTTCCCGCCTCTGGCGCAAACGTCAGACCGCCCGCGCGCTGACGTTTCAGGTCGTCCAGTATGTCCTCGCTGAGCCCGTACGCGCGCAACGAAGAAACGCTGAGAGACACCTGATGCGGCGCAAGCGCTTCGATAGACCCGCGTACCAGCGGCGCGATGGCGCTGTAGTCCGCAGTGGAGAGTGACGTCAGAGACGCTTCGTCGTAGCCGGCTTCCTCGACGGACCGCACCATCGCATCGATGATCGCCTTGGGCTCCCGCTCGCGAACGGGACGGTAGATCATCCCGGCCTGACAGAAGCGGCACCCCTCGGTGCACCCGCGGGCGACTTCGATCGATGCTCGGTCGAATACCGTCTGGCAGTTCGCGATCGGGCCATCGACGGGGAAGGGATAGTCGTTCAAGTCCTGGACGATCGACCGGCGCACCGGAAAGGGGGCCTCCGGGTGATCCGGCTCGATGACGTGCATCTTGGTCTCGTCGGTCGGCACACTCTTGTAGAGCGATGGTACGTAGAATCCTCCGAGCTTGGCGATGTGGAGCAGCCGCTCGGCGCGTGGGAGTCCGTTGCGCTTCATGTCAGCCCAGGCCTGCATCAGCTCCGGCACCTTCGCCTCGCCATCGCCGATGAGAAACGCGTCGATGAACGGAGCCATCGGCTCACCATGGGTGGCGGTGGGCCCACCGGCGACGATGAGTGGGTCGGCGTCCGTCCGCTCATCGGCGCGTAAAGGAATCCTTCCAAGCTCGAGAACCTGCAGAATGTTGGTGTAGGTCAGCTCGTACTGCAGCGAGAACCCCACGATGTCGAACTCGTGAAGGGGGCGCGCGCTTTCGAGCGAGCACAACGCCTGGTCGTGCGACCGCAGCTCCTTCTCCATGTCCTCCCACACCGCGTACGCGCGCTCGGCGAGAAAATCCGGGCGTTGATTGACGATATCGTAGAGGATCTTGTACCCGAGATGGCTCATCCCGATTTCGTACAGGTCGGGAAACGCGAGGCACATACGGCAGGTGACTTCGTCCCATGCTTTGCGTGCTTCTCCTTGTTCGCCGCCGAGGTACTGGGACGGCTTGTGCACTCGGTCGATGAAGGGTGCGTAGGGGTGTTCTTGCATGGCGCGCGTTCGCAGGACGGCCCTAGTTTTGGGGCCAAGCTCTAGCGCCGCAAGGGGCGTGGACCCTGCGGCGTAATCGCGAAGATCGCTGCGGAAACCGGGTGCGGCGCCCGCCGCGCGGCGTCCTCGGCCCGCTTGCAGAGCTCTTCCATCGCCCCGCCGAGGGCCAAGAGAAGGACGTCGCGGTGTGGCGCCGAGGCTATCCAGGTGCCGGATTCGAGCTGTGCGAGCCGGGCGGCCAGGTCCGGAAGGAGTAGTCGCGCTCCGTCCAAACCATCGCCCTGCCGCACACGCAGAATCTCCGGGGTGACTCGCTGGAGGCGCAACGAGCGCGACTTCGCGGCCAGGTTCTCGATCGCCTGCTGACGGGTGGCCGCCCGTTCGAGCGTCCACGAATCGACCTCGGCGCTCCGCACGTAGCGTGCGCGTGTGCCGTAACGGAGCTGCAGCGCAAGGTGCACGTCGGCGCCAACGTCGTCCGTGTATAGGGCTTGCTCATTAGGCAACGACGCCAGAAAACTCTCGGAAACGAGCCGTGGCAGCAGCCGGGTTGCGGCTTCATTCCAGGGCGTCACTTCTTGCGTGTTGGCTCCCGGGAGCATGCTGACGATGCGTCGCGCTGCCTCGGTGGCTGCGTCGTCGTCCTGGTCGCGCGCGACGCGTTCTAGGCGCGCCAGGTCGACGCTCGCGCCGTTGTTGAGGTCTACCGTCAGCTCGAACTGCGACTCGATATCGAGGTCGGGGCGCTCGCGGCGGAGCGTGTTGGCAAAGACTCGCACCACGCGTGAAACAGGACCGTTCTCGGCCGCCTCGCGTTCTGCCACCGACAGGTACTCCGACAGGCACCTCCGAGGGTCCTCCGCGTCCAGGGCCTCTTGAATCGTTCCAAACGGGTCAAACCAGCCGAAGCGTCCGAGTTGCACGCGGTGGCACCCGTCACGCTCGCGAGTCCGGCCACCCAGGTGGTCGATCAGCAAAAGGCCGAGGACCGCGCCTGCGCCCTCGACGAAGCGATCGTCATCGGCCCCATCGGTGTTCCTATCGACGAAGTCCTCGAGTTGATCGGCCAGCCAACGAATGCCAGTGGCGCCCGTTCCCGGCAGAGGAGGATGCTGAGAATCGACAAAAGCGCGCGCAGCAGGCACGAGACGACCGCCGACGTCTTCCAGCGTATTGAGCCAATCCACCCCCACCAGCTACCCGTCGCGACGTTAACATGACTCGGGTTGCGCGCATAGACCGCAGGCCGAATGAAGTGATCGATGAGCGATCGCGCAAAAGAGATGGCGTTGGATCAGCTGGTCAGGGTTCTCGATCGGGTGCCGCTGGTTTCGAGTGTCAAGAACGATCTCAGCGGGCTTCGTTCGTTGCTCTATCGGCGTCGTCCGCCTCGGATCGCTGCGCTGGGGCTTTCTAGCAGTGGGCGATCGACGTTGCTTCGGGCGTTGATCGAACGGCAGCCGGTTCGCGAGCCGTTGCACGCGGATCACGGTCAGTGGGTGCATCTCGAGCACGAAGGAGCGAAGGTCGATTGGCTCGAGATCGACGTCGATGATTCCGCGGCACGATCGCAATGGCAAGCAGCGCTCGGGGACGAACGGCCCGACCTCGTGTTCCTCACATTCGAGCCCAACAACGCAAAAGACACCGGTCCGATCATCGAGCGCGCAAAGAGCTTGCTAGCCGGTGTGCCCGACGGGCTTGCGCCCTTGCGGGTATTTCCGCTGTTGACCCACATGGACCTGATCGGACGGAGCGAATCTCACATTGAAGCAGCATGTCACCAGCTCGACGCCAAGCTTCGTGATTCGGGCCTGACCGCGGACCCGGCGCGTGCGGTGTCGTCGATCAGCGGGCACGGCCTCGAGGGACTCTCGGAGGCGATGATTCTGGCGTTGCCTGAAGAAGCACGGCTCGAAGCGGCTCGGGCGCTGACACGCGCGAAGGAAGGCCGCGTTCGCATTGGCACCGAGATCGTTCAAGCATGCACGGCGGTTTCGGTCACGGTCGGGCTCACGCCGATTCCGTTTTCCGACATGGTGTTGCTAGGGCCCCTGCAAGCCATGATGGTGAGCTCGTTGGCGTACCTCAGCGGCCGAAGCTGGGGCAAGAAGACCGTCGCCGAATGGCTCGGCAGTATCGGGGTCGTCGGCGGGGTTGGCATGGGCCTGCGATTCTCCGCCCAAACGATCGCCAAGTTCGTCCCCGGTGCGGGAAATGTGGTGTCCGCTGGCGTCGCCGGGGCCGGGACCACCGCGATGGGTCAGAGCGCGATCAAGTACTTCCTCAAAGGCTGAGGTCGCCGGGAAGGGCGTCGCGCCATTCGACCTCGGCGTCGTACAGCTCGGCGAAATGCCGCGCGAGGGGATCCGCCACGTCGGGGACGCCTATCGTTCGACCGAGTTCCGCGGAAATCGAAGTGACCGCCTTATCCTGAATGCCACAGGGAACGATCAGGTCGTAGTGGGATAGGTCGCTGTTGGCGTTGAGCGCAAGGCCATGCATGGTGACCCACCGGCTGATCCGCACCCCGACCGCGCCGACTTTTCGATCGCCGATCCATGCGCCATTCAACCCCTCGATTCGCGTCGCCGACAAACCGAAATCCTTGCACGTCCGAAGCATCGTCTCTTCGAGTGACCACATGTACTTTCGGACGTCACGCCGGTCCGGCTTGAGGTCGATGATCGGATACGCGACGAGCTGACCCGGCCCGTGATAGGTCACGTCCCCGCCACGCCCGACTTCGTGCACGGAGATACCTCGCGCTTCGAGCACTTCGGGCTGTGCAATGATGTGCTGCTCCTTGGCGGAACGCCCCATCGTCAAGACGGGCGGGTGCTCCAGCAGCAACACGGTGTCGGGCACTTCGCCTGCGATTCGTTTGGTCTGCAGTTCCTTCTGAAGACGATGCGCTGCGGCGTAGTCGACGGTTCCGAGTCGGCAGAACAGCACAGGCCCTCAGCGATTCATGATGTGGACCGCTTCACCCAACGCGTGCTTGAAGGCTTCCATTACACCTTCGCCGAGTGTCGGGTGGGGGTGCACGGTGAGTGCAACATCTTCTGCAAACGCACACATTTCGATGGCGAGCGCCGATTCGCTGATCAGGTCGCTTGCTTCGGGGCCCACGATCGCAACACCGAGTAGCTGGTGGTCGGCCTCATCGATGATGACTTTGATGAACCCATCGGTTTCGCTAACCGCCATCGCGCGCCCAGAAGCCGCGAACGGGAATTTGCCGATCTTGACCGTCTTGCCCTCAGCTTTGGCTTCGGCTTCGGTCATGCCGACAGTCGCGATTTCGGGGTCGGTGAAGATGGCAGCTGGCATGCCGCGGTAGTCGCGCGCCGATTTGCGTCCGGCGATGACCTCTGCCGCAATCTCTCCTTCCTTCGAAGCCTTGTGCGCCAAGTAGGGCATTCCGGCGACGTCGCCGATCGCAAAAATCGAAGGCACGTTGGTGCGCATCTCGTCGTCGATCGCGATGTGGCCGCGCTCGTCGAGCTTCACGCCTACGCTCTCGAGACCGATGCCTGTCGAGTTCGGCTTGAACCCCACCGCGACGAGAACCTTTTCCGCCTCAACGACCTGCTCTTTGCCGTCGGTCTCGATGGTGACCTTGGCGCGGCCGCCGCTCCGGTCGAGCTTGGCGGCCTTGCTCTTGAGATGAATGTCGGCGCCATCTTTCTTGAGGTGTTTTTGCACGACCCGAACCAGATCGGGGTCGGTTCCGGGAAGTAGCTGGTCCATCATCTCGACGACCGTGATCTTCGTGCCGAGCTTCTGATACACCATGCCGAGCTCGAGTCCGATGACACCGCCACCGATCAGCACCATGCTCTCCGGCGCACTCTTAAGGCTCACCGCTGCGCGTCCGGTGATCACGCCGTCACCGTCCGGTTCGAAGCCCGGGATTTCGATCATCTGCGTGCCGGTCGCGACGATGATGCCCTTGCTCGCCGTGTAGGTTGCGCTCTTCCCGTCGGCGCTCGTCACCTCGACGGCGTTGGGACCCGTGATAGTCGCATTGCCCATGGCGATGGTGCCACCGTTACCCTTCACGAGGCTCGTCACACCGCCGACCAGCTTCTTGACGATGCCTTCCTTCCACTCCTGCATCTTGGCCACGTCGACCTCGAGGTCTTTGACCGTGATGCCCATGTGTCCGGCGTTGCGAACCTTGTTGGCGAGGTTGGCGGCGGCGATGAGGGCCTTCGAGGGGATGCAGCCCCAGTTGAGGCAAACCCCGCCCATCGATTCCTTTTCAACGCACAGCGTTTTCACGCCGAGTTGTCCAAGACGAATGGCAGCGACGTAGCCACCGGGGCCCCCGCCGATGACGATTGCTTCGTATTCGTTGGCCATCGCAGCGGAGTCTGTATCAGGTGCAGCGACAGCGCCAGGGGCAGTGTCAGCGCCAGCGGTTAGCGATTCTGCGGTCTAGCGGGGCCGCGGGTTGGCAGTTTGCGGTCGGCGGTTCGCGGATTGGAGGCGAGAGGGGTGGTATAGTTCCTGCCTCATGCGTTACCTGCACACCATGATCCGTGTGAGCGACCTCGATGCGTCGCTCGACTTCTTCTGCAAACAGCTCGGTCTCGTCGAGCAGAGACGGCATGACAGTGAGGTCGGGCGCTTCGAGGTCGCTCACACGGATCATGGTGTGCAGGTAACGCATGAGGCAGGAACTATACCACCCCTCTCG